>ERZ746981.255-NODE-255-length-31201-cov-921.103682_pt1 | contig 31201 bp, 37 predicted proteins | sample MGYA00374948_ERZ746981 | MGnify/ENA primary metagenome ERZ746981 (study PRJEB28757, sample SAMN06711160) | food metagenome | host: microorganism | place: China:Harbin | collected 2017-01-30 | study: EMG produced TPA metagenomics assembly of the Analysis of...
GCACGTTCCAGCGTGTACATGTCATCAAATGCCTCCCCCACCGTGGGGGCCACGACCATGACACCATGATTGCCCATCATGAGGCGGGACCTGTCACCCATCACCGTGACAAGGCGCGCGCCCTCGGCGTCACTGTCGGCCATGCCGCCGTACATCCCGTCAATGGCAACACGGCGGAAGTAGCGTGCGGTATTCTGCTCGATGGGGAGGATTGTCGGGTCCTCGAACGTGGAAACCGTCGTGGCGTATATGGGGTGCAGATGCATGGCCACGCGGGCCCTGGGATTAAGGGTGTGCAGCTGGCCGTGGATGGCCCATGCCGTGGGGTCCAGGTCATAGGTTGCCGCGTCACCCGGCCTGCTGGTATCGACCAGGATCAGGTCGCTGGCGCGGATGCGCGAGAAGTGCCGCCATTTGGGGTTGATGAGAAAACGGCTGCCATCTTCGGACACGGCGGCGCTGAAATGGTTGGCAACCGCTTCATGAAAACCCAGCCGTGCGGCCATGCGGAAAGACGCAGCCAGGTCCACCCGCATCGCATGTTCATGGTTATCCATTGGTTCATATCTCCACGATGTGGGGCAAGCAGAACAATTTTCCATTTCAGGATAGGCTTATCATTGCTTTCAGGTAAAGATAGTTTTTTCCTTATCCTTATATAGTCTTTATCATTTTAAAATAAAAAATGGATTGAAACGGAAAAAGTTAAGCATGAATTATGCAATAATTATTTGCACTTTACTGTCTGGATGGGATGAAGTCACCCCATACTGCAACACTGCCGGAAAACAGGGAAAAACAGCATGAACCCGCTTGCGCCAGAACTGGAAACACCCGGACTGGAAACACCTGAACAGTTCGTTGCCGCCATGGCCCATGCCGCCACCGGCGTTTCCGTTGTCGCAACGTGGGGGCCAGCAGGCCGCATCGCCCGTACCGTAAGCGCCTTTGCCTCCATCTCGGCGGAACCGCCAATTGTGATGGTCAGTGTAAAGGACACCTCTCCGCTAAGCCTGCATATCCAGAAGAACGGCGTGTTCAGCCTGAACATCCTGGCCGGCGACCAGCACCCCGTGGCCAACCTGTTCGGCCGTTCGTCCCCCCTCCCTGCCGGGCAGGTGTTCAGTCAGGCGGAATGGACCGATAACGGGTCCGGGCGGCATGTATGCCTAAAGGGAGCGGCAGCGGCCTTTTCATGCCGCGTCAGCCAGAGCCTGCTCATGGGTACGCACCGCCTGTTCTTCGGCCTGGTGGAGCAGGCCGCCGCAGGCACGGCGGAAGCCCTGATCTACCACGCCCGCGATTACGCCCGCCCCACCCGGTTCTGACCCCCGGCCTGGCGTACGGGGAAGGCGGCATCCCTTCCCCGCGCCGGCAGTTACAGCCCCAGTGCCTTCAGCGTATCCGGGTCGACCGGAATGCCAAGGCGGGCACGTTTTTCGGCCTCGGCCCATTCCCGGTCACCCGGTGCCATGACCGGACGCTTCGGGTCGACGGCCGGAGAGGCGCGCAACACCTCAAGATAACGGGTGATGGCGGCATCATAGCCTGTGCGCCCGACAAAGCGCGCAGGGTCGATGGCTATGAAAAAATGGCCGATATTGGCAGGCTCCCGCCGCTGCCTGGCCTGTGCATCGGGCAGGATGTCGGGATCGAGCGTGGCGCCGGGCAGGATGGCGGACAGGATGGTCACGACACCGGCCAGCGCCGCCCCCTTGAAGCCGAATTCCGGGCCGCCCAGCGGCTGGAGAAAACTGGCCCTTGCCGGGTCGGTCGTGGGATGGCCCTGCGCATCGACCGCCGTCCCCTCGGGCAGGGACAGGCCAAGGGAGCGGTAAAGCTGCACCCGGTTGAAGGGAATGGAGGACGTGGCCATGTCCAGCAGCCACGGCCTGCTGTCCGGCACCGGGGCCGCCATGGCAATGGGGTTCGTGCCATGGAAGGCGATCCCCCCCCCGAACAGGCTGACCAGCGAAAGGGAATTGGTCGTGACAAGACCGATCATGCCCCTGTGCGCGGCTTCCACGGCATAAGCACCCGCCGCGCCAAAATGCGTTGAATGCACGACGCCCACGGCCCCGATGCCACAGGTGGCCGCCATGTCCACCGCTTCATCCATGGCCTGGTAGGAGGCGCCATGCGCCAGTCCGTCATCCCCATCCAGCACGCCAGCCGCGGGTCCGGTGCGGCGCATGACCCGCGTGGGGCGGGCGTTCATCACGCCCGCCTGCAACAGGTCCGCATAATACCGGCACAGCCGCACGCCATGGCTGTCCACCCCGATGCGCGATGCATGCAGCAGCGCCCGCGTGGTCTGTTCGGCATCTTCCGCGCGGGCACCGGCTCCGGTCAGGAAGCGCTGGACCTCCGCGCGCAAGACAGCTTCGGGAATATGTTTGACGTCAGTTGACACTTACCGATCCTTTGTCATCCGAAATGAACCAGAAACCGTTCTTCCCACACGGCCGCAGCGATATGGGCCGCCCGCAGGGTACGCCCCTGCGGGTCCATGGCTGGAAAAAAGTATAGAACCCGCCATACCGGCAGTACAGCCCGCCGGGTTACAGGTGGTGCGGGCCATGGCTGGCGGCTGTATGTTTGATTTAAACAGGTTGTCTTTTCAAGAACCAGTTTTCAGTACCGCAGCAGCTTCGTTATTATTCATATACTGGATAGAAAAATAATATCCGCCAGGCGGACTCTCCCGATTGTCGATCAGGGACATATCCGGCCATGATGCAGCCTGCCGACTGCCCATGTTGCCCACGCGGAAAGGAAAGACCATGACGCCGACAGCCAGTACCCTGCGCGAGCTTGTCGCCTTTCCAAGCGTATGCGGGGAACCCAACGGCGCCATCATCGACTGGATCGAAACGTTTCTTGCCCGCATCGGCGCACGCATCCGGCGCATTCCCGGCGACCGGCCCGATGCGTCCAGCCTGTTTGCCTCCATCGGCCCGGACGTGGCGGGCGGTATCGTCCTGTCCGCCCATTCCGACGTGGTGCCGGTAGCCGGACAGGACTGGACAGCGGACCCGTTTGTCCTGACCGAACGCGATGGCAGGCTGTACGGCCGGGGCTCCAGCGACATGAAGGGCTTCCTGGCCTGCATGCTCACCAGTGCCGCCAGGGCCGCCACGCGGCCACTGAAGCGCCCCCTGCATCTGGCCATTTCCTATGATGAGGAACTGGGCTGCCTGGGCGTGCACTCCCTGCTCCGGGCGCTGGACAGCGCCGGGACAGAGGTGGATGGCTGCATCATTGGCGAGCCGACCGAAATGCGGGTGGCCATTGCCCACAAGGGCAAGATCGCCTTCAGAATCATCTGCCGGGGTGAGGCCGCCCATTCCGCCAATCCCTTCCTGGGCAGGAACGCCATCCGTCTGGCGGCGGGCATGGTGGAAGCACTGGACCGGCTGCAGGAGCATATCCGCGCCACCGAAACCCATGACACCCGTTTCACCGTGCCCTTTTCCACCGTGCAGGCCGGCCTGATACAGGGCGGCTGCGCGCTGAACATCGTGCCGGACCTGTGCACGGTCACGGCTGAAATGCGGCTTGTCCCCACACAGGATGGGGCGGCGTACCTAACCTGGCTGAAGGAAGCCACCGCCGGCGTGATCGGGACAGTGGGCGGCGGCACGATCACGCTGGAGGTCATGAACGCCTATCCGGGGCTGAACAGCCCGCCGGGTACGGATATCTGCTCACTGGCGCTGCATGAAGCGGGGCAGAACAGCACCACCGTCATCGATTTCGGAACCGAGGCCGGCCTGTTCGAGGAAAAGCTGGGGGTTGCCTGCGTGGTCTGCGGCCCGGGATCGATCAACCGCGCCCACAAGGCGGATGAATACATCACACGCTCCGAACTCGACCGGTGCGACCTGTTCCTTGAAGGGGTCGTGGACAGGCTCTGCCAGTAACGCCCAGAACACTGCCCGGCCCGTCACGACGGGCTGGACACCCGCCCATCCTGCCATAAGGACCCGGACAGACAATGACCTTTTCCATCATCGCCCGATGCGCCCGGACAGGGCAGTTCGGCATTGCCGTTTCATCTTCCTCCCCCGCCGTGGCCAGCCGCTGCGCCTTTGCACGGGCGGGCGTGGGCGTGGTGGCCACACAGAACATAACCGACCCCCGTCTGGGGCCACAGGGGCTGGACCTCATGGCGCGGGGCGCCACCGCGACCCAGTGCCGCGACATCCTGGTGCAGAATGCCGCGTTTGCGCAGTTCCGCCAGTTGGCCATCCTTGATGCCCGGGGCGACACGGCCGTCTGGTCTGGCGCGCACACCCTGGGCTGCCATGCGGTTTCCACCCGGGCGAATGTCGCATCGGCCGGCAACCTGCTGGCGCAGGAAGGCGTGCCGGATGCCGTGACCCGTGCGTTTGATGAATCGGATGAAAGCCTGCCGCTGGGTGAACGCCTGCTTGTGGCCATGCGCGCCGGGCTTGCCGCCGGGGGCGAGGCGGGGCCGGTGCGTTCGGCGGGCATGATCGTGGTGGCAGAGCAGGACTGGCCACTGGTTGACCTGCGCGTGGACTGGGACGAGGCCCCCATCGACCGTCTGGCCGAACTGTGGACGGTATGGCGGCCCCAGATGAATGATTACGTGACCCGGTGCCTCAATCCCCTGTCCGCGCCATCCTACGGCGTGCCCGGAGATGAGTGAGCCTTTGCCCGGACAATAAACGATTCAGGAAAATATCGCCTTTTTTAATAAAGGCGATACCCGGCTCTTTTCCTTTATTGCCGGACAGGCCGGCCGGGCGGTACGATTCAGCGCCGTGGCACGGGCCGGGAAGCATTGGCAGCCAGCCCCAGCGCCACCATGCCGGCATTCAGTACAAGACCGATAAAGCCAGGATTCACATTGCCCACCGGCACACCGGAAAACGCCAGCCCGACCGACACGGCTTCCCCCGCAAGAAAACCGGCCGTGACGAAGCCCGATGGAACCCTCAGCTCAAGACATACGCACAGCACCGCGGGAAAGAACTGGACAATACCCAGATAATAGACCGTTGTCAGAACCGGCATGAGTACTGAAAAATGCATGGCCGTATAAACGGAAAAAACCAGATACAGCGTTATGACAAGCTTGGCACACGTCTTCTGCCGGCTGTCGGGCAGCCCATGCACAAGGTTACGTGACACCAGCGACCCGATACACAGGCAGATACCGGCCAGAATGACAAGCCCGGACAATGCACAGGCCGCCATGACCAGACCCAGGCCCCAGGATGGCAGCAGGGCCAGGGCCACATCGATAAAAACCGTGTTTTTCCCGCTCAGCGGCAGTCCTGTGGCACTGGCATACAGCGTACAAAGCAGCAGAAGCGGGAACATCAGCATATAAAGCGGCATAAGGATCTGGTTGCGCCGGACGATGCCCGACGATCGCGCCGTAAAAAGAAAAGCAATACTTTGTGGCGCAACACAGAAGCCAAGGGCCTGGATGATGATGGTGGTGATGGTATGCACATTGTCCCCGGCCGTGGCCGGTTTCATGGAACGGCTGGCCTGAACCAGCCCATGCCATGACTCATGGCGCAGCACGGCAATGCTGATGAACACGACGGCAAGAATAACGATACTGTCCTTTATGGCGGATACGAAGGCCGGTGCCCGCACACCGGAAAGCGCAAGCCAGGAAAAGGTCAGCACGGCGCACCCGCCCGCAATGACCACGGGGGAGAACGGCCAGTGGAATTCACCAATCGTGGCGATCAGCCCCGCCATCTGGAGTTCGCCAAAGGGCAGCATGAAAAAAATGGCGCTCAGGGTCACGGCGATTTCAAGAAAACGGCTTGGGAAACAGGTCCTGAACAGATCAGCGAACGTCAGTGCCTCCGCCCGCCTGCCCGCCTTCCAGATCAGGGGATTGAGAAAATACCCCACGGGATAGGCCAGGAGGATATACCCCAGGAACCAGCCCACAAAGGGTATGCCATCATGCAGGGCCCCGGCCGGAAACCCCATGATGCTGCCAATGCTGTAGGTCTCACCCACCGCCAGCAGGAAAACCAGAACCCCGCCAAACTGGCCGGACGCGGCAAAGAAGTCCCGGCTGTTCTGGTGCGCATGGTTGCGCCGGGACACAAGCGCCACGACAAAGGACAGCACGATAATGGCAATAAAAACCGTGGATGCCACGCGCATTTCAGTCATCCCTGTCCTGACGGCCCCGTTTTTCCAGTTTCCATGCCACGGCCATGCACAGGGAAGTCAGCGGAAGGCAGGCAAACAGCCAGACCAGGGCAGCCGGAATGCCACCGATGACAAGCGTACCGGAAGAAAGCCAGGGCAGCGGCCCCAGCACCGCCAGAAACGGCAGGACAAGGCCCACAGCAAAACCTGAATACGCTAGCATCCTGAATCATACCCCCTGAATTTCAAGGTCATTATTTACAATATGACAATATGGATATTCTGTTTTTATTTTATGTTCAGATCCATTCACAACAGCATCTTCCATTCCTGCCGTTCCAATCAGTACATTACGGCCAAGCAGCATGCCGTGGCGGCGCCTTCCCGCCGGGTGCCGTATTCCCATGCGCATCTTACCCCATAAAATGTTACGGACAGGAATGAAGCGCTGGCCTGGCGCATGGATACGGACATATCCCTCACGGCAGCCCTGCCAAACCGGAGCCAGACACACCCGTTGCCTGTCGCTCCGGCCCGATGCGCGACACCTGCCCTCTGGCGCAGGGGGCCTGACCGGGCATGGTCGCAGGCAGCAGGGCCGGAACGGTTTGTATTCATGTGACAGGAAAAGAAGGGACAGTCGCATCAGGCAGTCCTGAAACGACGAAAGCCGCCCTGATGGCGGCTTCCCCGTATCCGGCTGGCTTCCTGTAGAAACCTGGAGCGGGCGATGGGATTCGAACCCACGACCCCAACCTTGGCAAGGTTGTGCTCTACCCCTGAGCTACGCCCGCGCTCCGTGCCGGTGAAGGGGTGTTTACGGCAAAGCCCCGGACCACGCAAGGGGGAAAAATGGTTTTCCGGGAAGTTTTTTTCCTCACCCCACCAGATGGTTGCGACTATGGCCGGGAATGCCAATCTAGTATGTCAGTATGGATGCAAACCGGCCATCACGGGCTTGAAGCGGGCGGATGGATCGCCCCGTCTCGCCTGCTGGCCGCCAGACCGACAGGAATACGACCAGATGGACTACATTATCGGCCAGACGCCCCGGCATGACAGTTCCCGTCCGGCAGGGGGGGCAGTGGCCACGCCCCCGGGCGGGCGGCCCGACCCGGTCATGGACGGCACGCAGAACACCTTCATGCGCGATGTGGTGGAAGCCAGCCGCGACATGCCGGTGCTGGTCGATTTCTGGGCACCATGGTGCAACCCGTGCAAGCAGCTGACCCCCGTTCTGGAAAAGGTGGTGCGCGCGGCGGGCGGCCGGGTCAGGCTGGTCAAGGTTGATGTGGAAGCCAACCGCGCGCTGGCCCAGCAGCTGACCCAGATCGGCCTGCCGCTGCAGTCCATCCCCCTTGTGGCCGCCTTCTGGCAGGGGCAGATCCTGGACCTGTTCCAGGGCGCCAAGCCGGAAAGCGAGGTCCGCCGCTTTATCGAGAACGTGCTGAAATCCGCGGGCGGGGGCACCCTGCCCGCCGCCGACCTGATCAATGCCGCCCGCGCGGACATGGAGGAAGGCCGCGCCGAGGCCGCAGCCGCCCTGTTCTCGCAGGTGCTGGAGATCGAGCCCGAAAATCCCGCCGCATGGGGCGGGCTTGCCCGCGCCCTGATCGAGATGGGGGATGAGGAAGGGGCCGAAACCGCACTTAACGACGCCCCCGCCGCCATTGCGGAGCATGCCGAGATCACGGGGGCCAGGGCAGCGCTCGAACTCAAGCGCGAAGGCCGCAAGGCGGCGGAGGAAGCCGAGGAAATCCGCGCACGCATCGCCGCCAACCCGAAGGATTACGCCGCCCGTTTCGAACTGTCCGCGGCCCTGAACGCGGCAGGCAAGCGGGCGGAAGCCGCCGATGAACTGCTGACCATCATGAAAGAGGACCGGCAGTGGAATGATGACGCGGCGCGCAAGCAGCTGATCCGCCTGTTCGAGGCATGGGGCCAGACCGACCCCGACACCCTGGTCGCCCGGCGGCGCATGTCCTCGCTGCTGTTTTCGTGACACGCCATGCCGGAAGGGGGACCGTCATCATCATGGATGACATTCCCCGCCACATTCCGCAGATAGGGGATATGACCCTGGCGGACTTCCCGGCGGAGCTGGGCCTGTTCCCGCTTGATGAAGCCCTGCTGCTGCCGCAGGGGCGGCTGCCGCTCAACGTGTTCGAACCACGCTACATCGCGCTGGTGGAGGACGCACTGGCGACCAGCCGCCTGATCGGCATGATCCAGCCCCGCCCGCTTGAGGGAATGGACGCCAGCATCCCGCCCGATGCCGAGGAAGCGGGCATGGATGACGGCTACAGCACAACGCCGCCACTGTACGGCATCGGCTGCATCGGCCGCATTACCACCATGACCGAGCGCGAGGACGGCACCTACGCCATTACCCTGACCGGCATCGCCCGCTTCCGGCTGCTGCGCGAGACGGGACTGCGCCGGGGCTACCGGGTGGCGCGGATCGACGCATCCTCCTTCGTGTCCGACCTGACGGACAGCGAGGACGATATTCCCTTTGACCGGGAGGGCCTGCTCAACGCGCTGCATGATTTCTGCGAGGCACAGGGCGTGAGCACCCAGTGGGACGCCCTGCGCCAGATGGATGACGCGGCCCTGCTTGTCACCCTGCCCATGATCTGCCCCTTTGGCACCGCGCCGCGCCAGATGATGCTGGAGGCGCCAACGCCTGCCGCGCGCGCGCAGATCCTGCGCAGCCTGCTGGACGGGACTGGACAGGAACCCGACGAGGGTGCATCCCCATCGTAATCCGTTTTGTCCATATGATCGCAACTTCTGCATGGGATATGCCGCAATGACCGAAAAGCCGACCGCCCCCCCGCTCGATCCCCGGCTGCTGTCCATTCTTGTCTGCCCCGTGACCAAGGGCCCGCTGGTGTATGACCGTGAGGCGGGCGAACTGATCAGCAAGCGCGCGGGGCTGGCCTTTCCGGTACGCGACGGCATTCCCATCATGCTGCCCGACGAAGCCCGCCACATCGAGGCCTGAAGCCCCACGCAATCGCCTGTAAATTGTAAAAGTTTTTGGTGAAGCTTTTTTCAAAAAGCTTCAAAAACCGCTGTGCCTTAAAAAAAGGCGGCACCCGAAAGCTTTTACCTTTACCGATCAACCACCCTGTGGCGGTACCGGCATGTTGTCGATCAGCCGCACATCCCCCAGCCACGCCGCCGCCAGCAGGCGCGCGGGCGTGCCCGGCGGCAGGATGGCCAGGGGCTGAAGATCCGCCGCTGCGCGCAGTTCAACATACTCGACCGGGTCAAAACCGGCTGCGGCCAGCCGGTCCCGGGCACCGAGCAGGGCGGCCGCCACATCGCCCCCCGCCGCGATGTCGGATGCGCATGCCGCCAGCACGCGCGGCAGTACGGCGGCAGCCTGCCGGGCCGCAGGGACCAGCCGCCGGTTGCGCGAAGACAGGGCCAGCCCATCCGCCTCCCGCCGGGTGGGGCAGGCCACGATCTCGACGGGCAGGTCAAGGTCGGCCACCATGCGGCGGATCACCTGCACCTGCTGGAAGTCTTTTTCACCAAAAAAGGCACAATCCGCCAGCGTCTGCATGAACAGCTTGCACACGACCGTCGCCACGCCATCAAAATGCCCCGGCCGCACCCCCCCGCACAGCCCGGCGGATACCCCCGCCACGGTAATGCGCGTGGCAAAGCCGGGCGGATACATTTCAGCGGCCGTGGGGGCATACAGCACATCCACCCCAGCCTGCGCCAGCAGGCGGCCATCCTCCGCCAGCGTGCGGGGATAGGTTGCCAGGTCATCGGCATTGTCGAACTGGATGGGATTGACGAAAACCGTGGTGATGACACGATCCATCCGCGCACGCGCCGCCTGTACCAGTGACAGGTGGCCCGCATGCAGCGCACCCATGGTCGGCACCACCCCCACCCGCGCGCCTTCGCGTTTCCAGGCCCGTACGCACGCGCGCAGTCCGGCCACGGTGCTGATGGTTTCCATCGGCTGCATTCCCTTTTTTTCCCCTTCACGGGCTGTGGCCTGCACGGCGCAGGACCGGGACGGGTTGCTTATCACCTTTTGCCCGTACGGTGTGAAGACGCGCGCACGCGCAGGTCCTTCACGTATTGGCGTGGTGAAGGCACGGCTTTTCTGCTATGGGAGCGATTGCGTTGTGCAGGAGGTTTTTTTGGCCCGTCTTCTTCCCGTCCTTGGTCTCTGTGCCATCATGCTGTCACTGGCCGCATGCGCCACCAACACGCCGGGATCGGTCAAGGACCGCTCGACATGGGCGCGCTGGGGCTATGCCGAAGGGCTGAAGAACGTCGCCTCCCACTGATACCCGCCCAAGCCCTGCCCCGAGCAGGCTGAACGGCCCCTCTTTCCCCAAGCTACAGGATGCCGGCCCGCCCGGCTGTTTGAGTGCATGACCGATAGTTCCGAACCCGCATGGTTCCCCATTGCGCTGCGGCTGGACAATGTCCGGGTGCTGGTGGTGGGGGGCGGCATGATCGCCGCCAACAAGGTGCGCCTGCTGCTGGCCCATCATGCGCGGGTGGACGTCATTGCCGCACGGCTGGATGAGGAAATGCGGGCATGGCAGGAAGACGGCACGATCACCCACATTGCCACCAGCGCGGATGAGGCCACCCTGCGCGCCACGCTGCCCGGCTGCAGGCTGGTCTATGCCGCAACCGATGACCGCGCGGTCAACCGCATCGTGGCGGGGCTGGCACGCGCGGCGAACATTCCCGTCTGCGCGGTGGATGACCCGCAGCCTTCCACTTTCATCACCCCCGCGCAGGTCCATCGCGGGCTGGTGCGCATCGCCATCTCGACCGGGGGGGCCGCCCCCGTGCTGGCGCGCCGCCTGCGCGAACAGGTGGAAAGCACCATACCCGAAGGCACCGGCACGCTGGCCATATTCATGCAGCAGCAGCGTGAACACGTTGGCACGGCCTGCCCCGACATATCGCGCCGCCGGCAGGTATGGGAAACCTTCCTCGACGGCCCCGGCGCGCAGGCCGCGCGCACGGGCGACACGGCGCGCGCGCGCGCGGTACTGGACGACATCCTGGCCAGTACCACCCCGCGCGGCGAGGTCTGGCTGGTTGGCGCGGGACCGGGTGACCCGGACCTGCTGACCCTGCGCGCGCTGCACATGATGCAGAACGCAGACTGCGTCCTATATGACCAGCTCCTCTCCCCCGGCCTGCTGGACCGGGTGCGCCGTGATGCGGAACTGGTGTTCGTGGGCAAGCGCCGCAACAGACACACCATGCCGCAGGAAGAGATCAATGCCGAACTGGTGCGCCGCGCGCGCGCGGGCCAGCGCGTGCTGCGGCTCAAGGGTGGTGATCCGTTCGTGTTCGGGCGCGGGGGGGAGGAAATCGAGGCGCTGCTGGAAGCCGCCATTCCCTTTCAGGTCGTGCCGGGCATCACGGCGGCCAATGGCTGTGCGGCCTATGCCGGCATTCCGCTCACCCACCGTGACTGCGCGCAGGCCTGCCTGTTCGTGACCGGCCATGCCCGCGCCGACGGCACGCTGCACCTGCCGTGGGACAGCATGGCACGCGCGGGCCAGACGGTGGTGATCTACATGGGTGTGTCCGCCCTGCCCGCCCTGTGCGCCAGGCTTATGGAGCATGGCCTGTCGCCCGACTGGCCCGCCGCCATTGTGGAGCGTGGCACCCGCCCCGACCAGCGGGTCATAACCGGCACGCTGGGCACACTGGCCGCACAGGCCAGTGCGGCGGATGTGGGCAGCCCGGCGCTGATCTTCGTGGGTGAGGTGGTGCGCCACCGCGTGGTCTCGCCCGCCTGACCCGGCCCCGTGCGGCAAAAAAATGGCTGTACATCATTTGTTATGAATAGGCGGCTATTTTCAGTGTATTGAGCGCCTTGAACCCACCAGACGGTCAGGGAGGCCATGGCAGGGATACAGGCCAGTCACATGCAGCGCATCCATGACGGGACACGCGCGCTCCTGCCATGGCTGGACAGGCTGCCGCCGGGATGGATCGGGTTCAGCCTGCGTACGTGGTGCGCGCTGGTGCTCGGGCTGGCCACCGCCTTCTGGCTGCAGCTCGACAATCCGCTGCTGGTGGGCGTCACGGTCATGATCCTGGCGCAGCCCCTGCGCGGGCAGGCGCTGTCCAAGGCCTTTTACCGGCTGCTGGGCACGCTGGTGGGCATGGGTGTGTCCATCGTTCTGGTGGCGGTGTGGAACCAGCAGCGCGGGCCATTCCTGGGCGGTGTGGCGCTGTGGCTTGCGGCGTGCGCGTTCGTGGGGTCGCTGGAGCGTGACTTCCGCTCCTACGCCGCCCTGCTGTCGGGCTATACCGTGGCACTGGTGGCGGTAAACTGCATCGATACGCCCCAGAATGTCTTCAACATCGCCGTATCGCGCGCATCCGCCATCACGCTTGGGGTCTTTGCGGTGGCGGTGGTCAATATCCTGTCCGGCTCACCCGCGGCCTGGCGGGGCCTGGCGGATGGGCTGAAACAGCTGACCCGCCCCATTAGCGAAACCGCGCGCGCCGCCCTCCAGCACGGGCAGGACAGGGGAGCGCAGGCGGATATCCGGCTGGGCGCGCGCGTGCTGGCCCTGACCACCCCCCTGTCCTATGCCCGCACGGAACTGGAACGGGGCGGCCTGCGGGCCAATGGCGCCCGGCTGGCCATGGCCTGCATGCTTGCGGTGCTGGACTGCGCGCGCGGGCTGGGCCGCCATGCCGGCCATGACGGCATCGCCCCCGTGGTGGAGGACGCCATTGCCCGCACCGCGCGCCAGACCGACCTGCGCACCGATCAGGTCGGGTTCACGCTCCACATGCTCGACATGATCCGCGCCACGCAGCCCGGCCATATCCCCAACCGGGACGAGGCATTTGCCATCGAACGCGCGGCGTGCATGCTTGCTGCGCGCACGCGGCTGCATGCGGGGCAGGACATGCTGGCCGAGGGAAAACCGCACCCCGAATTCAGCCAGACCATCAATATTGCGGTCCAGCCCAATTACATGCTGGCCTTTACGGGCGCGTTGCGGGTTCTGGTGGGATTTTCCTTCGCGGCGGGGGTGTGCGTCATGACCGGGCTGCCGGGGGCGACCGTAGCCCTGGCCCAGACCGCGCTGACCCTGACACTGGCCGCCACCAACGTGGATACCGCGCGCTTTGGCATGGGGGCCGTGATCGGCATGCCGTGCAGCGTGCTGGCGGCGGCGGTGCTGAACTTCTTCGTGCTGCTGCACGGGGCGGACATGCCCTTCCTGGCGCTGACGCTCCTGCCCCAGACCTTCATCGCCTGCCTGCTGCTCATGCGCCCGTCCACGGCAGCGATCGGGTTCAATTACGGGGTCTTTTTCTTTGCCATACTGGGGCTGGACAACCACCAGAGCTACAACCCGACGGAATTCCTCAACCGCAACATCTTCTACCTGCTGGCGGCCCTGCTGGCCTTCATCATCCTGGTACTGCTGTTCCCGCCCTCGGCGCGCCGGCAGCGGTTCTGGATGGGGGCAAGCATCGTCCGCGCGCTGGAACGCCAGATGGCCGGCCGGGGCGCGGCCGATGGCCCGACCCGCCTGACCCGCGCCTATGACCGGCTGGCCCAGATGCAGTTCTGGACCGACCGCCTGCCCGCCACCGCCAGCCATGCCCGACAGATGGAAAGCTTTGCCACGTTTGCGGAACTGGAAGGTGCGCTGGCACGCGCACGCCTCTATGCCCTTCAGGCGCAGAAGAATCCCCTGCTGCGCCCCGCGGCCGAACTGGCCCTGCGCGCCCTGGTGCTGCGCGCGCCGTGGACGGTAACCGCCCCCCTGCAACAGGCGCTGGATGCCGTGCCCGCCCCTGCGGCGCAGTTGCCACCGCAGACGCAGGTCGCGGCAATAAACCTGCTGGCGGGGCTGAATGCGGTACTGCGGGGGTGGCAGGCGGCGGCGCCACGGTTGCGGCATTACGGCATTATCCGGACACGGAAGGCGGGCTGATGCGGCAGGTCGTGGATGTGGAGGGCGTGCTGGTTTCCGCCTTCGTCATGAATCTCGGGCTGGCACTGTGCACGCTGCTGGCACTGCGGGCGGTACTGTCATGGTTCAACCTGTGGCGGTTCGTGTGGAACCCGCCACTGGCGCAGTTTGGCCTGCTGATCTGCCTTGTCGGCCTGTATACCCTGATCCTGTGAGAGAATGCTGACGTGTTCGCATATGCAAACCGCCTTGTGCGCCTGGCCATTACCCTGACCATCCTGCTGGTGGCCGCCATCGTGGCCATCGTGCTGTGGGATTACTACACGGCCTCCCCCTGGACCCGTAACGGACAGGTCCGGGCGCAGGTTGCCAATATCGCCCCGCGCATTTCCGGCCAGATCAACGACGTGCGCGTGCAGGACAACCAGTTCGTCCACAAGGGGGATGTGCTGTACGTGATCGATCCGTTCGATTTCCGCGTGAAGGTGGATATCGCCACGGCGGCGGTAAACGAACGCCGCGCGGATCTGGAGTTCAGGACATCACAGTACGAACGGCGGCAGAAGATTTCGGGCGTTGCGGTATCGGGCGAGGAAAAGCAGCAGTTCGAGGCCGTAGCCCAGCAGGCGGAAGCCCAGTATGCCGGGGCGCTGGCCGACCTGAAGCAGGCACGCATCAACCTGGAACGCACCGAAGTCCGCAGTTCGATCAACGGCTACGTCACCAACCTGACCATGCGCGCGGGGGACTATGCCAATGCGGGGCAGGTGAACATCCAGGTCATCGATGCGGATTCCTACTGGGTGGACGGCTATTTTGAGGAAACGAAAATCCATTCCATCGCTGTTGGCGAACCCGTGCGGCTGGACCTCATGGGTTTTCATGAGCCGCTGTTCGGCCATGTGGAAAGCATTACCCGCGGCATTGCCAGCAACAACGCCGCATCTTCCATTCAGGGCCTGCCGGCGGTGGACCCGGTCTATACCTGGGTGCGGCTGGCACAGCGCATTCCGGTGCGCGTGCACATTGACAGCGTGCCGCAGGGGCTGGTGCTGGCCGCGGGCATGACCGCAACCGTGACCGTGGTGTCGGAAGCGGGCAACCGCCGCCACATGTCCGTGCGCGATGCGCTGCGCCATGTGGGCGATGACATGCAGCATATCGCGGGCCATCGCTGACACGCCGCCCGCAGGCCTTATCCACAGATTCAGGGGACGAATATCCGGGCAACCCTGTGGATAGAAACAGCAGGAACCGGGGATAAGGTGCATGTTTTTCCCGACTCGTTGAGAGTCGCGTGGATTTTTCTTAAAGGCTGTACCGGACACCCGGCCCCGGAAACGGCTGCAGGTCGTAAAAGGGTTTCTGGTAAGGCATTTGCCGAAAAGTCTTGGAAAATGCCGCCTTTTTAAAAAAAGGCAGCACCCGAAAACTTTTATTATTTTTTACCAATGCGTTATTTTAAAGCAGTTTGCCTACAGGGCTGCGGGTCTGCCTATCCATGCCAGCCTGGGGCCGCCGTGCCTTCGGGGGCGGTCTGGCCCGTACCCGGCGCGGGCGCTCCCAGCCGGTGGGCACGATAGAGCAGGCCATGCCCCAGCTTTTCAATCAGCATGCCCCGGCGTTGCAGCCGGGCATGGCTTATGGCGTACCCGATCTCACGCACGATCTGACCCCGCAGCACCTGCATCCACCCACGCAGGGCAAGTTTCCTCCGCGTCATATCGCGCGCTCCCGTTCACCACCAAGACAGTTGTTATGTTCATGGCAGATAGGCTTTATGCGCATAACATTCAAGGCAAGGCACATGGCCTGAAAAGTTATTTTTATTTAATTCCTGTCATGACACACCGGGCCTGCACGCTCATACAGGCCGCAGACCGGGCGCATCCATGATCACAATGGCCCGAACCACTCCGCCATGGGGGAATATCTTGCGTTACCTGTTCCTGCTCTGCGCCCTTGCATGCGCCTGCCCTCGTCCCGCTGCCGCACAGACACCACCATCACAGGTCATAAGCACCCTGTTTGCCGACAAGCTGACCATGATGGACCTGGGCCTGATCCGTGCCGAACGCGCCATGCAGCATGAAATTGACAGCCTGCCCGACACCTATGACAGCGACATGATGCCGGTGGCCGATTTCGACCCCAGGCGCAACAGCATCCTGGTCGGTATCTGGTACCAGAACCATGACAGCTTCACCCACGCGCAGTGCGACAGGCTGCTTGATACGGTCAAGAAGTCATTCGGCAGCCAGCCAACCACCATCATTGCCGCATGGTTCCGCCATCATGGCTATACCTCGCTGCGCGACGCGGGGCAGTTCTATGTCGGGCTGCGCAACATCATCTGGCTGGTGGTCACCGACGGGGACCGGGCCTGCTCCTATTCCATGGCAACCGGACAGACGACCACGAACGGGTTCTGAAAGCCCGTATGCCTGAAGCCTGCAGATCATAAAGAAGTTTCTGGTGAAGCTTCTTCCAAAAGCCCCAGACCGTCGCCTTTTTGAAAAAAGGCGACACCCAAAAACTTTTATTTTGTAAATATAGTGTTTTTAAACAGTCTGTTACGCTTTCCCTTCGGCCCAGAAGCTACGTTGCAGTTCAGCGGCTTCCGCTTCCAGCAGGGGACCGATGACGGCCACCCTGCGCTGGCCTGCGTCAAACACCGTGCGGCATGGCAGGTCCAGGGTCGGGTTTTCCGGGTGGTTGCCGGTCATTGCCTTGAGGTCGTGTTCGCTCTGGCCATACACGACGCGGCCAATCCCGGCCCAGTACACCGCACCCGCACACATCGCACAGGGTTCGGCCGAGGTGTACATCGTGCAGCCCGCCAGTTCGGCGGGTGGAAACCGTTTTGAAGCCCGCGTGGCCAGCAGGCGTTCGGCATGGGCGGTCATGTCGCCCCCTTCCGCCGTATAGCCATTACCCTGTTCCAGCACCACCTTGCCCGTGGCATCGACCAGTATGCAGCCAAAGGGGTGGTCGCCCCCCTGCCGCGCGCGTTCGGCCACGGCAAAGGCGCGCCGCAGGAAATGTTCATGGTCCAGATCGGGCAGGATGGTCGGGTCGGTCATCGGGGCATCTCCATGCGAACAGGGCAGGTAGCCTTGATATGTGCCGGGTGCGCCGTCCATTTTCAAATGGAAATGGCTGGTCCGCATGGGCTCGGGATGCGTGATCGCCTGACGGGCCGCTTCCATCTCCCCATCAAGGGCGTCCACGATATCGTCCGTATCATACGGCCCCACAAAACGCGCGGCCGCCAGTTCGGCCCGGATCATGCCCAGACGCAGCAGGTACTGCCGGAGCTGGCGGACATGCCAGGCGACCCATGGTGGCTCATCGGGTGCGAATCGGGCATCGATGGCGGCCTGCGTGCAGCCATCGGGCAGGTAGGGATCTTGCATGGGGGACCTTTCCATTCGTGCGTTAAAAATACACAAATATTCTGAAGGCAACGATTCTTTCGCACAGGCGCGCATTATTTCCTTGCCGTATGTGCGTTTTTTTAACACAATTTGGGTATGAAAAATGCACACACCCACACACATGCCGCCCCCGCCCCACACCGCACCCGCCCGCCACGGCTGGACTGGGGCCGGCTTGCCCCCTCGGTCGCACAACTGCGCCAGCAGGGATGCTCCACCCGTGAAACGGCCCGCAGGCTGGGCCTGAACATCAAAACGCTGGAGGCCCATCTTCGCCGTCACCGCATCCGCCATGCCATACCCATGGACCGGCCCGATCAGGTCCGCCGCACCTGCCTGAACTGCGACAGCGCCTTCGTGGCCGATGGCCGCTTCCTGCGCCTGTGCCCGGAATGCCGGGCCATGTTCGGTTAAGCGCGCTCACATTCCCGTGTGCCGGGAACCATCCCACCTGCCCTGCTGTTTCACACACAGTCTCCCAGCACAGGATTTACGGACCATGGGCACCCCGAGCCATTGCAGCACAACCCCGCCAGACAAAGCCCATGATCCCGCCCATATCCAGTTCCGCATCGCCCTGCATCATGACCGCGTGGTAACGGCATCCCGGCCGCTTACCCCCACGCCCGCATGGCGCAGCCTGCGCTCGATCGCCCTTCTGGGCCTGGCGCTGGCACTGGCGGGCACGGGCCTGAGCGCCTGCAAACGCCACCATGAGACGGCAGGCGAAAAACTGGATCATTTTGGTGACAAGGTGCAGGACACCCTCGACCCACCAAAGGGTCCGGGCGAGAAGGCAGGCCGCACGATTGACCGCACATTGCACGACAATTAAGGGCCGCCTGAAACAGGCCATGGATAAAAAGGGACAAAAGTTTCCGGACAGTCCACCGCGACGGTACGCACCGTTCAGGGCGTGAGCGTGCGCCCAATCTCGTCGAAAGACAGGTCCATGACGGCATAATCCCGCCAGTCCCGGAAATCGAAGTGCCACCATTCCTCGGCCAGCGGTTCAAAGCCGCTGGCCTGCATGATGGTGGCCAGCAGGTCACGGCACCCACGCGCCCGCGCGCTGCCGCCCACATACCCCACATGCGCGCGCGGGGTCATTTCATCAAAGCCGGATGGCATGGGAACAACCTGCCGGGTTGTCAGGTCCCACAAAGTCAGATCCACCGCACACCCCCGGTTATGGCGCGAGCCATGGGCGGGATCACCCACGAAATCATACAGGCTTTCCGGCACCGCATGGCGGAACAGCGCACTGACATGCCATGGCCGGTAGGCATCATAGACCAGCAGGCCATACCCGTGCCGCGCCGCCAGCCCCCGCGCATGGGACAGGGCACGCGCCGCCGGGCGCTGAAGGAAGGCCCGCGCGGCGGGATAAACGGGAAAGCCCAGAAAGTTGCGGGCCGTGGCATAACGGATATCCAGCACAAGGGCCGGGTCGAACCGGGCCAGGTCCACCAGATCGGCCGCACGGCGCGCGGGGGCGAATACCGGCATGCGCAGGCCCGCGATGCTGGCCCGCAGCATGGCAGGCGTGGCGCGCAGGGGCACGCGGAACGTATCATCACCCGCCGCCATCAGCGGAGCGGGTACCGGGCCTGTCCTGTCCACCATGCCACGCCCCCACCTTTCCTGCCACCTGCGCCCGCGGGTGCCGGAGCGCGGGACATGACGGAACCCGGGGGCAGGCGTTTTTCAATACGCCCTGGCAGATACCCGGACATTCCTGTCGTGTTACCGGAAGACCGTTCAGGCCGGCGGGGTGTAGGACTGCACGTCCTCCACCGTGTGGCTGAGCAGGATCTTGCCGTTATCGACAGACTGCACCCATGAGAGGGGAACATTGAAGGTGCTTTCCGCCGGGCCATCCACCGTAATCTGGATCGTGCCATCGGCGTTGACCGCCGTAAGCGTGCCCATACGGCCCGAACCGGCCGCAATCACGTCCTGACCCAGCATGGCCTGCGTTACATCTGTCATGAATTCCCTTCCATCACCCGGCATGACACCACGCCTGCGCGCATGCCCCCCTGCCGGGTTCCATCATCCGTATGGCATGCAGCGTACACATCTGCCGCCCCCTGCCAACCCGTTCAGGACCCGGCCCAGCGGACAGCATGCATGTCGTGAACACATGATACCGGCGCGGGTTGCCCGGCTCAGTTCACGCCAAACTGCTTGCGCTGGGACATGACCTGATTCAGGCGCTCATTGTAGCTGTGATAGGTGCCCTTGGGCACGCAGCCCATTTCTTCCAGATCTTCCAGCTTGATGCTGTCATTGAGCCAGGAATTGACCTCGTTGAAACTGATCTTCTGCGGTACGTCACGCCCGCTGAACACCACCGGGTCGTCCTGCCCCTGCACATAGCCGAATTTCATGTGCACGCTGCCTGCGGGCGTGTCATGCGCGGCCATCTCGCCACACACCACGGATGCGCCATCCATGCCGTGCACCGCCACATTACGGAACACCACCCCCCCGGGGTCCGGCTGGGTGGCGGCAACATGGCGCTCGGCCTCGGCCACGATGGGTGCCGTGTTTCCCTGATGGGCCGCATGCGCCATGCCCGCCGAACACAGACAGAGGGAGACGCCCAGTATGATGACTCGTTTCATGCTTGTACCCGCCCGATCCTTCATGTCGTCATGACCCAGCCTTCCTGATGCGCCGCGCGGTGCCGACGGTCAAGCAGGGCCCCGGTCATACCCATATCGTCAATTATATAACGTTCGATAATACCAAACCCCGGCCATGCAAAATGATCTGGCGGCGCTATAATGACAGTCCGGAACCCGGTCCCGGCCGGGACAGCGCGCAAAGGCCATTTTCATGTCGCATGACTCCCCCGCCCCATCCCCTTCAGCCGACCCGCACAGCCGGGCGGATTTCGTGCAGGTGCGCGGCGCACGCGAACACAACCTGAAGAATGTGGATGTGGATGTGCCGCGCGACAGGCTGGTGGTGTTCACCGGGGTATCCGGCTCGGGCAAATCCTCGCTTGCGTTCGGCACACTGTACGCGGAAGCCCAGCGACGGTACCTGGAATCCGTCTCTCCCTACGCCCGGCGACTTTTCCGGCAGATGCCGGTGCCCGATGTGGGCGGCATAGAGGGGCTGCCGCCTGCCATAGCACTCCAGCAGCAGCGCGGCACGGGTACGGGACGGTCATCGGTGGGCAGCATCACCACGTTGTCCAACCTGCTGCGCATGCTCTATTCGCGCGCAGGGCACTACCCCGCCTGCATGCCGCGGCTGGAGGCGGAATCCTTTTCCGCCAACACACCCATGGGGGCCTGCCCGCAATGCCACGGTCAGGGCCGCATCATGGACACCACCACGGCCCTGCTGGTACCCGATGACAGCCTGTCCATCCGCCAGCGCGCCGTGGCCGCCTGGCCTACCGCATGGCAGGGACAGAACCTGCGCGATATCCTGATTACCAAAGGGGTGGACGTGGACTGCCCGTGGCGCGACCTGCCACAGGAAACCCGCGACTGGATCCTGTATACGGACGAGACCCCGACCTATCCCGTCTATCCCGGCCTGGACCACGCCGCCGTGCAGCGCGCGATCAGCCAGCACATCCCGCCGGGCTATAACGGCACCTTTACCGGGGCGCGGCGCTATGTACTGCACACGTTCGCCACGTCCCAGAGTGCGGCCATGCGCAGGCGGGCCGAACGGTTCCTGACCGCGACCCCGTGTCCCACCTGTCATGGCCAGCGCCTGAACCCGGATGCCCTGCGGGTTACGCTGGCGGGACTGAACATCGCACAGATGACGCGCCAGCCGCTTGCCACCATCGCGCGCACGCTCGCCCCGCTGGCCGATGGCACGCTGGCGCTGGGCGCCACACCGCAGGCAGGCGATGCCACGGCCATTGCAGCGCAACGGATGGCGGCCGACCTGATCGCGCGCATTGCGGTGCTGGAACGGCTGGGGCTGGGCTACCTGCAGGCCGACCGCTCCGTCACCACCCTGTCGCCGGGGGAATACCAGCGCCTGCGGCTGGGCACGCAGATCCGCTCCAGCCTGTTTGGCGTGGTTTACGTACTGGATGAGCCCTCCAGCGGGCTGCATCCGGCCGATGCCCACAACCTGCTGGATGCGCTGGAGGGGCTGAAGGCGGCAGGCAACTCGCTCTTCATTGTCGAACACAACCTGTACCTGATCCGCCGGGCCGACTGGATTGTCGATGTCGGCCCCGATGCGGGCACACGGGGTGGGGAAATCCTGTATAGCGGCCCGCCCGACGGGCTGCGCTCGGTCCCCCTTTCCCGCACCGCGCCCTACCTGTTCGCGGGGGATGCGCCCATCGCGGGCGCGCCCCGCGCACCCACGGGGTGGCTGAACCTTGCGGGGGTGACGTGGAACAACCTGCACGACCTGAGTGTGGAAATCCCGCTGGGCACGTTCGTGACCGTGACCGGGCTGTCCGGCTCGGGCAAATCCAGTCTGGTCAGCCAGGCGCTACCCGTGCTGGTAGCGCACGCACTGGGGCAGAAACTGGCGGCGGACCCGGATGAGGACAGCATTGATGACCTGCCCGAAGGCACCCCGCGCGGGCAGGTCACGGCGGGTGCGGACACGTTGAAACGGCTGGTCATGATCGACCAGAAACCGATCGGGCGCACGCCGCGCTCCAATCTTGCCACCTATACCGGCCTGTTCGACACCATTCGCCAGCTCTATGCCGCAACCGACATGGCAAAGGCACGCGGCTATGACGCCGGCCGCTTTTCATTCAACCTGCCCAAGGGGCGCTGCCCCACCTGTGAGGGCGCGGGCTCGGTCATGGTGGAACTGCTGTTCCTGCCCAGCGTGTATTCCCCCTGCCCCACCTGCCACGGCACGCGCTACCGGCCCGAGGTGCTGGAGGTGACCCTGCGCGGCAAATCCATTGCCGATATACTGGCCATGACGGTGGACGAGGCCGCCACCTTCTTTGCCAACACCTCTGCACTTGCGGCCGCCTTTGCCACATTGCAGCAGGGCGGGCTTGGCTATCTCAAGCTCGGGCAGCCCGCCACCGAACTGTCGGGCGGCGAGGCGCAGCGCATCAAGCTTGCGACCGAACTGCAGAAACAGCGCCGGGGGCATACGCTCTACATTCTGGATGAACCGACAACCGGCCTGCACCCGGCGGATGTGGACCGCTTGCAGATACACCTGCAATCGCTGGTCGATGCGGGGCATACGGTGGTCGTGGCCGAACATGACATGCGCGTGGCGGCAAGGGGGGACTGGATCATCGACATGGGGCCGCAGGCGGGCGAAGGTGGCGGCCGGATCGTTGCCGCAGGCACGCCGCATGATGTTGCCCGCAACGCGGCAAGCAGGACCGCCCCTTACCTTCTTCCCCTGACAGGTTGAAAGCATAAAGACGTTTTTGGTGAAGCCTTTTCCAAAAAGCTTTAAAGGACGCCGCCTTTTGGAAAAAAGGCGGCACCCGGAAACTTTAGCTTTTATCCATCCCCCGCTCAGGCAGGCAGCACGGCCCACAGCGTGGCCACACCGGCAAAGACCAGCACGGAGGCAATGAGCGTCATCACGCTCCAGCTCCGCAGCCCCTCACGCACGCTGACGCCGCACATGCGGGTTACGATCCAGAACCCGGCATCATTGACATGGGACAGCCCCATGCCCCCTGCCCCCATGGCCAGCGCCATCAGTGCAAGATGCGTCTGGTCCAGATGCAGCCGCCCGATCATGGGGCCAAGGATGCCTGCCGTGGTCATGAGGGCCACGGTGGTCGGCCCCTGCGCCACGCGCAGGATCATGGTCAGCACGAAGGCCAGCACCAGCAGTGGCAGGCCGGTCGCGGCCAGCAGGCCACCCAGCGCATCCCCCACCCCGCTGCCCACCAGCACCTGCGCAAACGCGCCCCCCGCCCCGGTAATAAGGATGATGATGGCCGTGCCCGGCAGGGCGGCCGCCACCACATCGGACACGGTGCCAAGCGCCATGCCGCGCCGCAGCCCCAGCAGCCACGCGCACAGCACCACATCCAGCCCCAGGGCAATGAAGGGGATACCCACAAACACCAGCACGGAACGCAGGCGCCCCGGCGCCATGAGTTCACCCGCCAGCGTGCCCCCCACCATCAGCAGGACCGGCACGGCAATCACCAGCGCGATCTCGCCAATGCTGACCGGCCGCTGCTGGCTGGCCTGCATGAACAGCCGGGCCGGGCCGTCCGCCGCGTCATGATTACGGGTGGCGTTGCGCGCCTCCTCCACCACAGCGCGGATATCGGGCGTGCAGCCAAAGGGCCGGGCCATGATCGGGCGCGTCAGCACATAGGTCAGCCCCGTGGCCACGGCGGCCAGCGGCAGGCCCAGCAGCAGCATGTGCCCCGCCCCCACGCCCAGCGCGCCCGCCACCGCCACGGCACCGGGATGGGGCGGCAGCAGGGCATGCACGGTCAGCATGGTCACCGCCATGGGGATGCCGAACACCGCGGGCGCGCGGCCCGTCTGCCGCGCCATGCCATAGACCAGCGGCATGAGCATGATGACGCCCACTTCAAAGAAGACCGGAATGCCCACCCCGAAGGCCGCGATGACCAGCGCCAGCGGCACATGGGCGGCACCGACGCGGCTGACCAGCCGGGCCGCCACCACGGCCGCCCCGCCGGAAAGGTCGATCATGCGCCCGATCATGGCCCCCAGCGCCACGATAATGGCGATATGGCCCATGGTGCGGCCCATGCTGCCCTGAATCGAATCGGCCAGCTTCGCCACCGGCATGCCGGTCAGCAGCGCCACCGCCACCGCGACACCCAGCAGTGCCACGAAGGGATGCAGCCGCGCCCACAGGATCAGGACAAGAAGAAGGGCAATGGAGCCAAGGCCGGTCAGGATCAGCGCGAGCGGAGTCATGGACGAATCCCGTGCGGAAGGGAGACCATGCAGGCATGGCCAAACGCACCTTATCGGGCATACGGTCATACCCCGCAACGCCGCCGCGCATTAAAAGCATATCATGCATGGAAAATGGCGGGGAAAAGCCGTTTTCCGCTTCCTATCCACCTGCTTTCGCGCTGCCTGCAATTTTCATGCTTGACAGGCCCGTGCCCTGTCCGCATTACGCGCCACCGCTCACGAACCGCAGCCGCTTTTTTGGGGCCATGCCACGCCCCGGGACGTCACGCCATGACACGCATGCTTACCCCGGCCCTGCCTGCCACGCGCAGCCCGTTCACGCACCATACGCTGGCGCGTGTGAAAACGCTCATGCGCGAGATGTGGATCGTGCCCATGGTGGTCATGGGCAGCCTGCTGTGCGGGAGCGGTTTCACGCTGCTGTCCCGCCTGCTTGGCCACGCAGGCTAGGCTTGTCCCCGCCCCGGCAGGAGACGGGACGGGACCCGGAATGGTTCAGCGCGCCACATGACGGGCAGCGGATGACGGATGCCCCTTTGGCGCGGGTTCGGCCAGCCAGTGGATGCGGGCATTGCGCAGTTCGAAATTACGCTGGCCCTGTACCCCCATGTCCCCGAACGGATCATAGACCACGCCGCTGACCTCGGCCCGGCACTGCGGCTGCTGGCCGGTGTCGCCACAGATCTGCTGGGCCCTGCGCAGCGAGGCGTCCTCCATGGTCGGGCCATCCAGCGGGACGGTGCCGTTCCAGTCCACCTGGCCCGGCAGGTCCGCAATACGGAACGCGGCGCAGTCCGCCCCCCCGGAATTGGCCGAGGTGATATAGCACCCCTCTATCCGCACGGGCCTGCCCACATACCGGGCCGCCTGCGTCTGAAACGCCGCGACATCAAGGACAGGCGTGGACGCAGGGGGTTCGGCCGGGGGCTTCGGCGCGCGCGCCAGCGCAGCACCGGAAAGTGGTCCCGTAACCATAATGGCGAGTCCCGCCAGCACGCCAAGATGAAACCGTCGCCTCACGTCCTGTATTCCTTCCATTGGGTATCAGCCATCGCTGACAGTCACGGCCGGAAGTTTCCGCCATACAGGCCCGCCTTGTCACCACGGCGCAACGTGCGGGCAGCCATGCACGCGCAACCGGCGCGACAGGGCTAGAAAGGAGACGCCTTCTGCCCCGCGCCATGCCCCAGATCGGCAAAGTGCTGGGTTTCCGCACATCCACGGAAGCGGTCAAGCACGGGAACGCTGCCCACCAGATTGACGCTGAGGGTGGTGCGGTCCCCGAATTTCACTACCGCCATGCGCGCGCCCGCCATGGCATCGAGCAGCGGGGTCAGTTCCGTGGGCGCGATATCGGCCGACAGGGTGGTGGCATCATTGGCCTGCATGTGAAAGACGCGGCTATAGGACCCCACGCTTACGGTCATGTCGCCCTTCTGGCCGCTGGCCAGGGTCCAGTGGTCATCCGCGCTGCGCACCTGCAGCGAATCGGCATCGGCGCGGAACATCAGGATCTCGCTTTCGGAGCCTGCGATGCACAGGTCGGTATGCACACCGGAATCGGGCGTGTGATGGATGGCCACCCAGCCCCCCGCGCGTTCATCCACCAGCATCTGCGACGGGCTGGGGCTGGCGCTCTCGTCCTCGGGCAGCATGGCCACCGGCACGGCGCGCGGCTTCTCATCATAGGACTGGGCCATGGCCGCCCCCGGAACGGCGGCAAACGCCAGACAGCCCACAAGCAGGTTCAGTTTCCTGTTCACTTTGCGACAATCCCCATTGCGACAGAGACCGACGAATCGGAGTTATGGAACATAATAATCACAGTCGTGTGATATTGACATATAATGTCACAATCGTGGCAAGAAAATATCCCTGCCGCCCCCTGCGGGCATGGATTTCCTCATGATGTCTGGTCATGGCCAATATGCGACAAAGCATGTCATGCTTCCAGCGCGATGCGTGCCACGTTGCCCGATGGAATAATAGTAAAGAAGATTTTCATTTTCCCACCCGGGCCGGCGCACTCCCGACCGGCGGCATTGGCCAAGGGGGGACGGTATCGTTATCATGCGGCCCGCAATGACATTCATGCACAGACGGAAGGAAAAAGCCGGGATGCGCCTGCTACCTGCTGCCATCCTGGCAATCGGGACCCTATGCGCCATGTCACCGGCCCGCGCGGCCGATCCTGACTGGATCTTCGCCAATAGCGGACCGGGCGGCCAGCCCATGGTCATGTCTCATCAGGGGTCGCTGGATGTCATGTTCTACCGCTCCGCCAGCGGCACGATCGGCATTGCCATCCATCAGCGCCACGGGCGTTACCGCAACCCGCGGGGGGTGGAGACGGCCATGCTCATGATCGGCAAGTTCACCGTCGCCCTCCAGACCTTTCTTGATGGCCAGAAATGGGACACCGCGGGCGGCGACCTGAAGCCCGACACGGTGCCCGACATGGTGGAGGCGCTGAAGGCCGCCGCCACCGGGGCGCTGGTGCCCTTTGAGCATGATCCGGTTTCCTTCTCCGTCCGGGGGGCGATGGCGGCGCTGGATGACCTGGCGCAATACGCAAAGGCCCATGGCGAAAGCCTGCCCCCGCCGCTGGAGCCCGCGCCCGCGGCACATCCCGCGCCGGGGGTGGACATAGAAAAACTGGCCCATCACCCCTATGATACCCAGCACGGGCGCAGGCTGGTCCTGCCGCAATATGATATTGCCGCCAATTGCGGGCGCGCCCATATCGAGATGCAGGATACCGACGGGGAATGCATTACCGCCGAGCAGAAAAGCCAGGCGGCCCTGACCAGCCAGTGGGCACGGTATGACAGTGACCTGAAGGGGGCCTGCCTGTCCCTGGTCAGCGATCCGGGCCGGCTGGAGAAATACCAGGCCCTGCTGATGTGCCTGTCACGCTATCAGGATGACCGGCGCCAGTGGCAGCTTGTATCAGGCTCCAGCGGCAGCGATGACATCCTGCCCGCCAAGCCCACGGCCCAGACGCCTGCCCCGGCCCCCGCGCCCGCATCCCCCTAGCCGCCATCGTGTCCCGGGGCTGCCGCCACGGGCCACCTGCCCGGACGCCACGCGGGGCTGTCCACAGCGGGGCCAGCGCGCATTTTTACCTGTTTCTTAAGCCATGCGGTTGGGGGACTTTCAGGTCATCCACCTCGTTATCCACATGATTTACCGGATTATCCACAGGCTGACATGCTATTCGGCCGCCTTGTGGCCACCATTCCAGCGGGCACAGGCAATCCGCCTGCCATCACGCAGGGAGGGGTCGACCGTCATCTCGCCACGCGGCACCGGACCATCGGCTATCCGGTGGCCCGCGCCCATATGGCCGGACCATGTGGCATAGGACAGGGTGCGGTACGTATCGGCCGCGCAGTTGTACATGACGGAAAACCGGACCGAGGCGAAAGGCAGGCCGTGGCGGATCATGTCCTCGTCAAAATCCTGGATGAACGTGGCGGACGCATGCGCGCCGTGCAACTGGATGGACGCCAGATCGATATATTCATTCACCTTGTTCTGATATGGCGGCAGTTTCTGCAGTTCCACGCCGCCGTGCGGCGCGGGGGATGCGGGCAGATCCTGTGCCCGTGCCAGACGCGCACCAGCCACGACGCCACCACAGGCAATACCCGTGGCCAGTACCGCCACCACAACCCTGCTGTATCCCATTTTCTCCCTTTCATGTGTACCACGCACAGGCGTACACGCCGGACCCGGCTTCTCATGTCCTGTTGTGCAGGATCAGACCTGTAGCGGCAAGCATAACCGCAGGAAACCGGGGCCATATATGCCCAGCCCGCCGGGGGTCGCATCCTGCGCGCCACTGCCGCGTGCCAGGACCACATCCCCTGCCCGGCCGTGGTGCCCGATGCGCGTCATGGGGCGGGGACGGGCGTTGTCGCGTGACGCTGGCGCGCCAGCTCCCGGCAGCCCGAAGCCTCCCGGCTTTCGCGTCATCCCCCACCGCCCGGGCGGGCATGCGACCAGACGCCGCTCCCGCAGGGGCGTGCAACCAGGGCAGGCCGGCACGCCTTAAAGCTGCGGGGCGGTCTTTGATTCCGGGCTGGACATCCTTAAATATCTCACCCCAACGTGATCAGAGGACATGAGACCCAGATGAAGAAACTTACCGTACTGCTCCTTCTTGCGGGACTGACGGCATGTGCGGCCAGCAGCCCGCCCAGCGACCCGGCCCAGAGCGGCGGCGTGGGCGGCATGACCGGCTCCCCCGGGCAGGATGCCCCCACCGATGGTCCCGGCGGCTCCGGCGGTCCGGGCATGGGCAACTAGCCCCGACGGGCCGCCTGCCTGCGGGCGGGCGTGTTCAGTCGCGCCCGCCACTTATGTTGATGACCCCCAGCCCCAGCAGGCCCAGACCGGCCAGCCCTTCGGCAACCATCCATGATACCGGCCCGATCCCGTCCGCCGTCATGCCACGCACCAGCACGCAGACGCTGCCGATCATGAGCAGCAGGGAGAGGATGGTTGCCCATTTTACAATCTTGCCGCGGTTCATCAAATCTCTTCGCTGTCTGTCCATCGGGACACCGGCCGGACCGGTCCCGCACCTTCTATCACCTTGAACGGGGCAGCGTCCAAACACTGCATGCGCAGCCGCAATGCATCTATTGCACGACACGTACATCATTCATGCAAAAGTGATGTCGCGGAACGCATCTTTCATGCTTGCATGGCGTCGGTGACTTCACAATCCAACAGGACAGTCAGGGAAAACAGGCAATGCAGGCAACACCATCACGCCCCGGCCCGCCGGCTGAATGGTCAGCGCGCATGCGCCATATCGTGCAGGCCTGCACGGCCTATCCCTATGCCTTCCTGCGCCTGTGGGACGGGGACTGACACCCCCGGCCGCTATTCATGCCGCAGGGCGGCGGCATCGAACCATTCATCATTGCCCGTACCGTCACTGCGTACGCGGACCTGGCCATTCTCGATGATTTCCACGACCGTACCCTTCATGCCACGCAGTTCCGGCCTGACGGAGGCACCGTCCCTGACCACCACAATATCGCCCAGCTTGAAATCCATGCCGTATTCTCCTCCTCGCGGCCATTCAGGTCTCCATCCGTCCCGGACAGGGCGCCACCCACGCTGGCGGGCACGCGCCGATCATGCCAGCCATATCCGCTATCGCAAGCCCGTGATCGGGGCACGTCATACCACATACGCATGATTGGCGGGTTGCATGCCACCCCGCCGCTGCCGACATGAACCCTGTACCAACCGCGAACAGGGATCTGCCACATGTCTTCGGAACACCATCTTCCTTCCGCCACCGAACTTGAGCGTGAACTGGCGCAGCTGCGCCGTGAGCATGACATTGCCGTAAAGGACCAGCCCGAACACGCACCGGCGCTGGCACGGCGCATCAGCAGGATCGAGGCGGAACTGGCCCGTCAGGAATAGACGCCAGGGACCGGAAGCCGCTCAGGCTTCCGGTTCATGTCCGGGCACGGGACCCGGCGCCTGCGCCACGGGCGGGCGTACCAGCCAGTAGACAATCCCCAGTGACAGCGTTGCCGCAGAAAGGGCCAGCAGTTCCATCACGTCCACTTCCTTGAGGTCGATCACGATGAACTTGCGCACCGTGGCCAGCATGCCGATCAGCAGCACCGAACGCATGCGGATCAGGCTGTGGGGCTGCGCATCGGGCAGGACAAGGATGGAATGCTTGAACTCCAGCGCGATCAGCACGGTAAAGAACATGCCGAAAATGCCCTGCAGTGTTTCCGGACTGGTCGGGTTCAGCCCGCTTGTCACCAGCATCCGTCCCACCGCCACCACAACATGCACCAGCGACGTACCGGCAATGACCACGATCAGCAGGGTCAGCACCAGCATCACCACCTCCTCGAACAGGTCGAACAGGCGGGCCATCTGAAGGAAACCGGGCAGTCGTGTCATCATGGGTGCGGGCAGGCCACTGGCTGGGATGGGAAACGGTACAGCATTTCATGTAGCAGGAATCGCGGCGGACTTGCAAAAGCGTGCCGCCACGCTGTCAAGTGCCGTGGCAGGCAGGCTGCCCTGCAGCGAGCCATATGGAAACACCGGCGCCGCACCCCATGTCATAACCAGCAGACACGCACCGTGTCGCCCATGGCGCAACCCGGCGCCATGGCATGACCAGACAGGACACAACCATGAGCAAAGCAGCAACCAGCGGCCCTGACGCACAGGGCAAGTACAGCCTTGAGGTCAGCATCGGTGGCCTGAACGAGACGCTGGGTGGCTTCTCCTCCAAGATGGAAGCCGAGGACTATGCCGTCTCCCTCCTGCGCCGCGTGCGGGAACTGGCCAAGGCCGATGGCCTGAAATAACGCCTGCCCCTTCCCGCCAGCCTGCGCGCCCGATATGCCGGGCCGGCGGGAAGGATTATGGGGACACGCGGGAACGCTGTCGTCTCCCGGCCTTTTTTCTCTATACAGGATGACCTGACAGGATCAGGAAACATTCCGGATATGGAAAAAAGGACCCTCTTTCCCATGAAAAGACTGACCCGATCACTGTCGGTGCTGGTGCTGGCCAGCGGGCTTGCGGCCTGTGCGGATGGACCTGGCTATTATGGTGGCGGCTATTATGGCGGCTATGGTGGATATGGCGGCGGGTATGGCGGCTATTACAGCGGCTATGGCGACTATTACGGGGGCGCGCCCGAATATATTGGCCGCGGCGGCGGGTGGCATCCCCGCGACGGCGGTGGACCGCGCGGCGGTGG
>ERZ746981.256-NODE-256-length-31153-cov-31.230628_pt1 | contig 31153 bp, 26 predicted proteins | sample MGYA00374948_ERZ746981 | MGnify/ENA primary metagenome ERZ746981 (study PRJEB28757, sample SAMN06711160) | food metagenome | host: microorganism | place: China:Harbin | collected 2017-01-30 | study: EMG produced TPA metagenomics assembly of the Analysis of...
TTTTATGTGTCCGATCAAAGACTTAATCATGGTTGCGGGGGCAGGATTTGAACCTGCGGCCTTCAGGTTATGAGCCTGACGAGCTACCGGGCTGCTCCACCCCACATTAAACGCTGCGGACCGGGCTTGATACCGGCTTCCCTGCCTTCCACGCCGCCGCAGCCCGCGCAGAATCCCACATCCCGCGCCGAAAGTACAGATGAAAATGCGCCAGCTTAACACGACGCGCCGGACGTGTTCATTTTTCGCGCTTTCGTTAACACGTCGCGCGCTTGTCGATCACGAAACGCCAAATCCAGTTGTCAGGGAATCCTTGACAACTCGACTGGCAAACTTGCGCATTTTCGCAAGTTGCTCGTTTTTTCTGTTACAATCCGCCTGCACATCCCTCCCACACGAAGCCCAAAGCCTGATCGGCATGACACGCCCGGCTATCGTCTCCTGCGCGGGAATCCCCGACCGGGAAGAATACCGTGACGGGCAGGACGTGCTGGTGTGGAAGCAGGACACCCAGACTCAGGGCGCCATCGATCTGAAGACGCCGCTTTCGTTCGAGTTGGATCTCGGTGGCCACGCCACCTGCCACGCGATCGCGACACTGCGAGAGGGCCGCGTGGTGTCGGTGGCGTTTACCGGACCGAGCGCGACCATTCAAGGGCCGGATGGAGCTTGCCGACCGATTCTCAGGGGGTGCCTGATGGGGAGGAATCCTTAGACAATCGCCTTTGCGACTCGTTGGTTTTCCATTGCTCAGTTATCGGGCATAGACAAATAAGTCTTTGAAAATTCGATGATGTGACAATCCTTTCGGGTCCGCCAAAAAACCCAATAAAACATACATTTAAATAAGATTGTTCAGGCAATCACGAAGCGCAGATCGAAGAGTGCGGTTTCAGGCTTCTGCGAGAGCAGCTATCCGGAATTAGTTTTCACAATATCCGGTTCTGGACGGCCGGCGTATCAATGAGCGGACTATTCCATTCCGGGTGTTTCATCTCTGGTTGTTGAGCTGTGCCGGCCTGTTGCAGAAAGACGTAACTGATTGCCGCGCCCGACGGCAATCAGTTACGTCTTTCTGATTGCGCATAGCTGGCAATTGTCGTTCCCACACAGGTATATGTGAGCCTGCTGACCATTTCCCAGGATACTTACTGTCCGTTTTCTACGGACCGCTTTGCAGGCAGAATGACGGGTACGATCAATAGTCGCTCCGAACCTGTCAGGTGCCAGGATATCGACGCTTGCTATGTTATATCGATTCTGCTGCCTCCCAATCCACATCAACGGCATTCTGCCGATCTGAAAATTTTTTTGCCAGATCGAAAGTAATTTCGTCAGGAAGTGGAATTGTATACCGTAAAAAATATTTATATTATTTAATACAGAAAAATAAATTAATGAATATAAATTATATTTTAATAATAAATAAAGTCTAACACATCAAATTAATACAAGTGTTGTATCGAAAGATCTGCATGAAACCACAGATTGCCACCACGAACTGAAACGCAAATCTCCGGGTGAAGACGGGCATCATCCGCCACGTCGATGATTCGACACAACCCCATTCGGAGCAATAAATGACTTCCTACACGTCACGGTGGACAATCGCCGATGCGCTGAAAGTTCACGCTGACGACCCGACAACGACCATGCCGGTGATCGATCAGGATTTTCCAACGATGGATGAAGCGGTGATGATCTGGGATACAGGTGCATTGCGAAATATCCATGGTCAGACAGTCACATTTAAAGGATGGCATGTAATCTGGTCGCTGGCGGTTGATAAGATTGATCTCTCAGACGCAGATATTTACGACGAGTGGCATTCCCGGAATGATCGCGCTTATATCGGGTACTGGTTTTCGAAAACCGGTAGCGGTGATGACTGGCAGTGGGGCGGCCGTCTTCTGAAAACAACAGCTGACCTCCGCCCGCATGAATGGTCCGGTGGTCTTGTCATGCGCGAAGGCACCGGAAATGTCGTCGACATGTTCTATACATCGGAGGCGGATTCTCCGGTTAATCAGTCCGTGCCGTCCGTATCGAGCGGGCAGATTTATGCCGATGCAAATGGTGTCTGGTTCGACGGTTTCGAGACTACGACAGAGATGTTTTCTGCGGATGGCGTGCATAATGCTAATGCCCAGCAGGATGAGTATTTCGATTTCCGCGACCCGCATCCGTTTGTGAATCCGGACGACGGGCGCATCTACTGTCTTTACGAAAGCAATGTTCCCGGTATGCGCGGTGCCTTTACCATAGGAAGTGAGGAACAGGGCGTTCTTCCGCCTGGTTTCAGTGTTTCCGCCGGTGCGCAGTATGGTGCAGCGTCAATCGGAATTGCGGTGCTGGACGACGGTGCTTACAAACGTGGTGATTTCTCGCGTGATCGCTGGACGCAACTTGATCCACTGGTGACGGCCCTCGGGGTAAACGATCAGATGGAACGTCCCCACGTGGTATTTAAGGATAATTATACCTATCTGTTTACCATCAGTCATCACAGCACATACAGCGGCGGCCTCTCGGGACCGGATGGCGTCTATGGTTTTGTTTCAGAGACCGGACTCTTTGGTCCCTATAAGCCTCTGAACTCGTCTGGTCTGGTTCTGGGTAACCCGTCAGCCGCACCATATGAAACGTATTCGCATTTCGTCGATCCTGATGGTTATGTGCAGGCGTTTATCGATACACTGCCTGCTCCCGGGAATGATCCCGATAATCCTCAGACTTTCAGAATTGGAGGTACGCTTGCCCCAACAGTGAAGATCAGCCTCGAAGGTGATCGGACATTCCTTTCTGAAGTGCACGGTTATGGACAGATTTACGCTCAGACATCCTGGCCTGTCGGGGCGGCGTGGGATCATCGTCCGACAGTCTGACCCGTTATATAAATCAATGAAAGTCGCCCCGTTTCGGGGCGGCTTTTACCACTTTTCTAAAACATCTTTTGCTGTGCTGACCTGTTAAAGCAGGTGTCTTGTTTCAATTCAGATTTTGCATATCCTGAAACTGAAGTTACCGCGGCGTAAAGTAAGGTCCGCTTATGCGGGCGATTGCAAAGCGCGCCACTGTCTGAATGGATTGAGCATATCATTCGGGATATCTCTTGCCAGATTTTATTTACTGACCGTCTGAACATACTCCGCAATGAGAAGCGACAGATCATTTCTGAGTCTTATAATTTCCGGCGTTGTTTATTTTAACAATAAGTATTATTTTTTATACATGTAAAAAAATAATAAATTAAATCTATTGAATTTTATCAAATGTTATTTATATTATTATAATAGAAAAATTTTCCTATAGTTTTCTGTTGACGTAATCTGAATCAGATCATAGCAGTAACGTGATTTTTGTAAAAATCCCCGTTCTTTCTGGCAGGTGTTCGGAGATTCAGGTTTGTATAATCAGGGAACACCAAAAGTTGTAACAATACAGTATATGCGGGCTGCCGCTGCTCTTTGTGTCGTGGTTTTTCATCAGTTTCAGTATATTATTCCTGCTACCCAGCTTGGGCGATATGGGGTCGATCTGTTTTTCATTATAAGTGGATTTATTATAGTTGCATTAACAGATGGAAGAAAGATAACCCCGGCCGGATTTTTTCTAAACAGAGTCATCAGGGTTGTTCCTCTTTATTTTATTGCTACAGCTGTAACGCTGGCACTGGCTGTCGTGCATATTTATGTTCCGCATCTTGTTACAAGCAATGCGAGTCATGTTTTTAAGTCGGTAATTTTTTTTCCGGATTTCGATAAAGAGAACAGGATATATCCAGCCTTGTATCTGGGATGGACGCTTAATTATGAAATGTTTTTTTACGCATTATTTGCATTATTTCTTATTTTTACACCATCTGTCAGAATTCTGTTTTTAATGGCGACTCTTGTTGCTCTGTCTGCGGCAGGTGGTCTTAATAATTTTCAGTCTGCAGCTGCATTGACATATACGGATCCGCGTATACTTGAATTTGGAACAGGATGTATTTTTGGAAGAGTTTTCGGACTCGGTCTGAAAAATCAGCATCCACGTGATCAGGTAATATTGTCGGCGATAGTCGTTGCCGCTTTAAGTCTGGCGGCTCTGTTCTTTCATGCGCTTCTGCCTGCTGTCATTATTTCTGCTATTTTTATTGTTGTTGTGTTCACTGAACGATCCGGCAGGATAACAGCAGTTCCGGTTTTGCTATTTCTCGGGGAAGCTTCTTATTCCATTTATCTGTTTCAGGAAATTGCCGCCGATATCGTAAGGCGGGTAATCCTTTTTCTGAGTCATTCGTTTTATGTGAGTGAAAGTGTTGCGTGTGCCTCGGCAGCTATCGCGGGTGTGGTGCTTGGCTGCATCGTCTGTATTGCTATAGAGCGTCCGGTGACATCATTCCTTCGCAGGGAACTGAAGCGCCGTTCAGGCGGCCAGTCTTCCATCGCGACGGCTGCCGGTAAGGCCGCTACACCGGGCTTACTCCATTCGGAACCCGGTGTTCGGTAACTTCAGCCAGGTTACCTGAAACGGCGGAATGAAATAACACAGGTCATCCGGACAGTCGCGGGTCCGGTCGGTTGATGATCCATGAGGTCGTGTTTCTGGCAGCTAATGAAAAATATTTCCGGTTCGGGACAGTCAGGTCATCGGTCTGATCTGCTGATGCGGCAGGGAGTGGCGGCAATCAGCGGGAAGCTGTAATGTGCTGCGAAGTGAATACGACGAACCACAGGTAAAGCTATGATCTCCGGAGTTCTGTTTCCTTCTGTTAAGCGGCGCGGTGGCATTTTTCTTGTTGCGCTTGCACTGTCCTGCGGCGGCGCGCCGGGTAGTGGTATGGTCCATGCACAGGGCACTATTACGGGCGCTCAGACGACGGTTGCCACCGTTGAAACAGTCGATCCGGCAGAAGGCGATCTGTTGCTGCGGGATAACGATGGCGGCCTGATAACGATCGAAATCCCGCAAGGTACGCATAATCTGCCTCACCTGCAGCCGGGCGATCAGATCAGGATCCGTTTCTTCCAGACTCTCGATGCTACGCTTGCAGCACCTGACAGTCCGGCGCCAGTCTCGACAGTCTCTGCTGCACATGGTTTCCGGAACCGTCATCCGCACGGCACTCTGATTTCTTTCCGACGTAAACGTGTCCGGGTCATTGCCGTTGATGCCGCTCAGAAAGTCGTCACCATTGCACGGGCATCGGGTGAAAATCAGACTGTTTCGGTGCAGCAAAAGGCGTTTCAGCCTCTGCTGTCCACGTTGAAGGCTGGCGATCTCGTAGATGTGACTACAATGGATGCTGTTTCGTTCACTGTGATGAATCGCGTTGTATCTCCCTCTGTAACAGTCCAGGAAGGGAGTCCGGTATCGCCGCCTGCGACGACTTCCGCACCATCTGTTTCTCCTCAGCCATAACCGGACCGTGCTTGCCTGTTCATTTGTCGGCAGCACTGCCAGATAATACTGCGTTGCGAAGAAAACTGCGTCTGCGGCCAGATTGACCCGGGAGCAATTGTAACATGAAAGCTGCTTTGTTCCTGCTTCTGGCACTGACGGCATGTCAGACACGTGAGGTCAATCCGCGCCACCATATTTCCGGATTTTACGGAACTGGTGGCGCTGGTGCGATGCCCTGATCCCGACAGGCAGGACGCTGGCAGTCTTTGACCTTGCAAGGTGCAGGCAGATCATTCTGGCCCAGTATAAATTCGACCGGTGAGATTCTCCTAAAGTGAAACTGAGTAGGTAAAGCATTTCTGGTGTGTGAGGAAAGTATTTTCGAATTAATCACAAGTATAACATTAAGTTTCTAATAATATTATGAATGCTTTATATATCTTATAAAGATATAATTTTTTCTAAGAATTAAATAAAAATGATATGTTTTTGAAATATCGGTTTATTTTAGGCAGTTTTATAATTTAACCAAGTATAAATAAATTTATCTTTCTGGATTTGAATTAATATATTGTAACAATCAAAGCAGATTGCGATTCCTTGCGGAATGACGGAACCAAACCGGTCGGGTGACAGATTTTTTATGACGCAAATTTATTACGGCGCTTTTCGTTCTGTCTCAGAATGTGCAAAAAGCCGATCATATCCGGCATAGCCGGTTCGCCGCTTCTGTCAGGAAATCGATGCTTTTTAAAACTCTGCCCGGTCAGGCCATCGCGGGTCTTTGCGCTCTGTTTGCCTCGACATTCATTGCTGTCACGACGGAAGTTGCGCCGGTTGGACTTCTGATTGACATGTCGCAGGCGTTTCATATCGAAGAAGGCCACGCTGGCCTCGCCGTCAGCGCTTACGCCCTGCTGGTCGGTCTCGGAGCCGTTCCACTCACGATCGTGACGGCGCGCATGGACCGTAAAATGCTGATGCTGCTCTGTCTTGCGGGATATGTTGTCTCCAATCTGATATGCGCTGTTGCACCAACTTTCCCCGTTCTGTGCCTCGGCCGGGCACTGGGGGGATTATCTCACGCGGTGCTGATGTCCATCGCCGCCGCCTACGCCTCTTATCTCGTGCCCGAACGGATGACCGGGCGGGCTATTTCTTTCGTATATGGGGGAACGTCCCTCGGTTCGGTCCTGGGTGTGCCCGGAGCGGCAGCCATCGGCGAACTCGCGGGATGGCGCACTGCTCTCTGGGTTATTTCAGGCCTCGCCGTGATGCTGACGATCTTTATCGCCCTGTTCCTGCCGCGAGTCCGTGCTCCTGCAGGCGGTTCTCCACGTCTGCCAACCCTGAGATCCCGTCACGCCGCACGTATTTTTGCGATCGTTATTTCTGTCAATACCATTTTCTTTTTCGCTCATAATCTTCTCTATACATATGTAGCGCCGCTTCTGCTTGCTCATGGACTGCCCGAAAGTGATCTGAGTATTGCACTGCTTATTACGGGTGCCGTCAGCGTATTTGGTTTATGGGGTGCTGGTCGTCTCGTGGACAGTTTCCCGGCTGCGGGGCTGTTTGGAGGGGGGATTGCCATGCTGACAGGCATGAGCCTCGTCTACGATCATATGCTTTCCGGATGGATGTCGGTTGCGGCAGTGGGCCTCTGGTGCGCCGGTTATGCGGCCGTAATCCCATTTGTCATGGCCGGTGCGATTCGTGCCCGCGCAACCAGTGCGGATGTCGCCGGCGCCGCCATCAATTCCAGCAGTAATATCGGAATTCTCTTTGGGTCCGCTATTGGCGGTCATCTGCTTATAACGCTTGGCTTCAGCGTACTCTGCCTCGCGTCGGTCAGTATTGCGTTGATCGGCATCCTTCTGACAGTGTTCAGTCCGGTCGCTTTTCCCCGTAAGCTGGCTGATACGCATCCCGCATCATAAGGATTTCAGCCGCATCGGGTCGTCGATGATATTCCGGTCATATTGCTGAGTCCGGAAACGGCTTTTTCGCCTGTGTGGTTTTCTCTTGCATGCTCAGCCGTAACCTCACAGCGTAAGAAGCCGGCACGGCCCAGATCTGGCCCAAACCCCGCGGAAACCGGCAGACGGGGAATTTTGTGAGATTTCTCTCTGTCTGGACACCGCTTCCATTTATCAGGAGAGACATCGTGATCTCCCGTTCATTTTCCGAACCCAGACCGGGCGAAATTACTCCAAAAGAATATTATCTGAGACGCCGCACGGTTCTCGCTGCGGCCGGTTTCCTCTCCGCCGGAATTGCAACTGGCACTGTGAAAGCCGCGAGTCTGCAGACGCGTCCCGGTGGTTTCGGTACGTCAGAGACGCCGACGTCTCTTGCGGATATTACGCATTACAACAACTTCTATGAATTTGGTCTTGATAAGTCCGATCCGGCGAGATTATCCGGGTCGTTTCATTCCCGCCCCTGGACACTGCGTATCCAGGGCGCTGTCGCGAAACCGGTGACTATCGATATCGATCAGCTCATCGCCGCACATCAGCCCGAAAGCCGGATCTACCGCATGCGATGTGTGGAAGCCTGGTCCATGGTGATTCCATGGGACGGTATTCCTCTTGCAGACATTCTCCGTCAGGCTGAGCCTCTCGGCTCAGCGAAATTCGTCGCGTTCACATCGGTTCTGCGGCCCGATGAAATGCCGGGTCAGCGGAGCGGTTACGGAAGTATCAGCTGGCCTTACGTGGAAGGCCTGCGGCTTGACGAAGCCATGAATCCCCTCACGTTACTTGCCGTTGGCCTCTACGGTGAGACGCTTTCCTCCCAGAATGGCGCTCCTCTGCGTCTCGTCGTGCCGTGGAAATACGGTTTTAAGGGGATCAAATCGATAACGACAATAACACTCCTGGAGACCATGCCGCCAACGTCATGGAATCAGCTTGCGCCGCAGGAATATGGTTTTTATGCCAACGTGAATCCTGATGTTGATCATCCGCGCTGGAGCCAGGCCAGTGAACGGGTCATCGGAAGCGGAGGGTTCTTCGGTGAAAGGAGACAACCGACGCGCCTGTTTAACGGGTATGGCGATCAGGTCGCCCATCTTTACGCCGGGATGGATCTGAAAACCTTTTTTTAGCGCGGACTCATCCGAATGATCTCCTGGTGTTTCTGAGATGGCTTCCAGCATAAGATGGACCCGCCCGAGGGTTATCATCCTGATGCTCTGGATTGCAGGCCTTGCCCCGGCATTCCGGTCATTCTGGCTTGGTGCACATAATGAACTCGGCCCGGATCCGGTTCGCAGTTTCGAACATCTTCTTGGGTTATGGGCCTTTCGTTTCCTGCTGGCGTCGCTGGCGATAACTCCGCTGCGTCTTGTGACTGGTTACAGTCTCATCAGGTATCGCCGTACGCTGGGACTTCTGACCTTCGTCTACGCCCTCATGCATGTCGCAACCTATATCGCGCTGGACCTTCATTTCGATTTTGCCACTCTCTGGCGCGATCTGACGAGGCGGCCGTTCCTGATTTTCGGGATGATCGCTTTTCTCTGTCTGATCCTGCTGGCCGCCACTTCCAGCCAGTATTCAATCCGCAAACTGGGACGAAACTGGAGGCGCCTTCACCGTATCGTCTATGTGGCGCTGATCGCAGCATCAGCGCATTTCCTTATGGCGTTCAAAACGTGGCATCCGGAGGCACTGCTTTATGTTCTGTCCGGAAGCATTCTGCTGATCATCCGCATCGGTTATAAAATACGATCACAAGTCCGTCAGACAGGCGCAAAAATGTGAAAACAGACAAAAGTCACCTCATTCACAGTGCATCAGGCAGCCTGTTTCTGCGTCCGACTGATTTTACGGCTTTCTGATTGTGAAAACACATCCGTCGCAGATTTCTCTGATGATGAACCTGTCTGCCAGTCAGAAAATACGTCCTGCTTTCTCAGATCTGAACGGGTCCGGAAGCGTGATCATGCGACCGGAAGGCTCTTTCTTTCCAAAGACTCTTGCCACGAAGTCATCGGGAATGGCTGGACAGCAGTATATCCGGGCGTCACGCTGACGCGTTCTGACATAATGCAATGACACACCTGCAGCAGGAAATATGACCGCGATGAAAAAATTACTGCTTCTCGGTATGAGCGCTCTGACCCTGGGTGTGATCGCTCCCGCCTGCGCCAGCGAAACGCCGATTCTGTTTGAACATGTACGCCTTATAGATGGTACCGGCGCCCCCGCCCGTACAGACATGGCTGTGCTTATGCAGGATGGTAAAATCACGGCCGTCACACCCACAGCCCAGGCACCTTCAGTCCCGGGCGCGAAAATTATGAATCTCGCCGGAGAGACCATGATCCCGGGACTGATTTCCGATCATAGTCATGTCGGGCTTGTCTCCGGCACGACTTCCGGGAGTGATAATTTCACCCGTGACAATATTCTGGCGCAGCTTCGTCAGTTCGAGCGTTACGGTGTCACGACTGTTGTCGCGCTGGGTGTGACAAAATCTCCCTTGTTTGACGATCTTCGTCGTGAACAGCACGCCGGCCTCAATCCCGGTGCCGACCTGTTTGGCGTCGATCAGGGGATCGGTGTGCCCGACGGCGCGCCGCCTGTTGGCATGATGCATGTTGGTGATTCACAGGTTCTGCGTCCCGCCACTCCCGAAGAAGCTCGCGCCGATATTGATAAAATGGCCTCTGAAGGCACCGATCTGGTTAAAATATGGGTCGATAACTTCAAAAACGGCATTCCGGGAAAAACCGGACTTCCCGTCATGAAGCCGGAAATTACGGAAGCAGTCATTACCCGTTCACATGAAAAAAACCTGCGTGTTGCTGCACATATTCACGATCTCTATTATGCAAAAGAACTTGTTGGAGAACACGCCGATATCCTCGCGCACGGTGTTCGCGACAAGCCGGTTGACAAGGCGCTCATCAGCGCCATGAAAAGTGCCGGCACGTGGTACATTCCTACGATCAGCCTGGATGAATCGGTTTATTTGTTTGCTCAGGAACCCGATCTTCTGAACGATCCTGAACTGGCCCCGGCATTGAATCCGGCTCTTCGAACGGAATTCGCCGATCCCGCCTGGCGTCAGAAAACACTGGCCGATCCGCTGGCCGACGCAGCCCGCAAAGCCGTCGCCATGAACCAGAAGAATCTCGTTTTTCTTATCCATTCCGGCGTTAATGTCGGTTTCGGGACCGATTCTGGCGCCACGCCACTGCGTATTCCCGGTTTTGCCGAGCACCGTGAATTGCGACTGATTACGGGAGCCGGACTGACGCCGCTCGAAGCCCTGCATCTTGCTACAGAACAGGCGGCTTCCCTTATGCATCTTACCGATCGTGGTACGATCGCGCCTGGCAAACGTGCCGATCTTGTTATCCTGAAAGCCGATCCGACAGATGACATCACTGCCGTCGATCAGATCGTCTCTGTCTGGCACAGCGGAAAACAGGCATTTCCTGCGCAGTAAGCCTGCTTTCTGCGTTTTTGTGAATCGCCAGATCACAGCGAGATTCAGGAAGAAGCCGCTCAGGTCGGATTGCAATCATCTCGAACCCTCCGTAAATCCGCTGCCTCAGACAGAACCGGATGGCAGCGGGATTCAGGCCGTACAGAATGTCCTGTAAGTTTCTTCCGCCTGTCTCCGTGCTTCATCTGGTGGCAGGTCTGTTATCCGCCGGCCTTCGGCTAATCCGAATGTAGCAAAATGCTGTAATGCGGGCAGACCGGCTGCCGCTACGTCCGGGTTCAGGAGAAGGTACATCTGCGCATCAAATAATGTCAGCTTTTCCGGAAGCCCGGCCACAAGTTCCAGCACACCGGCTCCGTCCGGCGGTTCAGCAGGTTCCATCTGTCTGTCCGCATCGAAAAAAGCGTCTCGTATGCCCAGGTTCCGGAAATGGTTGGCGACACCAGGCAGGCGCAGAAACGAACCCTGTTCATAGCGGGCAAAATAATCCTGTTCAGTCATGAAAAGATAATCGACGAGATGGATGCCGCATCCTGAAAATGTGCGTAACGCAACAGGATCATCAACATCAACGAATGGTTTCAGTTTCTGCCGCGCATGTTCAATAAGGTTTTTGAAAGGCTTGTTGTGCATATGCAGATATGTGAAGCGGGTCTCCCGTTCTCCCGGTTGCTTTCCCGAGGTGATGGCATGAAATCCGTGATCGATATAATCGACGGTGCCACTGGCCAGAAAACGCTTCGGAAACAGACGGGAGGTAAAGCATCCAGGTCGTCCCGGCACATTCATCAGGCAATAATCCAGCTTCAGAACACGCTGTTCTCCTGCCAGTTCATCAAAATGTGCATGGATAGCTTCACGCGAGCAGTCGAGCCCGCTTTCGGTGTAGACCGAAATGAATTCGTCACAGTCCAGAGGAAGAGCGAAGTCATAATCCTCCGTCTCGTCCCAGTGACGGATCACCCGCACGACATATTCACCTTTGCAGTGAAAATCGACTCCACGTGTAAAATCCCGGAAGACAGTGGCCCCGAGCCGTTCGTTCGCGGCGAGAATCTCCCTGACCGTCGGGTCAGATGAACCATTGTCGAAAACGACGAGATTTTCAAAGCCAAACAGATCACCGTAATGTCGGAACCAGGCGTCGAGCAGCAGCGTTTCGTTCCGCTGCATCATCACGCACTTTACCCGCGCCATCGAAAATTTTTCCCATCCCGTTCTGACGTCCCGTGAAGGACAGTCCGGCAGACACTGTTTATCAGGATGATGTTAAAAGCGGGTTTCAGGCGCGGCAATATGTGCCGGTAGCTGAAGAGTGGGGTTTATATATTCAGACAAACCCGGTTTTCGTCACAGAACAGAACGCCGATGCGCTTCTCTGAACAGGGAGTGTGGTCGGACTCAGCGTGTGTTAGCGTGAGATTTTTCAGATCAATGAACACAACACGATCGGGACTCATTGCAACTCAGTCAGCGGACGCCGCCTGAGAAGCGCTTCAGCCTGCCGTCAGAACCTGTTTCTGAATTTCGTAATCCCGACTATACAGCGCCTGAATGCGTTCAGTCTGGCGGCGCGTCGGCACCAGAGAAGGTGTGACTGAATCGTTCAGGCGTGGAATGTCAGACCTTCCGGATGGAAACAGGTGGCGTGACAGCGCATGAAGCTCAGTGATGTGAAACAGTCTGTCGACGACAACTTTGCCCCGGCCATTGGTGACATACCAGCTCTGCGGCCGGAAAATATGGTCCACATCATACCAGTCGGTCGCACGTTCAACATGATCGAGCGCGTCATCGAGAGATCTGAAAGCCATATACCGGGCAGCAAATGTCTCCGCGAGATCGCGGTGTCGTCCCCCACCGCCTTTTGCATGGCGGTACGCCGAAATGAAACGATCCACCGGGTCCCGGATAATCGCGACGCTGGGTATACCCGATAGCGAAGAGACACTGCGCCGAAAATAACGGATGCTGCGATGCTCCAGTTCCTGACCGTACAGGGTACGGCACACTGCCGTGCCCGCATTCTTCGGAACGTGGATAAAGAGTACGCCAGCTTCGCGGATCATTTCATGCCGCGCCATGCGCTTTTGTCCTTGAGGCAGCGGAATACCCAGTTCGGAACATCGTTCATGCATGTCGCCAAGCAGTCTGACGCCAAATAATCTTGGCAGAACGCGTGAGAAACTGACCTTCCGATCTGATGCAACGACGCTTTGAATATCCGAAAGTGACAGCTGCATAAAAATTTCCCTGCCGGCGTGTGACACACGCGTTCTAAGACACGTCCGGGTATAACGGTACTGAACTGAGGGCATCAACAAGGGCGAATATGTTACGCAACATCAGATATGTATTTATATGTAACCAATGTGTTTCTTTGTATCTGTACGATGTTATATTTTTGCCATACCGAGATACTGGGATCATGCAATGGGACTTAAAATCTGTTGTGCTGCATTGAGCGCAGATGTGCTTCCCGCATAAAAATCAATTCCGGTCATTTGGGTTGCGGTGGATGCGCGTGCCCGGAACAGCCTTTTTCGCAGCTTCATCGCTATGATTTTATCGCGCCCCGGGGCAGCGTAAACTCTGTAAAGCGGCGACCCTCTGCCATTCCATGTTCAACATAGTGACGGAGCGGAGCAAGATGCGCCGCCGCCACGTCAGGGCTGAACCGAAGATAAGCCTGTCCGTCAAATGGCACGACGTGCTCAAATTCTCCCGCTTTGACACCGACAATCTCGACAGCATCCCGCGGTTCTGATGGCTCGAGTGGTTGCAGCGTTCCCAGATACGCGTCCACGATTCCCAGCGCCCGCATGTGATTTACGAATCCCGGGACACGCAGGAAGACGCCGCTGGCAAAACGATCAAGGTATTCCTGTTCTGTCATAAAGAAATAAGCGGTCAGGTGGCTGCCCAGCCCTTTATGGGCGCGTAACGCATCAGGATTATCGAGCGGAACAGACAGCATCAGTTTGTCACGGGCATGACGCAGAAGGTCGGCAAACGGCTTATGATGCATATGGAGAAAAGTGAAATCCGTATCCACCCATCCCTCCCCGGCGCGGGAGGTGATCGCATGAAACCCGCGATCGATCTGCCGGATGCCGGTTCCGGCGGCCAGAAAGGTCTTCTGATAATGATGGGGCTGAAAGCATCCCGGGCGGCCCGGGACATTCAGCAGGCTGGCATTGAAGCGGAGAGCCTGAGTGACTCCGATAAGCGCATCCAGCTTCGCATGAATGGTCGCCCGGGAGCAGGAGAGACCATCGGCGGTGTAAGTGGCGAAAAATTCATCACAGTCGACAGGAAGGGCAAAATCATAACCGGCGCCGGACTCCCATTCCGCGATAACGTCCCGGACGTGAGTTCCTTTGGCGTGGAAATCCTCGATACGATTATATCCGCGTCGGATATCAGCCCCGGCACGCTCATAGGTCCGGAGTGTCTCGATAACTGATGGCTCTGTGGAGCCGTTGTCCAGGACAACGAGATTTTCGAAACCGAACAGATAGCCGTAATAGCGGAACCACGAATCGAGCAGCAGATTCTCATCTTTCTGCATCATCACGCATCTGACCCGCGCCATCGTCAGACCTTTCTGCACCCTTGTAACGCTGGTCCGTATCCGAACTTCTCCGGCCTGTCGCTGCCATGTCCTGCCCGGCTTCGCAACCTTATGCGCCGCCGGAATCTGTGCCGCACCATACGGAGATCAGTAGCACAAATCATGAACAGCTCTGGTCTCCGTGCAAAACGGTCGTTAAGACACGGACATGACGTCACGCACACGCCTCATCGGTATCGACCCCGGCCTCCGCTTCACCGGCTGGGGGGTTATCGACGTGGAAGGAAACCATCTGATCCACGTTGCCGACGGTGTAATCGCAACCGACGGGGAAGAGCCCGTGCCAGCCCGCCTCTGCGCCCTTTATGATGCGCTGACCGCGCTCATTCAGACGTATAAGCCGGAGGAGGCCGCCGTCGAGGAAACTTACGTCAATCGTAACGGCTCCTCGACCCTGAAGCTCGGCTATGCCCGCGGTGTCGCCCTGCTGGCTCCGGCCCTGGAAGGGCTCTCGGTTTCGGAATATGGTGCAATGGCCGTCAAACGCGCCGTTGTCGGCACAGGGGCCGCTACAAAGGAACAGGTCGAAATGATGGTCCGTCGCCTGCTGCCCAGTGCCACCATCCGCCGTGCAGACGCCTCGGACGCGCTTGCTGTTGTGATCTGTCATGCGCATCACCGTGCAAGCGCACTGCGCATCGCCGCCGGACAGACCGCGGCCCAAAGCCGTCCGGCCGGCACGCGCCCAGGTCGCCGGTCTGGCCCGGCGCGTTCCCGGCCGACCCCGGAAGCCGCCGGATGATCGCCTCGCTTGCCGGCCGCCTCGCGCAGGTCGAAGCCGATCGCTGTGTCATCGATGTCAATGGCGTCGGGTATCTGGTTTTCGCCTCCACCCGGACGCTCTCCGCCCTGCCGGCTCCGCCCGAACTCGCACGCGTGCTGGTTGAAACGATTGTGCGTGAAGATGCGATCCTGCTCTACGGCTTTTCTGACAGTGCGGAACGGGACTGGTTCCGTCTGCTCACCGGAATCCAGGGTGTTGGCGCCAGAGTCGCTCTGGGCCTGCTTTCTACGATGTCCCCTTCTGAACTGATCGCCGCAATCAGCAGTGCGGATAAAGCCAGCCTCACCCGGGCGCCGGGCGTCGGCGGACGTCTCGCCGAACGTCTGCTCACGGAACTCCGGGATAAAGCTCCGAAAATGCCCGGCGGTGGCTCCGGGGTGGCGACCGCCTCGATCATAGCTCAGTCACAGCAGCCGGCCACCATCGAAGGCGATGCTCTGCTCGCTCTCGCCGGTCTCGGATTCCGCCGTGCGGAAGCCTGGCCCGTCGTCGCCAGAATCATCGCGGGAGCGGGGGAGGGGGTCACGCTTGATGCGGTCATTCGTGATGCCCTGAAAGAACTGGCCCGATGAGCGACCGTCCCGAATCAGAGCGGACAATGGCTCCCGTCCGCAACGAGGAAGATCTCGGGGAAGGGGCACTTCGCCCGCAAACCCTTGCAGATTTCACAGGTCAGAAAACGAGCCGCGAAAATCTCGCGATTTTTATCGAGGCGGCCCGCGCCCGCGCCGAAGCGCTCGATCACGTCCTTCTTCACGGGCCGCCAGGGCTCGGAAAAACAACTCTGGCTCAGATCGTTGCCCGTGAACTGGGCGTCGGTTTCCGCGCCACATCCGGCCCGGTGATTCAGCGTGCCGGGGATCTCGCCGCGATTCTGACCAATCTGCAGCCGCGCGATGTTCTGTTTATTGACGAGATTCACCGTCTTCAGCCTGCGATCGAAGAAATCCTCTATCCCGCAATGGAGGATTTCCAGCTCGATCTTATCATCGGGGAAGGGCCTGCCGCCCGCTCCGTGCGGATCGATCTGGCGCCTTTTACCCTCGTCGCGGCCACCACGCGGGCCGGTCTGCTGGCAACGCCGCTCCGGGATCGTTTCGGCATCCCGCTCCGGCTGGTGTTCTATACGCCGGAAGAGCTGAAACTGATCGTATCGCGCGGCGCCCGGAAACTCGGTTTCGCCCTCACCGATGAGGGAGCCTTTGAAATCGCCCGTCGTTCACGCGGAACGCCCCGCATCGCCGGCCGGCTGCTGCGCCGTGTAAGGGATTTCGCTTCCGTGGGAAACGGAGGCGGCGAGGCCGTCGGAGCCGGGCTTGCTGACGCCGCGCTCACGCGTCTCGAAGTCGACAGCCTCGGGCTGGACTCGATGGACCGCCGCTATCTGCGGCGTATCGCCGAATTCCACAATGGCGGCCCGGTAGGGGTCGAAACCCTTGCCGCGGCTCTTGCCGAGGCAAGAGATACGATAGAAGACGTCATTGAGCCTTATCTGATTCAGGAAGGCCTTGTGCTCCGGACCAGCCGGGGCCGCGTGCTCGGGGAGCGGGGCTGGAGGCATCTTGGTCTCGTTCCACCGGCTTCATCGCAGGCGAGCCAGTTCGATCTGCTTGCCGATGACGAGATTCAGGGAGGCTAAGCTCTTGACGACGCACAGCATCGACTTTCGCGTTTATTATGAGGATACGGATGCCGGGGGCGTCGTTTATCACGCCCGCTATTTTGCATTTGCCGAACGCGCCCGGACCGAGGCGATCCGCAGTCTCGGCATGGCCGCCTCGGATCTCATCCATGATTACGGTCTGGCCTTCGTGCTGAGAAACGCGACGATCGATTTCAGGGCGCCGTTTCGTCTTGACGACATCCTGACCGTGAAAACCCGTCTCACCGATCAGGGCGCCGCGAGCTGCCGCCTGGATCAGGGAATCTACCATGGAGAGGACCTGTTCGTGCATATCGACGTCCGTCTCGCATGTATTCGTGTCGCTGACGGAAAGGCTGCCCGATTTCCGCCACCCTGGCGTGCTCTTCTCGCCCGGCTCGCGGATGAAACGCCGGGTGCCCGACAGGCGGGTTCCGGAAGATGATCGAAGGTCCCTTCTGCTTTTAGCGGGAAGCCAGTAAGGAACGCGACATCATCTGATGTCCTGCCGAGTCGGGCCGGTTCGGCCGGTGTGACGATGACAGGACGGCAGGGCCGTAAGGACAGGAGGCGTTTTTGGATCATGCGGTAGACGCAGCAAATCTTGGCGTGGCTGCGGCCGGGGACTTATCGCTGTGGGGCCTGTTCATGCAGGCGTCGATCGTCGTCAAATTCGTGATGATCGGGCTGATCGGCAGCAGCATCGGTGTATGGGCTATCGTTTTCAGCAAGATCGTGACCATGCGTCGCATCGAACGGCAGGCCACGGTGTTTGAGGATAAATTCTGGTCAGGTGGTAATCTTGACGACCTTTACGAAAGTGAAGGAGCCAAGCCGACACATCCGCTGGCGGCCGTCTTTGGCGCGGCAATGGGTGAATGGCGTCGTTCCGCCCGCATCCCCGGCATAGACCTGGTACATGGCGGTGTTCAGGAGCGGGTCGACCGCGCGATGAACATTACCATTACCCGTGAGATGGACCGTCTTGAGCGCTGGATGATTTTCCTCGCGACCGTCGGGCCTGTCGCGCCGTTTATCGGCCTCTTCGGCACGGTCTGGGGCATCATGCACTCGTTCAGCTCCATCGCGGCCATGCATAATACCAATCTGAGCGTTGTCGCTCCTGGTATTTCCGAAGCGCTCTTCGCCACGGCGATCGGCCTTGCAACAGCCATTCCCGCCGTGATCGCCTATAACGTACTCAATAATTCGCTGGCGCGTTTTCAGGATCGGCTCGACGGCTTCGGCACGGAGTTTGCGGCGATTCTCTCCCGTCAGTCCGAAGAGAGGGCCTGATCCATGGGCATGTCTGTCGGAGGAGGGGGAAGAGGCGGTTCACGCCGTCGCAGGCGTCCGATGTCGGATATCAATGTCACGCCGCTTGTCGACGTCATGCTGGTGCTGCTGATCATTTTTATGGTCACCTCCCCGATGATGACCAGCGGCGTCAATGTTGATCTGCCAAAGACAGATGCCAAACCCGTTAATACAGATACAAAACCGATTACGGTCTCGATCAAATCCGATGGTTCGCTCTACCTGGGCGATAACCCGGTCTCGCCGGATGAGCTCGTCGAGCAGCTGAAAGCCGCTGCTGATAATGACCCGGCCCATCGCATCTTCGTTCGTGGCGATGCCCATATCGATTATGGCAAGGTCATGCAGGTCATGGGACAGATCACCGCAGGCGGATTCACGCATGTTGCTCTTCTCGCGCAGCAGCCTGCAGCAGGGCAGTAGGACTCGTTTCATGCTCCTGGTCGTAAGGTCACTTCTGTCTGCATACCGGTCCGCTTGCCGTTGCGAGACGGCTGGCGGCCCGGTCTGAGCGCGGAGCGGAGAAACTCCATGGTTCGGCCCCGCCGTTCCGACACCGTCCTGATGAGACGTTCGCTCGCGGCTTCCGGCGCGCTGCACTTCCTCGTGCTGATGGCGTTTCTGGTCGTTATTCCGCCTCTGCCGAAACCGCCGGAACCTCCCGAACCCCCTCCGATCCAGATGGAGTTCGAGGGCGCGTCGAGCGATAACGGCCCTCCGGCGAAGTCCTCGACACCGTCGTCGAAGCCCGCCCCGGCACCGGCACCCGAAAAGGTGGAGGCACCTCCGGCGCCCGCGCCGCTGAAGCCTGCGCCAGAAGAGGAGACACCTCCGCCACCACCACCGCCGCCGCCAGTGCCTCCACCACCGCAGACAGAGGCGCCACCGCTGCCTGACACCCCGATTCCGCCAAAGGTGGAAGCGCCGTCTCCGGATGCCATCAAAGCGCCGCCGACACCTCCGGCCCCGCCGCAGAAATCGCATGCCGTCGCGCCGCCTTCGCCGCAGACGCAGCCGACGGACGCGCTGCCTGACGTAGCGCTGCCATCGCATATCACGCAGCCGAACAAGGCGAAGAAAACGGAGCCGGATACTCACTCTCTGCTGGAGACGCTTGATTCGTTCCGTTCCGATACGAAACAGACTCACGCACCAAAGGCCAGTGCCAACCCGCGCCAGGGAGGGGCGCCTGATGGTGGCGGAACGCCGGATGGCGATGTCACCGGCAAGATGAGTGCCGGCGATCAGCGCGCCATCGGCGGCGAGGTCCGTCGTTGTTACACCGAGGACACGGCGGCAAAGGACTACGCGACGTTCTCCGCCCATCTGATCGTGACAGTCGATGCGACAGGTGAGGCCCGCATCGTCGCTTTTGCTCCGGAAACACAGGCGAAAATGGCTGCAGACCCGTCCTATCGCGCTCTTGCGGAGCGTGCGCGGGCCGCTGTGCTCAGCCCGACCTGTTCGAAACTGCCAATTCCGAAGAATCTGCTGGGCCAGACGCATCAGCTGAAATTCGTCTTCCGGCCATAAAATCCGGAAACAGAAAAGAGAGGACTAAATGACCATGGGTTCGACTCGCGACAGCTATATTTCCGATCGTCAGGCCGAGGCGCTGACCCGCACTTTCGGTCCGGAGGGAATGGGACGCCGTTCGCTGCTCGGTGGCGGTGCGCTGCTCGGCGCAGGACTCGCCGGTGGCCTGACCGTTATGCCGCTCGGAGCGCGGGCTGCCGATGCGCCGGCAGCGGAAATTACGGTCGACCAGGCCCGTACAGCCCCGATCCCGATCATTATCCCGTCATTCGGGCCTGGTATCGGTGAACAGATCACCAGTGTTCTGACGGCCGACCTCTCGAATACCGGTCTGTTTAAAGTCATTCCCGCCGCAACGAATTCCGGGACACCCGACTTCGCGCCCTATAAGGCGATGGGAGCCCGTGCAGCCGTGACCGGGACCGCCTCCGGTTCCGGCACCGTGCGGGTGGAATTCCGGCTCTGGGATGTTCTGACGGCCCAGCAGATTCAGGGCACGGCTTACACGACCAGCTCAGCGAACTGGCGGCGTATCGCTCATATTATCGGTGACGTCATCTATCAGCGCATGCTGGGTGAGAAAGGATATTTCGATACAAGGATCGGCTTTATCTCCCGCTCCGGTTCTGTCCATTCGCCGCGTATGCGCCTGGCCGTTATGGATCAGGATGGCGCCAATTATCGTGTGCTGAGCAGCAGCCAGACAAAGCTGCCAGCCTTTAATCCCGTGCGGGACCAGATCGCGTTCCTGTCCTATGGAACGACCGTTCCGCGTATCTACATTTTTGATCTCGCCAGCGGCCGCCAGCATATTCTCGGGGACTTCAGCGGTGTGCCGCTCGGCCCCCATTACAGTCCTGATGGCAGCACAATCATCGTTCCGGTCGCACGCGGCAGCGGATCGGAGCTGTACTCCGTGAACATTGCTTCCGGTGCGAAACGCCAGCTGACGTCATCCGGGGGGGCCATCAACGTGAGCCCCAGCTTCAGTCCGGACGGGTCTCAGATCGTATTCAACTCGGACCGGGGCGGTTCGCCGGCTTTGTATATCATGAGCGCGTCCGGCGGCGGTGTCCGTCGTCTGTCTTATGGCAGCGGGAATTATGGCGACTCGGTATGGTCGCCACGCGGTGATCTGATCGGATTTACCCGCATCGCCGGAGGGCAGTTCTCGCTCGGCGTCATGAACCCGGATGGCACCGGTGAACGGATTATGACTCAGGGTTACACTGTCGAATCGCCGACATTCTGTCCAAACGGACGGGTTCTTGCATTCTGCAGAAGAACAGGCGGAGAAAATGGCAGCGCAGGTATTCACACTATCGATATTACCGGATTCCATGAACAGGCCATCTCGACACCTGAAGGAGCGTCCAGCCCCACCTGGTCGCCTCTGAATGTCTGAAAGTAAAGACGTCTGAGCAGCACGCTGCTCAGACAAGATGTTCCATTCCTGCAATAGTGAGCTGATAAAAGCGCGTATCTGCACCAGAACACGCTTGACCAGGGCTTCGGGGTATGGCTTAGGCAAAGGCAGTCTTCGGTAGTGGATGTCGCATGCGCGAATTGTTTCGCGTGCGCGGCTTCCCAGATGAGATTGCTGGAGAAATCCAGCGTGTTCCTGTGTCTTAATCCCTATTATGTTCCGGTTGTGGAACTGATCCCAGGATCAAAGCAAATGAGACTGAAACTTATCGGTACCCTCGCTGTGGCAGCCCTTCTGGCTGGCTGTGCGAACGATCACGCCAATACTGGTGCTGCCACGGGTACGGGCGCGGCCGTTCAGCCCAGCGGCCCGGTGCCGGGAAGCGAAGCCGACCTGGTTGCCAATGTCGGCGATCGCGTCTTCTTCGATCTTAATCAGAGTGGTCTGACGAGCGATGCGAAAGCAACACTCGACAAGCAGGCTGACTGGCTTGCGAAATATCCGCAGGTGACCGTCCAGATCGCCGGTAACTGCGATGACCGCGGCACCGAGGAATACAACCTGGCCCTCGGCCAGCGCCGCGCAAATGCCGCTCATGATTATCTCGTCGCGAAGGGTGCGGCCGGTTCACGCATGACGACGATCTCTTACGGTAAGGATCGTCCGACAGCGACCGGTGAGGGCGAAGACGTCTGGAGCCAGAACCGTAACGCCATCACATCGGTTCAGTAAATTTTTCTCCGGACAGATCTCGTCCGGTTATCTGGGAGGCCGGACAGATGCGCAACGCGTCTGTCCGGCTTTTTTTGTCCTGTTGCCTGAATTTCGGTATGTGATCAGCCGGAATTTTGCCATCGGGCCAGTTTAAGTCAGCAATATGGCCGCCTGAACCGGCCGGGACAGATTTCGATTCAGCGACCGGCGAGAGTCCGAGCCGTCGGAACCGCAGCAGAAAATAACGGCAGGGAACCGGAACTATGAGCCGCGCGATGCTCGCACTGACAGGATATTTCCAGCAAAACCTTTTCAGGAGGCATCGTCTGAATCTGACGTGCGCAACTGTCCTTGTCCTGTCTTATCCGCTGGCGGCTCATGCCCAGGTCAGCAGCAGGGAAGGTATCGCTCTCCAGGACCAGATCATGGAACTGAAACAGCAGCTGAGTCAGCTTCAGTCCGGATCCGGAACGGGTGGCGGAGGATCGCTTCCTGCCCCTGTCGCTGCGGGGAGTCCGAATGCCGGAACAGGCAGTGATCTTACGGCCCAGCTGCTTGACCGGGTGAACAACCTTGAAGAGCAAAATCGGGAAATGCACGGTCAGATCGACGAACTGACCAATCAGCTCAAAGAACAGAGCGCAGCGTTGTCCAAACAGATGGGCGATATGCAGTTTGCGATGCAGAACGGGAAAAGCAGTGGCGGAGCCGCTGCCCCGTTGCCCGCAAAGGAAACGACTGTAGCACCTCATACCGATACCGCATCGTCCGGCACGACTCAGACGCCCGAAAGTTATCTGAAGGCTGGCAATACTGCCCTGATGCATCGGGACTACACCGCCGCTCAGCAAAATGCCGAGGCTGCGGTCGCTCACGCGAAAGGTACACAGAAAGTAGACGCACAGTTCCTGCTGGGGCAGTCACTCGCCGGACAGAAGCAGTACGGGCAGGCGGCGACAGCTTATTATGATGCGTACAAGCAGGCACCGAAAAGCACACGGGCTCCGGAAGCACTGCTTGGTGTGAGTGCCTCCCTGCTTGCTCTCGATAAGAAGAAAGCAGCCTGTCAGGCGCTGGATAAGCTGCATGCCGAATTCCCTTCACCATCTGAGCGGGTGGCGAAGGCAGCCTCCGTTTACAGTAAACGGGGCGGCTGTTCTTAATATTGCACAGCCGGTCAGACGATCAGTCTTCCCGTTTCAGTTCAGGCTTCGATGACTCCAGGTCAACTCAGGTATGAAGATGAGGCCGTCAGCCCGACGCGCTTCAATGCGGTAATGGACTGGCTTGGTCCCTGGAGTCCCGACATTCCGGCTGCCGGACCAGTCGCGCTGGCTGTGTCCGGCGGAGGAGATTCCCTGGCGCTCGCCTGGCTTTCCCGTCAATGGCACCATAATCTCGTAGCCTTTGTCGTTGATCACGGTCTGCGCACGGAATCACGCGCTGAAGCTGTCGCAGCACTTCGGACCCTGTGCGAGATCGGGATTGAGGGGCATCTTCTGACCCTTGACACATTAAGGCCCGGCCCCGGAATTGCGGAACGTGCCCGCCACGCCCGATATGTCGCTCTCACCGAAGCCTGCCGGCACGCAGGGGCAGTGAACCTCCTGCTGGGTCATCAGGCAGATGACCAGGCAGAGACCGTTGCTATGCGGAAAGCCAGAGGGGAAGGGGACGGTCTTGCCGGAATGGCCTGGACCACGGAAATGGCGGATCTGCGCCTCGTCCGGCCTCTACTCAACGTGTCTCGCGCCGCTCTCAGAACGACACTCCGTCAGGCCGGGATTTCATGGTGCGATGACCCGTCCAATGAAAACGAGCGGGCGGAACGTGTTCGTGTCAGAAAAAGTCTCACGGGGCGGCAACGTCGCGATCTGTTATTGCTGAGCGCTGAGACCGGCGAAGTAAGACATGCCCGTGAAATCCGGATCGCTTCTGAGCTTGCGAATAATATCAGCTTTTCGTCCATGGGCTGGGCTGTCTGTGGTGAAACGCTGCCTGGCTGCGAAGCGCTGTCCGCACTGATCCGCTGTATAGGAGCGAAAGATTATCCTCCCTCCGCACGCTCTGTCTCCGCTCTCAGAGCTCGGAACAAAGCAGGCACTCTTGCCGGAGTGCGCCTTCTGCGGGCTCGCTTAACCCCGGGGCAGTCAGAGCAATGGATTCTGTCCCGGGAATATACAGCGATGGAAGGAGCAATTCCGGCCAGAGCTGGTGCAACATGGGACCGGCGTTTCACGCTTCTGTATGACGGTGATCTGAACGGCCTCACAATCGGTGCCGCAGGCCAGGGAATGAAACGCGAGATTCGAGATGGGCTGCCGGCCTCTCTTGCCGCCACGCTCCCCGCCCTGTGGCGTGGACAGCGGCGCGTCTGTGTTCCACATCTTGGCCTCTGCGAGGAGGATGCGCTGCAAAGCGCCGCCTTCCGGTTCACTCCTCCTGTCGCCGCGACCACCTGCGCAATGTGGTCGCCGTTTTCTTCGCCATAACCGGAGCACACTGTCGTGGCGAACGCGAATGAACGTATATTTAGGTAACAGATGCCTTTCATAGCAGGATGGAAGCCCCATCTGATGACTCAGGATTGCAATCGCCGCCCGAAACCGGTCTCATGGCCCAGCGCCGTTTGAGCGAACATAAGGCAGGAATAGCTTGGAACAGATGCTGTGATTAACAATTTTGGACGCAATCTGGCCCTCTGGGTCTGTGTCATCGTGCTCCTCCTCCTGCTGTTCAATATGTTTCAGCCAGGCAGCGTCCAGCATGCGACCGAGCAGTTGCCTTATTCGGATTTCGTCGCGGATGTTGATCAGGGCCGTGTCCGTTCCGTCACCATCCAGGAACACAATGTCGCCGGCAAACTGACCGACGGTACTGCGTTTGAAACCTATGCGCCTGATGACCCGCGGCTTGTGTCGCGTCTCACCGATAAGGGTGTGGAGGTGATCGCCAAGCCGCTTGAGGCCGAGGGAAATCCTTTCCTCCGTTACCTGCTGAACTGGTCGCCGTTCCTGGTTCTGATCGGTCTGTGGTTCTTCATGATGCGTCAGATGCCATCCGGAGGTGGCCGGGCCATGGGCTTTGGCAAGTCCCGGGCCCGGATGCTGACTGAGAAGCAGGGCAGGGTGACATTCGCCGACGTGGCCGGTATCGACGAAGCCAAGGCTGAGCTTGAGGAAATTGTCGAATTCCTGAAAGACCCGCAGAAATTTACCCGTCTTGGTGGTAAAATTCCGAAAGGCGTCCTGCTGGTTGGCCCTCCCGGCACTGGTAAAACGCTTCTGGCGCGTGCCATTGCCGGTGAAGCGAATGTGCCGTTTTTCACGATCTCCGGTTCGGATTTCGTGGAAATGTTCGTGGGTGTCGGCGCTTCCCGTGTCCGCGACATGTTTGAGCAGGGTAAGAAAGCCGCCCCCTGCATTATCTTTATCGACGAGATCGATGCGGTCGGTCGCCACAGAGGTGCTGGCCTTGGCGGCGGTAACGATGAGCGTGAGCAGACACTCAACCAGATGCTCGTCGAAATGGATGGTTTCGAGAGCAATGAAGGCGTGATTCTGATCGCCGCCACGAACCGTCCCGACGTTCTTGATCCAGCCCTGTTGCGCCCGGGCCGCTTCGACCGGCAGGTCGTGGTGCCCAATCCGGACGTCAATGGCCGTGAACAGATCCTGCGCGTCCATATGCGCAAGGTGCCGCTCGCGTCTGACGTCGATCCAAAAGTCATTGCGCGCGGAACACCAGGCTTTTCCGGTGCGGATCTGGCCAATCTCGTCAATGAGGCGGCTCTGCTTGCAGCCCGACAGGGGAAGCGTACCGTCGCCATGAGCGAGTTCGAGAACGCCAAGGACAAGGTGCTGATGGGCACGGAGCGGCGTTCACTGGTCATGAGCGAGGATGAAAAGAAGATGACCGCCTATCATGAAGGTGGCCATGCTCTCGTTTCCATTCTGACGCCAGGAACGGACCCGGTCCATAAAGCGACCATCATCCCGCGCGGCCGTGCGCTGGGTATGGTGATGAGTCTGCCGGAAGGTGATCGCTATTCGAAGAGTAAATTCAAATGCCTGGCGGAACTTGATCTCGCTATGGGCGGCCGTGCGGCTGAAGAAATTATTTTTGGATCGGAGAATGTCTGTACCGGTGCTTCAGGTGACATCAAGATGGCGACCGATCAGGCCCGCCGCATGGTTACCGAGTGGGGCATGAGCGAGAAGCTCGGAATGATCGCTTATGGTGACAATGGTCAGGAGGTTTTCCTGGGTCACTCTGTCACACAGAGCAAGAATGTCTCGGAAGAAACAGCCCGTGAAATTGATGCCGAGGTCAAAAAGCTCATTGATGCCGCCTATGTCCGTGCGCGTACATTGCTGATCGACCATATTGACGAACTGCATCGTCTGGCCGAAGCGCTGCTTGAGTATGAAACGCTCAGTGGTGAAGAGATTCGTCAGGTTCTGCGTGGTGAGCCGATTGAGCGCGTTGAGGTTGACGATGCCATGCCGGAGAACCGCCGCTCATCTGTTCCCCCGGTGATCGGAAAACCCGGCGGCCGGCCGGTTCCCCCGCTGGAGGGCGCGTCCGCACAGCCCGGCTGAGGGCCGATAATCCGGAAAAGGCGGGAGCAGTAATGCTCCCGCCTTTTTTATGGTGTTTCGATATTTTGCAGCCGGAAGACGAAACCGGGTCCTGCCCTGCCTGGCACGACGGTCATTTGTTTTAACAAACCGGGATCAAAGGGACTGTGTCCCTTTGTGGGGTTCGGGGCAAAGCCCCGAAAAGCCTCCACACCTATATATTTGCAAAATATACAAACGCCTTTTTTGCGACCTCGGGGAACAGAGTAAATGATGAACAGTCCGAGACTGATCGAACCTGCAGGCCTGCTCTATGGGAGTGTCGCCGGTGACGCGATCCGTGAAGGCATTGCTCTGCCGCTCGCTGGCGGAAAATGCGCATTCACGATCGCAACACTGATTGAAGGTGAAACGACAGTCCCCATGCCTGTCGACCGCATCCCGGTCTCCTGGCACGAGGAACTGGCCGTCGTCACACATCTGCCGCCGGCAGCCGGTCTCGCACCAGACCCTATGGTGATGGGAATACTGAACGTCACTCCGGACAGTTTCAGTGATGGCGGAAATTATACTGACGCTGAGCACGCGGTCCGGTGCGCCCGGGACATGATGGCAGCCGGAGCCAGTATCATTGACCTGGGCGCCGAGAGTACCCGTCCTATGGCGGAAGTTGTCACGCCGGAGGAGGAATGGCGGCGGCTGGCTCCTGTGCTCGCCGAAATATGCGGGCAGGGTGTTCCCGTCTCGGTTGACACCCGAAACGCCAGAACAATGGAAGCAGCGCTGGATGCCGGAGCTGCTCTGATCAACGATGTCTCCGCGCTGACATATGACCCTGACGCGCTCCCTCTTCTCGCGGAGAGGTCGTGTCCGGTGATTCTGATGCATATGCGCGGAACCCCGGAGATAATGAACGACCTTACTTCCTACAGAGATGTCGCGGCTGATGTCGTTCGGGAACTCGCTGTTCGTATTGAGAGTGCCTTACGCGCAGGCATTTCTAAAGACAGAATCATGATTGATCCCGGAATCGGCTTTGCGAAGGATGTGAGGCAAAACTGCGAGTTGCTGCGTCGTCTCCCGATTTTCGCGAATCTTGGCTGCCGGCTTGTTCTGGGAACCTCCCGTAAACGATTCATCGGCACGCTGACCGGCGTCAGCCAGGCGTCGCAGCGTGATCCCGGCACCGTTGCGAGTTCACTGCCTGGTCTGTGCCTGCCTGGAACAGTGCTGCGTGTACATGACTATGCTGCAATGCTTCAGGCGCTCCGCGTATGGGAAAGCTGTTTCTTCTCGTAACCGGGTTCAGTCGCCGGAAAGTCAGATCATGTAATCAATCGGGGGAAGCGTCTGATCCATCGTCAGAGACGGCAGCTCCAGAAGACGTGTGCCGACGCGTTTGGCAGGATTTCCTACCACCGTTGTATAAGGCGGTACGGCTTCCAGAACGATCGAGCCCGCGCCAACCTTGGCTCCCTCGCCAACTTCAATATTACCCAGAACCTTGGCGCCCGCGCCAATCAGAACCCCACGCCGGATTTTCGGGTGCCGGTCCCCTGCGTGCTTGCCGGTTCCACCCAGTGTCACTCCCTGCAGCAGGGAAACGTCATCCTCAATGACGGAAGTCTCGCCGACGACGATTCCCGTGCCATGGTCGAACAGAATCCGACGTCCGAGCACAGCCGCCGGGTGGATATCGACAGCAAACAGTTCGGACGCCCGGCTTTGAAGATGCAGTGCCAGATGACGGCGGTTGCAATGCCAGAGCCAGCTCGCAACCCGGTAACACTGTATCGCGTGAAATCCTTTGAAGAACAGAAACGGTGTAACATAGTCAGGACATGCCGGATCGCGCTCCCGGATCGCCCGGAGATCCGCTGCGCCTGCACATACCGTTTCCGGCAGGGCGTCATAACACTCCAGAACAAGGCCGGTCAGATCTTCCCGGCTCACAAAGTGGTCGCCGAGCTTCCGCCCGATCATGGCGGCCAGCGCCATGGCGAAGTTGTCATGATTGCTGATACCGGTTGCCAGCAGTCCCATCACCAGCGGATCGCAACAGACCTGGGACTCGATAACCATCTGAGTCCAGAGCGATTTCAGATTAACCGGAAGGGCAGGATTATCCGACAGCTGCGGCATAGTGAAAACCGTATTCTGATGTTGTGAGGTTCCCGCCTGAAGCGCTGTGATCACCATCGCAGTCTGTATGGCAGGGAATATCGTCACATACGACGAGAGATCAGACTCTACAGAGCAGACATCTCTGCGGCAATCTCCGGGATGTGCCAGGTGCTGTTTCCGTCCCGGTTATGCATAATCTCCGGGGCATGTTCGATCACATGACCGGGCAGACATGAACAGTTTCGCAGTCAGGGTGCCCGATACAGGCCCAGAAACATGTCCACAGCACTTGTGGCGATGTGCTCAATTTCGGCTTCCGACATATCGACCGGCAACTGAAGGCGCCGGCGCATTGCAATGCGCGTCTGACAGAGCGCAAAAAACTGTTCGGCGGCAAAGACCGGGTCATCTGTTCTGAGCTGACCTCTGGAACTCTGCTCAGTCAGCCATTTTGCCAGCGTCCCGATTGCCACTGCCGGTCCGTTTTCCCAGAATGTCTGCGCGAGCAGAGGGAAATGCGCGGCTTCAGAGACAACAATCCTGTACAGCATCAGCGCTGTCGGAGACGTCATCAGAGCAATGATCGCACGGCCGACATCAATCAGTGTTTCACGGGGAGGCAGATCTTCGCGGACGGAACGGAAGGCATGAGGAAGTTCCTGACATGCTTTCCGCCTGACAAACGCAGCAAAGAGTGCAGCTTTGCCATCGAAATAATTATACAGCGTGCCTTTGGAGACGCCCGCGCGCCTGGCTATGAGGGACATGCTTGCTCCCTCATAGCCGAACTCAGCGAAAATCTCACCCGCACCCGTCAGAATCTGCTGGCACTTGGCGGTCATATCGTCCGCAGATGCAGCTGTGTCGTCCCTGTCCGAAGTCAGGGGACAGGTCAGATTATTTTTCGCGTCCCCGTTTCCGGAGCCTTTGGGTTTCATACCATCCTCTGTGTCTGACTTCGTTCCGAGATTGACGACCGGACGAAAGCCGATAGGTTTGCATGCTGACCGATCGGTTCGGTCAGCGTCAAGGACGGATCAGAATACCTCCGGAAACTGCCCATGTCAGATACGGAGAGGAATGGCAGACAGGATGGATTTTCCATTCTGTCATCCGCCCGGCGGTGACAGCGGTACCGGAGAGGAAGCATGGCAGGGACGTCGATTGTGAGAGGCGGAAGGTGAGAACAGTAAAGTCTAAGTGGGTTCTGACCGGGCTTGCCATGCTTCTTTCGGGCTGCGCCGTGGGACCGAATTACCAGAAACCGCAGACATGGACGCCGCCACGATGGCGGTCCACTCTGACGGCTGATCAGAAAACCGCCAGCATCACAGTGCCTGACGCGCCTGATGCTGAGTGGTGGAATGTGTTCCACGATGCAGAGCTTTCGTCACTTGAACAGCGGCTCGCCTCGCAGAATCTGGATGTCCAGCGGGCTGCCGAGCAACTGGCCCAGAGTCGGGCGCAGCTTGTCCTTGCCGGCGCTGAGCGGTTTCCCGGCCTCAGCGCCAACGGGTCCTATGCCCGTAACCAGTACAGCACGAAGACGCTTCAGCGGATCGTATCCCGTATCGGTGAAAGTACGGGAGGCGGTGTCGGGGAACTGCTGAATCAGTCGGCCAGCAATGCGAGTATTCCGTTGCTTGATCGCTGGCGGGATGGGCTCGATGCGACCTGGGAGGTCGATCTGTGGGGGCGGGTGCGTCGTCAGTATGAGGCGGCACAGGCCTATCTTGATGAAAGCGGCGAGCAGCGGCGTTCACTGCTGATTGCGCGTGAGGCGGATCTGGCGAGCGATTATATGATGCTCCGGGGTCTGCAGGAGCGTCTTCGGGTGATGCGCGCCAACCGGGACGATGCGGAGAAAATGCTGGCGCTGAGCACGGCGCGATATCAGGCTGGTCTTGTCAGCGAGCTTGACGAGCAGACTGCCCGTTCGCAGGTCGAGGCCATATCGGCGGATATTCCGCAGCTGGAACAGCAGGTTACTTTGCAGATCAATGCGATCAGCCTGCTGATGGGGTCGCCGCCAGGCACCCTGACTGCCGAACTGTCATCGACGGCTGCCATTCCTCCGGTTCCACCCCGCGTTCCTGTCGGGATTCCATCGGATCTTGCGCGGCGGCGTCCCGATATTCGTGCTGCGGACGCCCAGCTTCATGCGGCGACGGCTGAAGTGGGGCAGGCTGAGGCGGATTTCTATCCCAAGGTCACGATCGACGCGAGTTTTGGCTTTCAGTCCCTGTCGTTCCGCGACATGGGATTCTGGAACGCGCGGGCCTGGAATGTCGGGCCATCTATTACGCTCCCGATTTTTCAGGGGGGGCGTCTGTCGGGGCAGCTTGAGCTGAAAAAGGCGGCGCAGAAAGACGCCGCGATTGCCTACCGCAAGACGGTATTATCTGCGTGGAAGGACGTTGATGATGCACTGACGGTGTATTCGAAGGATCAGGCCCGGCGGGAAGAATTGTCTGCGGAGGTGGGCACCAACCGTCGATCTTATGTACTGGCGTCGGAGCAGTATCGTCACGGGATGACGAATTTC
>ERZ746981.257-NODE-257-length-31092-cov-31.327583_pt1 | contig 31092 bp, 38 predicted proteins | sample MGYA00374948_ERZ746981 | MGnify/ENA primary metagenome ERZ746981 (study PRJEB28757, sample SAMN06711160) | food metagenome | host: microorganism | place: China:Harbin | collected 2017-01-30 | study: EMG produced TPA metagenomics assembly of the Analysis of...
GATTGGCAGTCGCCGGCCGCTTACGAACACGCACAAGACATTGCTGCTGCCGGCATGGCCTGGGAATATCTTCGACGCGACGATGATTATCGTCGCGCGTTTCAGCGAATAAAAGCGCTGCCGGCTCCGAAGCCAGGGGGTAGCAAAGCCTTTTCCAAACGATGGGGTTTGCGATTTCCCTGTCGATCCGGCGCAGCCTGCCTGCCGCACGGTTGTCTTCTGGATACCGGAACTCTCGCCTGACGTCATTGAACTGCACGCAGCACTTGCGGACGCGGATGATCCGGCCGTCATGCCGATCAGCCTTGCGGACTTACCGGACCTCGTCGCACGGCTGGATGACGATGATGTGTGGCATAGTTTCTGGCGGCCTGGCGCGTCGTCACATCAGTTCTGGCTCCCGACACGTCCGGTGGATGGGCGTGCCACCTATGTCGTGATCCTGCCGCTCGACAAGCTGCTGGAGCTTCGTGTGGAGGCTGTGATGCGTTTGTGGCGTGCACACTGGTCGGTCGGCCCGAGGGCAGGTGGGCACATGATTTCCCGCAACAGACACGGGGCCGGCATATCCTGATATTGCGCGCGCTTGATGGTCGGGCGGCGGGTGTGAGTTATCGCAAGCTCGCCGAGGTCTTGCTCGGGTTTCGAGGCCGGAAGGCTGATTGGGAAAACGATCCGCGTAAGAACCAGGTCCGTCGCCTGATCGCCGATGGTCGTTATTATGTCCGCGGTGGCTACCGTGACCCGTTGCACTACCCGATCCGGCTGTCTGATTGTTGAGATCTAACCGAGAAACGAGGACCGCTTTCCCCCTTGCACCAATTGCTATTTTTTACTCTTTTCCAATCAAACTCTGCAAATCGCTGATAGATACCTTGCCGCCATCATGTTGAATAATTTGGATATTTTCTTTACCTTTATCTGCCAATTCTTGGACAGCCTTAAGTGCAGCAGCGGCTCCCGATACATTTCGCACTTCTGTGGGGACACCCAGTATTGCAAGAGATGGGTCGACAGCTGTAACGGTATAACTGGCCATATTACCTCCATAGGTATTAGATAAGTCTATCGTTGAAAGTTGATCAATGTAAAAAGCGCGCCAGAGACTTTTATTAGTCTAATTCAGTCAATACTGAATGAACGGCATATCTTAGAGGCGATTGATCAACAGCACAAGTGACAGCGCGTTGAAAGCGTTCTTTTACTACAATATTTATCCGCGTGCTTATCACATTCCACACAATGGCTCGGCCTGATTTTTAAGGTATTTCAAATAATGGAAAAGGCGAGGGCGGAGTGTTTTGCAACCTTGATCCAATAACGGTTTGATAATTATGTAAATATGGTCGCGATATGAGTATATCTATGGGCCAGTCGACTGATCCCTTTGCTGAGCATAACGGAGAAATGGATTCACAAGCCCAATGAGCGAGATCTTTTCTGCCACTTCCCCAAGCTGTATTCATGTGGATTCTGGTAAGAGGGTCACCACAGAAAGCGGGTGCAGGAATTGTGCTGATCGCGCCCGTTGCAAAATCGCACGAAATTATAGTTCCCGTTTGCGCATCGGCTGCTAAGAGAGTGCCATTGACAGAAACATGAGAGCTGATTTTTTCGCTTTCCTGCGCGTGCCTCTGATAAACGGGCTGATATTGAGAAAACGCTGCTTTAAAACCCCAAATATCTGTGTCAAACAGTGTCCCACGGAAAGCCATCATAATACCTATGCACTGGGATAGGTGGTTTGCATTACCAGATTGAGAAAAAACAACATTTTCCCCCCATGTATGAACTTTGATTGTCGGTAGATCCATGAAACTAGGACGCCTCCTAGTATCTGCTCCGACAAAGGCATAGCCAGGTTCCGCATAGGCGACGACAGATGTCATTAGTACACTCCGTATTTTTCGAATATCATTTAAAAAATTATAAATCAGTTAATATCTAAAAAATTCGAGCCCAACTTTTCCTTCAAACATATAAAAATCACGCATATTTTTTGTTATGAAAAAATCTGTTCGTACATTGGTGTCTTCCAGTATCTTAATCAAGATATAGTCTACTAGGCTAGTGGATAAATTGTTTTTAGACAAAACCTCCGAAAAAGCATCCTCTCTATAGTTTGTATCATCTAATTTAATAACCTGATTGGAATTGAAAAGCTTCGCGACGTTTTGAAAATTCTTATTTTTTATTAGTCTGGTATTTAATGATTCATAAAATATTGGCCATGGGATAATGATCTTCATCGCTAAATTTTCAGTGAGTATTTTCAATAATGCCTCTGCATCCACATGATCTTTTTCTCCTTCAGTAAAAGCAGAATATACGAAGCAAGTATCAAGGAGGCAGGCAGGCATTAAAAATCATCCTCGTCTTTGTTAGATGCATACCCTTCCCAAGGAGAAGCTTTCCGGTTTCCGATAATAAAACGTCCCTTTGTATTTCCGTCGTTGTCTTGAAATATTAGATAAACTCTATCTTTCTTTCCAAAGTCTACGTTTGATTTTAGATCTTTTTTTACAGTATCTGCTATGCTTTCGTTTGATGACAATTTTTTGTATTTTTTTATGTAAGCAATGCTATCGCCGCACTCTTTGGCAGAATTAGAATCTAACCATTTGTAAAGATTCTCATAATCACCTTGTACTCCCAAATCATATGATAGCCAAAAATGCGACATGTTGTTTGCCTCGTAAAAATAATGGAAAGAGATTCCTACGTATCCCTCAAACAGTGTACTTCTTTAAAGCCGAGGAGAGATAAAGTCTGCTTGACTATGTCCCTACCTCAACAAAGTTTCGCCAGCCAAAATAGCCTTTCCCATTAATGCTCCTCTATCGGGGTGCCGGAATCAACCCTAGCTGATTCCGGCACTCTCCAGACCGCCGATCCTCCGCCACGGTTCGCCATGGCCCGCTGTCGTGACCGACAGCCGCCGAACCCAACCGGAGGCCCGATCATGCTCGATCCCAAGACGGGGTTGCCGCCCCGTTTCCTGCGCACGCCCGATGCGGCGCGTTTCCTCGGTATTTCCATCCGCACGCTGGAAAAGCACCGCACCTATGGCACCGGTCCGACCTATCGGAAGATTGGCGGCCGCATCGTCTATACCCTCGACGACCTTCAGGGCTGGACCGAGAACGGCGTCCGTCGCTCCACCACCGACGAGACACCCTGCCGTGTCTTCCCGGCCCGCCCGCTGACCCCGGCCGAGAAGGCGACCCTCTGAATGACCGGCGTCATGCCGCAGCGCGGCCAGCATGGGCGGGAGAGCGAGCGGCTGCGCCTCGATCCCTTCGTGATCGCGGGTGGCGATGCCAGCCCCCGCGACCAGCGCGACCTGATGGAGCGGCCGTTCTTCTCGCTTTCCAAGGCAAAGCGCGTTGCCCCGATCCTCTACGAGGCCGGTGGCCAGCGGGTCGAGATTCACGGCCTGGCCGAGCACGGCATGGCGACCATCTGGGACGCCGATGTGCTGATCTGGGCCGCCTCGCAGATTGTCGAGGCCGAGAATGGTGGCCTCAGGACGTCCCGCTTCCTGCGCTTCACCCCATACCAGCTTCTGACGGCCGTGGGCCGAGCCACGGGCGCACGGGATTACCGGCTTCTCAAGGCCGCGTTTGCCCGCCTGCAATCAACCGTGATCCGTACCACCATCCGTAACGGCGAGCATTGGCGCCGGCACCAGTTCTCCTGGATCACCGAATGGGAGGAACGGACGACCCGCGACGGCCGTGTCGAGGGCATGGAGTGCGTCCTGCCCGACTGGTTCTATCGCGGCGTCATCGACCGCTCGTTGGTCCTGACCATCGACCCGGCCTATTTCCGCCTGACGGGCGGCATCGAACGCTGGCTCTGCCGCGTCGCCCGCAAACATGCCGGGCACCAGCCGCAGGGCTGGCTGTTCGAGATCACGCACCTCCATGAGAAATCCGGCAGCCTGGCGCGTGTCTCCGATTTCGCGCTCGATCTTCGGCGCATCGCTGCTCGCCAGTCGCTCCCCGGTTATCGCCTCGCGATCCGGCGCGAGGGGCGGCGGAAACTGCTGCATATTCGTCCCGTCAACTTATCCACAGTGCCTGTGGATGACGCTGTGGACGGACACGGGATTTCGGGCGCAGGGACTATCGGGACTTCGGGCGCATCACTATCGGGATTTCAGGCGCACGAACCCCAATTAAGTCTTTGGCCTAAAACGCGGAATCGCGCCCCTAACTTAGAGTCTAACTTAGACTCTAACTCTTTGATGTTGGGGCGACCGGATACCGACCGTGGTGCCGGTGCCGCCGAAAGGCCGGGCGATCCGCACGCGTGTGGTCTTTCTCCCATGCCGGGAGGCGGCCCATGACCAGCGCCACAACGTCCCGTGCGCGGGACCACGCCCTGCTGTTCGCACACGAGGCATTGACCCATGTCGAACTGACCCACATCGACAAGCATGTCGAGAACTGGATCAGGTTCGGCCATGAGGCTCAGGAACAGATCCTCGACCGCCGACGTCGTATCTTTTCCTTCCGTCCCGGCAGCGTCTTCGCCTTCGTCCGCTGGGCGGCCAATGATTTCGGCACGATCGCATCGCGCATCGACATCCTGCGGGCCGTGGCATCGGGAGAACCCTGTCAGACCGTGCCGTTCGTCCGTCCCGGAGCCGAAATCCTGCTGCGGGTCGCGGGCTGGCCGAAGGTCGAACAGGTGCTCCGTCATATCGATTCGGTGGAAGAGGCTGGCATCGACGCCTGCACGGTCGCGCCCGATCACTGGCGGCATGTCGGCAACCGGCTGAACGCCGGCGAGCACCCGCGCCCCTACACCATGGCACGTCATCGGGCATGGCTCAGACGGCGGGAGATCGTGCCATGACCCGCTTCGGCTATGTCATGACGATGTATTTTGCCGCGATGGGCGTGGCCGTCGCGTCCATCGTCCCCGTGCCGGTGAAGCTGCTCTGGAACGCCTCCGCCAGTACGCCCCTCGGCCTCTACGACCTTGCCGCGCCGAACGGGCTGAAGGCCGGTGATCTGGTCGCCGTCAGGCCACCGAAACCGCTGGCGGATTTCATGGTCGGGCGGAGCTATATCGGCCGGGGTGTGCCGCTGCTCAAGCCTGTCGTGGCGCTGTCTGGGCAACAGGTCTGCCGTGTCGGCCGCATCGTTACGGTGGATGGCGTGGTGCTCGGCGAGGCGCAGGACCACGATCGGCGAGGGCGTATGTTGCCGGTCTGGCAGGGCTGCCTCCGCATCGCACCCGATCAGATTTTCCTCATGAACCCAGCCGTTCGGGACAGTCTGGACGGTCGCTATTTCGGCCCGCTCCCGCGCGCCGCCGTGATCGGCCGGGCGACGCCGCTCTACACCGACGCGCACGGCGACGGTCATTTCGTCTGGCACGGCCTGTTCGCTGAAAGGCCGATGCCGTCCCTTCCCAACATCGCTATGGAGACTTCCCATGCCGCAGATCGGTAGTTTCACGCGCGAGAAGACTGGCTTTGCCGGACGCATCCAGACCTTCCTCGGTTCCCATGAGATCGTCATCGTGCCGGCCGAGAAATCGGATTCCGACAACGCACCGGATTATCGCATCCATCGTGATGACGAGGATGGCCCGGAGATCGGGGCCGCCTGGAAACGCACGGGTGAGCGTGCCGGCGATTACGTTGCTCTGCTGATCGACGACCCGCTCCTGCCGCAGCCGTTGCGCGCCAATCTGTTTCGTGACGGCAGCAATGGCGGTCTCTGGTCGCTGCACTGGAGCCGCCCCCAGAGGCGCGATGGGCGGGACTGACCCATGCGCAATCAGATCCGGAATGCGTGTCTGCTGGTGACGGGCTGCCTCGTGTCCATGGTGCCGGTTGCTGTATCGGCGCAGACAATCGACGTCCCGTATGCCGCCGAGGTCGCCGAGGCGGCGCAGCGTTTCGACATTCCGGCGACCTGGATCAGGGCCGTCATGGGGGCGGAGAGTGCTGGCGATCCGGGCGTCGTTTCATCAGCGGGAGCGATGGGGCTGATGCAGATCATGCCCGGAACATGGGCCGATTTGCGCGTCCGGCATCATCTCGGCCGTGATCCCTACGATCCGCGCGACAACATTCTGGCGGGCGCGGCCTATCTCCGCGAACTGCATGACCGCTACGGATCGCCGGGTTTTCTCGCCGCCTATAACGCCGGTCCCGATCGCTATGAGGCGTCTCTGGCAGGGCGTCCGCTCCCATCGGAAACGCGCGCCTATGTCGCGTCCGTTGCGCCGATCATCGCAGGGGGCGGCGATGCTCCCGTCATGATCGCGGCGACTGATCGGTTTGCCTGGACCCGTGCGCCGCTCTTCATCGTGCAGCCGGATCGCGATGCGGCGGGTGCGTCAGGGCGCGATAGTTCGGGGATCATGCCACGATCGGATGGCCTGTTCGTGGCGCATGACGGCATGGGATTGCGGCCATGATGACAGTGTGCAGGGCACGGGGTGGAGAGGCGGAAAGAGGGCAGAAGAGGGAGCGCAAGATTAAAGTGGACGGCACCTCATGGGTCCGATCCGCAGGGCAAGCCCTTGTCTGCACATTGTCTTGGGTGGCACCCCCTTTGAGGGGGTATGGTGCCGCGACAGGCGGCGAAGTCAGTTTCCGCCCCGTTTTTCGCGGCACTCCTGTCTGTTCATGGCAGTTTCGGGCGGATTGGCGGCCATGAGCGCGGGCGACGACAACCGGTTCCGCCCGAGGCCGGGCCGTATCCGCGCCGACACGCCGAAGGTGGGTCGTGTCAGGAGTTTCCTGACCAGGGTGCGCACGGTTACGCGCCAGCAACAGGCGGCGACCGGCGGCACCGGACGCCCCCGAGGGGGCAGTCCCGGACGTTCCCCGAAGGGGGAGGGAAGCATCGCGTCCGGGCGTGGTGTGCGACGCGGACGCGGGGCGACGTTCGTGCGCGCCTGGAACCTCTCGAATGGCTGGAGCCATCGCCGGTCGGGCAGCCGTCGCGTCATCGTTAAATCCCGCTCCGTTCGTGCCGCCGGACGGAATGGCAAGGCCGCTGCCCATCTCCGCTACATCCAGCGCGACGGCACCGCCCGTGACGGTGAACGAGGACGGCTCTATTCGGGGACCGAGGATCGTGCCGACGGTGATGCGTTTCTCGATCGTGGTCGCGACGATCGCCATCAGTTCCGGTTCATCGTCTCACCGGAGGATGCTGGGGATCTTGCCGATCTGACGGGCTATACCCGCGAGCTGATGGCGCAGGTTGAAGCCGATCTCGGCACGAAGCTCGATTGGGTTGCCGTCAACCATCACAATACCGGCCACCCGCATGTGCATGTCGTCGTCAACGGACGTGACGAGCTGGGCGAGGATCTGGTCATCAACGGCGACTATCTCGCCAACGGTATCCGCGAACGGGCGAGCGAACTGGTGACGCTGGAACTCGGCCCCGTCACGGAGGTCGAGCAGCGCCGCAAGCTGGTTGCCGAAATCGGCCAGGATCGTTTTACCCGCATCGACCGGGTGATGATCGAGGAAGCCAATGACCGGTTTCTCGACTTGCGTCATGAGCCTGACGATCCGCGCGGCCAGGCGCACCGGGCGCTCCGCCTGCGTCGTCTTGGCAAGCTGGGCGATATGGGTCTCGCCACGGAACATGCGCCCGGCGTGTGGGAGCTGAGCGAGCGGCTGGAGCCGACGCTGCGTGAGATGGGCGAGCGCGGCGACATCATCCGCGCGATGCAGAAGGCGCTCCGGACGGAGGGCGCCGAGCGCGATCCGATGAGCTTCGCGATCCATGATGCAGCACCCGCGACGCCGATCGTCGGTCGCGTCATCGACAAGCATCTGTCCGACGAGCTGGGTGAGGAACTGACGCTGGTGGTCGATGGTGTTGACGGCCGCACGCATCATGTCGCCGGCATCGACCCGGTCCGGGTCGCGGAGGCACGGATCGGTAGCATCGTCGAGATTGGCCCGCCTGACAGCGCAGGGCGTTCCTCCGATCGTGCGATTGCCGGCATGGCCGAGGAAGGTGTTTATCGGCCGAGCCGTCATCTGGAACAGGCCCGGTTCGAGGGGCGCGTGCCGGGCGGCGATTATGACGGTTTCGTCGCCTCCCATGTTCGACGGCTGGAGGCCCTGCGCCGAGCCGGTATCGTCGAACGGATCGACGCCGATCAGTGGCGCATACCCGATGATTTCGCCACCCGTGCTGCGGCCCATGATGCGGGGAGGGGCGGACGGGCCAATGTCCGCATCCTGTCGTCGTTTGACCTTGAAAGGCAGATCGGTGCGGATGGTGCGACCTGGCTCGACCGGCGGCTGGTCGGAGCTGTTGTGTCCGATCTGGTGCCTGCTGGTTTCGGGGAATAGGTGCGGGAGGCGATGGAACTGCGACGGGAGAGGTTGATCGAGCAGGGTGATGCTGTCCGCCGACCGGACGGACTTGTGAGCTATCGGCGCAACCTGCTTGCCACGCTTCAGGAACGGGAAGTCGCCCGTGTCGGGGCGGAACTGGCGGCAACGAAGTCCGTGCCGTTTCGGGCCGCTGCTGACGGTGAGACGGTTAGTGGCACGTTCACCGGCACCGCTCAGCTATCCAGCGGGAAGTTCGCCATCGTCGAGAAGTCCCATGAGTTCACGCTGGTCCCGTGGCGGCCGGTGATCGAGTGCCACCTCGGTCAGGAGGTGACGGGCATAGTGCACGGTGGATCGGTGTCGTGGCAGTTGGGGCGAAATAGAGGGCTTGAGTTGTAACGAATTCAGCAGGGGTTGTTAAAGCTTGGATTTGACGATTGTGCCTCTTTAATAAGCCAATTTGCAAAAATCTGAGTTGAACCGCCACTTAATCTGATCGGTTCTGGCAGGATCAGACAGAATGTCTTGGAAACCAAATTTCCCTCAGGCCAAGGCGCGATCAGACGACCGTCCGCCAGTTCTCTTTCGACATAGAGGCGCGGCACGAGTGCAACGCCAAGGCCGGCCAATGCAGCCTCGATCAGCATTATATGTAAATCGTAACGGGCACCGATCGCGGGGTTCGTCAGTGTGATCCCGGTTTCCCGTGCATATCGTTGCCAGGCGTCCGGGTTTTGCCGTCGATGCAGGCGCGGCAAATCATCCAGTGTCGTCGCCCCATCCCTGTCCAAAAGCGTGGGATGGCAAACGGGCACCAGCACTTCATTCAGCAGGTGGTGTGTCCGCATTCCCGTCCAAGCCGGATGGTCGAAATGGATCGCAGCGTCGAAACCGCTGCCGGCAAGGACAAAGGGTTCCATCCGCTCTGCGAGATGTACCGTGACGTTTGGATGTAGTTCTCGAAACCGTCCCAATCGGGGAATGAGCCACCGCGTTGCGAAAGTCGGGATGGCGGCGATATCGAGGCTCGCGCCATCGCTGGGTTGCCCCATCAGCACCTGACTGTCTCGTTCCAAGCGGTCGAGTGTCTCGCGAACTTGAGCGGCATAACGCTCTCCGTTCGGTAAAAGCCGAACACGATTTCCGATCCGCTCGAATAGTATGACGCCGAGGAAGGCCTCGAGCCGGGCGATCTGACGGCTGATCGCTCCTTCGGTCAGGGCTAGTTCATCCGCCGCACGGGCAAAACTGCCATGACGAGCGGCAGATTCGAAGGCCATGAGCGCGGAGTTGCTTGGTATCTTGCGGCGCATGAGCGGTTCCCGACTCATTGATTCGTTTCTTTGGTCAGTCCTGCCGTGACATTAGGTCACTGAAGGATGATCCGATATCGATATATGTGCCGAGATTATCTGATTACCATGACAAACAATCAACCAGAGATGTGGTCAAGCCATGTTAACGGTTCCGGTCAAGGGATGTCAGATGATCTACACGGTGGAATGCAGTTTTGCCGACCCGCGCAGTGAAGCGGAATGGAACGACTTCTACAGCTTGGACAAGTTACCGGCTTTGGTTTCGGTCAGCGGCTTTCATACGTCCCAGCGTTTCAAGGCGTTGCGCGAGGGTTGCCCTGTCTATCTTGCCATGCACTCGGTTGACGGTCTCGATGTCCTGACAAGTGAAGAGTATCGTCAGAAGGGCGGTGGCAATTTCGCGCGGTGGCAGCCCCACATTACCGACTGGCATCGCAATCTTTACGCTGGTCTTGATCGCGCTCCATCCGTCGGGCCTGACGAGATTTTGGCGATGAGCGAGAAAGGCCCGGAATCCTTGATCCGCTTGGGCTTCGCTTTCAACGAACTGCACGCGGTCGCGTTGGAAAAATTCCCAGAATATCGATGGCTCGCCAGGCTGAAGCGCTTCCAGAGGTTCGAGGCTCTGCCGAAGGATATTCATCTCTATGAGCCGATGACCGCACAGTTGGTCAATTCCGAAGATACTGTTTCCAGAAAGCCTCGGCAGGCCAGCGATGCCTAACGTCACGCTTTTTATATCGCAGGACAAGATGCCGTCGGAAGAGACACTTACGACGCTCACTCGGGAATGCACAGCGCTTTGCACGGACCTCCTCGAGGCAGCACTGGACAAGGTGCATATCATCTACGTCGCCGTCCGGCACGGTCGTGGACATTCGGTTTTTGCCGAAATTCAATTTCGGCTGGAAGTGTTTCGAACAGCTTCTGTCATGGAAAAGTTCATGGAGGAAATCGGTGACAGCATAAAGCGCAATACGGGCCTCTCCGCCCGTATTCGCTGCTTTGGATATCCGACCGAAAACATTCACGCCCGCAACTGAATAACTGCCAGGCAGAGAACTCAGGAGAGAATAATGTCGGCTACACAATTCCCCTTCCAGCAGGTCGGAGATTTCACGATCACGGCGATCAGCGATGGCAATCTGAGCGCCAGCCTGGATCTCCTCTCGAATATCGAGCCCACGGATGCCGCGCGGATGGAAGATGAAGCGGGGGTGAAGGACACCTCCGCCATTCATATAAACTGCTATCTGGTACGCGGGGGTGGTCGCACGGTCCTGATTGACGCTGGGGCTGGTGGTTTCAAGCAATGGGGAGGCCTTTTGGCGTCCAATCTTCCACAGGCCGGAGTGCAGCTTTCCGGGGTCGACACGATTCTGCTGACGCATGCTCATCCAGATCATGTTGCTGGGCTTTTGGATAAAAACGGGGAGGCCGTCTTTCCGAATGCCGAGCTTGTCGTCCATAGGCGAGAAGTCGAGTTCTGGCAGGATGACGGCAATCTGAGCCGCGCAAGCGAGCGGGCGCGTGGAAATTTTCTCATGGCGCGTCAGGTATTCGAGAATTATCGAGACAGGTTACGTCTTTTTGAAGGTAGCGAGGTGTCCCCCGGCCTGACGGCTGCGCCGCTTCCGGGACATACGGCAGGGCATACTGGCTATCGCCTTGAATCCAGCGGTCGAAACCTTCTGATCTGGGGGGACATCGTTCATTTCCCGGAGATTCAGATTCCACGCCCGGATGTGTCGATCGCTTTCGACCTGGACCCAATTCTCGCAGCTGAGACACGGGCACGACTGCTTGACCTTGTTAGTTCTGAACGGTTGCTGATTGCCGGAATGCATCTTCGCGAACGTGGTTTTGGACGCATTGAGCGAAAAGGTCAGAGTTACAGCCTTGTCTATGAGGATGAATAAAAGAAGGAAAAGGTAAATGTTGTTCTCAAAGCTCGGCTCCACTGGCCTTGATATTTCGCGTCTCTGCTTGGGGTGTATGACTTTCGGAGAACCGGATGCCGGCGTTCATAATTGGACGATTGGCGAAGCTGATAGTCGGCAGATTATCAGGCGAGCAGTCGAGTGTGGGATCAATTTTTTCGATACTGCGAATAGCTACTCAGCTGGCACCTCTGAAGTGATCGTTGGTAAGCTCCTTAAGGAATATACCCGTCGAGACGAAGTAGTTATCGCCACAAAGGTCTTTTTTCCTGAACGGATGCTGGAAGGGAATGCTGCTCCTAATCGCAAGGGTCTCTCGCGCAAAGCGATCATGACCGAGATCGATGCCAGCCTGACGCGCCTTGGAACCGATTATATCGATCTCTATCAGATCCACCGTTGGGATTATGGTACGCCGATCGAAGAGACGATGGAGGCGCTTCACGATATCGTAAAGGGCGGTAAGGCCCGATACATCGGTGCTTCATCAATGTTCGCATGGCAATTCGCCAAAGCGCAGGAGACGGCGCGCCTGAATGGATGGACGCGTTTCGTTAGCATGCAGAATTATCTTAATTTGCTCTATCGCGAGGAAGAACGCGAAATGATCCCGTTGTGTGCGGATCAGGGTGTCGGACTCATGCCGTGGAGTCCATTGGCACGTGGTCGGCTGGCGCGTCCTGTCGGCCAGCAGACGAAACGGAGCGAAAGCGATACTTTCGGTCAGACTCTCTTTGCAGCGACGGAAAGGGCGGACAATACAGTGATTGGCGCAGTTGAACGTGTTGCCGCCGCGCGTAACGTAACTATGGCGCAAGTGGCACTTGCGTGGGTTTTGACCAAGCAAGAGGTATCGGCCCCGATTGTGGGGGCCTCTAAATCTTATCATCTTGATGATGCGATCGGCGCGCTGGAGATCGTGTTGACCGATGATGAGATTACCGTGCTGGAGGCAGATTATGTGCCGCACCAAGTTGTTGGATTCGAATGACAATATAAAATAAAGTACTTATAAAGTATAATAAAAAATATAAATAAATTATGCCTATATATGGTAAAAATATTATTTGTGTTTATTCTTCTTCAATAAGAACGGGGAGGGTTTCGTGTCTTCTAAAAATAAAGAAGTAGTACATAGTGACAATGGCGATAATATCGCGAGTGAGGCAAATTCAATGTTCTCTCTGAAAGGCCGCCGCGCGCTCGTTCTGGGGGGCAGTTCAGGACTGGGGTTCGGTGTGGCTTCAGCTCTTGCCCAACTTGGAGCAGAGATATGCATTTTAGCTCGAAACCAGTAGAAACTTAATGAATCTGTCGCAGAGCTTAAGAAAGTAAATGTAAATATTTCAGGAATAAGTTTTGATATTAGTAATTTTGATAAAATATCTTCAGCTATTGAAAATGTTCGCCAGTTAATTGGATATCCAGATATTTTTATAGCTAATGGCGGTGGTCCGCCGCCGAGTGCAGCCGTGGAGTTCGACCCAGTCGTCTGGCGTGCTCAGTTTGAGACAATGTTGTTAACTACCATGGCATTCACAACAGCTTTTCTACCGTCCATGCGGCAGAATGGCTACGGACGTATCGTGATGATTTCGTCAGTCAGTGTTGTAGAGCCTATACTTGGCCTTGTTTTGTCAAATACCTTGCGTGCCGGCCTGGCAAATTGGGGTAAAACGCTGGCCTCGGAAGTAGCTGCCGATGGTGTGACAGTAAATACGCTCATGCCCGGCTTGTTCGCAACCGATCGCGTTAAAAGGCTGAACCAGCTAGCTGCGCAGGCCAAAGGTGAAGATATCGAGACGATAGCAGCTAAGGAACAAGCCGCAATTCCCATCCGGCGATACGGCCGGCCCGAAGAGTTTGGTGCCGTCGCGGCTTTTCTTGCCAGTCCAGCGGCTTCTTACGTCACGGGCGCCCTTATTCCAGTTGATGGCGGATTGATGAAGAGCTGACTTCTTCATTTTTCTCGCGGCAAAAATATGAATGAAGTGATTCCGATGGCTCATGCAAAGTCGCGCTTCCCCACTGGGGCAGAAACTCTCGTCTCTAGCCTTGCTGCAAGTGGCATTGATGTTTGCTTTGCCAATCCAGGAACGTCGGAGATGCACTTCGTCGCTGCGCTTGATAAAATCAATGGCATTCGACCGATCCTATGCCTTTTCGAGGGCGTCGCTACCGGGGCAGCGGACGGTTATGCCCGGATAGCAGGAAAGCCCGCGTCTACTCTTTTACATCTTGGGCCAGGTCTAGGTAATGGTCTTGCTAACCTTCACAACGCGAAACGTGCTTCCGTACCCATGGTCAATATCGTCGGAAATCATGCTTCTTATCACCCGCAATTCGATGCGCCATTAACCTCAGATGTCGCAGGGTTTGCGCGTCCTGTATCCGATTGGGTACATACGTCACAAAGTGCTCGAACAGTCCCTGCGGATGCTGCTCGCGCGGTGCAGGCAGCCAGAGCAGCACCTGGACAAATAGCGACGCTTATTTTGCCAGCAGATACCGCGTGGCTGCCTAGGGAACGCGCGTCCGGCCCGCTGCCTGTTTCTGGGGCCAGCGATGTTTCTGCTGCGGCAATAGATCAATGTGTCGCGGCCTTACGGAGTGGACGAAAAACAGCTATTTTGCTCCGTGGCGCTGCCCTGACAGGAGCAGGACTGAGAGCGGCCGGGCGTATTGCTGCGCAGACACACGCCAGGTTGTTCTGCGATACCTTCGCGCCTCGTATTGAACGAGGTGTTGGGCGGATTCCGGTAGAGCGTCTCCAGTATCGCGCGGATGAGGTTGTGCAGCAGTTGTGTGCTTTCGAGACTTTAATTTTAGTAGGAGCTCAACCGCCAGTTGCTTTCTTTGCCTATCCTGGCAAGCCGAGTTGGCTCACGCCGGAAACATGCACGATTTTAACACTCTCCTATCCTCATGAAGCCGGATCGGAAGCCGTTGAAATGCTAGCTAACGCATTGGGGGCTCCGGAAGTAAGATTAATTGGTTCCCAGAGTAACTTTACGTTGCCAGCGGATGATATCTTAACCGCGGAAGCTGTCGTACAGATTGTCGCGTGTCTATTGCCCGAGAATTCTATTGTAGCTGATGAGGGGCTGACCTCTACTTTCCCTAACTATGACTTGCTTGCTACAGCAGCACCACATGATCATTTGAACCTTACTGGGGGTTCGATAGGTGGCATTCTTCCGCTCGGTACTGGCGCTGCGGTTGCGGCCCCCGATCGCAAAGTTGTTTGTCTAGAAGGTGATGGTAGCGGTATGTATACCCTACAAGCACTATGGACGCAGGCCCGTGAAAAGCTCGATGTAATTACGATTATTTTCGCAAACAGATCTTACTCTGTTCTGAATCAGGAGTTGGAACGAGTTGGGGTAGCGACTGCCGGGCTGCGGGCGCGTTCGTTGTTTGACTTGCGAAATCCAGAAATAAATTGGGTGAACTTGGCCCAAGGTATGGGGGTTGAGGCTGTCAGCGTTGATACTGTTAAGGAATTTTATGATGTATTGTCATCGGTTTTTCTGAAACGTGGTCCCTTCCTCATTGAGGCTGTGATTTAATAATGCGTCGGATACGCCATATTTCCGACGTGACAGGAATTGCAGGCGGACGCATCCCGCTTATGACGCTTATCCAGCTCCTCTCGGTTGCACAACATCTGAATTTTCGCCATGCTGCCGGTGCACTCGGGGTCGCGCAATCGAGCGTTAGTGCTCGGATCAAGGCGCTGGAAGAGACGCTTGGCATCGTCCTGTTCGAACGGCGTCATCGCGGCGTCCGGCTGACCGAGGCCGGGCGCCGTTTCGTCACTGAGGTGTCGGCAGGTATCGAGCAGATCGACCATGCCGTCAGAACGGCTGGTGCCGTTTCCGATGGTACAGTGGGTCGCCTCGCGATTGGGCTGAACGGCTCGATCGCGACAGGGTTTCTCGCCGATTTGCGTCGGCGCTACAGCGCAGCCCACCCGGCAATCGAGCAGAGCATCATCGAAGGACCGTCGTTACATACTCTCGCCATGATACGCGACGGCACGCTCGATGTGGCTTTTATCATCAATGTCTCCAATGTGCCTGACTGCCATAGTCGGCACCTCTGGAGCGAGGCCCTGGTGATTGCTCTTCCTACCGCGCATCCGCTCGCAAATCTGGAATCCCTCGGCTGGGCAGATCTCCTCACGGAAAACTTCCTTGTCCGGTCGAGTGGCGCCGGGCCGCAGGTTTTCGAACATATCGTCCGGCGCGTGGCCGAACATGGACGATCGCCGCGCCTCCAGCGGCGCGATGTCGGGCGGGATACGTTGATGCACATGGTTGCCGCAGGAGAGGGGATCACGCTGACCCACGAAGCAGGGGGTCATGTGCCATTCCCCGGCGTCGTCTTCCGTCCGATCGACGACGAGAAGGAACAGGCCCGGTTCAGCGCCGTCTGGTCGCCCCAGAACCGTAGCCCCGCGCTGCGGAATTTTCTGGATCTCGCCACGCATATGAGTCGTCTGGACGATTTGACCATGCGGGGTCAAACCATGTCATCCTCGTTTTCAGCCAAAGCACCGGGACAGCACGAAACGGGCGGCGCACCTTTATGAAGCGTCGGCCTGTCGATACAGCCTGTTATCAGGAGGAAAATCCCAATGACCCTTGAAACCTTCCGTCAGATCTACGGTCTCGCTCGACCGGTCCGTGCTGGTGTTGATCGACATCCAGCGCGAATATCGCGACGGGCGGGTGCCGCTTGCCAATGTCGATGCGGCGGCGGATGAGGCAGGATGGCTGCTCGATCTCGCGCGGCGCGAGGGCGTGCCAGTCATCCATATCGCCCATGACGCAGGACCAGGTGCTCCCGCCTTCGCCAGCGATAGTCCGTATCGCGATTTCCTGCCCCAGGTGACGCCCCGCGAAGGGGAGACTGTTCTGTTCAAGACTCATGCGAATGCGTTTATCGGCACCGGGCTCGCGGACCGGATCAAGGAGACAGGTCGGAATGAGGTCATCATTGCCGGGGATACGGTGGGTGTCTGCGTGTCCACCACGGCCCGCGCGGCGGCGGAGGAATACGGTCTGCGCGTGACCCTTGTGGCGGACGCCATTGCCGCACGTGATGTCGCCGATCCGCTGGGTGGAACAATCGCAGCGGAAACCGTGCGTCGCGTCGCCCTGGCCGAACTGGCGGATATGTTCGCCGTCGTCGTGAAGGACAGCACCGTGTGGAAGGACTGAGGGCGTTTTCCCCCTCAGCCGGTCACCGCGGGCTGGCCAGCACAGTTTTCAATAGCGCCCCTGGTTCCACGTCCAGTGCCTCTGCAATCTTTCCCAGGATCGTAACGCTTGCCGACACGTCCGCGCGTTCGATCGCCCCGACATAGCGGGTGCTCAAGCCAGCGCGATCGGCCAGCTCTTCTTGCGTCATGTCTCTGTCATGACGCATCCGACGCAGGTTGACCGCCATGACCTCCTTGAGGTCCATGCCATCATCGAGACCTGTGTCGGAACGATCGTTCCAGGAATGATCGTTCTTATTCGTCCCGGCCTGTGGTATTTTCGCCCTCTGGCGGGGGCTTTTCTGCGCCAGGTGCGAGACGGACGAGAAGATCCGCGCCGGAAACGCCAAGGGCGGCCGTTATGTCAGCGAATTCGATGACATCGATTCGGCGCTCGCCATTCTCGTATTTGGCGACGAAGGATTGTGGTTTCCCGAGTGCGGCCGCCAGTTCCGACTGCGTCATACCCCCGGTCTTGCGCGCTTCTGTAAGGAGCGATTGCAGCAAAAGCTGCCGGGGTGTGTGCAGGGATTTCTTCACGCGGAACGGCTCTCCGACGGGCAGGGGAGCCGTTCCAATAATCCTGATTTGGGATTATCCCATTTTAGGATATAGTTGACTGCAATCCTGCTGGAGGGCTGTCGGATGACAGCGAGACCCGAACTGGACCCCGATGTCGATGATCTGGCGCCGACTGTGCCGGAGATCACGACCTATGACGAAGTGCATTTCATCACCTATCTTCGCCTGCTCGATGCCGAGGCGGATCTGGCCGACTGGGCGGAGGTGGCGCGGATCGTGCTGCATCGCGATCCGGCGGACGCAGAGCGCACGCGCACCTGCTGGGAAAGCCATCTCGCCCGTGCGCAGTGGATGACGAAAATTGGCTATCGGAAAATTCTCGAACAGGCGGTAATCGACGCCCGCGCAACCCGGCACTGACCGTCCTTTTTCTACGCCATGGTATCCGGCGGTACGATCGCGACTCATTATATATTGCCTGTCGCCGGGTCGCCCATTCTCTGATCGGTTTCACTCCCCAAGCCGATTGGAGCCCCGATGTCCGGAAGCCGTGTCCTGTGGGGGCAGGTCGCCCTCGTCCTGCTGATCGTCTTCGTCGCCATCTGGAGTGCCACGGAATGGACGGCCTGGCGTCTCGGCTTTCAGCCCCAGCTTGGCGCTCCCTGGTTCATGGTGGCAGGCTGGCCGTTCTACGATCCGCCGGCCTTCTTCTGGTGGTGGTATTTCTACGATGCCTATGCGCCGTCGGTCTTCGTGACGAGCGGATATATCGCGTCGTCCGGCGGCCTCACCGCCATCGTCGTTGCCATCGCCCTGTCGATCCTTCGGGCACGAGAGGCCCGCAACGTCGCCACATACGGTTCGGCCCGCTGGGCGGATGTTGGCGAGGTGAAGGAAGCCGGGCTGCTCGACTCCGACGGCGTGGTGCTGGGCCGGTGGGATCGGGACTATCTCCGGCATAACGGCCCCGAGCATGTCCTATGCTTTGCGCCGACCCGTTCGGGCAAAGGTGTCGGGCTGGTCGTGCCAACGCTGCTGACCTGGCCGGGTTCGGCCATCGTTCATGACATCAAGGGCGAGAACTGGGGGCTGACCGCCGGATTCCGTGCCCGGTACGGGCGCGTGCTACTGTTCGACCCGACCGATCCGGCGTCCTCGCCCTACAACCCGCTGCTGGAGGTCCGGCGTGGTGACAAAGAGGTACGCGACGTCCAGAACATCGCCGATATCCTCGTTGATCCCGAAGGTGCGCTGGATCGACGCAACCCATTGGGAGAAGACCTCGCACTCTCTGCTGGTGGGTGCGATCCTGCACGTTCTCTATGCCGAACCAGACAAGACGCTGGCCGGTGTCGCCAATTTCCTCTCCGATCCCAAGCGGCTGGTGGAAGCGACGCTGCGTGCGATGATGTCCACGCCGCATCTCGGCAAGGCTGGCGTGCATCCGGTCATCGCGTCGTCGGCGCGGGAGCTGCTGAACAAGAGCGACAACGAACGATCAGGCGTGCTGTCCACCGCCATGTCGTTTCTGGGCCTCTATCGCGACCCCGTGGTGGCGAAGGTGACGGCACGGTGCGGCTGGCGTATCGCGGATCTGGTGTCCGGCCGTCAGGCTGCCAGTCTCTACCTTGTCGTGCCGCCATCCGACATTGCCCGCACCAAGCCGCTGATCTGCCTGATCCTGAACCAGATTGGCAGGCGGCTGACGGAGGATCTGCATGTCTCCGTCCATCGGCACCGGTTGCTGCTGATGCTCGATGAGTTTCCCGCCCTCGGTCGGCTGGATTTCTTCGAGAGTGCGCTGGCCTTCATGGCGGGGTATGGGATCAAATCCTTCCTGATCGCGCAGAGTCTCAACCAGATCGAAAAAGCCTACGGCGCGAACAACAGTATTCTCGACAACTGCCATGTCCGCGTCGCGTTTGCCACCAACGATGAGCGCACCGCCCGGCGGGTGTCGGACGCGCTCGGCACCGCGACAGAAATGCGTGATTCCACTAATTATGCCGGTCACCGGCTATCGCCCTGGCTCGGGCATCTCATGGTGTCGCGGCAGGAGACGGCACGACCTCTGCTCACGCCCGGCGAGGTGATGCAGCTTCCACCAACCGATGAACTGCTGCTGGTCGCGGGCGTCGCCCCCGTCCGCGCGAAGAAAGCGCGCTATTACGAGGATGCGCGGTTCATGGAGCGTGTCTTGCCGCCCCCGGCTACTGGGACGAAACGCTCGTCCGTGCTCCCGTCCGATGACTGGTCGGTGCTGGAGGTGGAGGTTCCATCAGGAGGATCAGCACCGGGTGGGAACACCGGCGCTGATGGTGATCCCGCCAATGCCGGCATCCGCCGCGAACCGGAATTGCCAGAGCATGAGGACGTCGCGCGCCCCGAGCGTCCGGGCGTGCAGGAGTTCGACGTGCTCGACGACGAGCCGGATGTCGATGCTGCCAAAGCGCGCACCATACACCAGCAGGCCCCCTCCGTTGCGCGTCAAGCGACGATGGACCCGGCCGATGGCCTTGATCTGTGAGGATGCCCATGCCGAGCAAGACCCGCATGAATGTGTATTTCGAGCCGGAGCTTCTGAAGCAGGTCGAAGCGCTGGCCCTGCGGCGCAACGTCTCGAAGTCGGCGGTGATTGAGGCCGCTGTCGCTTCCTTTCTCTCGGCCGACGCATCGGAGCGACTGGAGGCGGCGTTCGCCCGCCGTATGGACAGGATCGACCGCCAGATCGCCGCGATGGACGAAGACCTCGCCATTATGGGCGAGACGCTGGCGCTGTTCATCCGTTTTTGGCTGACCGTCACCCCGCCACTACCTGACAGTGTCCAGGCATCGGCCAAGGCGAAAGGCATCGAGCGGTTCGAGGGTTTCCTGCAATCGCTCGGGCGAAAACTGGCGACCGGAGATCGCTTTCTCAGGGAATTGTCGCGGGACATCGACACGCGGCGCAATGGTGGCGAAGGCCCCCAGTAATCTTCAGATTGCGTGGGGCTGCCAAAAGGATTCGTCAATCCCGCCGAACGCCGCCGTTTGCACGCGATGACCGCACGGTTCGCGATAGTCGTTGAATCGAGCCGAAATGGCCTTCTTTTAATCATCCCCGTATGGGGACCATCTGTTCCGGTCCCGTTCGAGCGGGGGGCAGATGGCGGTTTCTCACCATAATTCGGAAAGTCAGACACGCGGCATGTCCATGCTGCGCACGGCGATGGGACCGGCGATTGCCCGGCACCTCGCTGATCCCGCGATCGTCGAAGTGATGCTCAATCCCGATGGGCGCTTGTGGATCGACCGGCTGTCCGAAGGACTGTCCGACACGGGCGACAGGATTACACCCACCGATGCCGAGCGCATCGTGCGGCTGGTCGCACACCATGTCGGAGCGGAGGTGCATGAAGCGGCACCGCGCGTATCCGCCGAGTTACCAACCGGCGAACGGTTCGAGGGATTGCTGCCGCCTGTGGTGACAGCTCCGAGTTTTGCGATCCGCAAGCCCGCCGTCGCGGTGTTCACGCTTGATGACTATGTCGAAGCCGGGATCATGACGGCGTTACAAGCACATTTCCTGCGCCGCGCTGTCGCGGAAGGGAAAAACATCTTGGTCGCGGGCGGGACCAGCACGGGCAAGACCACTCTGGTCAACGCCCTGCTGGCTGAGGTGGCCAAAACCGGCGATCGCATCGTGCTGATCGAGGATACGCGTGAACTGCAATGCACAGCGCCCAATCTCATCGCTCTGCGCACCCGCGAAGGTGTGATCACCCTTTCTGACCTTGTTCGCTCCGGTCTCCGTCTGCGCCCAGACCGTATTCCCATCGGTGAGGTGCGCGGGGCCGAAGCCCTCGATCTGGTCAAGGCGTGGGGCACCGGCCATCCGGGCGGCATCGGTACACTACATGCCGGAACGGTCCTGGCGGCCCTGTATCGTCTGGAACAGCTGATCCAGGAAGCGGTGGTCACAGTGCCGCGCGCCATGATCGCGGAAACTATAGATGTGATCGCGGTCCTTTCCGGACGCGGCACGGCACGCCGTCTGTCCGAACTGGCGGAAATCGATGGCCTCGATCCCGTGACGGGCGCCTATCGCATCCGTCCGGTCAGCTTTTCCTCTTCCGAAACATCCAGATCTGCCAATGGAGAAACATCATGATGCCGCCTTCACGTCTGCGCGCCATCGTGTGCGCTGTCGCACCTCCCGACCGGCATGTGCCGGATCTTCGTGTGTTCGGAACGTCCATGCTGCTGTCGCTTGTTTTCGCGGCATCGGCATGGGCGTCCGGCACGGGGATGCCGTGGGAAACACCGCTCAACGAGATCCTGGAATCCGTGCAGGGACCGGTGGCGAAGATCATCTCGGTCATCATCATCACCGTGACCGGTCTGACCCTGGCCTTCGGGGAAACATCGGGTGGTTTCCGCCGCCTGATCCAGATCGTCTTTGGACTCAGCATCGCTTTTGCGGCGTCCAGCTTCTTCCTGTCCTTCTTTTCCTTCTCGGGCGGAGCGCTGATCTGATGGCGGTTCTCTTCGATCCTGAAACCGAGGCCGTGCCCGGTTATTTCGTGCCCGTACATCGCTCCCTGACGGAACCGATCCTGCTGGGTGGCGCGCCTCGTGCCGTCGCCATCGCCAATGGCACGCTGGCGGCAGCCATAGCCCTCGGTCTGCGGCTGTGGCTGGTGGGGGCAGTGTTCTGGATCGTGGGGCATACCCTCGCGGTCTGGGGGGCGAAGCGCGATCCGCTGTTCATCGAGGTGGGGCGGCGGCATCTCCGCTACCCCGCCTGGCTTCGCGCATAGGGGAGGGCAGGGCCATGATGTCCCTTGGTGAATATCGCAGCCGCGCCGCCGTCCTGTCCGACTTCCTGCCCTGGGCCGCGCTGGTCGGGGAAGGTGTGGTCCTAAACAAGGATGGCAGTTTCCAGCGCACGGCCCGTATCCGTGGTCCCGACCTGGACAGTGCGACGCCCGCTGAACTGGTGGGCGTGACGGGGCGGCTGAACAATGCCCTGCGCCGTCTGGGTTCCGGTTGGGCGGTGTTCGTGGAAGCCCAGCGCGTGCCAGCCACGCTCTATCCCGAAAGCGATTTTCCCGATGCTGCCAGCCAGATGGTCGATCTCGAACGCCGGGAAGCCTTCGAGGATGAAGGCGCGCATTTCGAAAGCCGGTATTTTCTCACCCTGGTCTGGCTGCCACCGGCGGAATCATCAGGCCGTGCCGAGCGTTTTCTCTATGAGGGCCGGGAGCACGATGGGCCGGACCCGCATAGCATATTGAATTCCTTCATCGATCGCTCCGACCGGCTTCTGGCCCTGCTGGACGGGTTCATGCCCGAAGCCGCCTGGCTGGATGACGGGGAGACGCTGACCTATCTGCACTCCACGATCTCGACGCGGAACCAGCGTGTCAGGGTGCCGGAAATTCCCATGCATCTGGATGCCCTGCTGGTGGACCAGCCGCTTTCGGGCGGGCTGGAACCGAAACTCGGCGATGCGTATCTGAAAACCCTGACCATCACAGGCTTCCCGAGCCGCACCTTCCCCGGAATTCTGGATGACCTGAACCGGCTGGCGATGCCCTATCGTTGGTCGACGCGTGCCATTCTGCTCGACAAGACCGACGCCACCAAGGTGCTGACGAAGATCCGCCGTCAGTGGTTCGCAAAGCGCAAGAGTATTGCGGCGATTGTTCGGGAGGTGATGACTAACGAGGCGTCCGTTCTGGTCGACAATGATGCGGCGAACAAGGCGGCCGATGCCGATCTCGCGCTTCAGTCGCTGGGCGCCGACGATATCGGGCAGGCATATATCACGGCCACGGTCACGGTGTGGGATGGCAGCGCCAGCATCGCGGTGGAAAAACTTCGCCTCATGGAAAAGATCATTCAGGGCCGGGACTTCACCTGCATGGCGGAAAGCCTCAATGCGGTGGAAGCCTGGCTCGGTTCTTTGCCCGGCCATGTCTACGCCAATGTGCGTCAGCCGCCGGTCTCGACCCTGAACCTTGCGCATATGATCCCACTGTCAGCGGTGTGGCCAGGTCCGGAGCAGGACGGGCATTTCAAGGCTGCACCACTTTTCTACGGAAAGACGGCCGGAGCGACGCCCTTCCGCTTTTCGCTCCATGTCGGCGATGTCGGTCACACGTTGATCGCCGGGCCGACAGGGGCCGGCAAATCCGTGCTGCTGGCGCTGATGGCGCTCCAGTTTCGTCGCTATGCGGGATCGCAGATCTTTACCTTCGATTTCGGCGGGTCGATGCGCGCGGCAACGCTGGCGATGGGAGGCGACTGGCACGATCTCGGTGGCGGTTTGACCGATGATGATCCATCGGGAGAACAGGGTGGCAATGTCTCGCTCCAGCCTCTGGCGCGGATTGATGATCCCGATGAGCGAAAATGGGCCAGTGAATGGCTCGGCCAGATCCTTGTCGGCGAGAGGGTAACGCTCACCCCGGAGGTGAAGTCTCACCTCTGGTCGGCGCTGAATTCCCTGGCGTCGTCACCCGCCCATGAGCGGACCTTGTCCGGGTTGGTGGCATTGTTGCAGTCCAACGCTCTGAAGCAGGCTCTGGCCCCATACCGCCTCGGTGGGCCTTATGGCCGGTTGCTTGACGCCGAAGCCGAGCGGCTGGGGGATGCCGATGTCGTGGTGTTCGAGACCGAAGGGCTGATCGGCTCGGGCGCTGCATCATCCGTGCTGTCCTACCTGTTCCATCGCATCGAAGGGCGACTGGACGGCCGGCCGACGCTGCTGGTGATCGATGAGGGCTGGCTGGTGCTGGATGACGGCGATTTTGCCGGCCAGCTCCGGGAATGGCTGAAAACGCTGCGCAAGAAGAACGCCAGCGTCATCTTCGCCACGCAGTCCCTGTCGGATATTGCCAATTCGCCGATCGCCCCGGCGGTGGTGGAAAGCTGCCCTACGCGGATTTTCCTGCCCAATGAGCGGGCGATCGAGCCGCAGATCATGGCGCTTTATCGGGATTTCGGGCTGAACGACCGGCAGATCGCCATCATCGCCCGCGCGGCCTCGAAGCGGGAGTATTACTGCCAGACGCAGCGGGGAAACCGGCTGTTCGAACTGGGGCTCGGGCCGGTCGCACTCGCCCTGTGCGCGGTATCCGGCAAGAACGACCACCGGCTGATCGACAGTGTGCTGGCGGAACATGGCCGTGCCGGATTTCTCGCGGCATGGTTCGACGTACGTAGCGTTGCGTGGGCCGCCGACCTTCTGCGTGACGATCGCCGATCGGAGGGCGTGCCATGACGGAAAAACTTTTCCGCATCCGGGCAAAACTTTTCCGTCGCGCAAACCTGTTGGCATCCGTCATGGCCCTGGCTGGTGGCGCCGGCGTCAGTTCGGTGCAGCCCGCCCACGCGCAGTGGGCGGTCTATGATGGGGCTGCGCATGTCCAGACCGTGCTGATCGCGGCGCGGGAATTGCAGCAGATTGACAACCAGATCACGTCTCTCGCCAATCAGGCGCAGATGCTGGTCAACCAGGCGAAGAACCTCGCCCTGTTACCACTGTCGACATTGTCGACGCTGCAATCGACGATTGCCCAGACGACAGCCTTGCTCGCGCAAGCGCAGAACATCGCTTATTCGGTGACCTCGGTCGAGCAGCAGTACCAGCAGGCCTATACGTCCATCTCATCCTCCATGTCGGACAGCGCCCTGTTCAGCCAGGCACAGACACGGTGGCAGAATTCTGTCGGCGGGTTCGAGGATGCCCTGAAACTGCAGGCGCGCGCCGTCGGCAATATCCCGTCCGACAACAGCGCCATGACGCAACTGGTTTCGGCCAGCCAGACGTCAACCGGGGCTTTGCAGGCCGCACAGGCGGGAAACCAGCTTCTCGCCCTGCAATCCCGCCAGCTTTCGGACGTGGTCGCGGTCCTGTCCGCCAATGGCCGGGCCGCCGATCTGGAGCGGGCACGGCAGGCGGCCACCGAGGCGGAAAGTGCAGCGCAGTACAAGCATTTTTCCCAATATAATGCCTATAGCCCGACCGCGATTTCCATGTTCGGCAGCAGCGGGAACTGACAGCCATGGCGACCAATGACGTCGGCGTTATTGATAGCTTCCTGAATACCTTTACCACCACCATCGATACCGGCTTCGGTCTGGTGAAGGGGAATGTGATCTCACTGGCAGGTACGCTGTCTGTGCTGGACATTGCTCTTGCCGGCCTGTTCTGGGCCTGGGCGGCGGATGAGGACATCATCCAGCGTCTGGTGAAGAAGACGCTCTATATCGGCTTCTTCGCCTGGGTCATCAACGATTTCGATGCGCTCTCGAAGATCGTCTTCGACAGTTTTGCTGCTCTCGGACTGAAGGTCGGCGGTGGCAGTCTGGCGCTTGGAGATTTTCTGCGGCCCGGCCGTCTGGCCTCCACGGGATTCACGGCGGCGCAGCCGCTTCTGGACTCTGTCCACAATCTCCTTGGTCCGGTCGCCTTCTTTACGAACTTCATCCAGATCTTTGTGCTCTGTCTGTCCTGGCTGATCGTGCTGGCGGCTTTCTTCATTCTTGCCGTGCAGCTTTTCGTGGCCCTGATCGAATTCAAGCTGACCACACTGGCGGGTTTCATCCTGATCCCCTTCGCCCTGTTCAACCGCACAGCCTTTCTTGCCGAGAAGGTGCTGGGCAATGTGGTGTCATCGGGCGTGAAGGTGATGGTGCTGGCGGTGATCAGCGCCATCGCCTCCGTTCTGTTCAGGCAGTTCAACACCTCCTACGGCGATGCTGTGCCGACCATCGGTCAGGCGGTCTCGGTGGTGCTGGCATCGGTGTCGATTGTTGGTCTGTCCATCTATGGCGGCAGCATCGCCAACGGCCTGATCTCCGGTGTCCCGCAGCTTGGTGCGGGCGCGGCCGTCGGGACCGGCATGGCGGTTGGTGCCATGGGTGCTGCTGCTGCGGCCGGTGTCGGGGCTGTTGCCTCCGGTGGTGCCGCAGCCCTCGGCGCCACGGCTGCCGCCGCGCGGGGAGGGGCCGCGATTGCCGGGGCCGCCACGTCCGCCTATTCGGCCGGAGCCGCAGGTGCATCTGGCGGCGCGGGCAGCATGGCCGCCGGGATCGGCGGCATGGGCCGCGCCGTCGGTGGGAATGTCGCGAATGCCGTCAAAGGGGCGGCCTCCCGTGCAGACTCCCCCCTCAAAGAAAGCTATGCCGCCGGTGGACGCTGGGCCGCACGCGGGATGGGCGGTGGAGAGGCCGCTGGCGGTTCAGGGACTGACGGCGGTGGTCAGGGAAGTGGGCCGTCAGGACCATTCGGTGGCGGCGATCCGGCGGGCAACGGCCCTTCGGGAGGTGGTCCTGATGATGGTGGTTCTGGGCCGCCCTCCGACGGCGAACCGCCCCGCTGGGCGCAGAAGATGAAGCGCCGTAACGCCGCCGCCCATGCCGCCGAAGCGGCGCATGTCATCCGCTCCGCCGATGGCGGGGGCGGATCTTCCTCCATCGATCTCTCGGAAAAGGAATGAGAACGATGTTCCGTCGCTCGACCACACGCTACGGGGCCACGCCAGAACCCGTGACGCCTTATCAGAAAGCGGCTCAGATCTGGGACGAGCGTATTGGGACTGCCCGCATCCAGGCCCGCAACTGGCGGTTGATGGCCTTTGGCAGCCTGTTCCTGTCCGCAGGCCTTGGGGCCGGGCTGGTCTGGCAATCCGCGCGCGGCACCATCACGCCGTGGGTGGTGCAGGTAGACCGGCTGGGTCAGGCGCAGATCGTGGCGCCCGCGACAGCAGGTTATATTCCTGCCGATCCGCAGATCGTCTGGTATCTGGCGCAGTTCGTCCACGACGTGCGCGCCCTGTCGTCGGACCCTGTGGTGGTCCGCCAGAACTGGCTACGGTCCTATGATTTCACCACCACGTCGGGCGCGCAGGCGCTGAACGATTATGCCCGCCTCAACGATCCGTTCTCGCGGATCGGGCACGAGCAGGTCGAGGTGGACATCGCTTCGGTGATCCGCGCCTCGCCCGGCAGCTTCCGCGTGGCCTGGACCGAGCGGCATTACCGCGACGGGGCGTTCACCGGCACCGAGCGCTGGACCGCCATCGTCTCGGTCGTTCTACGCACACCCCGCGACGCTGATCATCTTCGGAAAAACCCTCTGGGCATCTACGTCTCCGCCATCAACTGGTCGAAGGAGCTGGGCCAATGATCCGTCGCACTCTTCGTGTCCTGCCGCTGCTTGTCCTGCCCCTGGCCGGATGCGCGCAGCATTACCATCCGCCCGTCATCCGTTACGATGACGCCGCGCGCGCAATGAGAATTCCCGATCCACCGAAACCGGTGCAGGTGGTGGAGGTGCCACAGCTACTTCCCCTGCCGGGACAGCTTAAGCCGCTGCCCTCACGACGCACGATCCATCCTGCCCCCGAAGTTGCCGACCCCACAGCGCGTGTGACACAGGCCAATCTGGCGGCACGCATCCAGCCCACGCGAGCCGGGTTCATCAACGCGGTGCAGGTCTATCCTTATTCTCCGGGCGCGCTCTATCAGGTCTATGCCTCGCCGGGTGAAATTACCGACATCATGCTCCAGCAGGGCGAAAAGCTGGTGGGCACCGGGCCGGTTGCCGCCGGAGACACGGTGCGCTGGATCATCGGTGACACCGAGAGTGGGGCAGGAGCGACAAAGAGGATTCATATTTTGGTCAAGCCGACGCGGCCGGACCTCACGACCAATCTGATCGTCAACACGGATCGGCGGACCTACCTGGCGGAACTGCGCTCCACGCCAGCGACTTACATGGCATCGGTATCGTGGGATTATCCCGAGGATGACCTGATTGCCCTGCATCGGCAGGATAGCGTCGCCGATGACGCTGCTCCGGTGGACGCGGGGCTGAATCTCGATACCCTGAATTTCCGTTACGCCATCCAGCCGGTAAAGGGTGGTATGCCGCCCTGGCTTCCGAGCCGCGCCTTCGATGACGGCCAGAAGGTCTATATCGCCTTTCCGGCCGGGATCGGGCAGGGGGAACTGCCGCCGCTGTTCGTGCTGGGAGCCGATGGCGGTCCGGAACTGGTCAACTATCGCGTGCGGCAGAACTGGATGATCGTGGACCGTCTGTTCGCGGCCGCAGAACTGCGACTGGGCGACAAACATTCTGAGCAGCGGGTGCGCATTGTCCGCACTGACGGACGGCGGACATGACCGGGCAGGTTCCAACAGCGGGCGAAAATCCTGCGGTTCCCTCCACAGGGGGAAATTCCGTATCACCACCGCCCGACCTGCGTCTGCGGGCGGAACGGCCACGTGTGGTCCGCCTCAGTCGCACCGTGGTCTGGGCGCTCGGTGGGGTCGGCATGGTCGCGGTGGCCTTCGCGCTGGGTTACGCCCTGCAGACCAGTCACCGGCCGCCATCGACGCCTGCCACACAGGACACGGATGTGCGTCCATCCGCCGATGGGCTGGCGGGGCTGCCCTCCGATTATGTCGGCAAGGACGTGCCGAAGCTCGGTCCCGCGCTGCCCGGTGATCTCGGACGCGCCATCCTGCATGCGCAAGGGCAGGGGAAGGCGGCCTCCGGCACCGAAGACCACCGCGCTGCGCAGGAGGTCGAGGCGGCGATCGCCAGCCGACTGTTTGTGCAGACGGGGGAGCGCGACCGTGCCAGCGAACAGGCGATGCCGCCCGCGCCGGGCGCTCCTGCCTTTCAGGGGCGGGCGTCCGCCACGACCGGGCCACAGGCCGGAAACCTTGCCTTTCTGGAAGGGCAGCCGGATCGCGCGACAACCAGCCCCGATCGCATCATGCCGCTGGTCTCGCCCTACGTCCTCCAGGCTGGCACCGTGATCGCTGGCGCGCTGAACACGAAAATCAGTTCCGACCTGCCTGGGCAGATCGTGGGCCACGTCACCCAGAACGTCTATGACAGCCCGACCGGGTGCTATCTTCTGATCCCCTAGGGTAGCCTGCTGTTCGGGGCTTATAACAGCGGAGTGTCCTTCGGGCAGCAGCGCACGCAGATCATCTGGACGCGGCTTATATACCCCGACGGCGAGAGCCTCGTGCTGGAGAAGCTGCCCGGTGGTGACGCCATCGGCCAGTCCGGCCTGTCTGACGAGGTCGACAATCATTGGGGCCAGCTTTTCAAAGCGGCCCTGGTGACCACGCTCCTCAGCGTCGGCTCCGAGGCGGGCACCAGCCAGAGCGAAAACAATCTGGCCCAGGCAATCCGCTCCGGCGCCAGCAACGGCTTCTCCATGGTCGGCAACCGCCTGATCGACCGCAGCCTCAACGTCCAGCCCACCCTGACCGACCGGCCGGGACTACCCTTCACCGTCATTCTCAGCCGCGACCTATTGCTCAAACCCTATCAGAATGGAGGAAATTTAAGATGACAGAGCTGAAGATCACGGAAATCCCTGACGAGAAACCGGTGAAAATGACCGTGGCGTTACCCGCCGATCTTCATCGTGATCTGCTTGCCTACGCAGCACTTTTTTCCGGTAGCGATGGGACGATGGATCCGGCCCGACTGGTCGCGCCCATGCTCCGGCAGTTCATGATATCGGACAAGGGGTTCGCCAGGGCGCGGAGAAAGAGGAAAGGAACGTCGTCAGAAAAATAGCTTCATGGTCTGTGGCTTTCGATATAGCGGGCGAAACTCAGGGCGCAGGGATTTTCATTGTCGGGTCGCCAGACGATCCCGAATTCCAGATGGGAGGAGCCACCCACGTCCCGGATTTCCGTGATCGCGATGTCATGGCCATGCCGATCGCGGATCAGCGGTAGCCACGAGGCGGGAAGCAGGGCGACGCCTTCGTTGTTCTGGACGAGTGCGACGATCCTGTTGCTGCCGATATCATGACGCTGGATCTTTGGGCGGGTGCCGGTTTCCCCGAGCTTGCGCTGGATGAGTGCCTCGAAGTCCTGACCCGCGTTGTCGCGTCCCGTGAGGAACATCTCGTGACGCAGGTCTGTCCAGGATACTTCCGGTCGTGTTGCCAGGGGATGATCAGTGGGGAGTCCGGCCACGATGCGGTCGCTCCATAGAGGCGTGACCCGCAAGGCGGGCGCCAGGTTGCGGCGGGTGACGACCGCGAAATCGATCTGTCCGCGCTGAAGCCGGCGCAGCAGCCTCTTGCCTGTACCCTCGGAATAGCGAAAGACGATATCGGGGTGGGTGGCGCGGAAGTCCGCCGTGAAGGTCGAGAGTCTTCCGGGCAGGACGCAGGTCTGGATACCGATAGAGATCTGGCCATTCTCGCCTTTGCCCGTCCGCCGAGCGCGGGTGTTCATGCCTGCCACATTGTCCAGGATCGTTTGGCTCCAGCGGATGAATTCCTGACCGAACATGGTTGGAGCAGCGCCCGCCGGCGAACGGATGAACAGCCTGACATCAAGCCGCTCCTCCAGGTTGTGCAGGGACCGGCTGACGGCGGATTGTCGGGTGTTCAGGAAACGCGCCGCGCCGTGGATACTGCCGTGCTCGGCGATTGCGCGCACGCACAGCAGTTGCCACAGATCGAATGGCGGGCGCCGCATGGCCCGTCACACCGTCTTGCCACGGCGCGGCCTGATGACCGTATAGACCGAGGGCAACACGAAGAGCGTCATGCTCGTGCCGACGATCATGCCGACAACGATTACCGTTCCCAGTCCGAAGCGGCTGTTCGCGCCCGCACCGGTAGCGATGACCAGGGGCGCAAGACCTACGACCATTGCTGCTGTGGTCATGATGATCGGTCG
>ERZ746981.258-NODE-258-length-30883-cov-13.414010_pt1 | contig 30883 bp, 15 predicted proteins | sample MGYA00374948_ERZ746981 | MGnify/ENA primary metagenome ERZ746981 (study PRJEB28757, sample SAMN06711160) | food metagenome | host: microorganism | place: China:Harbin | collected 2017-01-30 | study: EMG produced TPA metagenomics assembly of the Analysis of...
TAAAAGCCGTTCTAGTATAGTGGCTAGTACTCATCGTTGTGGCCGATGCAACCCAGGTTCGATTCCTGGGAACGGCATTATATTTTTTGTGTAATCTGTTTTATTTTTTGATAATGTTATGATGATTATTATTATTATTATTATTTTATATAGGAAAGGTGTTTAACGATTGTAACCAGGGCAATGTTGTGTCAAACATCCATAAATAATTATAGAAGTTATACGGCTTTTAATAAAGAAAGGCGGAGATGCGCTTAAAGCTAGCCCTTGAAAGTACAGTGGAGATTCGCCGTCCATTAACGTTGCTATTAAACTTGAGAAAGATATGTGTTTTCCGATTTACCGAATCACAGTTAGTCATAATATCTTCCTCCCTAAATGAACCGCAGGTTTGGACAAAAATAGCTGAATCTGTGTTTCAAATATACGAGGTTGAGTCATCAAGACATAATATAATTGTTTTTGAAATTAACATTGAACCCTTATATCAGGTTTTGAGAAATTATGAGAAATCGACGGTAACAAGTAACCTCTCAATACGATTACAACGACAATCTCCAACCGAAGCGGAAAGTCATATCCCGAAAAATAAGACTGCCGCATCATTGGCGATATTTTATACAGAGCAGATATCCTTGAATTCCACTGTGAACCATTCCTTTAATATACCAGTTCGATTGCTTAGGGCGAGTAGTGATGAAATGATACAAGAGCCCACCATTGATGATATGAAAATTGCGATGAAGCTGCCAAACACTATGATTCCGTTATTTCGGCGAATAGAAAGGTATAAAACTGCAGAAATGATTACTGTGATAGGAAACAAGTCAGGACAGTTGAAACTAGTAATTGATGAAGGCGAAAGGAAGGTGGAAATGCAATGGAAAAGTCAGCTTGAAATATCTTTGGCGGAGGATGTAGATACGGTTGGCAGTCAAGAAAGAATTGAGAATAGTGCCTCTAGCGAGGATTTAAACTTGATCAAACCAATGGCATTACGCCTGAAACTTCGATATTGGAATATTGGATGTAGACTCATTGAACTTTGTGATGCAATGTCTTTGATTATACATGATACAGGATGCATTCTTCATTGCTACATAGATCAGGAACAGAAATGCGATATCACATTCTACATGAATGGATATTATAGCGATCAGGTATGAACCTGAGTGGGTTAGAAATGAGTATGCCAACGTACATTAAATTTTGGAGTTCGAGAATAAAAAAAACAGTTACCTAGAGAACTTATTTTACTGTTGGTGCTCCTTTGCAAAATTCTCAACAAATTGAGCCAAGAGTTCAACACTGTGATAAGTAACAGCATTGTAGAGAGATGCTCTCATTCCTCCAACAGATCGATGTCCCTTAAGACCGCCAAGCTTCTGGGCTGCCGCCTCTTTAAGGAAAATAGCATCAAGCGACTTGTCCTTCAGGGTAAAAACGACATTCATACGGGATCTTGCGCGCTTGGAAACAGGAAGATTGTAGATGGCAGGATACTTTTCTAAGGTTGAATAAAGAAGATTCGACTTTTTGATGTTTTCTTGCTCTTGATTCTTTATACCTCCATTTTTGATTAATCTTTCGAGAACCAATTCAATAATGTGAACGGCAAAAGTTGGGATTGTGTTGTAAGCCGAATCCTTTGAGACCACCGTTGGATAGTCAAAAGCAATTGGGGCGATAGGAATATCCAACTTCCGAAGCTCCCCAACCGTTGGGTAGTCCAATAAAGCTTTTTTGATGATGTAAATAGTAACACCGGCAATTCCAACATTCTTTTGGGCACCGCCGAAAACAACGCCGTATTTACTGAAGTCAACGGGCTTTGACAAGAAATCGGAAGACATATCAGCAACAACTTCAATACCCTTGAATTGGTCGAATGGAAATTCACGGAATTCAACACCATGAACAGTCTCATTATCACAGTAGTACACATAAGGTGTGTCCTCTGGTTTTGGAATGTTCCATTTACTGACATCAGGGATGTCTCCAAACTTTCCATCAACAGCTTTAGCATTCACAACAACTTGGGTTTCAAATCCAAGACGATCAGCTTCTTCACGAGCCTTGCTAGACCAATTTCCTGTAATGACATAAGCAGGCTTTCCGGCTTTGCCATGCTTTTTGGCGAAAGAAGCAGTGAGATTCGTTGGAATCGATGAGAAACCAGTTGTACCACCACCCTGCAAGAAGAAAACTTCGTGTGTATCTGGAATGTGCCATAACTTTTTCAAATATGCCTTCGTGTTGTCAACAATTTCAACACCTGCTGGCGATCTATGACTAATTTCACCAGCGCCAATACCAAGGTCTTGAAAGTTAATCAAGTCCTTTGCTGCCTGTTGAAGAACAGACGTTGGTAGTTGTGCCGGACCAGCACCGAAATAATTTGGTTCTTTCCTTTCAAGCGACATAATAATGGATAATGATACTTATATACCTGCCAACTATACTTTGCAAAATATTTACTACAGATAAAAATATCTTACAAATTGTGCTCAGATGTTATATATATACATGCAAGTGAGAAAGAAATGTTTCTCGTACTGAAAAATTCATCCAAAGAAATTCAGCTCACTTTAATAAACTGATTAATTATGCTGAACAATAGTACATGCTGTTAGGTTTGGTTACCTGCCATGAAGAAGTCAATGGGAGAGGGACGAAAAAATGAAATCATTCGCATTTCTAGATTAGGAGAAAAAATAGTCATCTCTCGGAATAGAATAATAAATGGGACGCAGACCTAACACAGCCTAGATACGTGTAATAATAAAAAACATCATTATTCACAGGACCACATGTAAAGCTTAGAACGGACGGGATCAATCATAAACATATCATAGGGAAAAATGTACTTCAAAACAACCACCACAACAATAACTAGTATATAAAGTAGAATTTGAACAGGAAAAATGTAGAAAAACATACATAAAAACAATGCCCCCGAACGGAACGACTAAGGGCATTATGAATCTACCAATTCGCATGGTTGAAAAAATAGGACGCTCATCTACACACGTTTTTCATCGTCAAGATGCTTACTGTAAGCAGTAGACCTAACATACTTGATACCGGCAAGCTTTCCATTTTTTAAGATTTCACTCTTTACCAAGAACTCTGGCGGGCAAAGTTTGGGCCAATTAACAAACTGGACACCGTTGACTAACATATAACGGAAGGAAAATGCTGCAACCAAAAACAATGTTGTTAAGAAAGAGTAATTCTTGAATTCCGTCAATGAGCCCTTTGGAGACAAAAATGTGGAAATAAAGACCCAAATGGCAATAAACAACCCGTATGGTGTCCATTGCACAAACTTTGGTCTCTGATCTTCAAGAGCCTCTGGACCAAGATCATATGGAAGGGAATTTCCCAAGAATAAGTCATAACCGTCTTGACGCGGACCATCCATAAAATTATTGATGATATACCTTGAAACCGAATTCATCAAGTCATTTAGTGCACCAAGCGTGGTTCGCTTACCGGTTCTCGTATAGTCAGTTTTCAATGCACCAGTACCTGAATAAGAATTTGAAACGGCATCTGCATTATCAGCCCAGACATTCTGGAAAACGAGATTGAAGGCAGGATCCAAGGCAGACCAATCCTGTGTACCGCTTATCACATGACTCTCTTGTAACTGCTCTTGCAAGAACCAGCGGGCTAACATTGATTGAACAACATTCGTTCTGTCCAAACAGTCCATACAATTAGTTCTCACCACGTGTTCCTGCACTTTCACATTTGTAATATTATCCGAAGTGACTGAGAATGAAGAGAAATCTTCCCTTGAAAGACCCAATTCAACAAGCTTTGTCAAAAGAAGTTTCACCCTATCCCAACGCATCATACGGCATTCGTGATGAAAATCAAAATAAACATATCTAAGCTTAGGGTCGGCCAAAGCAGTAACCGCAGATTCATATGCCTGCTTAACTGGCTCCTCATGTCCAGATGAGTTGACTAAATTGACCAGGTAATTTGATCCGTAGCGACTAATGGAGCGATCAAAATGTTTCCTTGCAGGAATATAGTCACTTGGGCCTAAATATAAGGGTGGTTTGTACTTCAAATTATTCATTTCGGACCAGAATACAGGAACCGATCCTCTAATTTGGAAATACGTGTTGACATGCTCGCCCTTTTCCGTATTAAGAACCAAAAACTGTTCGGTTTCGTTAAAATTAGCAACATATCCATCATTATCGATTCCTCTACGGAAGTATCTTGTACCTGCACGGTGTCGTGACCGTCTAGTAATAAGTCCAAATGTAATTGGTGTGCCGCAAATTGTTGTACGGACAAACTTGGCGTAACCATAAATGAGCGGTAGAATAAATTGAGCAACATACCTATCTCCCTTCGCAGCATTAAGCAATGGTTCAGAAACAAAGTTATTCCACATAAACTCGGAAGCAAATTCGGTCTTACCCTGATCGAGACTTACCTGCTCACCAAAACGACGCGTCAAATCATAATCATACGAAAAATAAAGAGTTGCGGCATCCAAATGACTTTTTAGCATCATCAAATATTTTTTCTCCAAGTCATCAGCGGAATTAAAGGCTGCGATAGAAAGCGGTCTCACAGAAAATGTGGCAACCTGGTACACCTTTTTGTTTCCGCATATAGTCCCGGCTTCTGAAGCTCCATCTGCTGTCAAAAGATAACGATTTGAGTGAAGATGAATGACACCAATTACACCTGCAATTGTTGTGAATTTCGAAGTTAAGGGTATCTTTTCCAAATCACTAACCTTTATCTCTCCAGATTTGTTGATGTGAAGCACTCTGGTGCCTGACTCAGTTGTAGGTTGAAGAACGTAACCATCCGAGGCTTCGGCAATGCGTAGAGCAGTAACGGTTACCATAGTTATTTCAATTTCCTATAAAGTACTAGGAAATTTAGTGAAAACGATTGAGTGTCGAAGTTATTTCAACGCAAGCTTGTAAAATTAATGATAAAACCTAATCTCAGTTATGTCTCTATTCACTGTTCGAACGGGTAATCGGCACGCACCGTTTATGGAAATGAGGCTGAGAAAAAGTTGTCCCCAAAAACATTTATGGGTAAAAAAAAAGAGAAAGAATCTCGAAAGAATTCATTCATCCTACTCGAAGAAAAGAAACAATCCTTAAACGAAGTGGGACAAAAACGCAATAAAATCTAACACTAGCTTTTAGTGAATATACAAATTTGCATATACCAATTGTACTGATTATCCACTATATATATATTATATTCAACTTTAGGTTCGAAATCATAATGTTGCATCTGATTAAATGGGCAGGAAACTAGGCATAAATCAGTTTCCACTCGTCAGTTACTAAAACAAAATCAATACTCAAGAATTTCGCGACTGGTGAACTTTTTCATTGATGGAGCCGGAATTTCCGGAATCATGTAAACGATTCCCCGATCATCTATTCTCTCTCTATCCTTATCACTCATGGTGTAAATCTCCTTCATATGATTCTCTATAAACTCTTGTAGTTCGATGAAATCAGCTTGTATTTTATGAGCCTGCTCCATCATTCCACGTCTTACTAGACCCTCAACAAGCTTTTCTGCGTCTGACACAGTAAGATTCAATCTGTCGACTAACCTTCCAGTTGACCTGATCAAATATTCCTCTTCATATATCGTACCCTTCTTACCACGAGCTCTCTTCCTTTCCTCACGTCTCCTATTCTTTGCTGTCCGTCGAGAAGAACCCGTTTTTGCCGTGCTTGATGATTTTCCGGTGTATCTGGTGAAAATCGAAGATCTTAACGTTGATTCAGTGGGAGCGATGGATACATTATCGGCATTTTCAGCGTTTTCGGCATTTCCATTATAAAATGCAAATGGATTCAATTGCTTCTTCTGTCTAAGTTCCCTTAATCTCTTCAACTGGGCCTTAGACTGAGAGCTGCATTCGGCAAGAAGCTCTGCTATAATTCCAAACTGTTCACCTAAGGCTGGATCAACTATTTGCTTGAGGAGTTTTTCAGCTTCCTCCTCACTATTACTACCATGATCAAAGCACATAAGAATGGCTTCTTCAAAGTCACAATCCTTGCAATAAAGACGCAGTGCTTCTTTTAAATCTCCAAGATACTTATTTTCAATGTAGGCTGCAGCAGAATATTTGTGAATATTCTTCAAATTTTCCACAAGTTGCTCCGAAATATCATCAAGTCGATCCTTGAATTCTGGCCGAACGGCTATAGAAAGAGCTTCCTTCCAGTTATCAGCAGAAATGTAGTCATCCAATGCATATTCGTAATTTCCTAGCTTGTCGAAAGCCAAGGCAGCCTCCGAATATTTTTCAGAGGAATGAAGATAATTTGCGTAAGACTCCAAAACATTATCAAACCTCTTACTATCATACCTATACAACTTAAGCGCGTGCTTGTAGAGCATATGATCTAAGATGTACTCTGAAATCTCCTTGTCTAAAGAATCACTGCTTTTGACTTTTTGATCTTCAATCAACCACTCTAATGCCTTATCAAACTTTTTCAAATAGGTATCGACCATGAATTTCTTTCTGTTAGGCTCCTGCTTATAAAGATCTTGTAAGAATGGCAAGTACTCCTTTGGATCCTTTTGCGACTGTTGGGCTAGAACTAATGCCAATGGAATATCATAAATGCTTAGGGCAGTATCATAAAGCTTGTTTACATCCAACAAAAAGCATAAGTGCTGAACACAGCGCTCTTTTTCGGACTCGTTTTCTATAGCACTTATTAACTGTAAAGCTTCCTTCGATTTAGGTGGATTCTGGCATGCGCATGCCGTAATAATGGATTGGATATATTTAGCCCTGTATTTTGGCCTTGCTAATACCTTGGCAACAGAATCGCAAATAGTTCTGACTTTTTCTGGCCCTTTCAAAGCGGATCCATTTTTACAGCTAGATTGCCGATCATCGATGCTTAAACTTGCTAATTCCGAACCCAACTCAGTGTTCATTTTGGACTTTGCTTCCGCATCCTCAGCGCTTGTCTGCTTGTACTTCGTTTCGGACACATTCTCTTCGGAAAGACAAGAAAGGAATAAATCTAGATATTCCACGGAACCCAATTCGTTAACAAAATGCTCAACATTCTTGAAAAATAGCTCGGAATCGTAATCATGTAAAATATCCAATGATATACGGTGCGTTCTGCAAATAGTGAATGCTTTACGGTATTTGCGTTTCTTTATTGCACTCCGGACCTCACTGAGAACCATAATACGAGGAAATATAGTTTCAATATTACCCCTTGGAGCTTGCAATGTCACAGATGATTGTGATGGAATCGCTGAAATAAGCCAGGAACCCCTTTCAATCATTCTGGCCCTCTCATCATATACCTGATTCTGCTGTTGATATTGCATTTGTTCTTGCTCAGATCCATACACACTATTATTATTTTCCTGCTGCTGGTCGAAAGATTGAATGTCAACTGGCAATTCAAATGGTTTTGTGTCGTCCAACAAGGAGTCGTTATTTTCAAGATGCATAAATTTAAGTTCATGTTGTGCTGTGGTATACAGCAAATACTTATCCGATAGTAAAATCGATGTTGCTCCTGAGCATAACAATCTTTGTCCGATAAACAATTTACCATTTGTCGTAATTCCAAAACAGACGTAGTTGGACTCACCATCCTTTACTAACTCACAGACCTCATAGTTGGAACAAAAATGTGGAAACTTTCCAATAAACTTTGGACCTTCACCTAAATAGACACTTCCATCCACGGTTTCATAAGAAAAGTTCTTAAATATTGAGTCAGACTTGAGACAAACAACAGAGATACTCGTTGGTGTAGTTGTCATTAATTTTGGCTCTTTTAAGGACGAAATATCAAATTCAGAGAGCTCACAGCTAGATGGGGCAAATGTGTCACAAACCACGCAAACCTTATCATTCCCAGAAAAACAGATCTGGCGAGGCTGACCTTTGATACAAAATAGATCCTTGGAAACATGGCTGACTATTTCTATAGAAGACACAACTTTACCAGCGAATGAAACATGTGCAATGTACAAATTTTCGTTTGTAACAATAGCAATGTTTTCGTTGGATTGGGAAGCAGCCATATCAATAATTGGCTCACCAACCTCAACCTCTCTGAAACTGATTGGAGGTGGAACGTGCGCTTTTGCCAAAGGTGTCATCATGCATGTGGTTCCATCAGCGACAAGCATCATACCAATATCATAAGGAGCTGCTGTCGGTCCATTTGTAAGACAGTAGTCCATATCAATAATTGTGACACCAGTCTGTGTGCCAACCATTAATCTGAAGGGCTTTTCTGGATGGAACTTGACAAAAGAAACAGATGACTGGACATGACTGTCCGCTGGAAAAATTTCTTGCTTTAGATACCAGTGATAGTTCTTGGTGGTCCATATTTGAACTCTATCATTATACCTCAAAGCAAGAGCCTCACTTCCGGATGACCATACTATTTGATTGATAACTTGCCCTTCTGGGATTCTTGTATCAAATTCTCCATGCCTTAGACCATTCTTCTCCAAGAAGACAACATTCAAATGCTCATGAATAGAACCATCATCTGGATCGGCTTCTTTCACCCGCTGTGTACAGGCTAAATTGGCACCTTGTGGTTTCCAAGAAAGATTATCACCTTCCAAACCATCAATGGGCTCTGAGGATGATACAAGCTTGCCATCTCTTGTATAAACACGAACAACACGACGCCTTGTATGATCTTCTTTTGGAGATATGTCCACATCATTTACACCAAAATACTTGCAGTCGCCCCTCCAAGAAATGCTTGCAGAATCCCGATGATCATGTTCAGTCATGATACCATACTCCATCTCTTTGACAGTGGGATCATGTAACACAGCTGTATCACTATCTATATTCAAACCAGCATGCTTCAAGGCTAATCTTTGTCTTGCCTCAGACTTTCTTGCCCCCGCACCTCTAAACTGTGTTTCTTTTTTACCCCAGCCAAGAGAAACTTGTGTTGTCATCTCCAAGTCATCAGAATCTTGCTTAATTTCAGCTATTGGGTCGAAGGTTCGTGAAAGGAGAACCACATTACGTTCCTTTGTAAGCAATGCCAGTGTCTCTTCATCAGGGGACCAGGCAGAACATAGAATACCGACGTCAATAGATCCAACCACCTCAACAATAGTAAGATCTATATCATTACCATTGATATTATCTGCATAGTTTGCAGTGATTATGTCTCCAGATTCAAAAACAAATATGAGTTCGGTCAAGTCTGAGAAATGCGCAAATGACGTAAGGGTGTCACCAGATTTAACAGGGAAGGAGGCTAAAAGTCTAATTGTGCCATCTTTAACATACTGCTGAACTTCAACAATTTCCGAATCTCCACATCCAAGTACAACTGTCACACTATCTGTGATAACGTCAAAAGTTGCAGTAACAATAGGAAGATCTGGATATGTCCTAGATTCTGGTTGCAACAATCCTTTATTCAATATCCGAAGGTTTCTCATTGCAGTTATATTTTATATTCAGACACTTTTAGTATATCTAATCATCAAATAGCAATAAACTAGAATGAATTTGGGTGGTAACTCAAGTGCCTAGCACTATTATGATTAAGTGTAATAATGGGTTTACTCAGATGCTGGCTTATCTTCGTGAAAAATTTCAGACATCTTGGATTTCTTAAAATTTTTTATTTCACATCATTTAATTTAATTTTTTTTTCTTCATTTCTATTATGATCGAGATTACGGAAAACCAATAAATACCAACATAATGATAATTTGGACATAAACCAAATAAAGCAAGCTTCAAAATGCTTATATTCTTAAATAATCGTATCATGAATATGTTCCTATATATATACAAGGGGCTTGCCATTTTGAGATCAATTCTTTCCTAATCTTTCTTCAACAACTGACCAATTAATGCAGTTCCACACGTTTTCCAAATACTTCTTCTTGCCGAAAACGCCATAATCTCTAACATAAAACGAAGGATTTACACCTACTGAAAGCAACGGCTCGTGTACAAATTCAAAGGACTCATATGAATCTTGGGCTTCGGCAACCGTAGGAATGTCAATCTGATTAAGGTTGAAAAGTTGATCAGCACTGCTTTCATTTTCGACCATTCCTCTCTTCTCGTGATACTTTCTTGCACTACTAATTTGCTTGGCCCGAAATTGATGTGGTGTTCCATTGTTGTAGGTGTTTAGAACTGCTAGTGACGAAAATCTATTAATCGTTTTTGAACCACGACCCATCTGGGGCTTTATAAATCGCCTAACAAGCCATGTGTAACCATTACCATGAATAGAGTTTGCGGAATCCAAGAAAAGTGTACGGAATTCTTTTAATGAGCCAAAAGATGTATTAATCATATCCAGAAGCTCTCCTGATGTAGGGGCATTCGGGACAGATGCATATACGTCAGGCATCTTAAGAAAATCACCCTTCAATGACTCCTTTTCAAACTTATTAGAGTCACTAGTGTTGGATTTGACAGATGAAAGAAAATAGAAGAGGTTGTATATGCTTGAAGCGGATTGAAACACGAAATCATCCGCCTGAGACTTTGAAGTTTTTTCCAACAGCTTGTAATATTGATCTGCAACCTTATTTGATGATTTCAAGCTAAAGTCATCAGCAAATCCGGCACCCGAAAAGCCACCACCAAACTTTCTGTTTGTTCTTAAAAATGGATTCATGCCTCTCTGTGCATTTACTCTTGCAGCAGACTCCTGTCTTTCCGTATTGAAAAAAGTATTTAATTCTTCTAAGTTAGGGGACTCAGATATTCCATATTTGAGATCCTCCAGTCTAGTTTTTGTCTGCCTTGTCCAAATGTCCTTGAACACATCCTTACTTAATAGTCCAGGAATGCCATTTCCAGACTTCTCATAAGCACTCAACGAGTCTGTGGTCGGTATCTGAACCTGAACCGATGAACTACTATCATCAGGAACAAAGGATTTATCCTTAGAAAATGCATCCAAATCTGCTACTTCCTCATCTTGCCTTTTCAAAGAAAAAGAAAAGCATCTGCTAAGATTTGAAGAAGTGTTAAAATTGATGACTTTCACACCAGAATATTTAACCACATTCAATTTCGTAGCCGAAAACATCATAAAATTGAGATTTCCGTTCCACAAAAGTACGATCCCTTACTGCTCTGGTATATAGAAGATAAGAGTGACTCAGAGGGTGAGGTTAAAGTTGTAATTCATCGGATGGCTACTATTCTGCGACGTGAATTTTCTCGAATCGAGGATAAAAAATAGTAGATCAAAGAAATAATTGTATCACGTGACAAAGTCACCAGCTAAAGCTGAGCATAAACATAACATTTCTTCAGTGACATTTGTGCAATTTTGAAGAGATTAAGAATCAAAGCATATGATATGAGTATTTAATAAAATAAAATATTAAACATGACGGGGCAGAAAAGTCAACGTGCATTGTTGAGTCAGTTTCATTAAGGGAAAACAAACAGGCGCTTGCCATTTTTTGACAAATGACAAATAAATGTCCACAAAGCATAAGCACCGTTTACCATTTTCACAAAGTAAGCACTTCAGGAGTTACAACAGAACTGAACATACTATAATAATTTATTAAAGCATCAACGGTTTGGATTGCATGCTATACGTATTTTTACGTTTTCGAGTCCCTGAAATTATTTTATCTCAGAGACGCCGAATATTAATTAAGTTTACAAATTTCATCGCTTTAAAAACCTTCGAGCAACAGACGGCTGGATGGCTTCTGCTTCATTTTTTCGATTACTTCTTTTTTGAGACTCGAATCGAGCAGCCGAACATTAATTTTTTTTTTCGTTCACATTTTCTTCCCTGAATAAAACCGCTGCTCGCTGTGATCAAATATTACTCGGATTTTTTTTCTTGCGGTCTACTACGAAATGCCACTACAAAAATTCCTTTAACCGAGAAGGGCACCACTTTTTTTCTTCTGCCTTTACCAATTGAAATATCCATTTATAGTATACTCTTTTTACCAACGACATTTATACCAGATCACATAACAAAGAATAAACATGGCGGAGCCACAAGAAGCCGACGTTGATTCAATTATTGACAGATTGCTCGATGTCAGAGGATCACGTCCAGGTAAACAGGTTCAACTTCAAGAATATGAAATTAGATACCTTTGCACAAAAGCACGAGAAATATTTATCCAACAACCCATTCTTTTAGAGCTAGAAGCACCAATTAAGGTAAGTAAGAAATGGCACCATGAATTTCACGGACTTCGTTTTCCCTTTGATCATAAATTTACTTTGCCATCTATTTTCTATTTTATTCGAGCTTTCCAAAGTATTTGTTGCATTTGAGGCATCCGCGTCTTTCCTCATTTTCTTCCTGCTTTTTCTGTTATCAACAAATTTGTTACCTGCATATGCGTCTTTCTATTTATTTTTTTTATACGTATTTTTTTTGCGTCAAGGACAGGACAGGACAGGACATTCTTTTTATTGGCTTTTTTTTTGAAAAAAGGTTTGGGAGCATTTTTGGGCAATAGCGGCTTCCTATTTTGCTTTCTCTCGAGAACTCCATTTTTAGGATTTGGTTCGCTTATTGGCACATCCACACAAAGACAGCAATACAAATGTTAATATCAAGGGATGATTCGTTGTTTCCGCAACGTCAAGAATTCCGCTTTTAACGGAAATATACATTCTGTATGAACATTATACTAACGTCTAAGTTATTTTTTAAAGATCTGCGGTGATATCCATGGCCAATATTATGATCTTTTGAGACTGTTCGAATACGGAGCATTCCCACCGGAGGCTAACTATCTATTTCTTGGAGATTACGTTGACAGAGGAAAACAATCATTGGAGACAATTTGCCTTTTACTGGCCTATAAAATTAAGTATCCAGAGAACTTTTTCGTTTTGAGAGGAAATCATGAATGTGCATCGATTAACAGAATATATGGCTTTTATGATGAGTGCAAGAGACGTTATAACATTAAGCTTTGGAAGACATTCACAGATTGCTTTAACTGCCTTCCGATTGCTGCAATCATCGATGAGAAGATATTTACAATGCATGGTGGTCTTTCTCCAGACTTGAACACAATGGAGCAGATCAGAAGAGTGATGAGACCTACAGATATTCCTGATGTGGGTTTGTTGTGTGATCTTCTTTGGTCCGATCCGGACAAAGATATCACGGGATGGAGCGAGAACGATCGAGGCGTTTCTTTCACATTTGGTCCTGATGTTGTTTCTAGATTCCTTCAAAAACATGACTTAGACTTGATTTGTAGGGCACACCAGGTCGTTGAGGATGGATACGAATTCTTCAGTAAGAGACAGCTTGTGACGATTTTCTCCGCTCCTAACTACTGTGGTGAATTCGATAATGCTGGTGCCATGATGAGTGTGGATGAGAGTTTGCTTTGCTCGTTCCAGATATTGAAACCTGCCGAGAAGAAGAAGTACGGATATGCTGGTCAACTACCTTCATCAGCGTCACAATCGAAAAACAAGAAGAAGTCGCTAAACTGAGCGGACAACGCAATATTATATCTCATGGTTGATGCTTTGAAAGTGCAGTCGCATATCTGTTATTAGCTTCTTTTTGTTTTTCGGTACGCCTCTTTATTTTTTTGACCTCAATTTCCGACTTTTTTGTCCTTGCTTGTTGTTCTCTTTATTGCCTTTTTTCGTTCTTGGTTCATGTCTATTATATTGAGGTTAAAATCTACTGCTGACTTTCACCATTCCTTTACGGCTTTTGTTATGCTTTTCGGATTTCTTGTTCTATTATATTTCCATCTGTTAGCCCTACTGGGATTGGTGCATTAGTTTAAGAGGGTGGAATGTGGAGTTTGAGACGGAATGCGGCGCTAGTAGCTTACATAAGAAGTGAGGAAAGTGGACTTTCACTTCAATCATAAGCTGGGGGGAAAATGTGCTTGACGAGTGCCAATAAGTTGACAACTTGGATACACATATTGTGGAAAATATTCGGAGTTGTTTTCTTATTCACTAAAATTCAATTTAGTACTATATGTGCTGGTTTGTAATCGTCATAGTGATACTAATCGATTCATCTATTCATATCATATTATATAAGATATGTAGTTTTTTTATATTTTTTTTGTTTTTGTATTTCATGTTTTACCTTAATGATTGTTTAACTTTATTACGTTCAGTACAGAATGTGGGGTAAAAGTTTTGTGCTTTAATTCGAATGCATTGACTGCCCTTTCTCGGTCTCTACCTCAGGTACAAACATATGAAAAATTGGCTGGCAAATTGAAAAGGGAGATAAATATGGTCATAAAATCACGTGATATGATTCAGGTTTTATATTCTCCAATACTTACTAATCGCAGTCACAAACATATAAATTCGGAATTTTATGATATTACGTAAGCCGGCCTGCAAGGCGAGTGAGCTTTGAAATTTCCGGCGAAAACAAAATTTTTCAGCGCGGTGTGGAGTTCTGCTGGAGCCTGTATTCTATAGTGAGGAACCTGTCTCGCGAAGAAGTTAGAATAATCCAAACATATCCGTCTGATATTAAATATAAGAATAACACATACGTCCAGAAAAGCTGTTTTGTCGTTGAATTAAGCATAGGTAGCCGAGAGGAAATAGTACAACATGGTATGTATCAGTAAAGGCGGTTAATGTGCATTATTGGGTTCTATAGAAACGATTTACAAAATAGAAATTCAGAAAGAAACGAACAAATACGCTTTGATGCCAAGAGACAATTATCATTAGCGAATACGAGGGAGATTATTTGAAACACTGGAACATGATATTGGGATTATTGTTTGGATAACAGTGCACACAGGTTGGCACAGAAATATAGTGAAACAACAGTATGGAAATTATCAACTGTACGTAGTGATATGTGCAAGAGGGTTTATGCAAATGGAACAGATATGGTAAACATGCTTAATTTCAAGCATGCAGAGACAGAGACAGACATATGCTCAGATTAGTGCAGCATTAAATTATGTCATATACTTGAATTATGTGATTATTGCATGGAGACGTTACCGTTATGAATAATCAAACCCAGTAAAGCGCAATGATGAGCTTTTTTTTAAAAAAACTAATAAAGTACCATATACTAACAGCAGATATTATTGTTATAGGTTTTAGTTCAAGATTTGTTAAACCCAGACCCATCAACTGAGGCTCAGAAGCATAAGCTTAAAACTTTGGTGCAGTCTCCAAGATCCTACTTCATGGATGTGAAGTGCCCAGGATGCTTGAAGATCACTACAGTTTTCTCTCATGCTCAAACTCCAGTGACATGCGACTCTTGCTCTACTGTTCTTTGCACACCAACCGGTGGTAAGTGCAGATTGACCGAAGGTTGCGCATTCAGAAGAAAATGAGCAATTACTTGGTTATGCCTAATGTATACCTATCTAATTTTACAAGAATAGGAAGATAATAACTTTTGTGTGAACACGCGTACGTGTATGGATATATGCCATGACATGAGATGTATTTATAGTAGATGTAGTTAGAAAAGTAGAAAAAAAGGGAGAAAAAGCCGATGGTTACATAACGAAACAGAATAATATCAGAAATGATTAAAAACAAAGAGCCCAATAGGCAATACACCAAACCCTTTAAAAGATACTATTAACCAAATCGCTTCCAATGGTTGCACCTGCTCCAAATATAGCAGCATTTCCAAGCTTAGATCCAAACTTGTGCAAAGTATCATTAGTATTGGAATGGTGCTCTGTCTCCTGTTGAGGTTGCTGTTGCATTTGAGGCGTCATAAACTGTTGAGGCCCCTGACTGAAATATGCGGGCTGTTGCTGTTGCTGAACTTGCATCTGCTGAGGGGGAGGTTGAAATGCAGACGACTGCTGCTTTTGGTCTTTCTCAAAGTTACCAAGTTCCTTGACATAATTCGAGGGGAATATTCCAGAACGGCTTCCACAGGTTCCTCTCCACCAGGATGGCGACAGCTTTTCGATAACCTCAATCTTATCGCCAACTTGAAGCTCCATATCTTCTGGTTGCTGAGGTCTGTATGCGTACAATGCCTCAACATAAATCTTATCATTTGATGACTGCTCTGAATATGGTGGTGGGGCCTGAGCACTATTTGCAGAGCCAAATTCTTGCTTCTTTTCGTTCTGTGGAGCTTGTGTTGGTGCTGATTCAACTTTGTGAACGTCAGCTGGAATCATACCAGGTGTATATTTTCCAGGGAGTTGTCTTAGAATCTCATCGTATAAATCTTTGGTGATGACTTTGGACTCCAACAAGAATTCGAGTTCCTTAACAAAAAAACAACAATGTTAGTATTACAAATAGAATAAAATAAGATATAAGATTAAAAAAAAAAGAGCATCCAATGCAATACTTACTGTCTTGACAGTGGTAAGTGAGCGGTTAATAGCGGCGGACATTGTGGATAAATTGCAAAGACCAATAATACAACCCTATCAATTAATATGTGAACTTTTGAAACGAGTAAACAACGCTGGGCTAAACAGTGATATCTGTGCAGGCACACGTACGTTTTTAAGAAGTTACATTCCGAGATATTTATATATTAGCATACGTAGATTGCATGTGTGTGGCTAAATTAATTTTTACGTATTTTATTTTAGGCAAACCGAAAGCGATAATTACGTAGGTTTTTATTTTTTTTTTGTACGAGGTGGCTCAGCGCTGAGAGAAGTATCAACTATTCCAATAAAAAAAATTAAAAAAGGACAGGCCACGCGGGAATAGGTCACGCCAAGAAATTGCTAACATGCCTATATGAGGTATATAATCCTACTAATTAATCATAAACACATTTGCGACAGTCAACCAACTTTTCTTTGGCTAATCTGGCAAAATCTCTTTTCAGAAGAACTTTATATTACAAAATCTTACACTCCGGGCAATCGAAGAGAAGAGTAAACACATAAAAATAGTAGCGAGGTTTGATTATTAAGTGAATCCACAACATCTATCCGTCTATAGTGGGCCCAAATAATCTTCCTTGATACTACCAATGGCGGAAATGCTATTGACATCGGATCTGGTACCAATAATCTTTATCCTAACTTTAGAACTTTTCATCACAACCTGATCTTCACTTATGTAAGCAGGTGGGGTATGTGAAGGGGTGTATTTCATATCATTGGGAATTAAATGCTTTGAAATGAATACTGAAAGGGGCCCCACATCTGCGAAAAAGCCCATACTATTGACAGAGGAAACAACCGCATCAACAACTTCTCCCTTGAAAGGTTTCCACACAACAGCTCTATACTTAACTTTGAATTCGGCGTATCCAGAGTTTCCTGTAAGAATCCGACCTTTTCCAACATCTATATTCATACAATCAAGAACACATATAATGTAACCAAACTGACCAGTACAGGTACCCTCTACATCCGTCAGCAACTTTTGTCGAAGGTACTGCTTCATATTTGGGCCGAAATATGACGGATGAAGTGTGAGGTTGAGTGAAAGGTCTTTTATGAAAAACATACTGTTCCGATCTTGTTTACTTATCAAAACTTGAATGCCGTCCCTCGTGCTATATCGTCTCCTAAAAGCCTCTCCTTCGGATAGATACTAATATGTAATTATCCAATATACTCTGCTGTTCAACCCGGGGAAATTAAGCAGATTCAATACTGTTATTATTTGCTATTTTGAGTCGAAGCTGACTAGAATCTCAATTGAACATGTATTTTTTTGTGCTCTCGAAATTTTTGGTCGGCTTTGTTTTCCTTTTCCTGCTATCGCTGACTCCAAATTTTCATGTTGCCTTATTCAGCACCAAAAAAGTGACCATCAGAAGACCGCCACAATATTAATGAATTCGACTGAGCAGGTAAGATTGGTTGGTGTGTGATATATTGTAGGGAAATATTGATTGGTGAATGCTGAATTTAGTTTATTTTCATGAATAGGAAGTTCCTATGAATCTTTGGCAGGATGTATAACCGTCGCGGACATGTCATTTACGCAAATGCCCTGGGTACTTTTTTTTCTTGTGAACTTTTTTTTTTAAAGCTCGCTGAAAGACGTATGAAAAGATATTGGCACATGTTGCTTAGGCGCAATACCTTCAATTAGACTCTGCATTATTAATTATTACCTCTGAGTCAGAACATTCAGGACATATAGCATGTCAAACAAGATTGGCCAGGCAGGCCTGGGATTTGCTAGAGTGTGGCATCACATTGATTTAGCAGAGGATAAAAGAACTTTAGGAAGATTAGCCTCTCAGATAGCCATCACACTTATAGGAAAGCAAAAACCAGTTGGACATCCAACGCAAGATATTGGCGATTATGTGGTTGTATCTAATTGTCGTTATTTAAAAGTTACCGGTCACAAATTGACAGATAAGACATACTGGCACCATACTACAAGACCTGGTACAGGTAAAATGATTCCTATGGAGAAGGTTGTGCAAGATTTTGGATATGGTGAAATCATCAGACGTGCAGTCAGTAGAATGCTTCCAAAAGATTCTCATAGAAGGAGGAGACTACATAGATTAAAACTCTATGACGGATCACAGACTCCTTACGATCAAAACATTATTGCTTGGGCGGATCAAAGGCCAATAGTGGAAAAGCGGTTGAAGGACTTGGAAAAAAGACAGCAAGTCATGAACGCATATGAAAAGAAGAAAAAGATGCTCGATGAATCTCAGTAATTGTCATGCGAGACAGTCTTGTAAATATATACGATAATAGAAGCATGTACGCATTTTAAGCCTGTATGTATTGAACCCGCTGATAGTAGACAACCAATTAAAAGGGATGGCCCGCGTAGACACAAAAGCAGGTGGAAAGAATACCAACAGTCCATCACAACAATAAAAATAGGAAATTACTATCACGTAACAAATCAGAGTAAAAATGGAATTGTACAATACATAGTTAGTTATCTTTATATTTTTGGTTGGACTAAGACTAATTCTTTTTTTAGTTTTTTTTCTTCTACTTTCCCTTTATAGTTTGTGCCACACCACAGTCGAACAAAACTTCACTAACGGACAGAATAACCAGACTTCTCGGTGTAAAGTCTAGGAGCAATGTTCATACTCATGAGCTCCTGGAACATCAACTTGGCAGCGTAGGGAATGTGGATCTGGTAAATGTTAGTCTTGTTCTTACAAGACTTACACTCAAATTGGTTCTTCTTGAGGTTTGCAACAACCGACATGAGTCCACATATTCCACACACATGCACACGGAAGGCATCGGAGGAATCCATCAACCTCTCCTTCAAGAAACCAGCAACACCATGAGCAATCATACAATCTCTCTCCATCTCTCCGAATCTCAAACCACCATCTCTAGCACGACCTTCCATAGGTTGTCTGGTTAAATTCTGATATGGACCTCTGGCCCTGGCGTGAATCTTATCATCAACCATATGCCTCAAACGTTGGTAGTAGGTTGGACCAAGATATATTTGTGCCATCAACTTCTTACCAGTGTGTCCGTTATACATGACCTCAAATCCTCTACTCTGATAGCCATTCTCTCTGAGCAATTTAGAAACAGCATCGACAGTCAAGTCTGTGAAAGGAGTGGCATCACCTTCGTAACCTCTGAGAGCAGCAACTTTAGAAAGAAGACACTCCACCAAGTGAGCCACCGTCATACGGGATGGAATACAGTGAGGATTGATGATAATATCTGGCACTATACCTTCAGCAGTAAACGGCATATCCTCATGTCTGTATGTCATACCAATGGTACCCTTCTGACCATGTCTGGAGGCAAATTTATCACCGATTTGAGGAACTTTGGTAGTTCTCATTCTCACCTTGACGAATTTCAAACCCTCGGCATTCGTTGTGAGCATCACCTGATCCACAATACCACTTTCTGCACTTCTGAGCGGTGTCGAAGCATCTCTCTTAGTATGGTACTTAGTCCTCTGTCCCAACTCCTCGGTATCAGGTGGAATAGGAACGGTCTTACCAATGATGATATCATCTCCAGACACCCGCACACCAGGAGCGACAAGTCCATCATCGTCCAGCTTCTCGTACGTTCCAACTTTGAAACCCAATGTGTTTGAACGGTTTGGCTTTTCGAACTCCTCCACAATAGAAATACCGTTTCTTCTCTCCTGATCCATGTACGTCCGGAAAAACAATGATCTGAAAAGACCTCTATCAATAGATGACTGGTTCATGATAACGGAATCCTCTTGGTTGTAACCAGAGTAGCACGCAATTGCAACTATACAGTTCTGACCAGCTGGAAGCTCTCTAAACTTCAAGAATTCCATAGACTGCGTTTTGGCCAACGGCTTCTGTGGGTAATACAAGATATTTGACATCGTGTCCATACGCACGTTATAATTCGTAAGATAGACACCCATGGCCTGCTTACCCATAGCAGATTGATACGTATTACGAGGAGACTGGTTATGATCTGGGAATGGAATAATGGATGCCGCCACACCCAAAATCATTGCAGGATGAATCTCACAGTGCGTGAACGAATGACTATTTATGTGCGTCTTAATTCTCTTTGCAGGGTCCAACTCGACCTCTCTTCTCTGGTCTTGCTTGCTCATAGGAAGCAAATCCTCGGGAGACATTGCAATTAATGTTGTCTCTTCTTCTTCAGCATCCAAATACTCCACCATGCCGTTCGTTACTAAGGAATCCCAACCGTAAACTCTTCTTATTGGCTCAGCTGGATTTCCATCCTCATCAACATCCTCCTCCGGAGCAATTTCTTCCACCTCACGGTCTCTAATTTTACGAACATCATCTTTAGTGATCTTAAGGTTACCCTTCCGAGGAGAATCTGGATCGTTGTCGACTATGAACAATGGTCTGTACACACGACCGGCATCCGTGAATATCTTGAACTCTCTTTCTCTAATATCTCTCACCAATGAAACTTCGGGAGAAATGGTTCCACTTCTCCTCAACTGTCTCATGGTATCAACCAACATACCTGGATCTCTATGTGTACCAACCCAGTTACCGTTCAAGAACACCCTAGTGGCATTCTTATGCTCCTGTGGATCATAATCTGAAAGTGGCTCTAAACCCCACTCCTCCAAAAGATAGCTGATAGGTTCAGATGAGGTACCAACTGATATGCCAGCCATAAGAGACAAGTTCTTGACCAAACCACAGGCTTGACCTTCCGGCGTTTCTGCCGGACACACCAAACCCCAATGCGTATTATGCAACTGTCTTGGTTTGGCCAACTTACCATCTCTTCCAATCGGCGTATTCGTTCTTCTCAAGTGTGATAATGTCGAAGCATATGTATATCTGTTCAAAACCTGAGAAACACCAGCACGCGAACTCATTGCCTTCTTTTGCTCTCCCCAGTTACCAGTGGCCAAAGAATACTTCAAACCAGAAGTAATGGTAGTCGACTTGACTGCGGAAACAATGTTAAAGTCCTCTCCACGTTCGATACACCTCTGCATGTACCTGTAGATATCCTTGGACAACTTACGGAATAGAATCCTGAACAAGTTGGCAAGTAAAGGACCTGCAAGATCCAATCTCTTCTTACCAAAGTGGTCTCTGTCATCAGGCTCTCTCCTCTCAAGAGCACAGAGCAACAATCTGTTCACTATGTATCCCAAAAAGTATGCCTTATTAGTCTCATAACCACTGTCCTGTGAAATATGCGGCAAGAATTCTCTCTGAAGGATATCCTTGGCAAATTGAATACGTCTGTCTCTTTTAATACCAACCGCATTACCTCTTCTACCAATAAAGTCCAAGGCAACTTCCTGAGACTGAATCAAGAAACCTTCCTCAATACATGGCTTAAGCATTTCCATCATCTGCCAGTCATTCTCATCATAACAGATGTGCTGGAGAATATCACCATCTTCTATAACACCCAAGGCACGGAAAACAATGACGATAGGAATATCCGACTTGATGTATGGTAATGACGTTTTGATAGATCTTCCGACACCTCCGTTTTTCATGCTTGAAGCACCTCCTCTAGTTAGCTTAACCTGGATAGACGAAATCAAACGAGAACCATGCTCAAGTGCACTTCTAATCTCTGCAACATGCGAAATTGGAGATGGTGCAGGCTTCTTGAAAACTTGGACAATGTTAGCAGCAGAACGCTCCTGAGCAATTAAAACTTTTTCAGAACCATTGATGATGAAATAACCTCCCATGTCATAAGGACACTCTCTAATTTCGTAAAGCTCATCCTCTGTAAGACCGTACAAGGTGCAGAATTTCGATTTAAGCATGATTGGCACTTTACCAATGAAGATAGTCTGGGTTTCGGCACCACTAGAGTGGAACTTTGTTCCATGCTTTTCTTCAACCACCTCATCCTCATCATCGTTGAAATCAGCTGGGATGGGAGCTGGCTCAGCGATTTCTCCATTCCGGAATTTCGTGATCTCTCCCTCTTTGTACCACTGAAGTTGTGAGGATGAAGTAGTACCGTCATCAATACTTTCCTTGACCATCTTCTTCATTTCCACATATAAGGGTGCAGAATATGTCAAGTTTCTCAAACGTGCCTCCTGCGGCAATAAAGTAGAGGTCGTTCCATCTGCTTCGGTCTGAGATGGCTTTGAAAGAAAGATATCTCCAAAAGTAATTTCATATCTCCTGCTGATATCATCATCTTCAGTGATATGCTGTGCAGGCTGGTCCAAAATCAACTTTTTATCCTCAAGAACAAGTTCCTGAATAGAGGATTCAATGAATTCTTCAAAAGACTCCAACTGCTGAGAAACTAAACCTTTAGCTTCAAAAAAGGACGAGATAACCGTCCAACAGTCTTCTGTTGAAATCATCTCATCTTCAGGGATGGCGTATTCAGACATACTGGGAATGTATTCTCGCTTATCCTGCGTTTACACTTGTGTGGCGATTTGTTCCTTCTGATCTGGAAACAGAGTCTGCAGAAAGTGATTGAAACTTTATTCTCTTTAGAAGAAAATAAACGAATAAACAAATAAAAAGACAATCGAGATTCCCACTTTCTTTCTATGTTATATGAACGGACAGGAAACAAAAAAGTCAGACACTGTTATTCCAACCTTTTGGTTTGATAGAACGTCTAATGATTGAGAGAAAGTTTAGTATTATACAAATGACGACGGGAAACAGAAGTTGTGTTTTTCTTGCCCTGTAATCACTATTATTATATCTTAACACCAAGTCCACTAGGAAAACACCAACAAAACCAATAACCCCAAACCTGCTGCAGTCTTAGTATATGCTTTTCTGGTATGCTCTTGCGAAAGATAACCGCTTTAAAGAAGCTATGTTATGTGTTTGGTCTATAATGTACTTATTTTATTTACCTTCGTCTCTTTAATTTTTTCTTCCTCTTTTCTTTCTTTTTTTTTCGTCTTCTTTTTCAACTTTTTTAAAGCACAGATTTTCAGGCAACGCACATAATAATTTGAAATTCGCGCCTTTCAATCGTTTTTCAGTCGGGCAGACGAGTCGAAATGCCCCATTTTTATTTTATTATTTTTTTTGTGTGGAAAGCGCCTAGCTGAGTTTGGTGAATAACAATATTTGTGAGTAAAGCAAAGAGGGACCAATGGACTCAATTTTTTTATTTTTTTGGTCATTTTGTATTCCATCCTACTCTTCATTTTTCTATCAAGAACGTGAAATTATATTCAAATTCTTGACGGGTTAGTGTCGTATTTTGAAAAGGATAATTTAGACAATAACAGGATATCTGGAAGCAAAATAGGCCATATTTAAAGCCATGCTTCAGTATATGTCAAAGGCTTCTGCAAAAAGGGGCCTTTTTCAAATAACCAGTACAACCTCAACGAGAAGTTTCATCGTTGGAAGATTAAAACCATTTGCTCAGAAAAAGCCGGTGGAACCAGACAGAGAAAAGCGGGCGTTGAGATCTAAAAGCATTGTCGAATTCGTCAGAAATGCCATAAATAGTGAGGAGCCAAGTTTTAAACTGGGCGCAAAGTCAATATATTTTCCAGCAGCAACAATTTGCTTATTAAGACCAAATGCAAAACACACACCCTATCAGGCGAAGTTCATAGTTCCAAAGTCATTTAACAAATTGGATTTGCGAGATTACCTTTGGAATATTTACCATCTTCGGGTTTTAAACATCACGTCAACGTTATCGCCAGCAACATTTACAAGATCATTACCAGCACCATACAGAACACGGTTCAGAAGCCCACAAGTTAAGAAGATGACTGTTGATTTGATAGATCCATTTGTGTGGCCGGCGGAGACCAAAGATTTCAAGGAGGAAAAGGAGCTTGGGGAGGAGTTAGAGCAATACAGGAGCGAAAAGGAAGCCCATTTGAAGGGATCTGATAAGGAGAAACCTTCAACAGCATTTGATGGAATTATTGACCCTGAACCAAGGTCTATGAATTTCATCTCGAAAAGAGTCAAAAAACAGCTGAGAAATGTTAAAAGAAGGGACATTGCCCACAGGAAATTACTGGATGCTGGAAAATTCATTGAACAGTATATTCCTTTACAGTGAGTGATATGCGCTTTCTAATATATGGCTTAGCTGTTCATGTAAATACCTTACGTACTTTTGCCAACATATAGAATATATGGCAGTATTTATTATCGATGTTGACTACGGTCAACCTAAACAGAGTAGAGTCACCAAAGTTTTGACCATGTGTTATTGAATACCAAGTGTGGGGAAAAGAGAACAAGCACAAATAAAAAAAGAAAAAAATCCGTAAATATGAGTAGGCGAATACCAGAACTTAAGGGTTAAACCAGAAACTCAAAAAGTTAAAGTAATAAGAAGAGAAAAGAATAAAACAAACTCCAATTGCGATACTGTATTAAGCGAAGCTTCTGAAACTGAAGATCCAAGAGGATTTCCGCTGTTGTGGCGAAGAAGATTTTCTAGAAGCTCCGCTGACAGATCTTGGTGTTACGGGAGTTATGGGAACGTCTTGTGAAGCAGATTTGCCTTCTGGTTTGACACTTTCTTTAATTACCACATCATTCATCATATCAAAGCCATCTACTATACTTGAGCCAGAACCGCTGACTATCCTTTTTTTCGAATGCTTGGAGGAGACAGAGGAAGTAAAAGAAGTATCACCGTCCGAGTTTGAATCTTGGTTAGATGAATCTTTTGTTTGAGAGGAATGTGAAATAACATACTGTGACAAATTCGTTAGTGGAGCGAAGAAACAGTCCGCCAAAAATCCCATGGAAATGCTCTCCTTTTCAGTAGCCTCTTTGGAATATCTATTAGAGAAAGATGATGAATTTGTCACCGGAATAGCGGCAGAAGAAGAAAGTATATTTGAACCTTGTGTGCTTTGTTTGGCGGATTTACCCAGCATATCCGATATTGTCTGAGAAAATGACCTTCTTGATGAGTTGCCACCAGGATTGATACCTGATTGAATAGTATTAGAAGATCCCGCCTGCTTCTGATCAGGTGCAATAGATGCTAACCAGACAGGTTGAATCTTCAAGAATTTCATCGGGGATGCATATTTGTCCACAAGATCATTATAACTGCTAGTATACAACACAACACTCTCGTTTATATAAGCAGTAAGTTGCTCTAACCAATGGTAAAGATAATAGTGGTATATTATGAAGGTCCCCGTCACCTTGGCGTCTGTCTCGTTATTTTGATACTTATTTAACGAAACCATAGGAAATACAAGCCATGCTCTCACATAAAGCAACAGCAAATAATTAAATGGAATTAGATCTCCAAGGAAAGCCACAAGCCTGATTGAACTTATATAATATCCTATTGATAGGATCATCCAATAGGCAACACACTCTTGAAGAGCTTCCGCCTTCTTCTTTGGGATAGTAACTGTACCACTGATGCTTTCTAATATTTGCTTTGGGAATGGATCCTGCTTGTCAGATAAGAGTGCAAAGCTCTTGTATAGAGGGATGACAAATGAAAAAGCTAAAGAGATTGCCGAAAAAAGCATGATAAACATTTTGAGTCAACTAAGCAGTTGGAAATAAAAATTGGCGTCAAGGATTGTTAATTTATAAAAGTGTTAAGATGTGGAATTTGAGAGTAAATGTACAATTCCTGGTGGTATTGAAAGCGTTTGAGTTGATAAGTTAAAGCGGCTTTTGAATATGTCGTTCTTTTAATTTATTTGGTTTCACAGAGAAAACTAATCGATGTCACTTAAAGTTTACCTATGATGGATATTTAAACAAGTAGAAGCTGTGTGGGGAAAAAATAAAACGAGCAATATCGTAATATTCTTTTCATAAAATAGCTGGATTTCTCGATTTGCTTAATAAACTCGGAGGTAGTATAAAATTTATAGATATTGTACAAAAGATATATCAGAAAAGGAGAAAGCAAATGTAAATGAAAGCAATGTTGGAAAGGCGCTTTGACTGGCTTAGCTAGGAGGTAGCCGGTAAATTAAGTGCGTCTCAGATATGAAGATACCATACCGATTTCACGATAATATGATTACACAATAAGAAAAAAAAATTTAGATACTATTATTATCATTATTATTTATTGTTATTATTATCTGTAAAACGCGGCTTGAGTAGAAGGCCAATAAGTGATCAGGCGTCTAAGGAAAAAAAAAAATAAATAAAAGTGGGAAAAAAGACATGCTAAGATTTTTAGTTAAAAAGTAGCCCAATCATCCATGAAGCTAATAAGGTCACGAAGAAGCTTTTTTGTTTCATTAGGACTCGAAATCCAGGCAGTTGCCGCGGCAGTCCTGCTAGCGTAATCATTAGCTCCCAAAGAGGCAAACTGATCCCCAACATGAAGAGTGTTTTTTGGTCCGACAACAATATCTTGGTGTTTGGCTATATATGATTGAAGAATCCTAACACCAAAAGATTTGTCGCCGATGTCGACCCAAACATCCGATCCTCCATTAAAAGCACACCATTTCAATCTTTGTGCAGGTTGGAATCGTCTCAGGTCTCTATCAATTCTAAGCACAACCTCCTCTAACTGCTCTCTAATGAGCTTATGACCTTCCATTGGCACTATTCCAACAGATCTTTCCTTCTTCATAACGGTGGCATGTAGCCGTAACTTTTTGATAAGCGTGCCAAACTTTTTTGCGGCGAAATCTAAGGATTCCTCAATGTCTTCCTCTTTCCATTCCTTCATTTCATCTAGCATCCATTCCTCTGATGGCACTTTTACCAATCCGCCCTTCTCGTTATTGTATCGCATGACATAGTTTGCTTCTCCGCCCACAATGAGCAAATTCTCACATTGCAGCTTTTCAAGTGAGGTGGACTCTTTTAAAGCTTCAATTAATCCGTAAAACCTCTCCTCGTACTTTTCTTCTGCCTTGTAGCCGGCAGCTGTAACTATGCCAATGTAAATTCCTTTAGAAAGTAGCTTGACCAGCTCTGTGATGATTGGGGATGTTGACTCGATGTTCTCTCCATCTTCATAAAGCGTGATATCACCATCAAACGTGATTAATTTCAGCCGGTCCTCCTCTGAAGTCGTTGTCATACTTGAAAGCCCGTGTGTCTTCATCTTAAGATATCTATTTGCAGATCTACCTGTCTGATATGCGGTAGCAAGCCATATTATTTGAGCTGTGTTCAATATTAATCTGATATCATTAAATGATGGAGCCACCAGCCTTCTCTTGCTGATACTTCTACGCTCATCTTCAATATAAAATGCTTTTTCCAAGGGTAAAGGAGTGAAAAATGTTCCAATTGAAGGAACAAGTTGGTGCAATCTGGAAAGCTCAGGCACACCCGCATTAGTCATCTCGATATGATTATCTACCAAACTCTCGAGATCGTGGAAAATTTCAGCATATCTTCTTCTGGCCTCTGAGTCGACCATAATTTCCTCAACATCTGAAATGGTACCTGCCGGCTTCACAGCATATAACACGAAAGGTGTGGATAAAAGTGATTTTATAAATTGAATAAATTCATCATGTCTATGCTTTTTAAGGGCATAATCAACTCTGTATCTCGAAGACATATATTTTTAGGAATTCAGCTTTTAATGCTCTGATAGTTTATTTTTAGAGAAATTGATCCCTTTTTTGAAACGAAATGTGGGATATATGTCTTTTTTGTAAAAGAAACGAGTGATGCATCCAGCAATCTGATGGCAAGATCTATAAAATGTGGAGAACCTCGGGCCGAGAACACAAAAAAAGCAAATCACGTGTCAATGCATCACATGACTATTTCCCGACTTTGAAACCCAATGAGGTAGAGGATTCAGGCTAATTCTTTAGTATGTAAAAGAATCTTACCTTTATTCAAAGCCCCCTTTTGTCCTGAATATGATGTTACAAATATATTAATTCAGCTGAACTGCATATAAGATTGTTTAAGAAAATCAGTATTCAAACCATTTAATAGGTTTATCTGATCCTCATAGTTCTTACCCCACTGCTTGTTTCTTTACCCCTTATAAGTATAAATCTAAACAGCTTCTTTTTTGCAATAAGTGCAATATAGTACTGCGTATTTTCAGTCCTTTGTGTTACATAATTATATGTTTATGTAGTCATAATACCTGATTTCTTCTAACGGCAGTGTAATTTTTTTTAGAGTGAAATATATATCTTTTTTTTTTTCTCCCTTTCCAGGCGGTGGTATTTTTCACCTTTTTTTCGCTGTTGATATTTTTTAGTCATCCTATGTACTCTATTATCCGTGAGTTTGCAGTTAGCAGATTAACTATCATCAAAAAGCCTCAACTAAGGTTCATTTTGGACAGGTAAAGCTAAGAAATATATCATTGAGTCTGGTTATTAAAAAAAATGGTTGCTGCTGAACATGAACAGATACCTAAAAAGGTGATCATGATTGATAACTATGACTCTTTCACCTGGAATTTATATCAATATCTCTGTGAAGAAGGAGCCAATGTTTTGGTCTTCAGGAATGATGTTATCACAGTGAAGCAGATCGAAGATCTTCATCCAGATATACTTCTTATTTCCCCTGGACCGGGACATCCTCGAACTGATGCGGGTATTTCCAGAGAGGCCGTTAAATACTTCATGGGTAAGATTCCAATATTTGGTGTGTGTATGGGTCAGCAATGCATTTACGATGTTTTTGGTGGTAACGTTGAGTATGCTGGAGAAATTGTTCACGGAAAGACATCACAAATACAGCATGATGGAAAAGGTGTTTTCAAGGATGTTCCTCAAGGAGTTGCAGTTACTAGATATCACTCTTTGGCAGGATCGCCATCATCTCTTCCAGAATGCTTGCAGGTTTCTGCAAAGACAAGCCATGGCGTTATTATGGGTATCCGTCACAAGAAGTACACTATCGAAGGTGTGCAATTCCACCCTGAATCCATTTTGACTGAACAAGGTCATTTAATGGTGCGTAACATTTTGAAAATGCATGGTGGATACTGGGATGGAAAGGATGAAGCACAACCTGAAAGCGATAAGAAGACTTCTATTTTGCAGAAAATATACAAACAGAGAAGAGAGGATTATGCGGAGATTGTGAAGGCACCAGGAAAAGCATTTGAGGACTTGCAAACTTACTATAAGCTTGGTATAGCACCAAAGAAGCCTCTAAACCTTTACGAAAAGCTTTCGGAGAATATCCGGGAGGGTAAGGCTGCCATTTTGAGTGAAATTAAGAGAGCATCACCTTCAAAGGGTGACATAGACATGAATGCTAATGCTGCTGAACAAGCTACAAGATATGCTGAAGCTGGTGCTTCCGCTATATCTGTTCTTACTGAACCACATTGGTTTCATGGTTCTATTGAGGACTTAGAACTTGCTAGAAAGGCAGTTGAAATTGTGAAGGGAGAGAAGAGACCATGCATACTACGGAAGGAGTTCGTGTTTTCTAAGTACCAAATTTTGGAAGCTCGTTTAGCTGGTGCCGATGCTGTTCTTCTTATAGTGAAAATGCTCACAACGGAGGAACTTAAAACTCTCTTTAATTATGCGCGGTCCCTTGATATGGAGCCTTTAGTAGAGGTTAACACCCCTCCAGAGTTGAAATCGGCTTTAGAGCTTGGAGCTAAGGTTATTGGTGTGAATAACAGAAATTTGAACGATTTCTCTGTGGATCTAGACACGACTACTACAATGAAGAAACTTATTCCTAAAGGGGGTGATGCTTTACTTCTAGCATTGAGTGGCATATCTTCAGTCGAACATGTTGCCAGTTACAAGAAACAGGGTGTTTACGGATTTTTGATTGGTGAGGCTTTAATGAGAAAGGGTGACAAGGTCGGTGAGTTTATTGGACAGCTAATTAATGCTTAAAGTTAATTGGCTGGCTGTCCGTAAATAAGAATACCATAGGTGATTACTGTAGCGCGTCTAGTCTTTAAGCTTAGTCATTATGAATAATAATTATGGCGTATGGATGCTTCTTAAGAAAGTATTGCAGTTTCATCATTATTGTTCTTTTTGTTCTGGCAATCTTAACGATGGATTCCACATTGTGGTAGTCTATATATATAATTGACCATAAATTATGACAGAGCGCTAAATATTATTGTGTTACGTAAGCGCAGCAGTAGACACGCTTCTGATTCAAATCGAAATACACCATTGGAACAACATAGTGGCTGTGCATTGATTGAAATTTTTTTTCCTTCCTTTTGCGCACCGCGATAAATTTAGATTGGGCAGAATACCTTAAATTTTTTTTTTTTTTTGCAAAGCCTGCAAATTCGAATCATATATGCCTTCATTGAAACTTTATCCTTCCTATTTCCTTTCTATTTTCTCTATGTCACCCATCCGGGTTTCAGCCGATATCGATTCTAACTGAATACTAGTTCACGTGCTACTGTTTAAGAACGAAAAAGCAAGTATTCAAGCATCTTTATTCAGATTCCTTCGCTCACAAAAGAGTCGAAAATAGCATAGCCTTTTATTGACGGGAACAGCGTGTCTTGGATACACAAAAAAAAGCAGAAAATTGTT
>ERZ746981.259-NODE-259-length-30870-cov-11.751859_pt1 | contig 30870 bp, 18 predicted proteins | sample MGYA00374948_ERZ746981 | MGnify/ENA primary metagenome ERZ746981 (study PRJEB28757, sample SAMN06711160) | food metagenome | host: microorganism | place: China:Harbin | collected 2017-01-30 | study: EMG produced TPA metagenomics assembly of the Analysis of...
TATATTTTTTCTCCTCTCTCGACTCTTTTTTTTTTCTTTCGTCGAACACACGTACCTATATAAGAAGATCACGATTCCCAAAATCTCCTTTCCCAAATACTGACGATCAAAGAAGAGCGCTTCTTTCTGTGCGTCTTGTTATTTGTGCGTTGTTTGTTTTCGATTTTTTTTATGTCTCTTTCCGCTTTTTGTAAATCTAGATTTTGGTACTTGTGGTAGTATTGCTAATCAAAGCGAATCTACACCTTAAAGTCCAATTTGTCATTCAGACGGTTGAGTAATAATTGCTTTCCTACCCCCGACTTTCAGTATGAGCTCTTTGTCAGAAGAATTAAACGATGATTTTCAACAACTTAGTATTGCCGACGGCAAACCTCTAAAAAGTATGGCAAGCGTCAAAGGTTCACCTTCTGGCTCATCTGATGATCTGGCTACTGAGAGTGTTAAGACGCACTTTTCGGCAAAGGAAGATGCCGCGTTGAAGGAGTCTGAAGCTCGGGAAAAGGCATATGAAGCTATATCCAACTCTCAAGTTAACCAGGAAGCGTCTACTTCTATTGAAACAGGTACTCGTTGTCCTTCGATCGATAAACGTCCTTCTCAGTCATCTAAGGCTATAGCAGATGTCCCTATGGTGAGTAGTACATCTGGAATGTCGGTCTCATCAAGTGGTGCAAAATTCCAATATAACTCTTTGACACATGAACTCCGTGCTGTCGCAGATGAGAATGATGATTCGCAAGGGCAAGCAGCTATTGACAAAATTGATTCTGGCAAGCGGTTAAAGCTGAACTTGGGCGGTGTCTTTTCCAGTGATGACAATGTGAATCCAGACCCCCCATCAAGAGAACTTATTAATATTTACAAGGACATTGATTGGTGTCTGAAAACCAGGAGGAAATATATGAGTTTATCTATTCAGGATGAAGTTGAGAATCCTAAAAATCAATCAGGTTGGAAGATATATCCCGATCCGCCTAAGCCATTTTGGAAAAAGGCTGACAATTACTATGAGAAGAAGATGCCTGAAAACCCGAACTCTGTCCCTGGATCTTCTTTTGAATTTTCCAAATGCGACATTCCAGGCCCTGATAATGATCATGACTTCTTTTTGAATAGTGAGGATGTATTTATTCCTATAAATCTGAAGTCTAAAATGCCCATCTCGTATATTCCAACAATAAAGGATTTTTATGTCGACATGGAGAGAATTGTCAGCATTGCATCTGATGGTCCTACAAAATCCTTCGCCTTCAAGCGTCTAGAATTTCTTGAGGCCAAATGGAATTTGTATTACTTATTAAATGACCATGAAGAGGCATCCGAATCCAAGAGGAATCCACATAGAGACTTCTATAATGTTCGAAAGGTGGATACACATGTCCATCACTCGGCATGTATGAATCAGAAGCATCTCTTACGCTTCATCAAGCATAAGATGCGTCAAAATTCAGATGAGATGGTCATCAAAAGGGATGGCAAGATTCTAACTTTGAATCAAGTGTTTGATTCCTTACATCTCACTGCTTATGATTTGAGCATTGACACCTTGGATATGCATGCTCATAGAGATACTTTCCATAGATTTGACAAGTTTAATTTAAAATACAATCCAATGGGTGAATCCAGATTGAGAGAAATATTCTTGAAAACTGATAATTTCATTCACGGAAGTTACCTTGCTGAAATTTCAAAGGAAGTTTTTGATGATCTGGAATCTTCTAAGTATCAGATGGCCGAATACAGAATTTCTGTCTACGGGCGCTCAATCGAAGAATGGGATAAGTTGGCAGCCTGGGTTGTTGATAACAAATTGTTTTCTCATAACGTTCGTTGGCTGGTTCAGGTTCCAAGGTTGTACAACGTTTACAAGAACAATGGTCTAGTGCAGAACTTTCAGGAAATTGTGATTAATCTTTTCAAGCCATTGTTTGAGGTGACGAAAGATCCAACTTCCCATCCAAAATTGCATGTTTTCTTGGAACGGGTTATTGGCTTTGATTCTGTTGATGATGAATCGAAAAGCGATCGTCGTTTCCACAGAAAATTTCCATTTCCTCACAAATGGAATTCAAAAGATAACCCTCCATATTCATATTATCTTTACTACATGTATTCTAATATTGCTGCTCTTAACAACTGGAGAAAAGCAAGGGGTTTCAATACGTTTGTTTTAAGACCGCATTCTGGAGAGGCTGGAGACACAGATCATCTCATTTCAGCGTATTTGACATCTCAAGGTATATCGCATGGAATCCTTTTAAGGAAAGTTCCTCTGGTTCAATACTTATACTATCTTAGTCAAATTGGAATTGCCATGTCTCCTTTGTCAAATAATGCTCTTTTTCTAAACTACGAAAAAAATCCGTTTCCCGCATACTTTAAGCGTGGCCTACAAGTTTGTCTATCAACTGATGATCCATTACAGTTTTCCTATACGAGGGAGCCATTAATCGAAGAATACTCTGTTGCAGCACAGATTTGGAAGCTTTCAAATGTGGATATGTGTGAGCTCGCAAAGAACTCTGTTTTAATGAGTGGCTTTGAGTGGCAATTAAAGCGTCATTGGCTTGGCGCTGACTTTGCTGCTTCTGGTGTAGATGGAAATAACGTCGAGAAGACCAATGTTCCTAATATCAGGGAAATTTACAGAACTGATACTTTGAACTCGGAGAGGAAATTGGTTGATTATTACTCGTCTTTGAAACTACCAGACTATTGATCAAACAAACGGTAATTTTTTGTTCTTTTTTACGTATAATGACCGTAAATATAGAGGTTCTGTCTTCTAAACTTTGCTATAACATTCATGTGATTCAACAATCACGTTCTATCATTAATTAATTAATATATTTATGTTTCTATGCTCTCTTTTCCAAATATTGTAACTTCAATTTCATGTTTGTGTATGCGCTCTAGTAACTTTTCTGCAAATAATTTCGAAACTTCCTGATGTGATGCCACGGCGATTACCTTTTTATCTTGAAATAATGACGCATGTCTCCTAGACGTCCGACATCTGAAATTTTCAATAAAACTTCCTGTGTCGTATGGGTAGTCGTCAACAGTTAGTGGGATCACCAATCGAATTCCCTCAATACTTGGATGCTTTAAGTTGACGTAAGAAGCTATTCGCTTTAAATGGTCTTTTTCATAGATGCCTTTCTTCTTTATTCGGCGATAAGCTCTTTTGATGTCCCCTTTTGCCAATTGTTCTATTGTAGTTTCATTATGTCTAATCTGTAGTAAATTTTGTAGAATAAGATTTGTAACCATTCCGAAAAAAATAATACAGCCAATCACGCATATAATAGTGGTAGGATGAGTACCATTAACAGATTTTCTTAATGAGAAAATCGAAATAAAGCTGAATAAACATATGAAGTTCATCAGCACTATCAAACCAAGAAACATGCCGTAGTTTTTTTGCCCTATAACACCTCCCAAAAAGGTGCAAAAATGATCCATCGCTATAACGCATCTGTTACAAGAACTTGAATGATGAGCCCTTGTAAGTTTCAAAGACTTACAAGTAGTACACCACCCTGGAAGACCTTGGAAGTTACATATAAACATATCTGGCACGGATAATAATTCTTTATGCGTCACTATTTCGTAATTCTTTGCTGAACAGTCTCCCTTTTGCTGGTCTTTTATATATTTTTGGCCATTCTTGAAAAATGAATCAAGATCATACGGTGGTATTTGGCATTCAATAAATCCAGGGCCACTGTATAACACTGCAAACCAAAGTCCAAATATTAGCGTCAGTATTACATTAAAGATCACTATCAAGCCAATTGATGCAGATCTTGGATGCACGCATTTATAGGAAAACTCGTAGCTAAAACTATATTCAAGAAATCCTAATAATGCCACAACGCAAAGTGGGGTGAAACGTTGTAAACAACATATTAGTTTTATCGGCTTCATTTATCGCTCCTCTATATTTTGCATGGACTTATTATAAGCAAGAAAAAAGGTGTAATAATAATAATGAATTAGGATTTACATGTACGAGAACAGAAAAAAAATTTGAGAAACAGAATGTTGAAAGAACAGGCGATAAGAACATTGTTAAAGGATATATATTGTAACCATAGTTTATATCTTCACATATTTACAGGATGTCATTTACTGTAACGATTGCTCGGCAAATTTACTTTTTGCAAATCAACCACCCTGAAGTGTGAATTATGCGTGCTTTCAAAGCCCTCTAAGTTGGATTGTGTCAACTACCAACCTGATGAGTTTATCTTTATCCTCCTCACTGACATTTCCAAGCTTATAATTTTTTATAATCGTTCTAGGTTTAGCTGTATCTTCAAGGTTTGCATCTGTCACATATAATCCACCTGTATTCTCATTTTCTAATAAATTGTCTAGTCCGGTAGCAATCTTTTCGACTTCATCTTTTTTAATAGGTTCGCTGCTCTCAATAACCTTAAGAACGATCATGTTTGATGTCTCACCCTTAGATGGTATTCCAAATTTCGATAATGCTTCCATTATATTTCTTAGCGGTGACATATCACTGATTATTTCTGTATGAATAGATCTCGCCTTCATATCACCGTTTCTTTCATCCACAAAGCATCTAAAAAGAGCACTATAAAGTTGTTCCAGACATATCACGTTGTCTGCGTTGAGAAATGCAAAATCAATATCTATGTCCACTTTAGATGAAGCTATAAGTTTTCTGATTTCTCGATGATTTCTTACCCCTTTGTATAAAGATGCAAAGATCTTGTAGCGGGGAAAGCCTGGAACTTCAAGTATATTATATTGCATGACTGAATGCGGTCTCTAATTGCTGATAATTATTCATGTCGTATTAATTGCATGCAGTCAAGTTACAGATGAATGTATTCGAAAGAAAATATGAGTATTAACCGTTAAGTGAAAAAATTCAAGAATTTTTAGCTTCCGGATAAAATAAAGTGAAGTAGAAGTATGGTGGTAATAATGACATATTACCAAAGAGTAAAATATTGAACTATTCTCCCCGCTTTGGGGTGTTAGTCTTCAAATAACAAATCCATAGTATTTGTGCAATTTAAAATCACTAAAGAGCGGAATTCCCAGATGGAGAACTCTGATATCTCTGAACCGAATCCGTGGTCCGATTCTGTGAAAAGTTTGAATGGTTCTGATTACACGAATGCAGATGTCCCAGAAAATAATGTATGGAACGAGATTAATAACGAGTTCGGTGCTACAGTTAGACCTAAAAATTCTGAATCAAAGCATGATGCTTCTATTTTGAATCACTCACCGACGGATGGTAATAGTGATTCGCAGTCTGATTTTGGATCTTTCGAAAGTACCAAGTCTTTGAAAGCACCTTTCATCTCAAATAATGATTTTATGAATCAGGTTAATAAACTGTTTTCAACTGATATTCATCCCATAGAATGTGGCTTAAAGGGAAATACTCATATTGATAATAACTATCTTCGCAGTTATGAAAAGCTCACTTTGCCAAATCGAACCTACCCAAAAGATAAGACACTCCCAATTAATTGTAGACCAAGAGTGAAATTCATGAAAAGTCAAATATATAAAGAACTTGTCCGTATATGCAGGGAATGGTCTTTAATTGAAAGCGGTTTAGATGGATGTGAAGTGAAGGACAAAGAAGAAGATCAAAAGCGCATGAATATATTCCAATGGTCTTCAAGAATAGATAAAGACACGGATGAATCAGAGAATAACAAGAATGAACTTGCGAAGCGACAAAAAAGGCACCAAGAGCTTAACCGCAGGAGACTCAGTTCTAAATTGTTAGGTGTGGCATCTTTAGCGGCAGGTAAAATAGTTAGTGATCGACAAAAGCAAGAACAGATCGAACGACAACTTGCGTTAAAAGAACGGCAAAAAAGAGAAGTAAGGTTAAATGAAGAAAAAGTGAAGAAGCAACTTGTTGCTGAACGTTATAAAATAGTAGAAAAGGAAGCAAACAAATCCTCAAGCAAGAAAAAGGGTTTTTTCTTTAAAATGTTTGGTAGAAAGTCAAAAATTGCCAGAGATCATCTCTCCGCGGAAAATATATATAATAAGGATGATCCAGCAGATCCAAAACCTTGTGATGACAAGCAAAAAGATTTGTTGTTTTTAGTTGATGAGTTTGATGGTCTACAAACAGGTGGAGAAAGCGATTTGGAGGATGATGACAAGAAGCGGCAAAGGAGAAAAAAAAGAAATTCCACAGATAGTGATGATGATGATGATGATGATGATAGTATAGCTGAAGGGCAATATAATCAGTTAACTGGGATTGACGGATCTGATTTGATTTTAAGTAAGGAAGGTGAAGCCAAGACAGGTATTGATAAATTGGGTTTGGACGATGGTTTGTCAAATTTGTCTGATATTACAGTGTACGCTTCCGCAAATGTCGGTAATGCTCAAGATGCATCTAAGCAAAGCCTATCTAATGGCCTTTCTGCACAAATTGATACAACTAAGAGTGGTCAGTTGATTGATTTATGAACACTATAATGCCTAGTACTTTTTGTAAAAATCGCATAAACTCGCATAATAATACATGGTTTAAATAATAGGTATTCCGCTGAGCTGATCAATTGCCGAGGAAATGAACCGTTTATTGCGGGGTGGAAATACAGGGCGGCACTTTTTTTTCAGGAGAGCGGAACACAATAAACTTTGGTAAGACTTATGAAGAACGTATTATCAGTTTTGAGAAAGTATTCCGAGTGTTTTAAAAATGGAATATGGAAATTTCGACGGTCATAAATTCGCCGTTTTTTAAAAGTATATGCAATAATATTAATAATATGTAAATTAGTCAAAGATCCAAGCAAAAAAGAAAAATGCTTTTTATGGTGATATGAAATACTATGGGGATGCATTGTTTCGTACCTTTTCTTCTGTAAGAATGGAAAGATCTCATGCGATGCTAATAATAGTTGGGAAATTTTTTTTTGCATCAAAGATAATATACAGGAGGATTTGCACTTTATTCCATGTTTTGATATTTGGTACATATTACAAGGTAATCTAATTATGAAATAAACAGGCAAGCAATTAAATATAGATATACATGAATATATATTCAGTTTGTTGTGTCTGTCAGCCACGCTTTTAATATTAGAAAGAAGTTAAAGATATTAGTTTTCTTTCTTTTTTTTTTCTTGCTCATCTAGCAGATGCGTCAGAGGCTTTATAGAGTGTTGACAATTGTGTTCCTAATATGAGATCTAATAGTGTGAAGCATACCAAAGAAGTTTCCTTTGTTGAGCACCATGATAATAAAAATTCCGCAACAAACCTTGAACTTCATTTCAATTTGAAGTCTTCATCTGATGATCGAGACAAAGGAACAAATGTTGCATCTGCAAATGAGCATTTTGGACAGGATTCGCTGGCTGCACGAGCTTCAAATACATCTCTCGATATGGATTCGACGTTTGGTGTTTTAGAAGATGTTCCTGCATCGATGATAGATCAGCCGAATACTTCTGTTTTACATAGAAGATCATCTGCCGCTCAAGGCCGACCAGTCGTTCACAGTTCGGTAGATATGAATGTTGATTCCAACGAGGGTACACCTACTTGGATCGGTGACAGACCAAGTGTTCTTAATAGTTCAGTTATTTCTCCTCCAATCCCTGAGAGTTTACCTACCACGCCTGGTTATGAATTGAATGGGTCATCTTACTTTGATTTACCTAATAAAAGTGGTTATTCCATTCCCCATCAGCAAACAGTTTTGGCTGCTGCCGGTGACACACTTGTTTCATCATCCATGGAGAAAATGCCTAATATAAGGGCAAATGTTGGCAAAGATGCAGAGGGGCTTTCAAATGAATACCTTAGTTCTAAGAAGAAGCTTCAAGATGTCAGTCATGGTGTTACGCTTGAAAACTCTTCTCGTGAAAAATGGAGATTAGCTGCAACTGTGTTATTTTCATTCACTGCAGGACTCTCTGATGGTGCACCTGGAGCTTTGTTACCTCGCATTGAAAAGTATTATGGGATCAATTACACTGTTGTTTCAATGATTTGGATGTCCAACGCTGTTGGCTATATCTGTATAGCTCTTTCTTCGTTCAAATTAATGCCCTTCTTTGGCCCTAGAAATCTCTCAGCCATTGGATGCGCATTTTTGGCTGTCATGTATGCTATAGTTTGCAGTGCACCTCCTTTTGCGCTTGTTGCCGTTGGATTCTTTTTTGGAGGATTGGGGGCAGCAACAAATTCCTCCTTCCAAAATATATTCCTCAGCAGATTCCAGAAGTCTTCGGTTTATTTAGGTTATTTCCATGGTGCCTATGGTTTAGGTGCATGTCTCGGCCCGCTTATAGCAACGGCTATGGTTAATTCTGGAGCAAAATGGAGTCATTTCTACTTCATCATGCTTGCTTTCTCTATTTTCAATACGGTTAACTTGTTTTTGTCGTTTAAAGGGTACGAGGAAGAGCAAAAAGCGTGGGAAAAATACGATCCTCTGCTCGAAGATATGAAAGGAAGGTTGGTCAGGACACCAGATGAATTGGAATCTCAAACTGATATTCCTTTACAGGCACTTCAAGGAAGTTCAGATGGCACCAAGAATTTGGTGAAATCGATTAAAACTTCCGAAAAGAGAAAGGATGCTAGTGGTCAAGACTTCGCCGAGAGCACATTCGAAAACGTCAACCCAGAATCTCAAAACTTATCACGTAAAAAGTCGACCAATGTAGGCACATCCGACATTGTTGTTGCTTTAAAGTCACCAATCACGTGGTATCTTTCATTTTTTGTTCTTTTTTACCAAGGTGCAGAAGTTTCCATGGGTGGTTGGGTTGTTACATTTCTTGAGGTTTATCGACACGGTAGTACTAATACAACCGGATATGTTGCATCTGGATTTTGGGGTGGTCTTACTTTGGGAAGGCTTGTTTTAACACCGATAATTCACAGGACAATTGGGGCAAAGCGTGGCGTGACTTTACTCATAAGTGTTTCACTTGTCTGTTGTATATTAGCCTGGGTGCTTCCTATTTTCATAGCTGAAGCTGTGTTCATTGCATTCTTTGGTTTCTTTACCGGTCCTATTTATCCATTGATGGTTACTATTGCTGTTCGGGTTCTTCCAAGAAGAATACAGGTTATATCTATGACCATAATGACGGCCTTAGGATCATCTGGTGGTGCCCTATTTCCTTTTCTTGTTGGATTGGTCTCAGAATTTGTCGGTACCTTTGTGGTCATGCCATTTGTTTTCGGACTTTTATCTGGTGCTTTGATCCTTTGGGGCTTGCTTCCAAACCCAGACAGATCTGTTGTTATCAGTTTATGGCAAAGATTATTGTAATTTGTTTGATCATTGTTGTGTGTCTTGTTGTTTTTAATGCTGTTGTTTTATTTTGATATTTCCTTCATATTCTTTGTTCGATTTTATTTTGTCTTGATTTCCCTAAGTTTTTGATTTTTATTGCATTAAGTACGAGGCTACGTCGTTCGAAAACACATGTATTGTATTATCCCTCAACTTCATTTACCGATTGATCAGGATAAATTATGCCTTTTTCCCCTCCCATTATTTTTTCCGGTCCCCTGTAACTTAATTTCGTTTCTTTCAACGCTTTTTACCTATAATAAAACATTAGTATTACAATCAATTGATTTTTTTGACAAAACATATTTTGCGTAGAAACAGACCAGTTTCTATAAAGTTGATATTCAGGACACCGTTTAAAATTCGAAGGAACGTTGTTCTTTCCGTTTCCGTATTTCAGCCTTCTTGTTTCTTGGTCATAAAATAACAATGCGATTACAAATCTAAAAATTTTCCCACAAGTATACCAGTGGATGACAATAAACTTTTCGTACTATTTTACGGGCACCGGACAATAGAAACCAAAAAATTGGGATGCCTTCGGAAACCTTTTTTTGTGGGGATAAATGATCTTAATGCATGCACAAGAAAATATCGACACGGGATTTATGGAGAATGAAACAGCGTATCATATATAGGATGTAACCTGAATAAAGCCAGAAATTGTTCACCTTTTATGTGCTTACTAACGCGATCGCAAATGATATTTGGTAGAATTACAATAAGAACCCGCATTATTTCTCAGTTCACTCTATTATACTTGTGGGTAAGAGCTAAGAAAATGGTATAAAAATAACTTCACAAAGGTTACCCGCCAATAGAAAAGTTTACTAATTTAGAAGTAGACCTTCTATCAGCTTTGTTAATCACAATGTGGGGTATCCCGGAATTAGTAGCTAGTTTATTGTTCAAAGGGGTTGTTGAATAAGATCGGTTGAAAGATGGAATGACTGCTGTCCGTATATCCATAATCGTTTGTTTTTTATAAATTTAGTATTCCGTTAATCGAAAGATTTTTGTTCGTGCTTTCGATTTTTTTTCTTCCTTTCCCCTTCCCAAATTATTGTTTTAATCTGAATGGGTCAGGGAAAAAATATATCAGTGGTGGGAAAGAAAGCTGAATTGTCTATATGGTTCAAATTTTGCCTTTTTCCGCCCAATGTTATAAATAAAGCAGTATGGGCACATTAAATGTTTCTTCCATTGGTACTTATCTTGAATGAAGCAGAAGAAATGCAACCGTTGTATGTATTTTTCGTGTAGATCCTTTTGTGATTCACAAACTCTGTTTGTATTACATAACAGAAGTTGGAATAAGTTTTGTTGCAATGACATATGAGAAAAAGAGAGAACATTTATCAACTCTAAATAATGAAAAGAAAGAAAAAGCATGGGATAATTCTTCCATTCGGAAGATCCGTAATGGCCCTACGGAATTGGACGTCTCGAATACTGATGAACCTGCAACATCAAGATTGGTTCTCGATACAAAACCTCCAAGAAACTTGAAATATGAGAAAACGGAGGGAATTCCTAATTCTCCATCTTTAACTTCAGCCCCATTTTCCTCGTCGGCAAATGCACATTCTGCATTTGGTGTAATTGAGAAAGCACCATCATCGAATATAACACCCTCCGGTACTTCTGTTTTGCACCGTAGATCTTCTGCTACCCAGAAACCTCAGGCATTTAATAGAGAAGCCGACCAGAATTCACAAATAGTTGGTAATTCTGCACATTCACAATCCGCAGTGGATGGCAGGCCCAGCGTTTTCGATAGCGCACTAATCCCTCCACCTATCCCAGAAAGTTTGCCTACCACCCCTGGTTACGAGCTAAATGGTACTTCGTATTTCGATTTGCCCAGAAAAAACGGATATTCGCTTCCACATCAACAAACGGTTTTAGCTGCTACTGGTGAGACAGTTACTACTTCGACTCTTGCCCCAGATGCTCGGGAAGGCTCCGAAAGTCAAGAAGAGCATCTTCTCAGGTCAAAAAAAGAGCTTGAGGATGTCTCCAACGGTTTGACCCTTAGTACTCCTCGTGAAACCTGGCGTTTGGTGGCTGCTATTATATTTGCCTTTACGGCCGGTCTTTCCGATGGCGCACCCGGAGCATTATTGCCTCGAATTGAGGAATATTATGGAATTAATTACACCGTTGTTTCTATGATCTGGATGTCTAATGCAGTTGGATATATATCCATCGCTCTTTCTTCATTTAAACTAGTCCCGTGGATGGGTTACAGAAATCTTTCCGCTTGTGGCTGTGTCTCACTTGTTATAATGTATGCACTTGTTTGCGGTGCACCACCTTTTCCACTTGTTGTGATTGGTTTCTTCTTTGGTGGAATGGGACTTGCAACAAACTTCTCTTTCCAAAATATATTCCTTGGCAGATTTAAAAAATCATCCGTTTACCTAGGATTTTTCCATGGGGGTTATGGATTGGGCGCTTGTCTTGGACCTTTAATTGCAACCTCTATGGTTAATGCTGGCCAAAAATGGAGTAACTATTATTTCATTATGGTCGCTATCTCGTCATTTAATACGCTCAATTTGTATTTCTCCTTTAAAGGGTACGAGAATGAGCAGAAAGCGTACGAGGAATACGATCCTCTGTTGGAAAAACAAGCTGATGTCAGAACTCCAGAGAAATTAGAGTCCCAGACGGATATACCCCTCGCGGACATTCAAGGAACGTCAACTGTGCAGAAAGCCACGAAGAATGGTAACAAAAGTATGAAATCCAGCGTGCACAATGTTAGTGAGAAAACTTTCGAACATGTTAATCCTGAAATTGAAAACTCAGGTAAAAAATCAGGACATGTTTCTGATCTAATGGTTTCTTTAAAATCACCAGTCACTTGGTATCTTTCGTTTTTTGTCCTCTTTTATGGCGGTGCAGAAGTCTCCATGGGTGGTTGGATTGTCACCTTTCTAGAGGTCTATCGACATGGAAGCACAAAGACAACAGGTTATGTTGCATCCGGCTTCTGGGGTGGACTTACAATTGGCCGTCTTGTTCTTACACCATTAATTTATAAAACAATCGGCGCAAAATGCGGAATAACTGTACTTATTATACTTTCAGTTTTCTGCTGCCTTCTAAGTTGGTTGGTTCCTATTTACCTAGCTGAAGCTGTTTTTGTGGCTTTTCTCGGTTTGTTTACGGGCCCCATGTATCCATTAATGGTTACAGTCGCAATAAGAGTTTTACCAAGAAAGATTCAAGTCATTTCAATGACGATTATGACTGCAGTTGGATCTTCTGGAGGAGCTTTCTTCCCATTTATTGTGGGCCTAGCAGCTCAAATGGCAGGTACTTATGTTGTCTTCCCTTTCATTATAGGATTTCTATTTGGTACTATGATTCTCTGGTCCTTCTTGCCTAATCCGGATAGAACCGTTGTTACGAAATATTGGCAGCGACTCTTTTAATTCATTTGTGGCCGTCTTTCGTATGCTTGTTTCTATTTACTTCACAATGATAAATGGCTAGTTCCTTCAACTTTCCGGTGTAAATCATACAGTACACTTCGGCTCGCGCCGTAAAAATCTTTTCGTCAAAACCATTATTATTTGTGTCTATATACATGTTTTATCACAATTAAATACACTTCATATGTTGGACATCATCAGTTCTACTTCTTCTGTCTGGGAACATAATTGTAGTACCACAACTGTCTTGGAGGATAGTCTGTGGGAATTCTTATCTCTAATGGAAATCTCTTACCATACTCATGCTCGTTTGCTATTGTAAAAAGTTTTGGACTAGCAAATTTCAAGTCTTCAGATGCTTTTTTCATACTTTCGTATTGCCTCTTTAACGTTATTTTCTGCTGCTCGATTTTGTTCTTTCTTTCTAATGACCATGCTTTCATTATAGTCCTGTGTTTCACATAATCCTCGTTGCATAGTTTGATTAGTCGAGGCATCTTTCTACCTGCAGACAATACCGATAGTTGAGAAACAACTTTCTGTGCCTCAGGTGAAAGGCCAGCTTTCGAACGCTTTAGACGACATTGTTGAATTCTACAGACTGAATTGCTCCTCGGAATAACCCCTCTTAAGTTTTTAATACCAAATAACATGTTTAAAGTCTGGCCAGTAATATTATTCGTCCATACAAAAGCAAAAATGAAAAATAATGTTTAAAGTTATCCTTCAAATATTATTGTCGAACTGTTCTGTTCTGAGTTCCTCATATTCACGTCGGATCGACAGAAGAAAAAAAAAGGAAAATCAAATTAAAAAGAAATTAAAAAGAAAGACGCGACGATAGACTGCATTAACTCTTATTCCAAAATTCAGCTCGTAATCGAAAAAGACGTCCTGTTCTTTCTTATTTTAAGTATTCGGTAACTTTACAATTATATCATAGAGTATACAATGCTACGCATTTAGTGAAAATATTTCTATTGTACAGCAAGATGGTTAGAAATTGTTTAAACCCCCAGTTAAGCTGATGAATGACTTGTGTTACAGAAAAGGTATTTCAATCGAGTTGTGGAATACGAATATTTAACAATTATCACTGAATATAATAGTTATAACTCTGGATACCTAATAGAACAATGCAATTGGTATTTAGGACTCATATGCGGCAAACAGTTATAAGGACATAGCTGTACATATGAATAAATGCATGAATGCTGAAGAAATACTAAACATTAAAATATTTCGCAAATGAACAGCTCTGCGTAAGCATCTATCGTAAAATACTATCAGATGATGTCTTCAATTTAAATGCACAAGCATGTTTCAAAGAGAATTCATCTATGGTTTGTCTACCTTTTTAAATAGCATGGCAATATTCATAAGAATTAAGTGAATTTTACGTCCACCAGGGAAAAATGTGCCAGCGTACTCCGAATTTTTTACCTCATCAGTCCTTTACAATATCACATAATTGAGATATCTAAAACGTGCATAAATTTAAGCATCTTTCATCCTTCAAAATCTGAATTCCCTTGAATATCTTTATAAACTCTATGTAATAATGTATATCTGAACCATAATCCAGAAACGTTCACACATTACCCCTCATTAATGTTTTTATTGTCCGTGTTTTCTGTACTTGGAACATTTTAGAGTTTTGAGCTCCTCTTGCTTTTGTTCTAAGGCATAGATCGTTTTATCTCTTATTATGAAACAAGAAATAAAGACAAGCTCAAGATTTTTGTGTTCAGGAAAACTCTTTTGCCTGAAAGGTTTTTATAATGAAAAAAATAAAATCCCTAAAACCTAAATTTCAACACAACTTGCTCAACAAAAAATGAATCAAATACATGTTCACAGAATCATAATCAAACACATATATATATATTTACCATGAGTAATATTCTAATTTAAAAACCAGATGGTTAAGAAATTAAATAAGGTATTAGTTTTTTAAGCGCAACAAACATTTTGATATACCACATCAGAATATCAAGATATACAGATCTCCGCGAAGAACTTAAAATCAGAATGCACATGTATTAGTCTTCGTGCTGTTTAAAATTGATTTGGCCGAATCATAGATATAAACTGCTTATATTCTATGGATAAAGTAGGGTTATCCTTTAAGTAAATTCTAGCTCTGTCATTGAATGATAAATTATTCCAGAGTTCTTCTCTCCCGATTTCACTCAACGTTGGGACACCATGAGTCTCGATTGCAATTCCACTTGCAAGGGTACCACAAATACAGGCAGCATTTAAATCACCATCACTTAATATATACCCAGTTGCGAAAGCACCAACAAACGTATTACCACAACCGGTTGGATCCACAACTTTGCTTTGATTAATATAATAAGGAGGGAACCACCTTTTTTGCGCATGCGTCATAAGTAAACTTCCCATTTCTCCACAACGGAGTACAATTGCTGACTTTAAGGTTTTAGTGATGTAAGGTAAAAATTCTTTAGCGACATTCTCGCAACAGTTGGGGTTATGCGGCTCCGGCAATCCCAACAGTGAAGCACATTCCGCAGCGTTAGGTGAAAGAACATCTATTTTCCCTAACACCGGTATACATTTGGATAGCATATTTCGGGTACAGTCATCTGGGTCCGGTTCCCAAACAACAAATGGCATATCTTTATCACCTCTAATTTCTTTAAGCTTCTGTAAAACTTCTAAGCAATCTTCCGGCGAGATTATGAAATGAAATGACTTTGAATATAAAAGTTGCCTATGCACCAAGATATCTTCCAAGCCAATGCAAATTGGCTCAGTAGTGAAACGGAACTCCCGGTATTCATTCGCTCCATAATTATTCCAGCCATGATTACAAGCACGATCATTATGATATCTAAAAATGGCAGCGGTATTCCAACTTTTGAGTTTCTGCTCAATCGTTGGCGGGCAATCATTTCCAATGTCCACTATCCAACCGCATTTATTGGCGTAATTATTTCCCAAAACTATCCTTGAGCCGACAATAGCGAATGTTCCTCCCCCTCCAAGAACATTGTATAAAGAACTTCCGTTGGAAAAATGTATTTCATCAATGATAAACAAACCTAAAGAACAAAATATTAAACGCTTATCACTCATATTTAAAAATTTCACCGTGAAAATGACCCCATAATGTAGTATTTGTGAGACAGATTGTCAACAGTGGGCTCATATAATTAAAGATATCTACTTTCTATGCAATAGAGATCTCTTGTACGGCAAAACTAGAACATTGCTTCGATATTCAGAAAAAAAAAATATTTTTCATAATTACAAACAAAATTACACTAATTTAGAACCTATAAACTGATGTAAGCATATTCATTGGCGGGGGGTGGATTCCTTCTCTAAAAATTCTGTCCACATGGACACAAAGGATCTACTTGGATTGAGTTTATCCGCCGGGGTGCTAACAACACTGTTTGAATTAACTTTCGAATGTGAACTCAAGAGACCAGCATGCCTTCTCATATCGTCACTCCAGTTAAGATAATTTGATATCAGCTGAAGCACTTCATATTTTTTAGAGTCACCTCTTGGAATCTGAAGGAAACTAATAAAAAGATTAGAGACCAATTCCCTGTCCACAGTTTCTTGAGATGACTCTTGCTTTATAAGCTTCATAGCTTTGGTAAGATGTTCATTCAATGCGATAGTCTCTCGCCTTAATTTTCCGATGGTCTTCTGCTTGGATTTTATTTCTTTCTGTAATGCAGTATTTTGGTCAAGACTTTCTTGATATAACTTGCGTAACTTTTCTAGAGCATCAAGCTTATCTTGCTGCATTATCAATTTTTGATTTTTAACGTTAAGCTGTTCTTTATATTCATTAGAATCCAAATTATATTTCACTTTCAAGGATTTTAATTCTTGGATGAGCTTGCTACGCTCACTTTTCAAACCATTGAATTCTTCATTAATCTTTTCGTTCTCCTTCAAGTTCACAACACATTTCTTATTCAATTCATCAACCTCATGCTGCAGACTTTGCTTTGATGTCTTTTCTTCGTCAATCATGATAATATACTCTTCAATTTCTGACCTAGCTTCTTGCAAATCAGCCGCCAACTTTTTATTTCCTGTTTGAAGCCGCTTTACTTCAAGTGAATACTCGTTACTTTTGATTTCTGTAGTTTTTTCCAGACTCATCTTCATTCTTGACAGTTTTTCGTACTCTAAGTTAAGTTTGTTCATATCTGCTTGCAATTGTCTTATATCCAATGTCAATTTGCCATTTTCCTTCTGAAGTTGAATGTTATTTTCATTCGTCTCTTTCATTTGTCCCTTTATCTTTTCCAGTTCAGACTCAGACGCTTTCATTTTGGTAAAAACACTCTTCATTGAAGAAAGTCTGCTTAAAAGATTATGATAATTTTCTTGGACTTTATCATGCTCATTGGATTTTTCTTCCAATTGCTTTTCAAGCTCTTGAATCTTTCTCTCTGCCTGACTATCTGCTTCTTTATCCTTTCTCAATATTTCAGCTTCCTCCCTCAAACTAGTGTTTTCGCTACGGAGAGTGTCGATTACTTTGTGTAATTCATCATACTCCTTCTTTTCATTTTTCAAAATTTCATCAATTTTAATTGCCCCATGCTTCTTTTCATCCTTTAAAGTTTCAATTGCTTTTTGTTTAACATCCACCTCCTTTCTTAGTTGATCATTTTTTGTTTTCAAAACAACTTCCGTGCTATTGCTGGATGATTTGAATCTAGTCAAACTAATTTCTTTTTGAGGTCTAGAAACTTCCTTTACTTCATTAGGTTTATCGGAATCGGATGGATTGCTGATGGGTTCCATACTTGTTCCATCCTTATTTTTGTCTGCCACAATTTCTTCATTGAAATGGCTATCGTTTTTTGGACTTTGAATATCCGATCGATTCTTTCTTTGTCGTTGCTTCTTCTTGCCCTTACTCATACCGGTTTAAGTACGTATGATGAGATCCCTTATTTTAACTAGCAAACGACCATACTTTGATTTTATTTTAGTCCTTTGAATCCATGAATTTTCAGCCTTTTTTTGAGCTCTCGTGTATTTAAAGTGTCACTAGTTTTTTTTTTACTTGAAAAAAATATTGAGGAAAGAAAACACTTAGCTGTTCAAAAATGAAGACATACATTAAACGACGATGAATACATACATGCTAATTCTCCATCAGTTCGAATCATTAACATAATAAGCATTAAGAATCCATTAATTAGGAGTCTCTGATTAATATAGATATTATGACTGCTGAAACAAGAACCAAATACCCTACATTGTCATCACCTACATCAAATCCCAAACTGGTATGGCTGGTAATAATGTTAGGATTTGCTTTGAGACTATTGGTTCCAGTGTTTATTCCTGGGGTGACAAGAGTGCTTGATCAGTCAGTTTTATTTTCGACTCCAATCAACTCTTTTCGTTCGTTGAAAGAGGCGTTGTTTCTTTCTTTCAACAACATGAACCCTTATCATGAGGGTGAAATTGTTCACCATCCTCCATTAGTTCTTGAGCTTTTCAAATTTTTGGAATCTCCGATTCCAATGAATATCTTTTTGGCATTAATGGACTCATTTTGTGGGATACAATTGATTAAGCTTAATAAGAAACTCAGAGATCATGACAACGATAGATCATACTATCCTGATTATGTTATCGCCGCTTTTTATAGCTTCAACCCATTGGCGCTTTTGACTGTATATGCTAAGTCGACAAATACAATAAACAACTTTGTTTTCTTGACAGCGTTGAATGCATTTGCCTCAAATCCGCTTGGCTTATCTTGCATGGTGTTAATTGCAGTGTCGGCATATCTCTCTTACTACGGCTGGTATTTTATTATTCCGATGCTTTTATTTGCGTACAAGAAAGCGTCAAAAGAAGGTCGGGGTGCAAGAAACATTGTTTTCAAATCAATTTTCACGTTTTTGCTAACTTTAATGGTCCTTCTTGGCATCAGTTACAAGATCAGCGGTAGTTCATTCAGGTTTGCTTCTTTAGTTTACGGGACTATTGTAAGGTTTAGGAAGATTACCCCTAACTTAGGTTTATGGTGGTACTTTTTCACCGAGATTTTTGACGCATTTAGTCAGTTCTACTTGGGAATATTCAACCTATACAGCTTTATATTTGTGGTTCCAATCACGATGAGATTTATCGGATCAGAAGACAGTTCAATTATTGATGCAATCTTTACGGTTTGGAGCCAGGTGGGAATTTTGAATATATCCCGGGCATATCCTACGATTGCAGATAACAACATATACTTTTCAATGATGATATTGTTCAAACCTCTTTACAGGAAGCTCAAGTTTGCCCCCTCTGTCTCGACTCTGGCAATGTTCACCATCCTTCTTCTTTTACCTGTCTTCTATTATGTCTGGATGGGTGCAAATTCGGGAAATGCTAACTTTTTTTACGCAATTGGCTTGACACACACATTGATCGAAATGGTTGTTCTTTCGGATTTCTTCTGGTCAAAATTGCAGCTTAATTATTATAAGTCAAAGGGTATTGATCCAAACAAAAAGGAATTGAAATTAACGCAGATATAAATGAATACTCGATAGATAAAAATTTAATACCCCACCATTTTCGCATATTAGATTGGAATGTAAAGTTATTTTATGCTAACCGAATTCAAATAGTGTAGAACAAAAAATATGAGATCAGAGATCGTGCGCACTTCTACAAAATGTACTTTTGAAATTGCTTTGCCTTTCTCAGAATACCAATTACTTCTAGGTATTCGGAATGTCGCTGTAGAACCAATTGTTAGCCAACTCAATGACTACACTTACGGCAGGCCCGGTAAGAAAAAAGTAAATGAATAGTGCGAATCTTGAATAGCAATAATTGTTCAAAATGTTCAAGTTACTGTGTAAGGACTAGAAATCCAAAACGGGGACAAAAAAGTATGCCGCCTACTTGGAGTAAGTGAAAATGAGGATAGAAACAAGTATTATTTTCTGTCATGTCAGGAATACAAATGTGTATTCAACGTTGCAATATTGCACCCAAAGAAGAGGAAAAGGGGGAGAGGAAAAGGGTGCTTCGCATGAACACGAGGACCCCTGAGGAAGAAATATAATAAAAAAGTATAAAGAAGTGCTTTATTGAAGTGAAATAGAGAAGACAGGGAAGTAATTGAGGGAAATGGCCGGGCTATCGGATTACCATTCTGGATGGAATCTCTGCAGAAGAAAAAAAATACTCGAAAAGCGAAGTGGCCGTATTCTGCTTAAATCATTTTAATCACATTGCATACATAAAACAATAGTTCTTCTTATTTACAGAACTTTGCGCTTTTTGTGTATTAAGGTCTTGCAACAATAGTTTTGGACTAAAATACGTCGTATTACTTATGCCTGCCGAAGAGCACCTTATTAGCAGACAACAAATTGAAATAACAATTAGCGTCACCTAGGGCAATTATATCCTTAAGGAAAATACCACAAAGGTAAAGAATAGCAAGCATTGTAGGAAACAAAGAATGTAGGGTAAAGGGCCCAACTTGTGATCATGATAGTTTTCGACGGGGAATAAAAGGGGGAAAAAACTGAGTGCCACCGAAAAATTTTTTTACCACGGGATATATTGGCACGAAAGCAAAAGTCAACGCATTTTGTAGATGTGAATATTTGCTATCTTTATTGAAGGAAGATACCGTTAAAAATTGATGCGTGCTATTGTAGAAAATGCAGATAACGTAATGGTCAACGGTATCTTTAGCATTACTATCGTGGATGAACCAAATTAGAGTTCAATTCTTGTAAGGCATTATTCAAAGATTAGATGAAAAGGAAAAAAGGTAAATAGAGCAAAAAAAAAAGGGAACAACCGCGCGTATGTGAAAGAATCGTTAGATGCAGAATTGGAGAAACAGCGAAAACGAGAGATAGATGATAGCGCGAAAATGATAGATAGCCAAAGATATTGGAATAAAGCACGAAAATAGTTTTGTGGTCGGGGAAGGGAAAACGAAAAGAAAAAGAAGAATAATAATACTTGAATAATCGGACATGGTTAGCCGTTTGCTTTATTCTTTTTGCCGTCGAGAAAATAGAGATAGAGAGACGGAGGATCTAGTTCTAAAAGCTGCCTAAAGCCGTACTACTGAAATATCTATTGGCGTGATCTAGCAAGGTGATTCGTTTAACACACACCAAACTTTGGGCTAATAATAATGTATAGTCAGCTATCAAACACATATTACAGCCAGCAGCAACAAAATGCAACCAATAATCTAAGTTATTATAAACGGACAGACACGCTTTACCAAAAAGCGAGCTTCTTTTTCGTACGGATTATTTAAGGAGCATTTAGATAATTGTATTCAATATACAGTATTCCCCTATTGCATTATGTTAAAAAACTATTTTTTGTGAACACTAGATTGTTCTCGTAATTTTTTTGGTTGTTTATTCTTATTACGTTGACTGTGTTTATACATCTTTTATTATTGCTTAAAATTTAATTTCTTGATTCAGCAGCCAATGGAGTTGCGATTTTTTTTCCTATTGTAATCAGTTGTATCCAAATGCACCGAATTGGATGAGCGCGCTGTTTTTTAATTTACTTTTCGGGACACTTCTTTGAACTCTCCAAGTGTGTAATATTTGGAACTTGAGGTGCGAGGTGTAAACTTTCCCAAAAAAGAAATCGGGTCCTGCCAGTTGAAGAATAAGTTTATCCCCGTAAGAAAGCTTAAAAATTGATGTACTTGATTATAAAAGGATACATATTTCCCTTCAATAGGCGCCACACAACTATCAACGAACGACTTTAATTTCTCTCTTTCTGCACCAACTCTTGTTCAAATATTGTTGTCAAATCTTATTCACTCGCTTATAATAAACTAAAAATGAAGTTCTCTACTGTTTTGTTCGCCTCTGCCGCTGCTGCTTACAACACCACCGTCATCGAGACTATCACCTCATGTTCTGAGGCTGGTCCATGTGAGACTATCACTTTGACCTCTACCTACTGCCCAGAGGAGAATGCCACCTCTGTTGCTCCATTTGAGGGTGCCGCCGCTGCTGGCCACGCCAACGTCTACGCCGCTGGTGCCGCCGCTTTGGCTGCTGGTGCTATGCTTTTGTAAGTTAATGGATATTAACTTATTGAGCATTTGGGTGTATTAATACTTGCCAACTTGTTACATTGCTTTAATTTTTTGTGAGTGATACGTTGAGCCGAGTTGATCACGTTTATACTTTAATCGATGAGGTTTCTTGTCGTGCTTTTTTTATTTACGAATCGAATAATTTCGTTGATACTTTGGGAAAAATAAATATTGTTGTAGCTTTGATTGTATTAAGTGCAGATTTTATTTTTTTGGTAAGATGCTGCTTTTCTTTATTTCCATTTTTATTTTTATTTTTCGAGGTTGCTTTCGGGAGATCATCGGGTTTCCGTAAGGCGGTGGTGTTGAGACTGTTCAAGATCAACCGAAATAAAGCAACAAACAATTTAAACAATACATGCTTCTCTTATATGAAACTGAGCACAGGCCTTTTATGCTGCGGAAAATTTAAAACGAAATATGAATTTATACACATAATAGAAAATTTTAATTTATATCGTTAATATCAAGTAATTGAGCGGTATGGAGCGATGATTTACAGAACTAACCCAAAAGACCACCACGGGCATAGTTCACGTATCTAGATCGTCCCGAAGATGCTTCCACAAGTCTTTTTAATGTAAGATCGAGCCGATCACGAAGTTCTATGTTTTTATTTCTAGCTTTATCGCAATTTTCTTTGGCCTGCTCTAGTTGCTTCTTTTTCAAGTTGGCGGTTGACGTTTCTTCGGATTGTTCCTTTATTTTCTCACGTAATTGTCGTGCGTATGATTTCTTTTTATCAAACTGAACGGCTGACTCCTCTACAGACTTCTTCGCTCTTATCAGCTCTTCTCTCATGTACTTCATTTCCGTATTGTTCGATTCCACCTTCTTTTGGATCCGGGTCATATTATCTTTGCATTCTACGGTCTCCTTATCTAAGCATATCCATTTCTTACTTGCCGACTTTTCACCCTCTGTTGAGAAGGAGTTGACTAGCTTAGAAACATCCTCCCTTACCATCGATAACTCCTTCTTCAACTTTTCAATCCTAACATCAAGACCCTCTATTGCTGTTGTCTTTGAAAATACATTTTTCCGCATATTTTCTGCCTTCCTCAACATTCGACTGTATTCTCTCCTCATAATTGCAAATTCTTTCATCCTCGATTCAAACGTATCATCAAACATCCTAAGTTCTGTATTAGTGCTTTGCAATGCAGACATTTTCATCGTGAGACTGTATATAAGTGTATGAGTGAGGACCTCATCCTGATGAATCTCTTTTGAGATACCAGTAAGTTTGTAATAATCACTGTTGAGAGGATTCGTTAAATACTTTTTCTGCCATCTTTTTGATTCATAAAAATCAAGCTTCTTCTCATTTTCTCCGCAATAGCGGGGCTGTACAATATGGCTCACCATTTTAGTTTTACCGCTTCCAAAATTGAAATTCAAATTTAACTCCTTGGATTCTTCCTTTGATTCCGCTTCCTCCTTTAAAAAATCCTTGTTATCAAAATTGAACTTGACTTCAGTAAGCAACGAGTGCTCAACATCTTTACTATGAAATATTGGAATTTCAGGAATGTCCGGCAATGGCCAGTCAGTTTTGCAAGGCTGCTTAAACCAATCAGTTAAATACTTCAGGTGTGAAGTATACACAGGTTTCAAGATTGTAGGAAGTTGGCCAACGCTTCCCCTCATGCTCACAACGGCTGCAACAACTCTTCTTATATAATCATCACTAGATCTATCGCTAAATTGATTTCTGAAATAAAGTGCAATGTGGTCCACCGAATATATCGGGACTAATTGTAATATTTGTGTTTGTGAGGATAGGTATTTGCGAAGTTTCTCATTATTAGGGTCTGCTGTTACATCAAAAAGAATTAAAAAGTCGAGACCTAAGTTTTCGTCTTCTTCATTGTTTGGCAGGTCCTTCTCATTTAAATTTTCCATACTGGAAGGAAAGAGATGCACTGTTAAGTGAAGTCCCATATGCGCCTTTTGCTTTGCACTGGAATCCCTAACCTTAACACCTGAATATCTTTTCAAATAGCATTTTGAACCGGTACAAAGGGAGTTAACTAGATCTAAGGTTTTACCTTCTCTAGCAACAATTCCAACATCAATATTTTTATTGCTATCTCTGGAATGATCATTTTTATCCCTAGGATTATATGCAGCATCCAGTATATTTAAAATATCATTCAAAACTTGAAATTTACCACTTGTCTCCGCTAACCGTTTCGGTAAGTCTCTATTAGTCAAGCTTTTAGGAAAGTAATGATCAATCAAAAGGTAAGGATGCGAAGTGATGAGCTGATCGTTGTTTAACATGGTATGCAAAGAGTCTAAAATAATTTTTCTGTTTGTAGAAGTAAGCCCATCATTATTCTTGTCCTTTGTTCTTTCAAAGAATTTAAGAATATCACTGTAATGTAATGAAACAATCTGGTCGGTTAATTCTTTCTGGAAATCGCTCATCGGCGTAAGTATTTTATAGTTGTTTGATATTTGATAATCTGGGTCAATAAAGAAATGCTCTTTATCAATAACCTGAGGTTCGGGTTTTGCATCCAAAATTCGTTTTAAATCCATTTTAATATAGACTCAATATTCCTTAGTAAACGCTGAATCTGAAAGTCGTTGAGAGATATTTAAAAGATGAAAACAAATCAAGATTGAATGCTCTGTTTCCTTTACAATTTATTTATACAAATTTTTTTTCGTGCTCTCGTCCTGAAACTTTTGATTTTCTTAACTCCTCTTCACTTAATAAATCTACAAACAAATTAACTAGATATAAACTCAACGTGAAAAGTGAAGCAGTCGTGTTATCACACGTTATTAAATCATCCTTGCTTTCCGGACTAATTTCAAAGCAAATTTTTTAGAAAATGAAGAAGACTAATTTGAATACACTTACAGATGGTATGTTATTGTTTTTTTAAATATATGATTAATTGCGTCTGAAGCCAACAATACTAACTGATTAATACTACAGATGAAATCAAGCTATACGATAGACAGATTAGATTATGGGGAATGGATGCTCAGGCAAGCCTAAGGAATTCTAGAATTCTTTTGATAAATTTTACAAGTGTGGGTGTCGAAATTTGTAAAAATTTGATGCTTGCGGGTGTCGGCTCCTTAACTATAGTTGATGGAAATAAAGTACTTGATCAAGATATGGCATCAAACTTTTTTCTTTCTTCTTCACAAATAGGAAGATTAAAATTGGAAGCATGCAGAAATAGCATTTCTGATTTGAACAAAAGGGTTCAGTTAAATATTGTTACAGATGACTGGAGAACATTGTCAGATTTGGAAACCTTTATTTCAAAATTTAGTTTAACAATCGCTACTGGTGTCAACAAAGAAGAAATAATAAGGTTGAACAACATCACTAGAACATTAAATATTCCATTCTATTGCACATCTACTCACGGCCTATTCGGATTTATATTCGCTGATTTAATTGAGCATCATTCAACAGTGAAATATGATAAATCCTCACAGAAAAAAGTTGGTCGAACCGACGAGGTAAGTACAATAATAAAAATTCACGAGAAACAAGAGAACGATAAATCGATTCAGGAGTGTTTGATGAATTTTAAGTATCGTCCATTTTCAGAAATAGGCAGTACTTTTATTAAAAACATATATCGCACACCAAAGAAACAGATTAGAAAGGTCAGTGTCCTTCTCCCAGGAATCCTAGGGCTTCTTGAGTATGAAAGTGCAATAAATAAGAAAATAGAAGATGTTAATATCAGTGAAAAGGAATTATTAGAAAATACGAAGAAAGTGTTGGAAAAAATGGGATTACCAATGCAGATAGCAACAGACAATACTAAGAAGATAGCGCAGCTTGCAAAGCAGGCTTACTGTGAATATCAACCTATTAGCAGTATCATTGGCGGCGCAGTTTCACAAGACATAATTAATTGTTTGGTTGGAAAAGAAGTTCCGATCGACAACTTTGTTGTACTAGATGGCTCGAGTGATGAAATGCTAATGTACATATTGTGAAATTATTGGTAGGGATACACTCTCAGATATATATATTTGTTTTGTAAAGATAACGCAAATTACGGTATTAATGAATGAATTAGAGTTCCGTGTGATAAATTTTAACCGACCTGTCCCAGCCGCCAGTAATGATTGTTTTACTATCAGAAGAGATGTCACAACACATTAATTTGTCAACATTTTTGAATTTTTTAATAACTGAAAAGTTATCACTTGATATCAAATTCAGATATCCATCATAGCCACAGGATGTAATGTACTTATCATCGGGGGAAATTTTAATGTCTGTTATGACCTTTGAATGAGCCAACACTGTGTTTGTGGCAGCTGAATCGGCTCTTCTCAAATCCCACACTTTAAGGTTATTATCTGCACCTCCACTAATAAGTTGATATCCATTTGGGCGCCAGGCTAAGCCATGGATTGCACGAATATGTCCATTTTTCTCAAGAGCTGCTATTGATTTTCCTGTTCTTATATCCCAAATTCTAATGATCGCATCAAGACCGGCAGTGGCGAGAAGTGATCCATCTGGATGACAGCTCAATGAAGTCAGTTCTTTGGAATGTCCTTCCTGGTAATATAATGATTTCTGTGTTTCGACATCCCAAAGTCTCCAGGTCATATCATACGATGCACTAGCAATAAGACTATCGATGGGAATAAACTGTAGGGATGTCACTCTATCTGTGTGACCATAAAATTTTGGATATTTCTTCATATGTACTGCTGACATGTTAAGTAATGTAATATTACCTTCAGATCCACCGGTGGCAACTATTTCATTTGAGTGCGGCATCCAATCCAACGTGGAAATTTTACCGTCTCCTACATCCATAAATGTCCGTTTAACATCCAAAGAATGTGGATCTAATATATAACAATGACCATCCCAGGATCCCGCTGCAATGAAAGCACTACTATACGAGAATTTTAGGGCCGATGTGAAACGGTTCGAGATAACCTGAGAACCTTCGATTTCCATCGTCTTCAAGGTTGCATAATACGACCGTCTGGATTTAAGTTCTGTAATCATATCAAAGTTCTGGTACAATTCTCTCTGCTTATCAGTCCTAATTTTTGCTCTGTTAAGGGAGGAATCCGCTATTCGCACCCTCACATCAAAGAGCATATCAGGCCCTGGTGTATAAAATTCTTCATCTTTCTGCTCCTCTGACTTAGAGGGAGCAATGCTTTCTTTGCCCAGTTCTGCTTGTGAAGAAAGAAAACTTTCCATGGAGTTTTTATTCTTTGAAAAGAACTCTATGAGCCGCTGTCTTCGTTCCAACGGACCTTCACCAAAGTATATGATAGGTTGTTGGAAACGCCTTAACACAAATTTCACATCGTCATCTATCGTAGGAACGATTTCGGTCAAATTACTAGCTTCTTCCATTGAAAAATTGTGCAGATATTAGTAACTGTTGTTTTTGAAAAGACAATTATTCTTAAACTGTCAGAAATTGGAATATGGTTATTAAAACTCTAGATGTCAAATGAGAAAAATTGCTTCGCAAAAAAAAATAAATATATATATGTGTATATATAATTTAACTGATTTCCGATGCCCGCATAGATCGTCATGCAGTTGCATCAAGTTGCATTAAGATTATATAGATGCTCGAAACACAGTACTTCAATGCTTTAAATGTTGATCGGTATACATGATTTTTGTATTTTCACTTACTGTATTGCAGACATTCTCTTTAAATTTATATCTGATAAAATATGTCACTCAAGAGTACGTCCAAATGATTGAACAATTTTTGATTTATATGTGCGAATAAAGCAAATTGAAAGAGCACATTTTCACCAAAAGTTGTCGGAATTGAGAGCGAATTTATCATCATCGTAAGGAACTACAGCTGTTTTCATGAATATTTAATTTATTTGTTGTACATCATAATCAGTTTTATCAACATCTTTACGTAACTCTTCACACCCTGTTATTGCGTACACAAAGCAGAAATATTTTGTACGTAAAATTATTCGTAATAAGCGTTCCAACATTAATTCCGAGTTCGGAGAAGCGTTCTTTCACGCATAAACAAATTTATGTGCGTTTAAAGATGGAACACGGCTTTTCGGAATTATTTATCAATGTTGAAACGGCAATAAGGGGAAGATAGGTTTTGCTTTTTCATCTGTTCGTTAACCCTTCGGAGTGAGGGCAAGCTGATGAATAATAAATAAATAAAGTAACCGGGGTAAAAAATTTATTCATTTGGACAGCAAAAAGGTCATAAGTAAATTTATGCCTCAAATCAACGAATAACCATTATATTATGCCAAGTGCATAGGTACTCTTGCTTGAACACAGATGATTCCGTTTCCCCACAATAATCTTTTTTGCCCCAGGCGGATGGATCTCCACAATAGTTTTCTCAGTTCGCGGGTTTTCGGACTTTTAGGCCGAAAGGAATTCTTTCGTTTTCTGGTATTTAATGGTGGAAAGGAAGATACTTGTGTTAGTTTAGAAATGATAATAGCCTAATCGATTTTTTTTTACAATTTGAACTACAAGAAATATAAATATGGCCTTCATTCCCATAATGGAAGTGCTTTTTTCTTCGCCACTGCTTTACCTTTAATTCTCGTTAACCAGAAAAGTTTGAAAACACAAGCTTGATTTAAAAGAAAAATTGAATACTAAGCTAAGGCAATGGTTTATACAAGTATAGATCTTGAGAAAGAACAACAGGATTTCAACAATGAGGTTGCTTCAATTAAAAAGTGGTGGTCGGAACCTCGTTGGAAAGGGATCAAAAGGCCTTACACCGCTGAGGATATTGCCTCCAGAAGGTCCACGGTTAAAAACCCAAATGCATCTGACATCATGGCGAAGAAAGCTTTTAAGTTATTCCAGGAGCATGCCAAAAATGGTACTTCTTCCATAACATTTGGAGCCCTTGACCCAATTCATGTGTCTCAGATGGCAAAATACCTAGACACTGTTTATGTCAGTGGATGGCAATGCTCATCAACTGCTTCCACTTCTAATGAACCATCTCCTGATTTGGCTGATTACCCTATGGACACTGTTCCAAACAAGGTTCAACATTTGTTTTATGCCCAATTGTTTCATGACCGGGTCCAGCACAGAGAGAGATTTTCTGTTTCCGAAGAGAAAAGGGCGAAAATGCCTTATATTGATTTCATGAGGCCCATTATCGCGGACGCCGATACTGGTCATGGTGGTACCACAGCAATATTCAAGTTAACCAAGTTGTTTATTGAGAGTGGCGCTGCTGGAATACATATTGAGGACCAGGCTCCAGGTACTAAGAAGTGCGGACATATGGCCGGTAAGGTTCTTGTTCCTATCCAGGAGCACATAAATAGATTGATTTGCATAAGGGCATCTGCAGATGTTTTTGGTTCTGACTTGATTCTTGTTGCTAGAACAGATTCCGAGGCCGCAACATTGATTACTTCCACAATTGACTTTAGAGATCATTATTTTATTTTGGGAAGCACGAATCCTGACATCGAGCCTCTGGTTGATGTAATGAATGCGGCACAGAATAAGGGAATGTATGGTAAAGAATTGGAAAAGGTTGAATCTGATTGGATGGCAAAAGCTGGGGTTATGCGCTTTAGTGAAGCAGTGGAGACAGAAATAAAGAAGTCAGATATAAAGGATAAGAATGCCGCTATCAAAAAATTCAATGATAAGGTTACACCACTTAGCTGTACATCCAACGTTGAGGCAAGAAAACTTGCCAAAGAAATTCTTGGAAAGGAAGTCTATTTTGATTGGGATAAACCAAGGGTTCGGGAAGGCTACTACAGATACCAAGGCGGTACACAATGTGCTATTAATCGTGCTAGAGCATTTGGTCCATATGCTGATTTCTTATGGATGGAAACTAAATTACCAATTTACGAACAGGCCAAGGAATTTGCTGAAGGTGTGAAAGCCGTGTATCCAGATAAATGGTTGACCTACAACTTGTCGCCATCATTTAACTGGAACACTGCAATGTCATCAGAGGAGCAGGAAACGTATATTCAACGATTAACAAAGCTTGGCTTTATTTGGCAGTTTATCACGTTGGGTGGTTTGCATCTAAATGCTCTTGCTGTGGATAATTTTGCCCGTGACTTTAAGAAGATTGGAATGAGAGCATATGGCCAAAATATTCAAGCACATGAGATCGAAGATAATGTGGAGGTTGTTAGACACCAAAAGTGGTCTGGAGCCGAGTATGTTGATAGCATTGTAAAAATGGTCACTGGCGGAGTTTCCAGCACTGCGGCAATGGGTGAAGGTGTTACAGAATCACAGTTCAAGTGATTTAAATAATTTCTTCTTGAATACCTGATTTAAATGCTTTCTTCCTGAGTATCTTTCATTTATGCATAAAATTTCAAATTGTCGGCAAGGCAATAAATATATTATAATTTTCTTTTTGTTTGATTTCATAATTGCTTGTAATAATAAACAGGATTACTCAAAGTAGTAGGATATCGTATAATTGACAGAAATACAAAAATTCAGATAGAAACGTGAATAGTTTATATTGGAGCTATAATATAGAATTCGTTTGTTTTTTGAATCAAAAAAATATATATGAAATAAGTAGAAAGCTCACAAATAAACTATTGTAGCCTGGTGCATATTTTTACAATCCGTTATAGAAGTAATTGTAACGCTCAGCCAGATTTTTAATGAGAAATGATCAAACGGGAAAAAGACCGCATAATACAAATAGGATTCCTAGACAAAGAAACACGAACAATTGATTATTAAAATTGTAAGACTAACAAAAATATTTTATTAAGCAGAAAATGGAGAAAACATTGAATGTAAATTGTCGGACATATGAGAATATTACCTAGTATTAAGCAATCTATTATTATATGTCATTAGATTTATTTGTTTTGAGATCTGAACTTATTCTAGAGTAACGAAGATTTAGAATAATATCTAATAGAGACAATCCTGGATAAAATGCACTAACTGTGTATGTTAGGGAATCAGC
>ERZ746981.260-NODE-260-length-30663-cov-928.627640_pt1 | contig 30663 bp, 23 predicted proteins | sample MGYA00374948_ERZ746981 | MGnify/ENA primary metagenome ERZ746981 (study PRJEB28757, sample SAMN06711160) | food metagenome | host: microorganism | place: China:Harbin | collected 2017-01-30 | study: EMG produced TPA metagenomics assembly of the Analysis of...
GGGGCTGCCGCACGGCGGCCGTCTGCCGCCGCAACCGTGCCGACAGGCGGCGTGCGGCAAAGCGTGCACCGAACGCAAAGCGTAGCAGGGGGCCAAAGCTGCCTGCTGCCAGCGGCCCGATGAAATAGAGCCCCGGCACGCTTGATTCGAAGTGGCGCGACAGCGCGGGCATGTTGCCTTCTGTATGGATGTCGCGCGCCAATGCAGGGTCCACAAACGGGATGCGTGCCACGTCAACCTGTACCCCGGTGCCCAGGAATACGTGGTCCACATCCATCTCCCGCATTTCACCCGTGCTGGTCTCAAGGAATTCCAGATGGATGGCCTGCTGGCGCATGCTGGCGCGCTGCAGGTCGAGATTAAGGCAGATGGGTACTTTCTCACGCACCACCTGCCCGGTCACCCATCCTGCCGCCGGCCCCAGATGACCCCGCGTTATGCGCAGACGCAGGCGTGCCGGCAGCATGTGAAAGACATCGGGCAAATCACACGCCATGCGTGAGCGCCAGCCCGTGCCCAGCCCGGACAGGGGCTTTCTGATGCGCGTCAGCAGCAGTTTGAGCGGCGGGAGCGTGCGTGGCGGGTGGTTGATCCATATCTTGGGCCGACGGGTGCAGATAAAGGTTTCCGCCCCCACTTCATGCAGGAAACAGGCCGTATCCACCGCCGAGGACCCCGCCCCGATCACCGCCACCCGCCTGCCCGCGAAGCGGGTGAAGGCGGTTTCATCAAATGTATGGCTGACCCGTTCGGGGGGCAGGGTGCGCATGGCGGGGGGAACATGGGCAAAATCCCCGATCCCGATTGCCATGACCACCTTGCGCGCCATCACGCGCCCGCCGTTTTCCAGTTCCAGGGCAAATCCGTCTGCTGTGCGCGAAAGTCCGGTCACCCGGTCGGGCTGGATCTGGGGCACGTGGGCTTTCTGGAAGGCCTCGCCATATTCCCTGAACACATGGGCGGGAATGGGCACGCCAGTATGGGCGTATGGATAGCCCCGTTCCGCGCAGAACTGCTGGAGGGTGAAGCGCTGCTTCGGGTCGAACAGGTTCATGGCAAAACCTTCCGCCTTCAGGCGCAGTTCATCTGGAACATGGTCACGCCAGAAGGCCATCGGTCGCCCGAAAATACGGAAATCCACCCCTTTTTCACGCAGATGGGCTGCAAGGGAAAGACCGTAGGGGCCGGCCCCGATAATGGCTATGTCGGTATTCATGCGAAATCCACCAGCCAGCACGTCATGAGACGGCGCTTTATTTAATGATATTAAGGAAACACACGGTTATTCATTCAGGGTTTTAACTGAATCCACACATGTTGCTTGCTCCATACCAATCAGGAATTGAGGAAACAGGGGGGATGGATGCGTCATCCTGCCACATGTTAACCATACATTTACCTTTGGTCTGACAGCAATCACAAAAAAAACAGTCGTGATGTTGGTGGCGTTATCTTGCAAGAATCACACAGTTTCCTTCATGTGGTTTGATATTTGTTTTCAGAAGACGATCTATGTTTGATCAATATCAAAAAGGCATGGAACTTTTTCATCCATATGGAAATCATTCAGGACACGTTGTGGTTGAATCTGTTTATTTATTGCACGGTTCTGGCGAATTCGTCCGGGTATAGTTCGTCGTGCCTTTATTTTCAAAGTATTTCAGTCCGTTTCATTTAGGCTATGCCCGTTCGTTTCATACAAAATAAACATCATAGTCATGCGGCGCGTCGGGTGGGGTGGCAATGCGGATTGTGCCGGAGGGCCGCTATCTGGAAGCGCCGCCTCTGCGTGTCGAGGATTTCCGTCACGCCGCCGGTGGCCTGATATCCTTTGGCTTTATTGATGAAAGCCGCATGGGCGTATCGGGTATCTGCGGTGGGGGGATAGGGGGGTGAATGCCGCCATGGCCGAACGCTGCTTCAGGGGCACGGTTGCGGCCACCTGTGTGCCGCGAGGATGACCTGACGCCGGGTGCGGCAGGCCGGACCATGAAAGGGGCCTGCTGCCGAAGCCCGTGGCACGGTGCCAGCCACGACCGGCATGCCACTGCCACAGGAGCGGCCCCATCTGGGGGATCAGGGATGTTGATGCGGTTGGTGGCCCTGCGGCCCGCGTGGTCATAAGCCCGGTTCTTCCGGCAGGCCACACGCCGTCAGTAGGGGTGAAGCCTTTTTTCAAAAAGGCGGGTACCCCCAGGGCCTGCCGCCAGAAGCGGTATCAGGGGCCCTGTATTATGATTGCCTGCGAGGGCCAGCCGGTTCCCTGGAACCGATCGGGCCTGTGTGCTGGTGTCCGCGGCGGGATTCGAACCCACGGCCCCAGGATTCATACCACTTCGGCTTTCACCGCCGCCATGCCGGGCATGACGTTCGTGGTCTGGACTGTCCCTTCACCATAAACCGCGCGCGGTTGACAGGTGCTGCCCATCCAGTCTCTACACCTTGCCGGTCAGGCCGGCCTTGGCTCGGGATTGGCACGGCAACGGATTGCCAGAGCGTTCCCCGAATTTGAGCAGATCCGCCACGCGGTTTCCCATCGTGGCGCCCAATTGAAAACCAGGAATCCTGTGCTCTATCCGGCTGAGCTACGCGGACACACCGGGGTTTTGTAACCGAGCCCACGCGTCGCGGCAAGGGTGTTTCCTGTGGGCCGGGGGGAATATTTTACCGGTCAGCGCCGCCTGCGCGCCTGCTGTGCCAGGCCGCACAGGCGGGCGACATGGCGCAGGCACAGAACGATGTCAGGGCTGCCGGTCTGCCTGCATGCCAGTTCCAGGGTCTGTGTGTCCTGTGCCGCGCGCAGCAGGGCATCGGCCGGCCACAGGCCCAGCGCCTGGCCAAAACTGTCCGTGCGCTTGAAAAAGACCGGCGGCTGCAGCTGGCGCATGGCATCGGCCCGGCTCATGCCCGCATCCATGGCCAGCCGCGCGCGGCGCAGGCGGTGAATGTGGGACATCAGGGCGCGGGTCAGGTTGGAGGGGCTGCTGCCATCCACCGTCAGCGCGCGCTGGGCGGCGGCATCGGCTTCCCGGCGCTGGCCCGCCATGGCGGCAAAGGCCGCGTCCTCCATCGAGACACCGGCCGCATCCCCGACGCAGGCCCGCACGTCCTCCAGCCCCAGCCGCCCGCCACGGCCTGCGAACAGGGCCAGTTTTTCCACCTCGCTGCGGGTCGCGGCCCGGTCGGGGCCCGCGCGTTCGACCATCCAGCCCAGCGCATCGGGGTCTATGCCCACATCCTGCGCGGCCAGCATCTGGCGGATGGCCCCTTCCAGCGCGCGCCCCTCCTCGGGGTAGCAGCCGATCAGGGCGCACTGCGCGTCCTTTTCCACAAAGCCACGCAGCCTGGAGCGGGAGTCAAGCCCCGGTGCCTCCACGATCACCAGCGCATCGGACTGTTGCGCCAGACCGCGCTTCAGCGCTTCCAGCAGGCCCTCATCCGTACCCTCGCGCAGCCAGATCACGCGCCTGCCGCCGGTCAGGGAGAGGGCGGTCATCTCCTCCTCCAGCCGGGCATGGTCCGCACGCCCCAGCATGGCCACGCGGAAGGGGTCGTGCAGGTCGGGGCAGATGGCCTTTGCCGCCGTCGTGGCGCGTTCGCGGATCAGCCCCACATCATCGCCGTGCAGCATGATGACACGCAGGTTGCCCGGTGCCTGAAGCGTGGCGCCGATATTGCGCGGGCTGACTTTCACTGGCTGCCCTGTCCCCCGATGCTGATGCCGGACATGTCGTCCGTGGTGCCGTCACTCTTTTTCGCATCAGGCTGGACATAGCGGGAGGTGGAGGCGGGAATATTGTCGATCGGGCTGCTTTCCGGCGCCGTGTCATCCCCGCCGTGGTTCTGTTCGTTCAACTGCGAATCGGTCCGGCCCGTGGCCATGGCGGGCATGCCATCGGCACCGGGCATCTGGGCGGGCAGCTGGTTGTTGGGATTGACGATGCTGTTGGGGTCGGTATAGCGCGGCTGGTTCTGCCCCGCGACCGATCCGTCCACCGCGGGCTTGGCATGGGTGCGGAACCATACGGCCACCTGCTGGGTGATCTGTTCGGCCAGGTTCTTAGCCACGCGGCCGCGCACGGTCTCCAGGTTCAGGGTCAGCGCAAAATACTGTTCGTATGTATTGTTCACCCCATCCACAACCGAGGCATCGCCACCGGCCAGAAGCTGCGGGCTGTCACCCAGCGTATAGAGCTGCCAGTGGGCAAAGGCGGTGGTGCGCGTGCGGCCGGAGGTATTGTCCGCGTGGATGTCCACTGCCTCGTTCATGATGTAGCTTTTGATCTGCAGCGCGTAGCGGGTCGGTTTTTCCGGCCCCGCCCCGCTCAGGTCCTGCTGCAGGAACTGCCGTAGCTGCTGGCCGTACCGCTCGGGGATGAGCGGGACATAGACCTGCTTCAGTTCGGCCAGCACGTTCGATACGGTGGGCTGCCCGTCCGCGCCGATATGGGTGCCCGTTGTCTTGTACATGGGTGAAAAGCCACATCCCGCCAGCACAAGCAGGCCGCACAGCACGGCGGTATGGCGGACGGGATAGGCCATGGCCTATTTCGCCACCACGAAATTGACGATCCGGCCCGGCACATGGATACGCTTTACAATCCGCGCCCCTTCCAGCAGGCGGGCCACGTTCGGCTCGGCTTCCGCCATGGCAATGACCTGATCCGCCGGCAGGTCGGGCGCGACCGCGATCGTGCCGCGCAGCTTGCCCATGATCTGCACCGCAATGGTCAGTTCACTGGCCTTGAGCAGTTCGGGGGTGGCGGTGGGCCATGCACGCTCCACCACCGGCTGGCCGCCGGGTTCCAGCAGCGCCATCATCGCTTCGGCCTGATGGGGGACCATGGGGGCGACCAGCAGGGAGATGATGGTAGCAGCCTCGCGCCGGGCAAAGTCCATGCCATCTTCTCCCGCCGCCTTCTCGGCATCGGCCAGGGCGGAGGTCAGTTCGTGCAGGCGGGCTACCGCCACGTTGGCGCTGAAGCTTTCCAGCGCTTCGGTCACGGCGGCGATGGTCCGGTGGGTGGCGCGGCGCAGCGCATCCGCGCTGCGTGACAGCGTTGCGGGGCATGCCGTGCCAGCCGGGACCTGCTCGGCCACCGTGCGGACAATGCGGAACACGCGCTGGAGGAAGCGGGCGGCAGCCGCCACGCCGGATTCCGTCCATTCCATGTCGCGTTCGGGCGGGCTGTCGGACAGCACGAACCACCGTGCCGTATCCGCGCCGAAGCGCTCGATGATGGCGACGGGCGCCACCGTGTTGCGCTTGGACTTGGACATCTTTTCCACACGCCCGATGGTCACGGCCTGACCGTTGTCGCGGCGCACGGCACTGTCGCCCCGGCGCTCGACTTCCTCGGGGTAGAGCCAGTTGCCCTGCGCGTCACGGTAGCTTTCGTGGTTGACCATGCCCTGGGTGAACAGCCCGTCAAAGGGTTCGTCCACATGCAGGTGCCCGGTCTCGTGCATGGCGCGGGTGAAGAAGCGGGCATAGAGCAGGTGCAAGATCGCGTGCTCGATGCCGCCGATATACTGGTCAACCGGCAGCCAGCCATCGGCGGCGGCGGGAAGCGTGGGCTGGTCGGCATGGGGCGCGGTGAAGCGGGCGAAATACCATGAACTGTCCACAAACGTGTCGCAGGTATCGGTCTCGCGCAGGGCGGCCTTGCCGCATTTCGGGCAGGCCACGTGCTTCCATGTCGGGTGATGTTCCAGCGGGTTGCCGGGGCGGTCGAAGGTTACGTCCTCGGGCAGTTTTACGGGCAGCTGGTCATCGGGCACGGGCTGGGCGCCGCAATCGGTGCAGTGGATGACGGGAATGGGGCAGCCCCAGTAGCGCTGGCGCGAAATGCCCCAGTCGCGCAGCCGCCAGTTGACCACGCCCCGGCCAATTCCCATGCCTTCCAGCCGGGTGATGGCTTCCTTCTTCGCGGCCTCCGTATCCAGCCCGTCCAGGAAGCCGGAATTGAACAGCGTGCCGTGGCCGTCACAGGCCCTGTCGGTCATGGTGAAGGTGGCGGCCTCCGCCCCCGGCGGCAGGATGACGGGGGTGACGGGCAGGTTGTACCTGCGCGCGAAATCAAGGTCGCGCTGGTCCCCGCACGGGCAGCCGAACACCGCCCCCGTGCCATAATCCATCAGCACGAAATTCGCGATCCAGACCGGGAAGGACTTATCGGGCATGAACGGGTGGGTGACCCGCAGCCCGGTATCGAACCCGCGCTTTTCCGCCGTTTCAATCGCTTCTTCCGATGTGCCCAGGCGCTGGCATTCGGCAATGAATTCGCCTGCCGCCGCGTTTTTCGCCGCAACCTTGGCCGCCAGCGGATGGTCGGCGGCAATGGCGAGGAAGGACATGCCGAACAGCGTGTCGGGACGGGTGGTGAACACCTCCACCGAATCAAGGTCGGTATCGAAACCGGCAGGCGGTTCATGCAGGCCGAAGCGGACCTTCGCCCCTTCGGACCGGCCGATCCAGCGCTCCTGCATGGTGCGCACGCGTTCGGGCCAGCGCGGCAGGGTGGACAGGCCATCAAGCAGTTGCGGCGCGAATTTCGTGATTTTCAGGAACCACTGCGACAGCTTTTTCTGCTCGATCAGCGCGCCCGAGCGCCAGCCGCGCCCGTCCACCACCTGTTCGTTGGCCAGCACGGTGTTGTCCACGGGGTCCCAGTTGACCCAGCTTTCCCGCCGCTCGACCAGCCCGCCCCTGAGCATGTCCAGGAACAGCTTCTGCTGCCTGCCATAATATTCGGGCAGGCAGGTCGCGATCTCGCGGTCCCAGTTGAAGGAAAAGCCCAGCCGCTTGAGCGTGGTCCGCATGGCGGCGATGTTGTCCATCGTCCACTGGCCGGGATGCACGCCGCGTTCACGCGCAGCATTTTCCGCCGGCAGGCCAAAGGCATCCCACCCCATCGGGTGCAGCACGCTGAAGCCGCGCGCGCGCTTGTAACGCGCCACCACGTCACCCAGCGTATAGTTGCGCACATGGCCCATGTGCAGCTGCCCTGACGGGTAGGGAAACATTTCCAGCACATAGTATTTGGGCCGGTCGGCGGGCGGCACGTCGGGAACGTCGAAGATGCCGGACGCGGCCCAGCGTTCCTGCCACTGCGGTTCTGCCGTGCTGAAATCATAGGCGGGAAGGGCGCTGTCCGGTGGGGTGCTGGTTTCGGTCATCTTCTTCTGGTTCGGTGTGCGGGGCAGGCGGCTGGGGCCTGCGGACAGGGGGCGCGGGCGGCTGGTGCCACCCGGCGGGCGGAAAAAAGGATCGGGCTGGGCGGTGCTAGTGCTGGCCGCTATCGGTACGCAGCTGGCGCGCGCGGGTCAGGATGCGGGCCGTGATGTCGGATACCGTATTGGCCGCGACGGGGGTATCGACCCACTGGTTATCCTCATAGGCCTGGCGGAAGACCGATACCCGCACCGCATCCGAGCGCAGGCTGCGCGAAAGGATGAAGCAGGTGATCTTGAAGCGTTCGTCCTTGGTGGCGGGGGGCGTGTACCAGTCCGTCAGGATCACGCCCGCCACGGCATCGGCGGAGGCAAACGGCATGAAGGACAGCGTATCCAGCGCACCGCGCCACAGGAAGGCATTGACCCCGTTGCTTTCCAGCGGTGTCGAGCCACCATTGGCCCCACGGTCTTCCTTGAGCAGGCGATTCTGCGGAATGGCCAGCCCGCTTCTGTCATGCTGCGGCGCGCTGCCGCAGCCCGCCAGCAGGCCGGCGGCCAGCAGGGCAAGGGTCGCGCGCGGCAGCAGGGGACGGCCCGGGGGCGCTGTGGCCAGGGACGCGGCGGAGGGGACTGGATTGGGCGGGCGAAGGGTCATGATGCCTCTATGGACGCCGGGGATGGCCCCCGCAGGTGGTAATCCGGCCACGCGCCCGATCCGCCGGTGGTGCCGGGCAGGGGGCGTTGCGGCCTGTCGCGTTGTCCGTTCTTCATATCGCGCCCGGCCTGTCCCGCCAAGTCGCACGGGCACTTTACCCTGCCTTGCGTGACAATCCGGGCATTAGGGCGCAAAAATACCCCCTTCCCGCCACAGCAATGGATCGTGATGAAATACGCAAGCCTCCGGTATGGACTGTCCGCGCTCCGTTGCCTGATCGCCCTGTGCATGGGGGGACTGGTCCTGTCCGCTCTGCCCGTGCAGGCCCGGGCCGCGGCGGGGGGCAGTGCGGGGTCCGCCCATGCGGCGGACATGGCGGCCCGCATGCAGCCCGCCGAGCAGCAGGCCGTGCTGCAGGCCCGTCCCATCGGGGGTGGGGAGGGCGCCACGCAGGCTGCGGCGGATGGCCTGCTGGCCTGGCCGGGCGTGGCCCGGCTGGGCCTGCCCGCGCTGCGCATGCCCGATTTTTCCAGCCCGGCCCGGCCCGCCGACGAAGGGGGGCATCCCATGCTGCCGTGGCTGGCGCTGGCCGCGACATGGGACCCTGACCTTGCCCGCCGCGCGGGCGGCGCGCGTGCCCGTGCCGAATGGGAACAGGGGCGTGCCGTGGTGCGGGTGGGGGGGATTGACCTGCTGCCGTCGGGCCGCCTGCAGGCTGGCGAGGACCAGGTGCTTGCGGGTACCATGGCGGGCATGATCGGCGCGGGCCTGCTGTCGGGCCATGTGCTGCCGGTGTTCGGTTCGGTCGCGGGCGATGAACAGGCCCGTGCCGATGGGGCCGTGCCCGGACGCACCGCGCCGGTCCCCGCCGCGTGGCTGGCCGATGGCAGCCTGCTGGGCGTGGCCATGGCGCTTGAGGTCGCGCATGGCGGCGCCCTGCTGTGCGGTGGCCTGGCGGTCTGCCAGACGGTGACGGGGCTGGGGGCCATGGTGCATGATGCCTGGCATTTCCCCGGCATGGTCATGGCGACGCCCGGCGGCCTGGGCCCGGCACGCCCCGATGACGCCTCCCTGCTGCCCGGCGCTCTGGGCACGGGCGTGGATATGGAACAGGTTTCCAGCCGGGAAGGCGGCCACGACATGTTCGGCGCCCCCCTGCGGCAGGCGGTCAGGGATGGCGCCGTCAGGCCCGCCCAGCTTCAGGCCATGGGCATGCATGTCCTTGCCTCCTTCTACATGGCCGGAAGTCTTGACCATCCGCCGGCCTTTACCCCCGCGCACGCGGCCGCGTCGCCGCCGGTGGCCGATACGCTGGTCAGCGATGTGGAAGCGGAAGGGGCGGTCCTGCTGCAGAATGAAAACCGGGTCCTGCCGTTCGATCCCGCCCTTGGCCCGGTGCTGGTGCTGGTGCGGGCGCCCATGCGGCACGCGGCGGACCTGCTGGCCGATGAACTGCGTCATGCGGGGCTTGGCGTCAGTGTGGTGGTGGCGGCGGATGGCGCGAACGCGCCGGGCACCCTGCCGCCTGCCACGGCGCAGGCCGCGCGCACGCTGGTGCTCAGCGGCACGGATGCGGACAACCGGATGATTTCCACCCTGGCGGATCTGGGTGGCCATGTTGTCGTGGTGCTGACTGGCGATGACCCGGACCGGCAGATGCCCTGGCTTGATATGGTGGACAGCGTGGTGCAGGCCTGGGCCTGGCGTGACGCGCATGCCCGCCCGCTTGCGGCGCTGCTGTCCGGGCAGCAGGAGTTTTCGGGCCACCTGCCCGTGACCCTGACCGGCGGTTTCTATCCGCCCGGCATGGTGGATGCGGATTACCGCGCCTTTGAACGCGCGCATGTCGCGCCACTGTTTCCCTTCGGCTATGGCCTGTCGGCACGCGGGCACCTGACGCTGAGCGACCTGCATGTGGTGCGCGAGGGCACGCATCTGAATGCCAGCTTTTCGGTAACCAACCCCGACGGTACCGCCGTGCGGGCCATACCGCAGCTTTATGTCAGCCCGTCATCCGATCAGGCGGCGCCGCGCAGGCTGGCCGCGTGGCGCAGCATCATGGTGGCGCCGGGGCATACGCTGCGGCTGACCCTGCCGGTCAGCCTGCGGCTGCTGGCGCAGTGGAACGCACCGGCCGCCAACTGGGCGGTGGCGGCGGGGGATTATGCGTTCTCGCTCGGGTTTTCGTCGGTCATGCTGGTGCGGCATGCGGATGTGCGCCTGCCCGCCATGCACCTGCCCGCCGCGCTGGACATGGCGGCAGACTGATGCCCCATGCCCGGGCGGTGGCTACTGGCCCGGCCGTATGACCGTGCAGGGCAGCCCCTGTTCCTTGAGTGTGGCGCAGGCCCCTGTCGCGGCCGCCTGTGACAGGCCGGCCAGACGCGCCCGATAGATCACGCCCGTGGGCCTGCTGACCGGAATGACCATGCTGCGCGCGCCCTGCAGGGCCGCGAAATCACCCTGCCGCGCCATGGAATTGGCGAACCGGGCCTGCCCTTCCGCCGAGAAGGCGCCCACCTGCACCATCCAGGCCCCGTACCCTGTCCCGGCGCTGGTGGCGGGGGCCGCCGTGGTACGGGTATCGGTGCGGCAGGTGGTGCCGGTCGGGTCGTAGGCCGCGTTGACGTCCTGCACGCAGGCGGTGCGGCGCTGCACGGGGGCCGGCGGGTTGAGGGTGGCGTACTGGACATAGGTATGCCCCGGCTGGATGGTGGGGGTGGGGCTGCCCGTGCCTAGCGGCGGTGGCGTGGCGCTCACGCGCTGGCTAGAGGAGCCATAGACCGCCAGCGGCCCGCTAAGTGCCACTTCGTTGCCCAGGTTGGGGGTGATGATGCGCAGGTAGCGCACGGTCTGGCTGGGCAGGGGGCGGCCGTTTTCCAGATAGTCGTTCACGCGCAGGGTGCCCGCATTGTAGGCGGCCAGGAAGCCCGGCGCGCCATATAGCCCGTACAGGATGCGGATATAGGCGGTGCCCGCGAGGATATTGTTGTGCGGGTCATACGGATCGGAGCCGAGATGGTTGCGGCGCCGCATGTCGGCATAGGTGGGCGGCATGAGCTGCATGAGCCCGATCGCCCCGCTGGCCGAACGGGTCAGGTGGCCGTCAATATATTCATTGCCGCCCGATTCCTTCTGGATGACCGCCCGGATCCACTGCTGTGGCACGGCGAAGCGGGCGGAGGCATCGGCAATGTAGGGCTGCCACGGGTCACTGGCCGGTCCCGGCGGGCGGTAGGCGGCCTTGCCCTGATAATAGCGATTGTAGTGGGAGGCACTTCCCCCCCCGCCGCCGGAACCGGCACAGGCGGCCAGTCCCAGTCCCACGACCCCCAGCATGAAAAGGCGCGCCATGTCGGCGCGTGTGGGCAGGCTTGGTCGTTTGTTCAGATCAGGCACAGTTCCGCCAGTTTGTTGCGCAGGGCCTCGGGCAGCACGTCGCCACCGTGGCTGCTGGCCCGCAGGTCGGGGGGCGCGTCCTCGGGGCGGAGGTAGCGCCAGCCCTGGAAGGGGCGCATGGCCCGCGGGCTTACGGGAATGATTTCGGGCGCCATGACCACCAGCGCGCAGGGGGTCCCGTCCTCCCGCGTGTCGGGCTGTATGGCGGTAATGCGCTGGCGGCACAGGATGCGGCCGCCAATCACGCGGTAGATCGAACCCCCATCCAGTATTTCGGCCGCCCGCCGGGGATACATGCGGGTGCGGAACCATGGCAGGCCCGTGGGGTCCGTGCCATCCAGGTCATCGACCGGCGGGGTCTGGTGGGACTGGCGGCGGGCCAGGTCCTCGATGGACCCGATGCCAACCGCCAGTTTGACCATATGCAGCATGAAGCGCGCGGCCCGCTTACTGCCCGTGCGCGGGCAGGTCGCTCCGGGCTTCCTGCGCGAAGGTGTCCCGGAAGCGCTGTTCGTCAATGCTGCGCACGATATGCATGCGCTGCATCGGGCTGTCATGGGGCACGAGGGCGTCCGGCACCACGAAGGCATGGCCGTAATGCGGGCCACGGCTGGTGTCGATATCCAGATGCGCATCCACCGCCGAGGTGATGAGCGTGGGGTCCGCCGCGATGGCCGTCGTCATTTCATCCCACATGGGCAGCGGATCGTAATAGCTGCCGATATAGCTGGTCAGTGGCGTTTTCCGGTCCGTCAGCTTCGCCAGGTATTCACGCGACAGCATGAGATCGTTCGAGACGCTGCCCACCACCGTGATCGCCTTCCATGGCGCGGTCAGGGTGATGTGGGCGGCTTCGGGGTCGAAGATCATGTTGAAGTCGGAGGCGAAATCCGCGTTGCCGGTAACCGACATCATGCTGGTGTCCAGCATGCCGCCCATGAAGATGAGCTGCTTGGCCGTCTCGGCAAAGGTCGGGTCCTGCCGGATGGCCAGGGCCAGGTTGGTCAGCGGCCCGGCCGCCACGATCGTGACCTGGTGCGGGTGGGCATGCACCTGCTCGATCAGGAACTGCGCCGCACTCTGCGCCACCGGGGCCGTGTGGGGCATGCCTTCCTTCATCGGGCCGATGGCGGGCTGGGTGTCCGTTGCCCTGTCGATCGAACCAAGGCCGCCCCACGCCCCCTTCCACGGTATGGTGCCGTACTGCATCTCATGCAGGCGCATCTCGGCGCGGGTGTTGACCAGCGGGTAGACCGCGCCATCGGCTACCGGCACGTCCGTGCGGCCGATGATTTCCAGCAGGCGGCGCAGATGGGCCGATTCGGCATTTTCCCACCCGTCGCCGCTGGCTACGGTAAAGCCCAGCACGCGCACATGTGGGTTGAACAGGAGCGGGATGATGGAAAGCTGGTCCGACCCGCCGGGGCCCAGAAAGTCGTTATCCTCGATCACCAGTTCCGGCCCGGCCGTGGCGGGGGCCGGTGCAGGGGCCGCATGGGCGGTGGTGGCCAGAAGTGTCAGGCCCGCGGCGCATGCTGCAAGCCGGCGGGACAGCGAAAGAACGGATGAAAACACGCAGCATGCTCCTTGCCATGAATGCCGTGGCGCCATCGTATTGCCTAAATTCCTAAAGCACCAGCGCGGCAAGCAGGCTTTCCAGCCGCAGGCGGCCTTCCGCCGTGGCGCGCAGGGTCTGGCGCGTGGTATCGTGGACCAGATAGCCTTCCTCCACCGCTGCCCGCATCGTGGCGGGGTCCGTGGCCTCCGTAATGGTCATGCCGGTGCGCCGGGCAAAGCGGGGGGTGGCAATGCCCTCTGCCAGCCGCAGGCCCATCAGCAGCATCTCACGCGCGCGGTCGCGGTTGTCCAGCGGTTCATCGGGGTGGGCGCCGGTGCCGGTGCGCTCCACGCGCTCGGCCCATGGCTCGGGTGCCCGGTGGCGGCGGGTGGCCGACGTGACCCCGTTGCAGGTCAGCCGCCCATGCGCGCCGGGACCGATGCCCATATAGTCGCCATAGCGCCAGTAGGTCAGGTTATGGCGGCTTTCGGCGCCGGGGCGGGCGTAGTTCGAAATCTCGTAGCCCAGCAGCCCATGCCGGGCCGCCACTTCGGCGGTCAGTTCATACAGCTGCGCCGCGTCATCGCCATCGGGCAGGCGGAAGCGGCCCTGGCGGTACAGGCCCTCGAAGCGGGTGCCGGGTTCGATGGTCAGCTGGTACAGCGAGAGATGGTCGGACACCAGCGCAAGGGCCGCCTCAAGCTCTGCCCGCCAGGCACGCGCATCCTGCCCCGGCCGGGCATAGATCAGGTCGAATGAAATGCGATCGAACAGGCCGCGCGCCGTCTCCAGCGCGGCAATGGCCTGGCCTGCGTCATGTTCGCGGCCCAGGAAACGCAGGGCCTCGGCATCAAGGCTCTGCACACCGACCGAAATGCGGTTGACCCCGGCGTCACGGAAGGCGCGCAGTAGCCCGGTTTCCACACTGGTGGGATTGGCTTCCAGCGTGATTTCAGCCGTGTCCGTCAGGCCGAATAGCGTGCGCGCATCGGCAATCAGCCCCGCCACGGTTTCCGGCGCCATGAGGGAGGGCGTGCCGCCGCCAAAGAAGATCGAGCCGATGCGGGGCCGCTCGGCCGGGCTGTCGCCCATGCGCGCGGCCTCGAACGCCAGCTCGCGCCTGAGTGCCGCGCCAAAGCGCGCGCGCGGGATCACGTCGCGCACATGGCTGTTGAAGTCACAGTACGGGCATTTGGACAGGCAGAACGGCCAGTGCACGTACAGTGCCAGCGGTTCCGCCCTGCCCGTGTCCGGGTGCATGGGGGTCAGATCCCCAGCCGCACACCCAGTTCAACCACCCGGTCGGGCGGGATGCGGAAGAACTCGGTCGCCGGTGTGGCATTGCGCGCCATGAACAGGAACAGCGACATCCGCCAGCGCGACAGCTTGGGCACCGAGGAGCGGACCAGCAGTTCGCGGCTGGTGAAGTAGGAGGCCTGCAAGGCATCGAAATCAAGGCCGTTGGCCTTCAGGTCCTCCAGCGCGCGCGGCAGGTTGGGCATTTCCATGAAGCCGTAGCGCAGGATGATGCGGTAGATGTCGGGCGCCAGTTCCTGCAGCGCCACGCGGTGGCCATGGTCGGCTTCGGGCTGGTCCAGCGTCTGCACGGTCACGAACAGCACATGGTCATGCAGCACCTTGTTGTGCTTGAGGTTGTGCAGCAGGCAGGCAGGCACGAAATCGGGGTTGCCGGTCATGTACACCGCCGTGCCCGGCACGCGGATGATGCGGGACTGCGGCAAGCGCGCCAGGAACGAGTTCATCGGCATGCTGTCCTGCTTCTGCCGGTTCATGATCAGCTGGCGGCCCTTTTTCCACGTCGTCATCATCAGCGTCAGCACGATGCCCAGCAGCACCGGCACCCAGCCGCCCTGCGGGATCTTGAGCGCGTTGGAGGCAAAGAACGTCGTATCAAGCAGGAAGAAGCCGCCAAACGTCGCGATCGCCGCGGGGCGCGACCAGTGGTACAGCCTGCGGAAGACCACCATCGCCAGCACGCAGGTGCACATGAACGTGCCCGTCACCGCAATGCCGTAGGCCGAAGCCAGAGCATCCGAACTGCGGAAGGCCAGCACCAGCAGCAGCGCGCCCACCATCAGGAAGCGGTTGAATTCGGGCAGGTAGATCTGGCCTTCCTCCTCCGCGTTCGTATGGGTCACGCGCATGCGCGGCAGGTAGCCTAGCTGGATGATCTGGCGGCACAGCGAGAACCCGCCCGAAATGCCCGCCTGGCTGGCAATGACGGTCGCCATGGTGGACAGGATGATCATCGGCACCTGCAACCAGTGCGGCCCGAGCAGGAAGAACGGGTTTTCCAGCGCCTTGGGGTCGGCAATGATCAGGGCGCCCTGACCAAGGTAGTTGAGCGCAAGGCACGGCAGCACGCAGAACAGCCACGCATAGCGGATGGGCTGGCGGCCGAAATGCCCCATATCGGCATAAAGCGCTTCCGCCCCCGTAACCGACAGCACGACCGAACCCAGCGCGATGAACGAAAGCCAGCCATGGAAGATGATGAACTGCACCGCATAGGTGGGCGATATGGCCAGCAGCACGGCGGGGTGATGCAGTATCTGCAGCCCCCCCAGTATGCCCAGCAGGCTGAACCAGACCAGCATGATCGGCCCGAATATGGTGCCAACCTTGCCCGTGCCGTAGCTCTGCACCGAGAACAGGCCCACCAGCACCAGAAGTGCTATGGGAATGACCAGGTCGCGCGCGGCGGGGAAGCTGACCTCCAGCCCCTCCACCGCCGAGAGCACGGAAATGGCGGGCGTGATCATGCCATCGCCAAAGAACAGGCACGCCCCCCCGATTCCCACCATGCCCAGCGCAATGCGCATGCGGTTGCTGGGTGCGACGCGCTGGGCCAGTGACATGAGCGAGATGATGCCGCCTTCGCCATTATGGTCGGCGCGCATGATCAGGATGACGTATTTGACCGTCACGATCAGCAGCAGCGACCAGATGATCAGGCTCAGGACGCCCAGCACCTCCCACGGTTCGATCCGGTGATGCTGCGAGACCACCATGATGGTCGAGCGCAGGGCGTAGATCGGGCTTGTGCCGATATCGCCAAACACCACCCCCAGCACCCCCAGCAGGGCCGCGAAGCCTACGGGGTTGGCCGCGTGTTCGTGCTGGTCCGCCCCGTATTCGGTAATCTTGGGGGGCGTGCTGGTGGCAGGGCCGGCATGGGTGCTGCCATCCGGGGTCGTCGAGGGTCCGGGGGCATCGGGCCCCGTGGGTTGCGTCATGTCGTGACGGCTCCGCGGCAATGAAGACTGAAAACCGGCATTTCGTCGCGGCCGGATAGTTCCGCATTACCGCCTCGCCCCATGCGCAGCAAGGCCCGTATCCGCTCAGGTGCCATTCGGTGCGGTCTGTGGCGTTGCCGGGCGCGCCCCGAAAATGGCGCTGCCCACCCGTACCAGCGTGGCGCCGCAGGCAATGGCGCGCTCGAAATCGGCCGACATGCCCATCGATACGACATCCAGCCCGTGCCTGTGCGCCATGGTGGCCAGCGTGCGGAAATGCGGCGTCGGGTCCCGGTCATGCGGCGGGATGCACATCAGCCCGCGCACGACGGCGGGGCCGAAGCGCTCCAGGCTTGCGTTGATGAAGGCATCCGCCTCTTCCAGCCGCACGCCGGATTTCTGGCCTTCATCACCGGTATTGACCTGCACCAGCAGGCCGGGCAGCCGGCCCGCCCTGTCCGCCGCGCGCGCAAGGGCGTCGGACAGGGCGGGGCGGTCGAGGCTTTCGATCATGTCGGCAATGCGCACCGCCTCCAGCGCCTTGTTGGTCTGCAACCCGCCAATGATGTGCAGCCGCAGGTCGGGCCAGCGGGTGCGCAGGGCGGGGAATTTGGCCGCCGCCTCCTGCACCCGGTTCTCACCGAACAGGCGCTGCCCCGCTTCCAGCGCCGCGATGACGCTGGCCTGCGGATGGAATTTGGATACGGCCACCAGGTCCACGCCGGAAGCGGGTCTTCCCGCCGCCCGGGCGCTGGCTTCGATACGGGTGCGGATGCCCGTCAGGGCCTGTGCTATGGAGGATGATGTTGACATGGCTCTAGGCTTGGCATGAATACCTCCCCGGTCAAGCCCCCGTGTGCCCGTGCGTGCCGCAGCTTTCAGGTCAGGATTACATGAAGTCTTCCCCATCACCTTCCCCCACAGGCCGCAGGGCCAGGACTGGCCGCCCCGCGGGCCGCCCGGACCGTCAGGGCGCCAGCGCGGACCCCACGCGCGATATCGCCTTTGATATTGTCGAGGGGGTGATCGCGCACCGGCGCATGCTCGATACATCGCTTGAACACTCCGCCGCCGCCCGCACGGCCGAACCGCGTGACCGTGCCGCCGCCCACAGGCTGGCCGCCACCGTGCTGCGCCACATGGGCACGGCGAATGAAGTGCTGGCCCCCTTCCTCAAGCGTGAACCGCCCGAGCCGGTGCGCGTGGTGCTGCTGATCGGGGTGGCGCAGCTCCTGTTCCTTGATACGCCGCCGCATGCCGCCGTGGCCACATCCGTGGCCCTGGCACGCAGGCGGGGGCTGGTGCCGTTCGCGGGGCTGGTCAACGCCGTGCTGCGCCGCGTGGCCGCGGGCGGCGCGCAGGCGCTTGAAGGGCTGGACCAGCCACGCCTCGATGTGCCGCCATGGCTGTGGCAGTCCTGGGGGCGGCTGGCGCGGCCCATCGCCACCGCCCTTGGCCATGAACCGCCGCTTGACCTGACCATCCGCCCCGGCGGCGAACCCCCGCCGGGGGGCGAGCTGATGCCCGGTGGCAGCGTGCGCTTTGCAGCAGGTACGGCAAAGGTTGCCGACCTGCCCGGCTTTGCCGAGGGGGCATGGTGGGTGCAGGACATGGCAGCCAGCCTGCCCGCGCGCCTGCTGGACGTGAAACCGGGCGAGCGCGTGGCCGACCTGTGCGCGGCGCCGGGTGGCAAGACCGCCCAGCTGGCCTGCGCGGGGGCGGAGGTCTTCGCCATCGAGCGCGAGGGCAGGCGGATCGAGCGCCTGCGCGCCAATCTGGCCCGGCTGGGGCTGGGTGGCGTACATGTGATCCATGCGGATGCCGCCACATGGCGGCCCGAAATGCCGCTGGACGCGATCCTGCTTGATGCCCCGTGCTCGGCCACCGGCACCATCCGCCGTCATCCCGATGCCATGTGGATCAAGCGCCCGCGTGACATTGCCACCATGACCGAAGGGCAGGACCGCCTGCTGGCGGCAGCACGCGACATGCTGCGTCCCGGCGGGCGGCTGGTCTATGCCGTGTGCTCGCTCCAGCCCGAGGAAGGCGAGCAGCGTGCCCGCGCGGCCGAAGCGCTGGGCCTGATTGCCGATCCCTTCACGCCAGATGAACTGGCCTTCCTGCCGCAGGCCCGCACGCCGGAGGGCTGGCTGCGCACCCATCCCGGCATGCTGGGGGCACGGGGGGGCATGGACGGGTTTTTCGCCGCCCGTTTCCACCGGGCCTGATACGGGGCGGGGGTTTCAGGAAATATTGGCGCAAGTCATGGACTTCTGTTAAAAAACAGGCATGGCTGCTCTCAAGACCCCCCTCATCGCACCGAGCCTGCTGGCTGCGGATTTCTCACGCGCGGCGGATGAAGTCGCCGCCGTCGAACGTGGCGGCGCCGACTGGCTGCACCTGGATGTCATGGACGGGCATTTCGTGCCCAACCTGTCCATGGGGCCGCAACTGGTCCAGGCGCTGCGGCCGAAGTCGAAGCTGGCGTTTGACGTGCATCTCATGATCGCGCCGGTCGACCCGTATATCGAAGCCTTCGCAAAGGCGGGGGCCGACCATATCCACCTGCATGTGGAGGCGGGGCCGCACACGCACCGTTCGCTCCAGCATGTGCGTGACCATGGGGTCAAGCCCGGCATCGCCATCTGCCCCGCCACCCCGCCTGAAGCGGTGGGGGAAGTGCTGGACCTGGTGGACATGATTCTGGTCATGACGGTCAACCCCGGTTTTGGCGGCCAGAAATTCCTGACCAGCCAGCTGCGCAAGATCACCACCCTGCGCCGCATGGCGGATGCCACCGGGCGTGACATCCGCATCGGGGTGGATGGCGGCATTACCGCCCACACCGCGCCGCTGGCGGTGGCGGCGGGCGCGGATGTGCTGATCGCGGGCACGTCCGTCTACGGGCAGGATGACTATGCCGCCGCCATAAGGGATTTACGGAGCGGGGCGCATATCCCGGCGTGAGGGATGGCCCCCCGATACAGCGCAGGGGTGATGCGTCATGCCGCTGAAGCGCCTGAAACGCGGGGCGCGGCTGTCCCTGGCGCGGCTGCCGCTACTGGGTGGTGGCAGGCGCCTGCCGCCGTCGCCGGTCCATAATGTGCGCGACCTGTGGCCGGGTGACCCGGCGGCAGGTGCCCAGCTTGCCCGTGGCAGCCTGACCTGGGCGGGCTATACCCACCCCGTTGGGCCGGGAATGTGGGATTCGCCCGAATTCGAACCGGCTTTCCGTGAGGGGCTGCTCGGTTTCCGCTGGTTGCGCGACCTGCGTGCGGTGGGCACCGATGCCGCGCGGCTGAAGGCGCGCGCGCTGGTTGATGACTGGCTGCATCACCCCGCCCAGAGTCCGCAGGCACTGGAATGCGGGGTGATTGGCGCGCGTGTCGCGGCATGGCTGGGGCATTACGATTTCTTTGCCGCATCCGCCAGCGACGCCTTCCGCCAGCGCCTTATGGCCCGCATTCTGGTGGAAGGACGCACGATCGCGGCCCTGATGCCGCCCGAACAGCATGGCTGGCAGGCGCTGGCCGCCCTGAAGGGGCTGCTGGCGGTGGCGGTGGCCATGCCGGAATATACCGGTTTTCTGGCCCGCTATCGCCGCTATATCGACAGCGTGGTGGAAAGCCAGATCCTGCCTGATGGCTGGCATGTCGAGCGCAGCCCGGAGGTGCAGCTGCGCGCCCTGCGGGAACTGGCGGAAATGCGGGCCATGATGCAGGCGGTCCAGCATGCGCTGCCCCATTCGGTGGCGCTGGCGCTGGACAAGATGAGTCCGGTGCTGCGCGCCATGCGCCATGGCGATGGGGGGCTTGCCCTGTTCAATGGCAGCCACGAGCGCAGTGCGGCGCTGGTCGAGATGGTACTCTCCCAGGCCACGCGCACGCGGGTGGTGGCAAGCAGCATGCCCGACGGAGGATTCGTGCGCGTGCAGGCCGGGCGTTCGCTCATGCTGGTGGATGTGGGTGTTCCCGCCCCGGCCGGCCATGACCGCGATGCGCATGCCGGCACGCTGGCGTTCGAGTTTTCCTGCGCGCGTCAGCGCCTGATCGTCAATTGCGGTGGTGGGGTGCTGCCCATCTGGAAAGAGGCCCTGCGGCAGACGGCGGCCCATTCCGTTGTGGTGGTGGAGGGGATGTCCTCCTCCGAATTCGGGGAAGACGGTTCGGTGCGCCGCAGGCCCACGCATGTGGGGGTGGAACATGCCGTGGCCGAGGGGGCGCACTGGCTCAACCTGTCCCATGACGGCTATCATGCCTCTGCCGGGGTCACGTATTACCGCAGGCTCTACCTTGGTGGCGATGGCGAGATCCTGCGCGGGGAGGAAATGCTGGAAGGCGAGCGGGAACTGGCCTTCGTGCTGCGCCTGCACCTGCATCCATCCGTCACCGCCGTGGAAGGGCCTGACGGTTCGATCCTGCTGGAAGCGGGTGAGCAGCACTGGCGCTTCCGTGCCATGGGCGGCACGGTGGGGATAGAGGAAAGCGTATACCATGGCGGTCCGGCCCCCCGTCGCGCGCTGCAGATTGTGGTGCGGGTGGACCCGGCGGCGCGGGCGGGGGGGCAGGATGCCACCGCACCGCCAGCGGAGGGGGCGGACACGCACGATGTCACGCTGCGCGGCGCGGGAACGCCGGGCCGGGTGCGGCAGGTGGTGCGCTGGGCACTAAGGCGTGAAAAGCTGCTGCTGCTGGCATGAAGATACTCGAAATCACCAATGTCGATTTTTCGATGCGGCAGTTTCTCTTTCCACTCATGCAGGCGCTGCGCGAACAGGGGCATGACGTAACGGGGGCCTGCGCCGAAGGCCCGCTGCTGGATGCCATGCGCGCGGACGGGCTGCGCGTGGTGGGGGTGCCCCTGTCGCGCACCCTTTCCCCGCGCGCGCAATGGCGGGCGTGGCGGGCGCTCGTGCGCCTGATCCGGGCGGAAAAACCCGATCTTGTGCATGCCCACATGCCCATAAGCGGCCTGCTGGGGCGGTTTGCCGCCTGGCGTTGCGGGGTGCCGTGCGTGGCCTATACCTGCCACGGCTTTCTGTTCAACCAGCCCGGGTCGCGGCTGCGGCGGGTCGCGGCCCTGGTGCTGGAATGGCTGGCGGGGAAAGTGACGGATATCTACCTGACCGTGTCGGAGGAAGAGGCCCGCGATGCCCGCAGGCTGGGCATCCACCGCCACGCCACCGGCATTGGCAACGGGCGTGACCCCGCCACTTTCCACCCCGATCCCGCCGCCCGTGCCCGCCTGCGCGCGCAACAGGGGGTGGGCGAGGGGCAGGTGGTCATTCTGGCGGTCTCCCGTCTGGTGCGCAGCAAGGGCTATCCCGAACTGCTGGAAGCCATGCGCGCGGTGCCGGGCAATGCGGTGCTGTGGATTGTGGGCACGCGCTTGCCCAGTGACCGGGGCGCGGATCTGGCGCCATGCTTTGCCGCCGCCCGCGCGGCTCTGGGGCCAAGGCTGGTTTTCCTGGGCTATCGTGAGGACGTGGCGGCGATCATGGCGGCGGCGGACATGTTCGTGCTGCCCAGTCATTTCGAGGGCCTGCCGATGAGCGTGATCGAGGCCATGCTGTGTGGCCTGCCCGTGATCTCCACCGATATTTCCGGCCCGCGTGAACAGGTAGTGGCGGGGGAAACCGGGCTGCTGGTGCCCCCTGCCAACGTGCCCGACCTGGCGGTGGCACTCGGCCGGCTGGTAAGGGATGGCACCCTGCGCCGGCGCATGGGGGCCGCTGGCCGGGCGCGGGCGCTGGCGCGCTATACGCAGGCTGCCGTCATGGCCCGCACGGTCGCCCTGCTCACCGCCCGCAAATAAAAGAAGTTTCTGGTGAAGCTTTTTTCAAAAAGCTTCAGGGAACGCCGCCTTTCTGAAAAAAGGCGGCACCGGGAAACTTCTGTTTTTTTCGTCAATGCGTTGTTCTGCCAGGCGCCATTAGCGATGCGGCGTGGCCTGGGGCTGCATTTCGGGCTGTTCCACGGTCTGGCTGCCACCGCCTTCGCCCCCCATGGCCTGGATCAGCGCCTGGGTCTGGGCTTCATGCGCCTTGATCAGCCGGACATTGTCGGGGTTGAGCGGGGGCATGGAGCGGCTGTCCTGTGCCGGGTGCTGCATGATGGCGGTGGTCATGCCGAATGTGGTGATGCCCATCACGAACTCACGCGCCGACATGCCATATTTCTTCAGGATCGGCTGGAGCTGCGGCATGGCTTCCGTGCGCTTGATGGTGTCCTCCAGCGACATGTTGGGGGTTTCGGGCGGCGAGATGCGCGACTCGCGGATCTGCTCGATCACGGGCGTCATGCGCGTGAAGAAGTCCTTGGGAAGCCTGTATTGCGCCACTGTCTGCATGTCGCGCTGGATTGCGGCCTGCTGGGCGGCGCTGGGGGCCTGCTGCTGGGTGGTGGCGGGCTGCTGGTCCTGTGCCCGCGCCGGGGTCAGGGCCGCGGGCAGGCAGGCCAGTGCCAGCGCGCAGGTGGAGGCGGCAAGCGCCGTGCGGAGGAAGGAAGCATTCATGGCTGGTGACTCCATTCGCCCTGTCGCATCAGGGGTTCGCGGGTGCCATCATGGTTTATGGCATCCACATCGATCTTGCCGGACCCGATCATCCAGTCAATATGGATGAAACTGCTGTTGGCACCCTGCCGGGCCAGATGCGCCTCGGTCAGGCTGTCGGTATCAAGCATGCACTTGGCATAGGACTGGCCCAGCGCGATGTGGCTGGCCGCGTTCTCGTCAAACAGGGTGTTGCGGAACAGGATGCCGCTTTCGGAAATGGGGGAGGAGGCGGGCACAAGCGCCACTTCACCCAGCCTGCGCGCGCCTTCATCGGTATCAAGGATGCGTTCCAGCACCGCCTGCCCGCTGCTGGCACGGGCTTCGACAATGCGGCCTTCCTCGAAGCGTACGGCAATGTCGTCAATCAGCGTGCCCTGATGGAACAGCGGCTTGGTCGCGCGCACCGTGCCGCTGACCTTGCGGGCATGGGGGGTGGTGAACACTTCCTCGGTGGGGATGTTGGGGTTGCAGACAATGCCGTTGCCCGCAGGCTCGGCCCCGCCCGCCCAGGCATGGCCATCGGCCAGCCCCACGGTCAGGTCCGTATCCGGCCCGGTAAAGTGCAGGGCGGCGAAACGGCGGTCATTGAGCCATGTCGCGCGCCTGTGCAGGCGGGCATTATGGGATTCCCATTCCGCCACCGGGTCATCCACCATCACGCGCGATGCCTGGAAGATTGCATCCCACAGGCGGCTGACGGCTTCATCTTCCGGCATGTCGGGAAAGACCTGCGCCGCCCATGCGGGGGTGGCAAAGGCCACGATGTTCCAGTTGATGGCAAAGCGCGTGATCAGTTCCATCGCCGGGCGCCCCGCGCGGGAGGCCGCGCGCGCCACGCGGGAGACGCGCTCGGGGTCCTCATTGGCCAGCAGCACGGGGTTGCCGCCGGTAATCGCCATGCGGGCCGCCCCCTTGCGATAGGCGGTGGCCATGCCGTCCTGCAGCCAGTCGGCGGCGGTATCAAGCGTGTCGTCGGCGGCGTGGTGGAAGCGGGCCAGGGTTGCCGCGTCATCGGCATAGAAGGGCGTGACCAGCGAGGCACCGGCCCGGTAGGCATGTTCCGTAATCCGGCGTACCAGCGGCACGGCGTCCAGTGGTGCGGTGATGAGAAGCTGCTGGCCATGGGCGATGTTCACGCCAACGCGCACGGCCACTTCAGCCAGGCGGTCCAGAAGATGTTCATGCTGGGGGGAAAGAGCCATGCGTCATCATATCCTGTAAGAAGCGGGCCATGTGCCGCATGCCCGCGGGGTTGGTGCAGGATAGACGACACGCCCCCTTTAGGTAAGATGATAACCGAAACCCGGCGGGAGCATGCAGTCAATGAAACAGGTGCCCTCAGGTTCCCGTGCCCTGTGCGCGCTGGAAGCCGCGCGCGAAGCCCCGCAGCGCGTGCTGTGCGATGGCCGGGCGCTGGTGGTGTGGATGGTGGATGAGGATCGGCCAGGCGTGATCGATGACCGCTGCCCCCACGGCAATGCCCGGCTTTCCGCCGGTTACGTGCTGTATGGCCGGATTGTCTGCCCGCTGCATATGTGGACATTCGGCCCCGACGGGCGCGCGCAGGCCCCCGGCGGCCGGACCGAGGCGGCAGGCCCCGCCCCGCGCGCCTATGACTGCTGGATCAGCGGGGATCAGGTCTGGGCGCGGGTGTAGGCGCGGGGCGGCTGTCCTCGCGCTTCAGCCATTCCTGTATCACCGCAAGGATATGGGCCTGCTGCGCCGCGTCCAGCTTCTGGCCCGCGGGCATGGCATGCCATTTGGCAATGCAGCCCCGGCAGCAGGTGCCCGTGGCATGCTGGGCAATGAAAACCGGGTGGCCGCGCCATGGTGTCTGCCGGCCATCCCTGTCCGGCTGGGCCGGGGCCAGCCGTGTCGCCACGAAATCGGCCGCATGCGCCATGACTTCCGGCAGGCCACGCGCATCCAGATAGGCGCGCTCCTTCGCCCCCAGATGGAACCGGGCGCGGAACCGCGAATAGCCCAGCCGTTCCCATAACTCTGGCGGCACGGCGGGTAGCGGCGGCAGGGCCGGGGCCACCCGTGCGGCGGGCTTCGGCGTGGTTGCAGCGGGCAGCTGCGGGGGCGCGAACAGATCCGCCTGCTGGTGGGGGGCAGGCTTCCTGCCCGCGCGCCTGGGGGGCATGGGGCTGCTGTCCGTTCAGCCCGGCTGGACCAGGATGTGGCGCTTGCGGCCCGAGGAGAGCTTGAGCGCGCCATCAATCAGGTCCGCCGTGGAGACGACCTGCGCCTCATCCCCGACGACCACGTCATTCACCCGTGCGCCCCCGCCACGGATCAGGCGGCGGGCTTCGCCATTGCTGGCGGCAAAACCGGCTTCGACAAACAGGCGGAAGGCGGGCACGCCTTCGGCCAGCAGGGCGGCGGGCACCTGCACGGTGGGCAGGGCGGCGGCGGTCACGGCGCCTTCCTCGAACGTGCGGCGGGCGGCGTCGGCGGCTTCCTGTGCCGCCGCGCGGCCATGGCACAGGGAAGTGGCCTCGGTGGCCAGCACCTTTTTCGCCTCGTTGATCTCGGCACCGCCAAGGGCGGCCAGCCGGTCACATTCCGCAAGCGGCAGTTCGGTGAACAGCCGGAGGAAGCGGCCCACATCCGCATCCTCCACATTGCGCCAGAACTGCCAGTAATCGAAAACCGGCAGCCGGGCGGCCGAAAGCCAGACCGCGCCCTGCGCCGTCTTGCCCATCTTGGCGCCGGAACTGGTGGTGAGCAGCGGCGTTGTCAGGCCAAAGACCTGCGCGCCGTTCATCCGGCGCACCAGGTCAATCCCCGATACGATGTTGCCCCACTGGTCCGATCCCCCCATCTGAAGGGTCACGCCATGACGGAGATTGAGTTCACGGAAATCGTAGGACTGGAGGATGGAGTAATTGAACTCCAGGAACGTCAGCCCCTGTTCACGTTCAAGCCGCGAGCGCACCGAGTCGAACGACAGCATGCGGTTGACGGAAAAATGGATGCCCACATCGCGCAGCAGGTCGATGTAGGACAGCCGGTCCAGCCAGTCGGCATTGTTGGCCAGCAGCGGGTCCGACGGGCCAGTGCCCAGCGGCAGGAACTGCCGCAGGCAGCCTTCCACCCCGCGCAGGTTGGTGGCAATGGTCTCTGCCGTCATCAGCCTGCGGGCTTCCTCACGGAAGGAGGGGTCACCGATCCTTGCCGTGCCGCCGCCCATCAGGGCAACCGGGCGGTGGCCATGGCGGTGCATGAGCCGCAGCAGCATGATCTGGATCAGGCTGCCCACATGCAGGCTGTCCGCCGTGGGATCAAACCCGATATAGCCCCCGACCGGCCCGGCCTGCATGGCGGTGTCCAGCGCCTCCATGTCGGTGCACTGGAATATGAAGCCGCGTGCTTCGGCCTCCCGGAGGAATTCGCTCTTGGGCATGATCTGTTCCGCGCTGTGATGGGCCTGGCTGGCCGGGTTTCCCCGGCGCGGACCAGCCTCTAGCATGTTCACGGCGCGGCAGGGAACCACCCGGCGGCGGGCGGACTGGTCAGTCGGCGGCCAGCGCCAGTGTCTTGCGGTTCATGACCGTGCTGACATGGTCTTCCAGCGCCTCGGCCACCTGTTCGGCCTGATTGGCGAAGACGTGGTCGGCACCCTTGAAGATGCGGTAATCCACGCTCACGCCCTTCTGGGTGTTCAGCTTGTCCACCAGCTTGCGCACGGCGGGTTCGGGCACGAGTTCGTCGTTCTCCCCCGCAATCATCAGCCCGCCACACGGACACGGGGCCAGGAAGCCGAAATCATAATGGTTGGCGGGCGGGGCGACACTGATCCAGCCCGTGATTTCGGGCCGGCGCATGAGCAGCTGCATGCCCACGAACGCACCGAAGGAATAGCCCGCAATCCACAGCCCGCTGGCATTGGGGTTGATCATCTGCATCCAGTCAAGGGCGGCGGCGGCATCCGAAATCTCGCCAATGCCCCCATCATAGCGCCCCTGCGAGCGCCCGACGCCGCGCGAATTGTAGCGCATGACCGAAAAGCCCATCTTCTCGAACGCACGGTACATCGCGTAGGTGATGCGGTTGTTCATGGTCCCGCCATGCAGCGGGTGGGGATGGAGCACCAGCGCAAGCGGCGCGTTGGGCGCGCTTGAGTGGTGGTATCGACCTTCCAGGCGGCCATCAGGGCCGGCAAACATGACCTCAGGCATAGGTATCCCGCATTTGCATCTCCCCGTGCATTCCAGGCATTGCATCGGGAACGGTTACTGTAACAGCCTGCCTGACCGGCGATGCCCCGTCAGGTCGGCAGGCGGAGAAAACACTGTTTTTTCGGCACCGCCCCACCGGATGCACGAAGTGCTCCTGTATTCATCCGGTCAGGATGGCACGAAAGACAGAACTGATCCGGTCTGGCGTGCCAAGCCGAAAGTAAACCCATACCAACCCGCCTGATAATGGGCATTCCGCCTACCGGATAGCAGTGCATCTTCGGCAGGCGTGCCCTGCGTGGGGGGCAGATATGGGATGGGTGGACGGGTCGGCCCGCCATCGGGGGCTGGCGGTTTTCCTGCCAGGGCGGGCGCTGTCGTGCTGGTTCGCTCTCCTTGCCATGCCCGCAGGCGGGCCTGGCGACATTACGGCCACGGCATGGAAACGGTGCAGGCGTTCCCATAACACGTTGCAATAAATATTGTGTTGCGCTGCCTTATAGCGGTGTGGATTCACAAAATGCCAGATAAATCGTAATTCCCATCGCAAATTGACTTGGCGCAACCCATATGGCTGGACAGCATGAGTACTGCACGCGACCGTTTTACATATCTTGACGCGAACGCCTCCGAACCGATCCGGCCGCAGGCGCTGGCGGCCATGACGGATGCGGCCGAAGCGGTGGGTAATCCCGCATCCGTGCACCGTGCGGGGCGCGCCGCGCGGGCGCTGCTTGAAACCGCGCGGGAAGATCTGGCCACCATTTTTGGCGTGCAGGCCGAAAACTGCATTTTCACTTCCGGCGGGACGGAAGCCAATGTGCTGGCCATAACCGGGCAGGGGCAGGGCAGGCGCATCATGGTGGGGGCGACCGAGCATGATGCCGTGCGGCAGGCGGCACCCGGCCAGACCATTCCCGTAACGGCCGATGGCGTGGTCGACGGGGCGGCACTTGAACGCCTGCTGGCGGTGCCGGGCGCGGCCCCGGCGCTGGTGTGTGTCATGCTGGCCAATAACGAGACCGGCGTGATCAGCCCCGTGCGCGAAATTGCCGATTTGTGCCACGCCCATGGCGCGCTGCTGCATGTTGATGCGGTGCAGGCGGCAGGGCGGATCGGCTTTGACATGGCGGGGCTGGGGGCCGACAGCATCGCGCTTTCGGGCCATAAATTCGGCGGGCCAAAGGGGGCGGGGGCATTGTTGCTGGCGGGGGAGCGGTTCCGCGCGCTCACGCCGCTGCTGGCGGGCGGTGGGCAGGAACAGGGGCGCCGTGGCGGCACGCCGGCCCTGCCCGCCATTGCCGGCATGGTCGCCGCCGCCCGTGCCGCGCTGGCGGCCCAGTCCGTACAGGCCGCAAGGCTGGGCGTGCTGCGTGACCGGATCGAGCGCGCCGCAACCCCCCTCGGGGCCGTGGTGTGTGGTGCGGCCGCCCCCCGGCTGGCCAATACGACCTGCCTGCTGCTGCCCGGGCGGCGCGCGCAGACCCAGCTGATCGCGCTTGACATGGCCGGATATGGCGTATCGGCCGGTTCGGCCTGTTCATCGGGCAAGGTCGCGCGCTCGCATGTGCTGGATGCCATGGGGCTGGGGGAAGGCGCGGGCTGCGCCATCCGCGTTTCCCTGCCGTGGTCGGTCACAGAGGCGGACGTGGACGGGTTCATCGCCGCCTATGCCGCCATGGTGGCCCGCCTGCCCGCCCGGCCCGGAGTCGTGGCATGAGCGGGACCGACCTGATCTATCTCGACTATCAGGCCACCACGCCCTGTGACCCGCGCGTGATGGCGGAGATGCTGCCGTGGTTCACCCAAAGCTTCGCCAATCCGCACAGCCTTGACCACGCGGCCGGCCGCGCCGTGCATGAGGCGGTGGAGCACGCCCGCGCCGAAGTCGCCGCCCTGCTGGGGGCGGAAGCGCGTGAGATCGTGTTCACCTCGGGTGCGACCGAGGCCAACAACCTGGCCATCAAGGGCGCGGTCCGTCACCTGCTGGCGCGCGGCGATGCGCGCAGGCGGGTCATCACGCTGGCAACCGAGCATAAATGCGTGCTGGAATCGGTGCGCGACCTGGCCAGTGAGGGCTGTGAGCCGGTGATCCTGCCCGTCCGCCCCGATGGCACGCTGGACCCGGACGTGCTGGCCCGCGCGCTGGACGTGCCCACCCTGCTGGTCAGCATCATGGCCGCCAATAACGAGACGGGCGTGCTGCAGGACATCGCCGCCCTCGCGCCCCTTGTCCGCCGTGCGGGCGCGCTGCTGCACAGTGACCTGGCGCAGGCGGCGGGCAAGGTGGATGTGGACGTAAGGGCGTGGGATCTGGACCTGGCTTCCGTCTCCGCCCACAAGCTGTATGGGCCCAAGGGGGTGGGTGCGCTGTTCGTGCGCCGCAGGCCCCGGGTGCGGCTGGCCCCGCTGTTCTCGGGGGGCGGGCAGGAGCGCGGGCTGCGTTCAGGCACGTTGCCTGCGCCCCTGATCATCGGCTTTGGCGCGGCGTGCCGCATTGCCCGGGCCGAAGGGGCGGCGGAACGCGCGCGCATTGCGGGCCTGCGTGACCGGATGCTCGCGGCATTGCGGGCGGGTTGCGGCGGCGTGCAGGTGCACGGGCGCATGGAGGGACGGCTTGCGGGCAACCTCAACCTGCGTTTTGCGGGGGTGCGGGCGATGGACCTGCTGGCGGCGGTGCCGCAGTTGTGCCTGTCCACCGGGTCGGCCTGTTCCTCGGCCGATGTGGTGCCCTCCTACGTGCTGACGGCCATGGGGCTGGACGGTGCCGCGGCGGCGGAAGGCTTGCGTCTGGCCGTCGGACGCTATACGTCACCCGCCGATGTGGAGCGCGCGGCGGCGATCCTGTGCCAGGCCGTGGCACGGTGCCGCGCGCAAGGCAGTGTTTCGCCCCATGACGGGCAAACAGCACAGGCAGGATGAAAAGATGGCGCATATAACATTCATCGAGCGTGACGGCAGCCGCCGCGAAGTCGCGGCCCCGCTGGGCCTGTCCGTTCTGGAAATCGCTCATAAAAACGGGATCGACCTTGAAGGCGCGTGCGAAGGCTCGCTGGCCTGCGCCACCTGCCATGTGGTGGTGGACCCGGAATGGGCACCCAGGCTCACGCCGCCGACCGAGGACGAGGAAGACATGCTCGACCTGGCCTTCGGGCTGGAAAAGACATCGCGCCTGGGCTGCCAGATCGTGATGACCGAGGCGCTGGACGGCCTGGTGGTGCGCCTGCCGCGCACGTCCTGACGGCAGTCGCCATGATACACCGCGCGTCGTGACGTGCGCGCAACATGATGTTTGACGTGCGATGCCCGGGGGCGGATAGTCCTGCGGGCATTGCCTGTCATCGGGAAGTGGAACCAAGCCATGCGCATTCTTGTGGCCATGTCCGGCGGGGTGGACAGTTCCGTCGTTGCCGCCCGTCTGGTGGACGAGGGGCACGAGGTGATCGGTGCGACCCTCCAGCTTTATGATTCACGCGAAAGCACGAAAAAGGGCGCGTGCTGCGCGGGTCGTGACATTCACGATGCCCGCCGCGTGGCCGACCGGCTGGGCATCCCACATTATGTGATCGATGCCGAGCGCCGTTTCCATGACAGCGTGATCGGCACCTTCGCCGATGCCTATGCGGCGGGTGAAACCCCCGTGCCCTGCGTGGCCTGCAATCAGGGCGTGAAGTTTACCGACCTTCTGGGCATGGCGCGCGAGCTGGGGGTGGATGCCATGGCCACCGGGCATTACGTGCGCCGCGTGGAAGGCCCCGATGGCCCCGAGATGCACCGCCCGGTCGATGCCGGGCGTGACCAGTCATGGTTCCTGTTCGCCACGACCCGTGACCAGCTTGATTTCCTGCGTTTCCCGCTGGGCGACATGCCCGACAAGGC
>ERZ746981.261-NODE-261-length-30639-cov-27.737517_pt1 | contig 30639 bp, 35 predicted proteins | sample MGYA00374948_ERZ746981 | MGnify/ENA primary metagenome ERZ746981 (study PRJEB28757, sample SAMN06711160) | food metagenome | host: microorganism | place: China:Harbin | collected 2017-01-30 | study: EMG produced TPA metagenomics assembly of the Analysis of...
TCTCATCAGGTTATCGCAAACCCATGAATCATAATCCACTGAAATCACTCAACTCATTTTCGGTCAGACACTGAGGGGCTGCATCAAAGACAGCACTCCACTCCGGAACACATACCTGAATAGGATGATGCATAACATCGCCCGTGAAGAGGGCGTGCTCGGCGCCTGACTTCAGCACAACAGATGCATGATGTGGTGTATGCCCCGGTGTGGGATGAAAAGAAATTCCTTCGAGAACATCCGATCCGTCCACGTTAATCTGATCTGCAAGACCCGCCGCAACAATAGGATCAACGCTATCTGCGCGTGTCATGAAACTGGTTTTATTGCGGACGCTATCATGAGCCGGATTGCTGAAAAAATCATATTCGGCTCTAGAAAAGACATATCGGGCATTCGGGAAGGTCGGGACCCAGGCCCCATTTTGCAGACGTGTATTCCAACCCACATGATCGACATGCAGATGGGTAAGAAGAACAAAATCGATGTCTTCTGGACAGACACCAGCGCGAATCAGATTTTCAAGCCACACGGTCTGTAAATGATCGAAATACAGGGCAGCAGGACGAGCTTTGTTATTTCCAGCTCCCGTATCAATAAGAATTTTTCGATCGCGATCCTCAATAAGCCAGCTATGAACGCTCAAAAGGACTTTCGTTTCTGAACTATCCAGCGTTTCAGGCAGTCGGGGATAAATCTGAAGAGCCGTTGCTTCGTCCCAATCTGGAAGCAACTGTTCTGGAGAGAGTGCAGCCAGCATCAGATCCTGTATTTTTAGAATACGGGCATCCCCCACAGTATACCACCGAAGATCGTTTAGAAGCATAAGGCTCCCTCTCGTTTTTATTTCTTAAAAAATACAGAACTGTCGCCATCAAGGAAAAATAGACTTCAATTCTTGCGGGAGAGCCCCTGTCGCATGATCTGAAAGGCACCCGAAAAGAGGATCCCATTCTTCAATGAGCAGATCGTAAATCAAACCTTCTAATGCAAAAGGATCACCGGCAATCATCGCGTCAATCTCCTGCCGATTGGCACCTTTCATAATCAGAAAGCCGGAGCGCAATGGGGTGCCTTTCAACGGACCGGAGGTCAGCAGTCTGCCTTCCTGAATAAGGCGCCTGAGATACAACACGTGTGCTGCGACATGCTGTCCCCATCCCTCGCCGTCAGGGTGATCCATGCGAACAAGATAAACGGGCATTTCGAAAGTCTCCACCAGAACTGGACTTGCCAATCACTCGAAGCCTTCAGCATATTCCTCTTTTTCGTTGGATAAATTGTCGATACGAGACATCAGTCACAACTGAGGATGATGAATGCTTGACCGGTTAACCAGCATGAAGATTTTCATCAAGGTCGTGAAATTGGGGTCCTTTGCTGCGGCCTCCCAGAATCTGACTTTGTCGCCGCAGATGGTAGCCAAGCATATAGAGGCTCTGGAACGCCACCTTGGTGCACGTCTGTTGCATCGGACTACCCGCCGACAAAGTCTGACCGAAACAGGCCGGCTCTATTGCGAGCAGTGTCGTCTGGTCCTGGAAGCAGTTGAACGAGCGGACAGTCTGGCAGCCAATACGCTTGGCACACCGCGTGGCATATTATCTGTCAGTGTTCCCGTCACCTTTGGGCGAACAGTATTGCTGCCATTTGTTCACAACTTTCAGAAAAGATATCCAGAAATTCAAGTTCATTTGTCCCTGACAGACCAACTGGTTCACCCCACAATGGATGGTCATGAGGCTGTGATCCGAATTGGTGAACTGGAGGCGGACCTTACAGCGGTCAGTCGCCCTCTGACGGCCTATCGTCGGGTCATCTGCGCGGCTCAAAACTATCTGGAAAAACACGGTTTTCCAGCGCAGCCCGATGATCTGATGCGCCACGAGTGTCTCGTGTATGAAAATTCCGGCGGCCCTGTAACGACCTGGCACTTTTCTCAAGGGAGCGTTACCCGGCCTGTCACCGTCTCCGGACGGATAATCAGTAATGATTCAAGTGTTCTGCATTCTGCAGCACTTGCTGGCGATGGCATTCTACTGGGTTATGAGCAGGCCCTGCTTCCTGATATTAAAAGCAAACGGCTTGTCCGGCTTATGCCGAGGTGGACAGTTCCAGACAGGCCCATGCACCTGCTTTATAATGCAGGTCCAGTTATGACGCCAAAGTTGCGGGTCTTTGTGACCGAGCTTCAAGAGGCTTTCCAAGCTTAAGCCTCTTTACGGCGTTCTCAGCAGATAACGAGAACTATTGCCAACTATCCGCTTTCCAGATGGCCGAACATATTCTCATATCGGGCATACGTGCCGATGAACAGTTCTCCGCATAGCGGACATAAGCAGCACGGTGTCTTTTGGCCGAGTTGGGCCGTGAAGAGACGGTCGGGTTTGGGATGCGGGGGCAGTAATGCGGACCTTTGAATTAAAGCAGTGCCACCGGAATACGCACCCCATTCACTCTCAGAAACGGTAAGCAGCAACTCCAGTCCGCTGAATTGAACTCCGCGCCACTGTCTTGACTGCCCCACGGGTGTGCCCGCACAGTGAACCCGCAGTCACCATGTGAAGGATGATTTCGTCTGAAATTATTGCTCTGTTTCAATAGGTTGTCTGATTAATTGCGACTAAAGCGAGCGGGTTGGAAGCCATGGAATAGAGATTGCACATCCGCCTGCTCCCTTATGACCACATGCCGCGCAGACGGGCGGCCATGTCGAGGCGTCCTCATGCAGCCGTTCCAGATGCGGTTCATAACGGCCTGTCGCTGGGCCTCATTCAGACAGGACAGATAATCGTCGCTGCCTGAAGCGGGAGAAGGTTCTGGATTCAATTCCTTAGCGCACTTTCATCAACGATGCTGAACCAACATTGGACACCAGCATGCCGGATACAGAGCGAATTTGCATTGACTTGCGTAGCATGATTGGAACAAATAAGGAACATGTAATCATGAAATACTCCTGCACAAGGGACGCCGAGCCGTGACATGACTGCTGAAACCCATAAAAAACCCGGTCTGGAGACGCTACGGGCCACGATCCGTCGGCTTGAAGGTCATAGCGATCGACGCCGCACGGTGCTGCCCTTTGGTGTGCGCGAAATCGACGCCCGCCTACCAGGTGGCGGTCTCGCGCTCGGTGCCCTCCATGAAGTGGCAGGCGGAGGCAACGACGCCCTGCACAGTGCGGCGGCCGGTCAGTTCTGCGCCGGGATTGCGGCCCGCACACGTGGCAAGGTGCTCTGGATCGTCACCCGTCAGGATGTATTCGCTCCCTCCCTGAAACAGGTCGGGCTGTCGGCACGGCGATGGGCACCGACTTCGCGGAAGATGTCAGGCATGATGAAACCCATGCGTCACAGGCAGGCATTCACGGCGTGCCCTTCTTTGTCTTCGACGGTGCCTACGCTCTTTCAGGCGCGCAGCCGAAAGCCCAATTGCTGACCGCCCTGCACCAGTCATGGAACGAGGCACACAAAATGCTGTCCGAGAATCCTACCGCCGGCATAACCTGCGACAGCGCGGGATGCGTCATCCCGCCTTCCGGCTCTGGCACTCTCTGAACAGAAGTCGTCCCGCCGTATTCCCGTCAGGCAGGCGCGCCTTGGCGGGAACGGTCGTATTCGGCGATCGTCTCCTGCGTTAGCGGGTCGCTGGTGAGCGGCCCGAGGATGGAATCCAGCAGGCCGGGAAAGCGACTGTCCAGATCCTCGCGCCGCAGTTCAAGACGATATTCGCGACCGATATGGCGCTGCCAGACCACACCGCTGTCACGCAAGGCGCGCCAGTGATGCGTCATGGTGGATTTCGGAATTTGCGGCAGTACATCACAGCAGGGATGTTCGCCCCCTACGGCGATCGTCCGTACCGCAGCCAGACGGATGGGATTACCCAATGCCGTCAGCACGGCTTCGAGCCGGATATCCTCGCGTTTCGGATGACGTGCAATCATGCGTGGATTGGTACGCGTATCATGGGAGCGGGTCAAGAAAACGCTGCTTCCGAGCCCCCGTCATAAACCTGTGTCCCAATAAAGCTGGCCTTCAATCCGTATGTACGTCTATATTCGTATCAATGAGACTCATTCATGACGACCGGAGGCCGCCTTGCCACCCGATTTCCTGATTCCTACTCACAGCCAACAGCGGATTGCCGCAGCATCACGCGCGGCCCGACTGATTCTCGTTACTCTCGTGCCGAGCCTCACAGGCTGCACAGTCGGCCCCACCTACAAGGTTCCTCAGCCACCGGACGCCGCAACATACGGCGAAACCCGGTCGGAAACAGCGATCGTCGCTTCGGCTACCTCCCCGTAGGTGATGAGGTGCTGTTCGTCATAGCCGGTGAGACAGGACGCTTCCGGGGCGCTGTCGGCGACGGACGGGTCGAGCGGAGGCTGCTGCATGATGGTTCCGATCAGGTCGGAGAACGAACGCGACGCACCCTAGCCTGCCGCGTTTCGGTGCCGGAAGTCTCGTGAAGAAACATGACGCCGCGTCCTTGTCCGGACTCGATGAACAGGATGCCCGTGCCGGCCACGCTGCGGCATGACGCCGGCCATTCAGAGGGTCGCCTTTTCGGCCGGGGTCAGTGGGCGGGCCGGAAAGACGCGGCAGGGTGTCTCGTCCGTCGTGGACCGGCGGACGCCGTTCTCAGTCCAGCCCTGAAGGTCGTCGAGGGTATAGACGATGCGGCCGCCAATCTTGCGATAGGTCGGGCCGGTGCCGTAGGTGCGATGCTTTTCCAGCGTGCGGATGGAAATGCCGAGAAAGCGCGCCGCATCGGGCGTGCGCAGGAAACGGGGCGGCAACCCCGTCTTGGGATCGAGCATGATCGGGCCTCCGGTTGGGTTCGCCGGCTGTCGGTCACGACAGCGGGCCATGGCGAACCCTGGCGGAGGATCGGCGGGATGGAGAGTGCCGGAAAAGGGAGGGGCTGTTTCCGACACTCTGACTGGAAACGATTATTGAAAAAGACCACAATAAAAAATTCAACCTCTCTCACCAAAATACAAAATAGTATAATGGTGCATTTGTATTTTTGTCCTAAAATATTACCTCAACCATCAATAATAAATAATATAGAAGTGTAGTTATTAAACTCAGAATTAATGGCAACTCTAGCAGCAGCCTACGATTTATGTATAATGAAGCACCTAGGGCTTCGATAAGGGGGAAACCATGGTACGACGCGTATTTTTTAGCTTCCACTATCAACGCGACATTGTGCGCGTGAACCAAATTCGAAACCTGCCAGAAATTATCGATGAATCCGCTGCAGGCTTCAAAGATAGTTCACTATGGGAAGACGCAAAGAAAAAAAACGACAATGCAGTTAAGAAGCTAATTGATGATGGGCTAATTGGAACAAGCGTAACAGTAGTCTGCATTGGCAATAAAACATCAGGGAGGAAATTTATCAACTACGAAATTCAAAAATCTATTGATCGTGGAAATGGTATTCTGGGTGTTCAGATTCATGATTTAAAGAATTTTTCAGGAGAGGTAGATACTGCAGGAAGCGGGCCATATCTTCTTACTAAGAACAATTATCCCATATATAAATACATCAATCATATCAAACTTAAAGAGTGGATCGAGACCGCAGCCAAAGCTGCCGGAAAATAGCATTCATATATAATTATGATATTCTAAATAATTAGAAGACAAAGATTGGTTTATCAATGAACCCACCTCTATCACTCACCGGTAATTACCAACTCGTGGTTCTAGGGCAAGAAGGTAATCCGAAAATAATAGAATATACCATACGCCTTATCGCCTCCGTACAACGAGCCTTTGATAATTTAGGCGTAAATCAAAAGAAATTTTTGATCAGTTTTACGTCAAACGATAAGAATACAGATATTGATCGCCGTATGCCCACGGTTGCAGTTTTTTTTGGTTTGGTCCCATCTCCCGTACTATCAGATACTGACAGCAAGAGACTCAAAACCCTTCTTGACGATGGCATCTTGATAATTCCTATAGTCGAAAATATTACGAATTTTAGCGCAATGGTTACACCTGAAGTTGCGGAACTAAATGGATGCTCTCTAGCGGACTGCGGAAACGATTTTGAACGTCTTGCCGCACGCATCCTTGAAGGCTTCGGCCTTCTGCGAGAAAAGCGACGCTTGTTCATCAGTTATAGACGGGTCGAATCGAGCGGTGTAGCTACTCAACTTTATGAAGCGCTTGATGCCGCTGGTTTTGATGTTTTCCTTGATACCCAAGGTGTAATTCGTCCTGGGGAGCCATTTCAGGAAATTTTATGGCATAGACTAGCTGATACTGACGTTGCGGTAGTGCTGGATACGCCTGATTTTTTGGCTAGCCGATGGACGGAGGAAGAGCTTGCCAGAGCAAATACCTCTAATATTCAACTCCTGCAAATTTTATGGCCGGGACAAACGGAAGGCGCAACAGCTGCTTTCAGTATGTTCCATCCTCTCTCAAACAGTGACTTTGTAGGATCGAATACGCTTGGCCTGTCCGCACAACTTAAAGACTTTGAAGTATCCACAATCGTCGATGCTGTTGAAGGACTTCGCGCACGAGCTTTCGGCGCACGCCACGCCTTTCTCGTACGTGAATTCGCAATTGAAGCGCGCAGCGAAGGCATGCAGGTACTCACAACCTTAGAGCGCAACCTCATTCTCGCAGCTTCAAATGGCTCTAGGACATTAGTCATGCCAGCGATTGGCATTCCAGATGCCGAACGCTATGAGTGGCTTGGGAGATTATACCAGCGTGATTTGGATGATGGTAGTAACTACGCGCAGCCGCCTATTCTTCTTTACGACCAAACCGGAATTCGCAGTCGATGGCTACAGCACCTGGAATGGCTTAACGACAATATTGCTTGCGCACGAAGTCTCAGCATCACAGATGCGAAAAAATGGTTATCCAAGATAAAAGGGCCCAGTGCGACATGACTACATCTATCGAGCGGCGGATATTTTTGTCGGCCAGTATTCCTCTACCATCACGCAACGCGATTTATTTCAATACGGCGGACGTAATCGCTATAAGAGATGCTATTCGAGCGTTAACTATTGTTATCGTGGAGACCGGAATTCAGCTAATATTTGGTGGGCATCCGGCAATTTCTCCTATGATTAGGCTCCAGATCGCACAGGCCGGCATACCAGTTGGCGATAAAGTTGTGATGTATCAAAGCCGATTTTTTAAACGGGAATTCCCCGAGGACAATAAAATGTTTGAACGGGTTATTCTCACTGATACAGTAAACGATAATAGAGAGTTGAGCTTAGCCCATATGCGCAATATTATGATGCAAGGTCCATTTTTGGGGGGAATTTTCATCGGCGGCATGGAAGGCGTAGAAGAAGAGTATAAAATATTTTGTAATACAAACCCCGAAGTTCCAGTGTTTCCTGTTGCGTCAACGGGAGCAGCGGCAAGAAATATATATTACTCTAATCCAAAATTCCAAAATAATTATCCAGAATTGCAATCTGAGATTAGCTACATTAATCTTATACGCAGGATAGTCGGTTTAACTTCTCCTTAGGATAATTGAATGGCTCGGCGCACTTTCTTCAGCTTCCATTACCAGCCCGATGTGAGCCGAGCATGGGTTGTTCGAAATTCATGGGTAACGAAAGTGGCACAGGGAGAACGGAACGACGCTGGTTTTTTCGACAGTTCAGTATTTGAAGCCAGTAAAAAAGAGAGTGATGATGCCCTCAAGCGATTTCTTAGGGAAGGCCTAAAAAATACTACGGTGACATGTGTTTTAGTAGGCGCAGAAACTAGTCTGCGTCGATGGGTACGTTACGAAATTTTCCGTAGTTTTATGCGAGGAAACGGACTACTTGCTGTTCGCATTCATAACATAGGATCTTTACATAGCCCTACCAGCGCTATCGGCCACAATCCCTTTCAGTCACTTGCATTTACAGTTAATCATAATACATTGGAATTTAAAGAATTTAAGACAACAGGATGGCAATCGGCAAGCGACGTAGGAACGATGCCATTAAATGATGTAGCCTATGACCTTGAAGGTCGGACTAACCACACGTTTTCGTGCTTATTCCCAATCTATGATTGGACTGTCGATAACGGTTACGACAACCTCGGTGCATGGATCGAAACCGCAGCTAAAAAAGCTAAAAAATAAGTTCGTCTGAACTTTTGACGATAGGAACAATCGTATAATCTTGTCAGAATATTTGTGCAGAAGTGGTAAACAATTGATACGACGCATATTGATTACATAAAATCAAAAACAATTCCAGAGAATAGAATTGTATCTTCTCATAGGAAATCCTCCTTTCATGAGAAGATACAATTCCTATCGTGTGAATTATCTCGGATACATTCTATATAGAATATCTAAAGAATGTATTTTTTCTTCTGATCTCACAAGGTCCGTCCGTCTTTTTTCTGCACACCATTTTATTATATCCGCATTATCGAGTTGAGGTAGATTTTCAATATTAATTCTATACTTTATTGGAATAGAGTCATATGCCTCCGTCGCCATAGAGTCTTTTCTCAACATGGATTCTACTATATCCCCTCCCCTGTTAGGTTTTTTAATATTTATAATATTCAACATTGATATTTCATAGTATAACCATGGAGAATATGTTGAACTACCTTCGGAGTAACTGGCTGAGATATGTTGATTTTCGATCGAATTTTTTGTATTAATGAAAAATAAGCATTCCGATTTATCCATCATCTCTGCAAGGGCGATACAAAGCATATTATGTATGTGCGCCGTTGTTCTATTTCTCTTTGAATAATTATATGTTTTAGACGTCTTTTGGTAACAATATAAATTATCTACACTCTTAAGCAAATCATCGCAATAATTCCAGGCTTGGTAGTCTATAAAGCAAGACAATCCTAATTTTTCTTCTAAATATCCCGCCAAAGATAACGCTAAATTTATATCTTTATGAGAATGCGAAATAAAAATATCATAATTTTCTTTAGGAAACCATTCATCAATCAATTTTTCGGCGATTACGTCGCCTTTATTATCGATGAAGCTCGCAAGCGTATCTGCAATACGATTCTTTTCGGATCTCGCTAGCTTTCTTCCAATCTTTACATAATCAGACAACTCAGAACTAAGTGTTATATTAAATCCACGAAACATCGTATCCCTCGATAAAAGTAGAATTCACAAACGCTGCAAACCTGTCAACTGCCATCCATAATATCGACTTTCCGGAAAACTTTCTTCACAATGATATGCACAAAATAAATCTATAGTCTATTTAGACTAGGGCCTGTTAGGGCTTGATCCAGTCTGCAGCGGCAGCGATGTGTATGACCGCGAGGAACGACGTTGCTGTTTTTTCGTATCTGGTTGCGACTGCACGCCACTCCTTGAGGCGAGCCCAGAGGTTTTCGACAAGATGTCGACACCGATAGGCCCATTTGGGGCAGGTAACCGACGCATCGCGCCGTTTCGCGGGAATGGCCGGTCGATCTCCCATGTCCCAGATACGCTCACGGAAGGCATCCGACGCATAGCCCTTGTCCGCCACCACCCACAGGCGCCGGGTTGCCGTTGCCGCGTGTTCGGTGTCCAGTTCCATCCCCAGCCAGTCGCGCCCAAGATGCTGCGCCGCCACCAGCGACGAACCCGAACCGCAAAACGGGTCCAGCACCAAGCCACCAGGCGAGCAGAACGCATCCACCAGAGGCAACAACGCTGCCACTGGCTTTTGCGTCGGGTGCAGTTTATTGCCCGAATACGGCATGTCGATCACGTCCGGCACCGGCTGGCCGGACCGCTTCACATTCCCCTTTGCCAGCAGATAGGCGCTTTCGTGCTCGTAACGTAGAAACCCCGAAGATGACGCATAGGATTTGCGGAAAACGATATGCCCGACCTTGCGAAACCCGGCTGCCTTCCAGGCTTCGGCAAACAGGTGATCTTGTTCCAGCCATAGAACGAAACGGCAAACCCGCCCCATTTCAGGACACGGTGCATCTGGTTAAAAGCGGGCCGAAGCCAGCGTGCATTGTCGTCGTTGCGCACTTTGCGCCCATCCCTGCCCTGATAATTCACCAAGTATGGCGGGTCTGTCAGGATGAAATCCACCGCATTGCGAGGAAGTGCGCGCATCAGTTGCACGCTGTCGCCGTTGAGGATGGTATTGCGGAAATCGGTCGCCGTGTTGGTATTGCCGGTCATGGTCTCTGCCCTTTGTTCCGCGAGGAACAGCCCCCGCTGTTCCTCTGCCTCGCGGCGAGTAGCGGGGTAGCAACGGCAAGGGCGACCGATGGGGAGGGGTATCGCCCGGTCTGCACGGAGCGCAGCGCAGGAAGATCGGGGACACCCCATCGGGCGGCGTCAGCACGCTGACGCGAACCCTTGCCGGCGCGAGGGCGGAGCCCTTAGCCTGTTCTTGTTTCTGTTTCCAGTGTTCCCACTTTCTCCGAAAGTGCGGCGAAGATGTCGGGCTTGTCCATCCTCTCGGGAATTTCGAGCAGCGGGATACCCGCCTTCTGCAAAGCCAGACGCTTGACCTCCATACGAGCGTCAGCATCGCCGGACAGGTCGTGGCCCGAACCATTATACTCGACCACCAATACTGGTTGCCCACGGCGATTGATCAGAAGGAAATCAACGCGCTTGCCGCTGTAAGAATTGAAGGCCCGCTTTTGAAGTAGATCATCCGGGGCATAAGGCGTTTTAATGAAGCCACCCATCGCAACCTCGAAGGCGAAACGCCAGTCGGGGCGACTATCCTTGATCCACTCGTCGATCGCGTAGAGCACGCGCACCGCTTCCCGATTGACAGGAGGAACGGCCTTCAGGCTGCATTCACCAACGAAGCGCAACTGGTTCTGCGGATCGGACAGGTCATTCTCCTGGCGGAATTGCCGGCGCCGCTCGTCTTCCTGCTGCCTATCGGCAGCCTGTTTGTTGAGCGTGGCGATCTGTCGACGAAGCGTCTCGATCTGACCCGCAGCCTGCCGTTCAGACTGCGCAAGAGCCTCTTTCGCACGACGATCTCGAATATAGAATCCGATGGCACATCCAATCGTCAGAAGAATGATCACCTTTTCCACGACCGATAGGCCTCCTTTTTCTGCGCGATCACCGCCGATTACCGCATGGGCTGTCGCACGGTCTTCTCAAATCCCCGCGCCCTGTCCTTCATCGGTCCTGTCGCCCCATGACCGGGAAGGTGGACAGGATGGCACGCAAACCCGACAGGATCAGGATCGAGGTGTTCGGCCCCGCCGAGGTGGTGGAAACAGCCGAAGACGCATTCCGCCCGTCTGACGAAGCCATCCGGTCCCTCGCTCGCCTGATCGGCCGGCAGATTGCCCGCGAACAGTTCGAGCGTGCCCGCGCGCTGGAGCGGAAACAGGCCCGACAGAACCGATCCGGCCACATGCGATAACCTTCCCTTCGCGGCTGTATTCCCCCGGCGAAAGACCCGTCGCCGGGCAGCCGTGTATTTTTCTTGTGACCATTATGGTCTCGTGATATAAGGTCAGTCAATGAGGATCATCGCCCGTCGCACGCTGAGGGAGTTCGTCGACAGTCTGGCGGGCCAGAAGGACCAGCCGGCCGTGAAGGCGGCGCTGGACGCCTGGTTCGCCGAAGTCGGCAGGGCCGCCTGGACGAGCACCGCCGATGTGAAGCGGCTCTACGCCACGGCCAGCATCGTCAACGCCGAGCGCATCGTCTTCAACATCAAGGGCAATGCCTATCGCCTGGTCGTGGCGGTCGATTTCGAGAAGAACATCGTCTGGATCAAATGGATCGGCACGCACAAGGCGTATGACAGGATCGACGTGACGGAGGTGGAACATGACGGCTGATCTGAAACCCATCCGCAACGAAGCGGATTATGACGCGGCACTGGAGGAAATTGACCGGCTGTGGGGGGCGAAGAGCGGCACGCCGAACGGCGACCGGCTCGACGTGCTGGCGACCCTGATCGACGCCTATGAAGCCAAACACCATCCGATCGATCCGCCAGATCCGGTCGAGGCGATCCGCTTCCGGATGGAACAGCAGGGCCTGACCCGCAAGGATCTGGAGCCGATGATCGGCCCGCGCAACCGGGTGGCGGACGTGCTGAACCGCAAGCGCGGCCTGTCGATCGACATGATCCGCCAGTTGCATGACGGCCTCGGCATCTCGGCCGAGGTGCTGATCCGGCACAGCCGGATGGACAAGGTCGCCTGATAGGAAACACCACCCAAGGAACATGCCCATGACCCGCGTCGCCCTGTATGCCCGTTACTCGTCCGACAACCAGCGCGACGCCTCGATCGAGGACCAGTTCCGCATCTGCCGGGAACACGCCAGGCGCGAAAAGTGGAAGGTCATTGGAGCCTACAAGGACGCGGGCATCTCCGGTGCCAGCATGATCCTGCGTCCTGGCATCCAGACCCTGTTGCAGGATGCCCAGGCCGGACGGTTCGACGTCGTGCTGGCCGAAGCGCTGGACCGAATTTCACGCGATCAGGCTGACGTGGCCACCCTGTTCAAGCACCTGAAGTTCGCCGATGTGCCGATCGTCACCCTCGCCGAAGGCGAGATCAGCGAACTTCATGTTGGGCTCAAGGGCACGATGAACGCCCTGTTCCTTAAAGATCTGGCGGCCAAGACCCATCGCGGGCTGCGCGGCCGGGTCGAGGACGGCAAATCCGGCGGTGGATTGTGCTATGGCTATCGTGTCGTCCGCCAATTCGACGCCAAAGGCGAACAGATCCGGGGCGACCGCGAGATTGACGCGCATCAGGCGGAGATCATCCGCCGCATCTTCCGTGACTTCGCCGCCGGCATTGGCCCGCGTGCCATTGCCAAGGCCCTGAACGATCAGGGCATCGGTGGCCCCGAGGGCAAGCTGTGGAGCGATACCACCATCCGGGGCCATGTGAAGCGCGGTACCGGCATCATCAACAATGAATTGTATATCGGGCGCCTGGTCTGGAACCGTCAGCGCTACGTCAAAGACCCGTCCACCGGAAAGCGCATCTCACGCCTCAATCCAGAGTCAGAATGGGTAGTGACGGAGGTTCCCGACCTGCGGATCGTCGACGACGCGCTCTGGCAGGCGACAAAGGCCCGACAAAGCATCATCGCCGAGAAATACGTCAACGTCACTGAGGCCGTCCGGGCGCATCACAAGCGCAACCGGCTGAATGGCACGCGCCGACCGAAATCCCTGCTGTCGGGCCTACTGTTCTGTGGCCTGTGCGGCGGCCCCTACGCGCTGCGGGGTTCCGACCGCTTCGCCTGCTCGTCCCACGTCACCAATGGTTCCTGCACCAACAGCCGGACTATCCCCCGCCCCGACCTGGAACGCCGGGTGCTCTCCGGTCTGAAGGACCGGATGATGGCGCCGGAGATCGCGGCCGAAGCGATGCGGGCCTATGCTGAGGAAACCAACCGCCTCAACCGCGAGCGCCGGTCGAACGCCGATGTCTGGCAGGTGGAACAGGTGAAGGTTGAAAAGCAGATCCGGGGCATCATCGAAGCCATTAAGGAGGGCATGTTCCATCCCAGCATGAAAGCGGAGATGGATACGCTCGAAGCGCGCAGGACCGAACTGGCATCCCTGCTGTCCGACGCCCCTGAGGACGTGCCGGACCTGCTGACAAGTGCTTCGGCGATCTACGCTCGCAAGGTCGGACGCCTGACCGACGCCCTCAGCCGTCCCGAGGAACGGCTGGAAGCCGCCGAGGCGCTGCGGGCGCTGATCGAGAAGGTCGTGCTGACACCCGGCCCGAACCGGGGCGAGATTGACGCGATGCTGTATGGGGAACTGGGGACGATCCTGAACTGGATCGAACGTCAAGCCATTGGAAAGGCTGAAAAAAGAAACACTCCCGGAGCCAGGGCTTCGGGAGTGTCGGTATCAGTGGTTGCGGGGGCTGGATTGCTTCTCAGCTTGCAGCAATCACAAGTTGAGAGCAAAGCGGGATTAAAATGCTGTTTTAATGAACTTTTTTCTGCCCATGCATGAACTCTTACTGAAAATAAATCGCCCCGGCCCTCATAAAACGTAGAATTTATGCATCCAAAGCCACGTCAGCTTCCGCCTCATCTCGGACATGCGTGCTTATGGATAGCGTTCCATAAAGCAGACATAGGCAGAACGATCTTTCTCGGGTTGTTGGAGATATGATTCAAAGCTGGTCTTTGCGGAGACCAGTGAATGCGTGGCAACCTGACGGACGAAGAATGGGCGATTATTGGCAATCTGCTGCCGCCTGAACGTGGCCGTTGGTCCCGACCTGCGCAGGATAATCGTCTGTTTCTCAATGGAATGCTTTATGTCCTGCGTGTCGGTTGTCCGTGGCGGGACATGCATGAGCGCTACGGAAAATGGAACTCGGTGTATGTGCGGTTCCGTCGATGGGCAGAGCAAGGCGTCTGGGACGCTCTGCTGGAAACGCTGGTTGAACTCGGCCTGACCGATGACTGGCGCCACTAAGCGCACGGTCAACCAATGCGGAGCCGTCGTCTATCAGGCCGGTACGCGAGCGGATTTTGTCGGCCACGCTCTTCGTGGCCTCGAGGACCGCGTGGAAGTAGTCGTCGACAAGTAGCTCAGAACGGCAGAAGGACAGTACGTCAGGATGTACACCTCGTCGGACGAGATCCTCGCTCATCTCGCGTGCTCGCCGCTCTGCGTCGGGGGTGGTGGTCGCCGTATCGGTCGCGCCGAGGATGCCTTCCACGTTCACTTTGAGACCGGCAAAGGCGAGAGCGGCGTTCACCTTCATGCGAAGCGGCTCGTAACGCTGAGGCTCTCGAAGGTATAGCTCGGGCTTCAAAGCCTTCCGGATAAACGCAATCACTCCGACCCGGTCCCCCTGCTCGTTCTGGCTATTGGCGAAGGCATTGTGTAGGCGATGGCGCTTCATCAGCTGCGGAGAAGTATCGGCCCTCTTCGCGACGCTAAGAAGCGAATGCGTTTTGGTGTCCAGCCCATCGATTCAATGCTTCGGACCATGCTCCGAAAGTTTTCTTTCAGGGCGGCTATGCTGCTCTCGCCTTCGTCTACGACATCAAGTTCGGGGCGTGGATGGCCGCAAAGCGCGGCAAGCGTCAACCACGATGTTGGCTTGACAATTTTTTCATCACACACATGGCTGATTGTTGTCTATATTTACGGAGTTACATGGAATCACTTAGGTCTCTTTTGAATCGAGTCCTTATCAAATTAAACCAATACCTTCGATGCATATACAGATAAAATAAAATTCTATTGGAAATCTTCCGATTTGCCAGAATGAAAAACTGCAAAAAAGCGACCGGCTCTTGTGGCTCTCAGGGACTCTTCTTGAATATTTATTTCCTCATAACTCACTTCTGGAACTAAATTATGGTCATCAGAATTTTCAATAATTGCGTTTCTTATTTGTTCAGGGTCAGGAAATGCAATCAACTCAATTGGAGATTTTTCGTCTAAAAATAAAGATAATATATTATTTTCCATTAGTAACTTAACGCAGTTTATCACTTCATCCGGGAATGTGACTTTTGGAATTGAAAGTCTTGAGTTGAATAAAATTTTTGACAACGGAAACATCTTAGGTTGCATAATTTTTAGGCTTGCTGCTGCCGCTGCGTTTATTTTTTTGGCTTTCTTATCAATTACTTTTTTGTTAACGAAATGCGCGCTAACAAAGGAAACACCATCCACGTTACTTTTCCCTGCGGCATTTGCCTGATCACATACAGTTTGATTGGTATATAAAATATATAGTGGATAAGTAGCTTTGTGTTTTAATGCTTCTCCGACAAGTATCTGGGACTGTTGAGAGGGAGGGGAGCCGACAGTATGGAATATTTCCTTATAACTACGCCTGCTCCATATCTTTCCTTTCCCATATATTTTTTTTGCTTGTATTAAGAGTCTGAAGTGACATTTCTTTAGTGGGTTAAAAAATAACCACTCCATGTCTGCTCCAGTAACAGGCTCAATTGGGAAATCCACTTGTAATCCCCATGGCTTGAAGGGTACCAACGCTCCCATTAAGAGGTCAGTGATTGTTTCTTCACCAAATTTTCGTTTTAAACCATTAGATAAATCCAAAAAATGACCAATTTTTTTGGGGAAAGACTTGGTAAATTCGTCAAGCATTCCGTTTTCCTTTTTATTAATAAAATTATTGTCTATTTTTGTTTAAATTGAATGGCAATAGACACGTCGTGCGCGCTAAAATCATAGCCACGAAATGACCGCTTTCAATCAATCGTAGTTTGAAGCCGACATTCCGATTACCCCCCCATTTCGGCCATCACTATCATGCTGGGGTAAGAAGATGGGATATGGCCTGAATAGGCTTCAGTCCGTGACCAAAGCGCTCAATTGCCTCACGATCCGTCTCCAGCGCTCCATAAGGTAGATATCGGACTTTCAGATCGGCAATCCTGCTGAAGGCCGGCCGCCGCAACTGTTCCCGCACATCAGCTTCCCGCTTGTCTGGAGCGACAAGGAATAGTCCCTCCAGAGCCTGCGCCTCTGACCCGAGAGCCAGATCCAGCATCCGCACGATGCCGGAATAAATGGTCGTTGAATGCTCGACTTCGAATGCTGCCACAATCCTGTGGCTTTCCCGGTCCAGCCACAGAACATCAATCAGCCGCACGGATTCCGCTCCCTGCGTTTCCGTCGTGAACCCTGGCAATACCGACAGGCAGCCATCCCCCAACTTACCGTCCTGCCACGGGCGACTGCGATCATTGGCGGCAATCCAGACATCGTAACCCAGAGAATGCCCTAGATCGCGAAGCCAGCCCTGAATTTCGGTATGAGTATGATCCGTCTCCCGCTCCGCCGCGAGGATCCGGGCCTCTTTTGCGCTCTGCTCCCTCACCTGGTGAAGATCGGCTTCCCAGAGTTTCCGCGCTGTTTCGTCGTCCTCAAGAGGCGGCGCTGAATAGCGTCCACTTCCAAGATCAAACAGCAGTCCTCCAATAGCGCCCAGATCATTAGACAGCAGCGAACGGTAGGTCGCATTCAGCTTCAGGATACCCTGCCGCATCGCAAGATATTCCTCCCATCGCCCCAGCTTCACCTTTGATCCGGTCAGGGCATTATAACCTTTCACGATCGCCGTATTGAAAGGAGGCATGATCGTGGGATGCAGGAAATACAGCAGATTGGCGACGGCTGGTCCCAGTCCTTTTATCTTCCGGGCATCGATTGCATGAATGGCCGCAACCACATGCTCTTCGGTATTGCAGCACAAACAGGTATCGAGAAGCTGCCCGAATGCTTTCTGGTTAGCAGGATTTTCATAGATATCGGGAATGCGTAACTTCGGCTTCCACAGGAATGCATGATCCGCCCCCTTGAAAATCTGACGCTGCTCAGCAATCGAATGAACAACCGTTTCCAGGGATGAGCCACGATAGGCGACCCCGAATGTGCCAGCGGTGATCTCCGCAACGACCTGCTGCAGCCCGCGGCGGATAGACCGGAAGTTCTTGATACGCTCGTCCCACAGAAACCAGCTCTGATAGGTCCCTGCCGGATCGTCCCTCCAGCGAAGGATAAGGTCTCGAATAAGGTCCGTCATCAATCCAGAAGCTAAAATTACATTCGCTTCTGAGCCTGATTGTAACAGCAGCTCACGTCAATGCGGATAATCGCAAGTGGTTGCGAGGCATGATACCCTCGATTTGAACCTACCTCCATAAGTCTCTGGAATTAAACAGTTCTCCAAAAAATGGCCTCAATTTGCGCATAGCAAAACCCCGCTAAGCTGTTGACTTAGCGGGGTTTCAAAAACTGCAAGTGGTTGCGGGGGCAGGATTGGTTCTCAACTTTCGCAAACCGCAACCCCAGAATGAAGCGGATATACTCGATTGTTTTTACGATCTTTTTTCCACACAAGCCTGAAGCAAAGGTTTTTCATTCTTTCGATTATCTTCAACGCTTATCGTGTCGGCGTTTCCCTTCGGCTCAATGGCTTGACTGCCTATGAGCATCGCAAACAGTTTTGCGTCCCGAATTTCTGCCGGTATTGAGCGGGGGAAAGGCCCGTCAGCCGAAGGAAGAGCTTGCGGAACGCACCGACGTCCTGATAGCCGGCTTCCCAGGCGATCCGTTCCAGCGAGAGAGAGGTTGTCTCAGGGAGACTGCGCCCCCTCTCCACACGGAGATGCTGGAGATAGTTATGTGGCGCAAACCCGGGTCGCCTTGCTGAACTGGCGGAGGAAGGTCCGTCCTTCCAATCCCAAATGCCGCGCCATGCCGGTGACCGTCGCGATACGCGCCTTGTCTGTCCGCAGCCAGTGCTAGACCTTCAGAATCGTGCGGTCACCATGCGTCAGGATCGGCGCGAAGGCGCGATATTACCGTTGCTCGCGTCCCGGTGGTCGATCAGCAGGTAGCGCGTTGTCTCGGCCATCGCCGTCGGTCCCAGCAGCTTCTCGACCAGACTCAACCCGAGGTCGGGCCAGATCGACGCCACCGGCACCGAAGGGCGACAGGAATACGGGGCCGCCCTGTTCGGTCCCTGGGCCTGGACCTTCCCGGCCTTTTCCGCCTATTCGGCCGGTCTCGACGTTTCCTATGATCCCGACATTTTTGGTGGCAACCACCGTCTGGTGCAGATGGCTGCCGCACAAAAGAATGCCGAGCATCACGGGATCAAGGCCGTCAATTTCCGCCAGTTCGGACAGGCGGCGCGCCGTGCCGCGTCCGGACAGCACGGCGATCACGTCAATGGTTTCGGCGATCAGGGCGCGCGGCACGGTGACGACGATTTCCTGGATCAGTTGCTCCATGCGATGCAGCGCGCCGATGGCGGTGCCAGCATGCAGCGTGCCAATCCCACCGGGATGACCTGTGCCCCACGCCTTGAGGAGGTCGAGCGCCTCGGGGCCACGCACCTCGCCGATGGGAATACGGTCAGGGCGTAGCCGTAGCGCGGAACGGACCAGTTCGGACAGCGTGACGACACCATCACGGGTGCGGAGCGACACGAGATTGGGCGCGCGGCATTGCAGTTCGCGCGTATCCTCGATCAGCACGACCCGGTCGTCGGTTTTCGCAACTTCGGCCAGCAGGGCGTTGACCAATGTGGTTTTGCCCGTAGATGTGCCACCCGCAACCAGGATGTTTTTCCGGTCTGCAACTGCCTGGCGCAGATATGCCGCCTGCCCTTCTGCCATGCTCCCGGCTTCGACATAATCATCGAGCGTGAACACCGCGACGGCGGGTTTACGGATCGCGAAGCTCGGGGCCATCACCACGGGTGGTAAAAGCCCCTCGAAACGCTCACCGGTCGGGAGTTCCGCCGACACGCGGGGCGCCCCCTCATGCACCTCCGAGCCGACATGATGGGCCACCAGTCGCACGATGCGTTCGGCGTCAGCCGGTGTGATCGTCTCCCCAGTATCACCCAGCCCCTCGGACAGGCGGTCGATCCACAGCCTGCCATCGGGATTGAGCATCACCTCGACCACGGCGGGATCAGCGAGGTGCCGGGCAATCGCCGGTCCCATCGCGGTGCGCAGCATGGACATGCCACGCTGTCGGGCTCCACTTTCAATCGATGTGACCGCCATGGGAATCCCCGTCTTTACGGGTCATCCGGCCTCTCCGGACGACGACGGGGACAATTAGAAAGTGCTGCTTTCTCCTGATTTCAACAGTATTTTCCTACGATCGTACAGGATCGTAGGGGATACGGTTTTTACTTGCGGATTGCGGGATCAGGTTTCTGACGCTGGAGGCTGGAACGCCAGTTCCCACGCCGTCCATTGTGTCGCCGTCCACCAGGACAGCACGATCATGGACAGGACCACGAATGCCTGCCCCCACTGAATCCGTGTTCCCGGCTGGTCCATCATGTCCTCCCCTTGTCATGGGAGATAGCGAAGAACCGCGATTTTCTGGGACGCAAGCAGGATCTGGCACTCATCGTACCAGAGCGGGCTGGAGCGAAGAAATACTGGCGCGTTGCGGTTTCCAGCCTTGCAACGCTGAACAGAAATCCGTATCTTACGGAAGATGGATAAAAAGGAAGGACGCTCCGATGTCCACCACAGTCACTTCATCCGATGTGCAGAAGAATTTCGGCGCCTATCATGACCGCGCGCTCACCGAACCGGTGAAGGTCACGAAATATGGTCGGGAGACGGTTTATATCATCTCGGCGCAGACCTTTCACGCCCTGAAGCAGGCCCAGCGCGAAGCCATCGCTGCGACCGATCTCAACGATCATGAGATTGCCCTGATCGAGGCAGCGGAGATCCCCGAGGGGCACCGCTACACCATGGGCCAGTAAGCACGCATCGTGTCTATTCCCGAACCTGCGCCTGGTCTGGTCATTTCCTATTCCTATCTCTGGCATGACCAGCACCGCGCCGGTGCCGAGGAAGGCCGGAAAGCACGGCCCTGTGCCATTGTGGTTGCTGCCACCGATGCTGACGGCGACTGCCAAGTTTATGTCGTACCGATCACCCATTCCAGACCGGACGACCCACATGCAGTAGCTCTCCCGGCAAACGTCAAACGACGCCTTGGGCTGGATGACGAACCGTCATGGATCGTGACAGCCGAACTCAACCGTTTCGTGTGGCCCGGCTATGATCTGCGGCCCGTCTCGCGCAACCAACCCGACTGTTTTGCGTGGGGCTTTCTACCAGTAGAGATTTTCGCGGCAGTCAAACGTGGGATCGTCGCCCACCAGCGCGACCGCAGCCTGCGGCAGACCCCACGGGAATGATCATGCGGAGATCATGATTTATGTGTCAGGACGCTCGGCGGCAACTTCGGGCGCATCATCACACGTCGATCCAGCACAGGCCCGTCGGTCACAAAGGTACCATCGCCAATGGCGTGCAGGGGGGAGCGTTCCTTGCGATGCGGGTTGGCATGGGCCGCAACCCCTTCAAGAATGACGATGCCATACGGCGCGATGATGTCGATGACGCGGCATTCGATGTTCGCCAGACATTCAGTCAGAAGCGGTGCTTTCACCCTCTCAGCCTTACGACGGGCAAGACCGAATTTTTCGAACTTGTCCGTATCCCTGCCAGAGCAGAGACCAATCCCCACGACTGTGTCGAGCATGTCAGCGGATGGAATGGCGAGCACACATTCCCGCGTTTTCTCAATCGCTTCCCATGAGTAGTTCCAGGGACCAGTGGTGATGGCGAAACGTGCGTCGAAATCCAGCACCATGGTCCAGGTGATCGTCATGACATTGTCGCGTCTGCCGTCATGCGTGGTCACGAGCGTTACCGGCCCGGATTCCAGAAACGTAAAAGCCTGATCAAGGGGAAACGGCTGCATGGCAGTCTCCGTCCGGTTGTCGCTGATCCAGATCTTATAGCACGGCTTCCATGCATTCTGTATTGCGCGGCGCCGACGGTATCATGAGAAACTGGCAGCATGTGCGAAGAAAAACACGGACACCTGATTTTATAATCCAAGCCCCCGTTTGCGCGCGAACGACCAGTCAATCCCCCCATCGCCGCGCATGATTCCCGACACCTCCCGCCCGCGCTGTTTTTCCAGCGAGGGCGACCATGGCACCAGCTCGAAACCCAGCCCGTCGTCGATCATGGCAAACCGGCCCGACGCCAGATTGAAACGCTGACGATAAGTGCCGGTAACGGGATCGCCCTCTCCACTCTGCCGGAACGGTATCCCTGATTTCCCGCTGAGGTTCCGTCCTACCATCTCAAGCTCCCGCTGACGCAGCGTGGCGATCAGGTTCCGGGCATAACGGATGCTCCCGCCGTCGCGGCTGGCCAGACCCTGCTCCACCAGATGATCCGCCCGCTTTTCCATCGCTTCTTTCACCTCGGCACCGAACCCGGTGGACGCGAGGGCAAGAGGCTCCCGCGCGATGGCCTGCCGGTCGAGCCAGGTAAGCTGCACGCTGTCGCCGTTGAGGATCGTGTTGCGGAAATCGGTCGCCGTGCTGGTGTTGCCGGTCATGGTCTTTGCCCTTTGTTCCGCGAGGAACAGCCCCCGCTGTTCCTCTGCCTCGCGGCGAGCAGCGGGGTAGCAACGGCAAGGGCGACCGATGGGGAGGGGTATCACCCGGTCTGCACGGAGCGCAGCACAGGAAGATCGGGGACACCCCATCGGGCGGCGTCAGCGCGCTGACGCGAACCCTTGCCGGCGCGAGGGCGGAGCCATTAGCTTTTTTCGACACTCTATGTTTCGGGTTGGCTGCTATGGGGGGGGAAAGCGGAACGTCGGTTATTAGGAGGGGATGACCGAAAGTAGCCGTTTACAGAACTCACTTAAATGACGGCTACCGACCAACACACGTCGTTCTGATGCCTTGCTATAAATATTGGCTTGCGCTGAACCGGCCATTCGTATCTGACAGTTGCCGGGAAAAGGTGTCTTTGGTTCAAGTTGCTCTTAGCTACCGTAAACGATACTATATAACGGGGTATCCGTTTGGTATGGCAGAGCAATAAATGAGTAGCTACGACCTCTTCACCCGCAGGGTCGGACGAAAGGCCGAGAGGGTGCTTATCGTCACACCCTACGTGGAGCGGGAGTTCTTTGAGCGCCTGATCGCCGACCTCAGACCGAAGCAGCTTCATGTGGTCATTGACGACGGATGCCGATGCGACGACATCCAGATGATTAGGGACTGCGTCGCCGCCTCGAAACGTAAGATTAAGCTTACGTGCGTCCTGGGTTCCGCCCCGGGCCTCGTGCATCTGAAGCTCTTCTACATTGTCTCGACCACAGAGGCGCAGCGGACGGTGCGCACGCTGATCTTTGGGTCGGCTAATGCCACCCGGCAGGGCTTCGGGGGCAGCGTAAATGCTGAACTCATAGCCAGTTGCCACCTTACGAAGAAAAAGCACTCTCATATCATTAACTGGTGCGAAGACGTCGTGGCCGCGGCCTCGTCGGGTGAGGAACGTTTAATCGAACAAGGCAGAGACCTTGCTCTTGGCGCCGGTCTCCAGCTCCGGCTTCCTGGCATGAGAGTCGGCCGAAGCAAATCCGGTCTTAGCAACTTCGACCTATGGATCCAGCGGGGCTACCTCCTTTCCGACTACCGACCGGAGCCGAGTTTTCTGAAAGTGACCGTTCACCTAAAGAAGCCGTTGGCACAATCTAAGGAATCGCAGATAGTGGCCCAGAGCGGCTTCGACGTTCCCGCGAACAAGACTCTCACGTATCACTATATTGATAACATCGGTGCGCGCGATGACACTCATGTGCCAGCGGAAGAGGCAAAAGAGAGGAACTGGCGCCGCCAGCTGTTTGTGTGGACGCACCTCGGAGACTGGTGTTCGGAAGAATGCCACATGGTTAACAGAAACAAGTTCAAGCGTCGCGGTTATGATCACCGATGCGCGCAAATTCGGTCGCTGGAAAAACTAAAAGATTCAGCCGCGCAAGAGAATGCGCGTCGGGCGTTTCTTGACGCTGTCTCCGAACTATGGGAGCGGCTGGGAAACACAGCAAGCTCGTTTTTAGAGGGGGAGGCTAGCTTGGACCGCGCATGCTACGAGGAGATGTTTGACGAACGGGTGACGAGAGACTTGGTACTAATTAAAGATTCCGAGTTTAAGCACCGCTACCTGACCGGATACGAGTTGACACAGGTGCCGCGCTTTCGTGCAGACATAAGCGGATGGAAGGAGTTCCTCAAAAGCATGACGCGGCAACTGTGCCTTGACGATGCACGTGGCGGTTCGAATCACTCGTTCTTCCTGAAGGCAGTCAGGGAATCCATCGACGCGGCTGGCGAGGACAACTCGGTCTTCAAGGAGAGCAGCTCGCTGTTAGAATTTCTGCGCAAAACTTGGCGATACTCCGAAAGGCGGCCCGGGACGCTCTCAAAACCGGCACTCATCTTGGCAGCCTATCACAAAGCCTATCAAGCAAGATAACCTGCTCCACGACTGGCCTTACTCCCATCTGCCGTTGATTGGACAGATCGAAGTGACCCGGGCCGCACTGGACCAAGTTCAACCGCTCTCCGTTGGCTGTTGGACGGCAGCTTCGGGGGAAAGCAGACAGGACGCTATTGAGCGTAAAACTGTAAATACAGTCTAACAGCTACGCGCATATGCAACAAATAAATCTTGAACGTGTCCTCAGTTGAATTTCGCCAGTCATCAAACTTCAATTGTCGGAAATAGCCCGATAATAACGCGAACCAATCCGCTTCGTAAACTGATCTATCTCGTAATCTTGGTTGAAGGAGTAGATCGATATTTCGTCGTCATTGATGACATGTAAATGATTCTCATAACGCTTCGAACGTGGAAAAACGCGCCAGTTGACAGGCGCACCTGGAACTTCATGGATTTTCTCATCGCTCGTCATGACAAGAAGCCCTTCATCAAATTCCAGAACGACGCCAAACAAGGAGGTTTGTACTGATACGAGGGTATCAACTGTGTGTGATATTTGAATTGGTGTGCCAGCCGGTATAATCCGTCCGTCTCTCAAAAACCGATAAGCAGTGATTGAGCTGCCTTCGACTCTGTAAAACTTGTCTTGACTACCCCATATAAAAGATTTTTGGCTCGTTTCTCTTTGTCCCTCAGTCTGAGGCGGGAGTAACTGACCAAGATCTTCAATATTACTTAGCTTACGAACAGTAATGACTTTCTCATTTTTTCTAGAATCCTGATTACCTTGAGATACCACATGTAGATCCTTGATCTTCATCTGCTCATAACGTGCAAAGTAGCTACCACTGTCGATCGAAGTTGCGACAATGCTCCCAAACATCCAGTCACATGCTTCTGTCGTTCGTGTGGATACTGGCGTTAAATTTTTGGGTGCAAGCCACTCGTCTTTATTGGAGCCAAGATCTATCTCAAATAAACCTTCTTCGCCACCAGCAATTGCAATAGCATAATGCGAGGGTGAGGCTTGATCAGATGGCAAATCGGTGAGCTTACTAGGTTTCAGTAAATTGTCATTGTCAATGTCATACAATGCGCCGTGAATACCTTCAGGCGAAGCAATAATTAATCTATCATAATAAAAAGAACTTGCAGCATGGGGAAATGGAAAACAAGAATCTTCATGTGTGACTAAATATTCAAATAGGCGTTTTTTTGAAACCGAAAAATTGTCTCTTTCAAGCCTTGAAAATGCCTCTCCTAACTTAGATGTACTCAATACATCGCGATATAGCACATTGCTTTCGCTAAAAGCAAAGCGGAAAGCATCTTGAGCACCACCTCCGATATCGCACCCTAAATCCTTTACCAATTCTTCCCAATTAAAGCTCTGAAGCGAGCCATCCATACCGAAAAGATGGAGGCGCCCCTTATAAAGGAGGGAATCCCACCATTCACCTTCAATGGTTAGTTTTAAATTCTGCATGGTTGGCTTTTCACAATCCTACGCATTTGCACCTTTGTGATGATATTTTGATTCACCCAGTCAAGTAATATAGTGCTCGGTGGTTTTTGTTGCGTTTCCTTGTAATTTACTGGATATCCATGCCACTCTCCTGCATTCTCGTCAAAACGTGAGAGAAAAAGAGTAGTTTTATGATCTTTGTCGACGCCAAGATTTGCAACCTGTCCTGCATCGGTGTAAATTCCCCAACCCCATTTTCCTAAAACCCATTTATTTTCCATCGTAAAAGTGAAATTTTCTACTTCCTCGGGAAGAGAAATTGTCCACTGTGACTTGCCGTGCGTATTGTCACGGTGATCGGATTTAGGTTTGTAATTTGCAAAGTGTTCTTTCTCATCAATACTCCAACAAATTTCGTAAATTGTCATCAATCAAATCCCAAAGACAACGTGATAATTTAAAGGCAGATGCCATCATTCAATCCTTTTTAATTTAGTATATCTATGAACTTTTGTCTTCAGGTTAATTGATGCAAATTGCAAAAATGAGAGATGCAAGTTTTCGACGTAACTAATGGAGTGGATTGCCTGAATTGTGCGAAAACCGACACGACCGCCACTTCGGTCGAAAACGTTTGCTGTGTTGATCGCGATGCCCTAGGCACAAGTGATCGACACGACTGTACACTTGTCATGTCCGCTATGCAAAGAGCGATTTAGGCAGGCGCATGTCTTAAATGAGGCGAATGCCGCCTGTCTGCTCCTGTATCACTGAGCAGACAGGCAGATCAGCGGGGGGGGAAGTGGAATGTCTGTTCTCGGGAAAGGGACGACCAAAAGCAGTCATTCGTAGTTCTCACGTTCATGACTGTTGCCGACCCAGATATCACCATTCAGCAAGACGCACTTGAATGCACGACTACGCCAACAAGTGCTATTAGTATGCGTCTGACCATCCGGACAGCAAGCGCCACATTGCTGCTGTTTAGGCATCCCAATCTGCAAATTGAAACCCGCCGTCCATTCACATTGCCCGGGGTATTCTCGGATTGCCTGTGTCTGGGATAAATTTCTTTTTCCCTCCTGTCGTGTCAAAAGGCAGGACAGACTAATTGACTACTACTATCGCAATGCTAGAGTATTTGAAAATTTCAGGAGGTAATTTCCTCCACGTTCCATAGGTGGGGTATGAACGAGAGGTCGCGCGTCGATAAGACAAGCGCAGAAGACAAGTCAATCGGGTTCGACTACCAGTATTACTATTTCCTGAATGAACTCCTGAACCTGAAGAGCGGTCAAACTGCAGGCTATGAAGTTCTGGATGATGTTCATATCGAGTGCGCAGACGGCAAAACATTGCTCGTCCAATTGAAGCACACCGTCCAGACAAATGCGCAAGGCGACCCTATAAACCTCACCACGCTTGATCCCGATCTCTGGAAGTCAATTTCCAACTGGTGCAAAGTAATTGTTGATCCAGTAGAGGGGCGTTCATCTGTTAATAACCAATTGATATTTTTGAAGAAAACCTCATTTTTGCTAGCATCTAACAAGCCTAGCAATGCCCGGAATTCTTTTTTGTCTTCGTTTGATGCGTTCCGTAATGCCACGAAATCGCACGCGGATTTCCTGTCTGATATTCGCGAGCTCAAGGCCGAGACCAAAGACAAGACCATCCAAGGATATATCAGCGATCTCTTGGACCTTAAGTCTTGTGTATCGGAGGCATTCCTTCGGAATTTATCATTCGGGTTAGGCCTTGATGAAATCATTGCCCGGTGCAAAACCTCGATTTTGGAAAAGCAAATTCACCCTACTCGGGTCGATGACGTGTTTCAGGCCGTGGACTCCAAGCTTCGAGAGAACTCATTTGCGACGGTGAAAGCGGGAGGTAAAATCAGCTTCAGCTTTGAACAATTCAACCTCGAATACCGGCGAGACTTTGATAAAGTGAGAAGTGAGGGATTAGTGATTAGAAATCGTATCCCAGCCCTTCCTGCAAACCTTTCAGACCAGACATTCATCAAGCAACTCGTGGATATCGACGACATTGCAGCCGATGACGTCGAAATTCTGACGAAATTCACCACCCTGCGATTGAATTTCCGCGATAATGTCGAGCAATGGATCCAGGACGGCGACATAACGCAGTCCGATGTCGATGACCTTGAGCAAGAGGCCGACGCTTACTGGGAAAACACTTTCACCGCGAGTTACCCCCGGCGCCAACCACCACCAGACGAGGCGGCGGGGGGGGCAGCGGCACGAGATATCGTTCAAGAACTACGCAAAGTTAAACTTCCCCTAGCTTCGCAAGAATTATCCATCAGGATGAGCAACGGCGGCTTCTACGAATTGTCCGATCGGCCCGTGATGGGCTGGTTGCACAACTGGAAAGATCGTTACAATTGAAACTGAGCAGCTTCTATAATAATTTAGGGATTGATGCTTTCGCGATTTCAGCCGTCTTGGAGAGAGCTGAATTTCTGACGTTCCCTCGATTGATGGTGATTCTGCCGATTGTCGCCCATCGCGATATGGTAAGACAGCTCGCAAATACCCGATTTCGGGTCGTCAGTTTTGAGCAGTACTTCATCGAGAAAACGCAATATTTTTATAACTTTGCCGACCGCTATCGCGCCTGTCTTGCCCCCACCGTCAATGCGCTTCAACTATTGAACGAGATTGGCTGCCTTGAATTTCGCGCAGACGGCGCTGCGATTGTCTCGCCGCTGCCGATCACTGCAGCTATGGGCAACCGGGCCGATCGGATTCATCGCGCCTCGTCCAACATCGCCGCCCTCATCTCGGGCAGTGTCGACGTTTTCTACCTCAATGCGAGGATCGAACTGTGAAATTCCATATCGAAAGCCTTCATCTCTGGCTGGCCAGTGGTGAAACCCGGACCCTGTCGTTTCTTCCCAACAAGGTGAATGTGATTACGGGCGCCAGCCACACGGGTAAAACCGCAATCCTTGATATCTTCGATTACTGCTTCTTTGCCAGTCGGCATCGCATTTCGGAAAGCATCATCAACGAAAACACTCTGTGGTACGGCCTGAAAATTCATGTGAACGACAAGGCTTATACACTGGCAAGAAGGGCGCCAAGCGGCCCAACTGTCTCGAGCGACTACTATTTCTCGTCAATCGGCGAAATTCCCGACAAAGCTCCGAAAGCAAACATCCAGGAGCCGGCCCTAAAGGTGCTGCTCGGTGCCGATTTCGGTATCGATCAGGATGTCAGGATCCCATTCGGCGGGCAATATCTGCAGACAGGTTCGCGTATATCGCTTCGCTATTTCCTGCTGTTCAACACGATTTCACAGGACATCATCACCCACAGCGAGCAATTTTTCGACAAGCAGGATCAGCCCCGCACCCGGGAAGCGTTGCCGCGCATATTCGACATCGCAGTTGGGATCGACACTGTAGAAAATATCCTCAAACGCGAAAAGCGCGCGCAGCTTGAGAAGCGCTTAGCGCGCTTGCAGAAGCAATCGGTAAAAACAGACGAAAATCGCGAGGCATTCTACGGCGAGCTTGCTGAGACGACCTCCCGGGCAATGTCCTACGGACTCATCGCCGACAATTCGGATGCCGAGCAAGCGGTGACGACTTTGCAACGGATGGTGGTTGAAAGGGAGACTGGTCCGGAATTGTTTGTCTCGAGGAAATACGAGGAGGTCTCCGCCGAGCTCTATCGGGTTTCCCGAAAGATCAAGGGACTTCGCAAATTTCTAGGCGAATATACCAAGCATAAGGATGTTCTGTCCGAAACCGCCGATAGCCTAAAGCCGATCTCCTTTCTCCGGAACAATCACGCGGATACCGTGCGCACTTCCGTTTTTTTCGAAATCCTCGAGAGACTTGAAGAAGGCTTGCAGGAAATCAAGATAGAGATATCCAAGAAAAACCCTCTGGACAGCAACGTCGGAGAGTTAATCAAAAAGCTGGAAGGTCAACGCGAGCACCTACAGGGTGAACTGCAAGCACTGCCTTCGAGTGACACGGTCTTTGAGAACGAAAAAGAAAGATATATTTTCATTGGTGAGACCAAGGCTAAGCTTGAACTGTTCGCGAAAACGAATGGAAACAGTTCACGCAATTTCGAGGTTGATATTGCAAATCTGGAGAGGCAAATCGGCGAACTCACTGTCCAGTCAGCGGAAGAGCGTCAGAAGCATTTTACCAGCGTTCTCGACGAGACAATCCAAGAATACATCTCCTTAGCCAACGTGGCTTTGGGCAATTACGGCCAATATCGCTCTGCATTCGACTACAAGGAAAAGAAGCTTCACTTAAGAAAGCCAAAGACTGCATTCATCGAAAACGTTGGCAGCAGCTCAAACCACATGTTCCTTCACCTGTTTCTTTTTCTCGGATTGCACGAGATTATTATGGCGAATGGCGGGCAGCATGTGGCGCCATTTCTCATCATTGATCAGTTTTCCAGGCCATATTGGGGAGAGGATCAGAACGGCGGCGCTAAGAGTGGGCAACCCGCTGAGGAAGATCGGGACGTTAATGAAAGCGACGTTGCCAAGGTCCACACCGCCCTCAAACTACTCGACCACTTCATTTCCCAAGCGAACGGCATGGGCAAGGAATTTCAAATCATCCTGTTCGAACACATAGACCCGAAATACTGGAAAGGCCTTGAGAATTTTCATCTTGTCGAGATATTCCGGGACGGCAATGCGCTAATTCAAGGCGCTCAGGCCAGAAGCTAAGTTAGGGCTGTCCGGTATCCAGCCTACGCAGTTGTGAAGCTGCCGTTCCTGATCGTCCGCAGTCCCGGACAGTGCAGCAAAAGCTTACGGCGCCCCACAATTGACCGGTTTGGGCGTAGTCTGATATTCGCCATTGGCGACTGCAATCGGCAGGAATGCCCCAAACTCCGTCTATTGACGTGAGTATTGCAATGTCAGCTTTTGGAAAACGGTCACAACCGACAAGACGACCGAAATGAGGCGATAGCCGACATGACATGGAGCCAGCCATCGAGGCTGTGGACACAGAATCGGTAGTAAGTCCTTACCGTCGAAAGAACGGCTTTCCCATATCGTTTATGACTTCCCCTTCCCTTTCGTGACGCCGCCATACACCAGTATTTGTACGACGCGCGTCTATCCGGGATCACCCATAACTACGATTCCGCACGCTGGCGCACGCGCAGATACGATCTTCCATATTACTGATTTCCATTGAAATAACGGTCATCTGTCCGGATCGTGTGCCTGTTTTCCTTGCCATGCGGTCGGAAGAGAGCAACGATGACGGACAGACCCAGACAGTCCCTTGCCCCGGCGTATCGGCCGCCCGAGCCCGAGTTGCGGCTCATCCTGCG
>ERZ746981.262-NODE-262-length-30527-cov-962.416190_pt1 | contig 30527 bp, 23 predicted proteins | sample MGYA00374948_ERZ746981 | MGnify/ENA primary metagenome ERZ746981 (study PRJEB28757, sample SAMN06711160) | food metagenome | host: microorganism | place: China:Harbin | collected 2017-01-30 | study: EMG produced TPA metagenomics assembly of the Analysis of...
ACCATGGATCCAAAACACGGAGAAGAAAAAATGATCTCGCAGTGAAAGTGGCCATTGACGTGAAACTCCTCATGTGAGGGGCTGACGCTGCCGGTCTTCTATACGATGCTGGCGGAATCCATTGATTTCGGTGCGGCCACCACCGGCATCCGCGCCGCGGGGATTGCCTATTCAGTCAACAGCTTTGCGGGAAAGGTGGCCTGGGCGGTCGGGGGTTCCCTCTCGGCTGCCATGCTGGAGTGGGGGGGCTACATTCCCCATGCCCTGGCCCAGACGGAACGGGCCCGGGCATTCATCACCTTTGGCTTTGTCGGACTGCCCGCCATCATCGCCATCGTCTCGTCGCTGTGCATCCTCCTCTACCCTTCTGATGAGCAGATCCATTCCGTCCTGCAGCCAGGAGAACCGGCTTGACCTTCCCCAATACGGTCACGTCCCATACCGCCAGGGCACGCGCCCTTGTACGGCAGATGACCATCGAGGAAAAAATCAGCCTCGTCTGCGGGCAGGGACTGTGGCGCACCGCCGGTGTCCCCCGCCTCGGCCTGCCATGCCTGCTTATGGTCGACGGTTCGAATGGCATCCGCTTCGTACCCGACCAGGTGCCGGACAACGGACAGGACGGGGATCTGGGTGCCTTCCTGAACGTGGTTGCCGCAACGGATGAAGGCGAGCGGGCTGAACCGAACGCCCTGCTGGGCAAAAGCGTGCCCAGTACATGCTTTCCGGCACTTTCCGTGCTGGCAAACAGTTGGGACGTCACACTGGCCCGTACCATAGGCAAGGCCCTGGCCATCGAGTGCCGGGGCGTGGGCGCGCAGATTCTTCTGGGGCCGGGCATCAACCTCCGGCGCTGCCCGCTTGCGGGCAGGAGTTTCGAGTATTTCAGCGAAGACCCCGTTCTGACGGGTGACATGGCGGCAGGCTTCATACAGGGGCTGCAGGACCATGGCGTTGCCGCCTCGCTCAAGCATCTGGCATGCAACAATTCGGAAGTCGAACGGATCAGCATGGACTCCATCGTGGAACCACGCGCCCTGCATGAACTGTACCTGCTGGGTTTCGAGCGTGCCATCGCGCAGGCCAATCCATGGACGGTCATGACTTCCTACAACCTGCTCAATGGTGTTCATCCCGACCAGGATCCCTGGCTTCTCCAGACCGTGCTGCGTGGCCAGTGGTCCTATGAAGGGGCGGTGATGTCGGACTGGCACGGCATACAGGACCGTCCCGCCGCCCTGAACGCGGGCACCGATCTGGACATGCCCTTCAACAGCCTGCGCCACCGCAGACTGTCACAGGCCATAAAAACCGGGGCGGTATCCACCGATGTCCTTGATGAATCATGCGTGCGGATCGCGGCACTGACATTACAGGTCACCACGGCGCAGCAGACCATCAGGACATCCGCGCCTGATTTTACCGCCCATCATGCGCTGGCGCGGCAGGCGGCCGAGCGCTCATGCGTGCTGCTGCTCAATAAGGACGCCATCCTGCCACTGCGGCCCCGACAGGGCGACAGCCTGCTGGTGGTTGGCACGGGTGCCCGAACGCCTGAAATCCAGGGCGCGGGCAGTGCCGCCGTAAGGCCGCGCTGCTGCGACATTCCGCTTGAGGCCCTGACACAGGCCATGGGCAGGAATACCCTGCTGGAATGGCAGCCGGGCTGGGCTGATGATGGCAGCCATTGCGCCACACGACATGCAGCCGCACTGGAGGCGGCACGTCATGCCGATACGGTTGTGGTTTTTGCCGGCACGCCCCCGGCCATCAGTGGTGAAAACGCGGACAGGCCCGACCTGGGCCTCTGCCCCGCCCATGATGCGTTCATTACCGCCCTGTCCACGTTCCATAAGCGTATTGTCGTGGTCCTGACCCATCCCGACGCGGTGCTGCTGCCATGGGTGGACAGGGTATCGGCCATCCTTTCCGCGGGCTATGCCGGCGAGGGATTCGGGCAGGCAGCAGCCAACCTTCTGTCCGGTAAGGCCGTTCCTTCAGGCAAGACATCCGTTACCTGGCCCGAACGGCTGGAAGACTGCCCGGCCTTTCTGGGCTATCCGGGTGAGCAGAGCAGACATATCTACCGTGAAGGCATATTTGCCGGTTACCGTTATTTTGACATCCGCGGGATTACGCCACTCTTCCCGTTCGGGCACGGGCTGTCCTACACGACCTTTGCCTATGCGGACCTGTCCATGCAGGAAACGGACAGCCGTTTCACCGCCTCTTTCACCCTGGCCAATACAGGGACGCGGGATGCTTACGAAACCTGCCAGCTGTACATAGGCCGCCCTTCCCCACCCCTTAACCGGACGGGGCTGCACCACCCGGTGCGCATGCTGCGTGGTTTCAGATCCATCTTCCTCCGGTCCGGGGAAAGCAAAGCCGTAACACTGTCCTTCACCCGGCGTGACCTGTCCTGTTTTGACCCGACGCACGGGATCTGGACCCTGCCCGGCGGGCCGGTTACCGTGGAAATCGGGGCATCATCGCGTGATATCAGGCTTTCCTTGACCATGGAGGTTTCAGGTGATGCGCCGCAGCCGCGTTACCTGGACCTGTATACGCCCCCCGGTCAGGCACTGGAGGCGGCAGGGCTGGCTGATACCCTGGCCTCGTGGCTTGTCGAAACCGTGCACCTGCCCCGCCCGGAAGTGATGACCCGGCTTGAAAACAGCAGGCAGTCCTTTCTGGGCATTTACGATACGCTGTGCTGGGTGTTTGAGCGGGAACTGGATGAAAATACCCTGATGAACATCCTGCAGGCCATCAATCACCGCACTGGCGCCAGAAAGCCCGCCTAACCGCTACGGAACCAGATTTTCATGATCATCGCCAACACCCTTCCGCCAGCGCGCGCCTGGAACACCTGGTCCGACCGGCCGGCGGCCATGACATTCCTGCCCCTGGGCGTTCATGTCACGCCGCTGCTCTATTCCACACGCCACAAGGAGGCGACCCTGCTGCCGCCGGGTGAAGGCATGCGCTTCGGGCACCATGGCATGGACGGGCGGCTTGTGGAATTCGAAACCCGCCACGGCGGGACGCATATTGCCTTTCGCTATGAAAAGCATGATCCCTTTATCCTGCAGGGAGAATGGCGCGCCACCTCCCTGGCCGAATGGGGGCTGCGCTACTGGCTGACCCTCTGCCTGTCCGCTGAGACTGGTGTAACGGTGTCCCATCATGATGGCGCCTGTATTGTCCGTATCGGCTACCGTTACGTAGCGCTTGTCTCCCAGATGGCGGCGGTACAGGTCACCGCGCATGACAGCCTGGAAGCCGTGCTGGATGACTTCAATGCCAACGGCTATTTCCATACCGCAAGCCGGGGCGACAATGCCCCCGTCATCGCACTGCGCTTCAATCTGGAAATGATGCGCTCCGGCCGCTTTGCCGCGGCGGTGGCCGACAGCCGGGACCTTGCCATCAGGAAGGCGCGGGCCGCGCTTGCGCCGCCCCCCGCCGCCATCACGCTGCCCGCCCAGACCGGCCGCCATGCCGGCGCACTGGATGCCGTCAGGGACATCATGGCGTGGAACACGATGTATGATGGCATCAACCATCGCCCCTATACATCGGTCAGCCGGATCTGGAATCTGGGAAAGTTTGCCGTATGGTACAATGACCAGACATATGCCGCCATGATGACCGGCCTGTTTGACGCACAGATCGCGCGCGAGAACATGGCCGTGGCACAGGCCAGCGCCACGCCACAGGGCAATTTTGCCTGTATTGTCACATCCAATGATGCCTGGGTGGACCGGACGCAGGCTCCGAACGGCTCTTTCATGGTGTGGATGATCTATCTGCGCCACCGGGAACTGTCTTTCCTGCACGAACATTACGAGACCCTGGCGCGCAACCACATGTGGTGGCGCCGCGAGCGCGATCCGGATGGCATGGGCCTTGTTTCATGTGGCACCTCGGATGTGGGGGAGGCGCTGTACAAGGGCACGCATTTCGGCGCACGCAACGAAACCGGAATGGATAACTCCCCCACCCATGACGAAGCCATATATGACCCGCTGACACGCACGCTTTCCACACTGGATGTCGGACTGAACTGCTGTCTGGCCCTGGATGCGGAAATGCTCTCCCGCATTGCCAAGGCCCTGGGCAGGACTGCCGAAAGCCGGTCCTTTGCCGCGCTGGCGGAGGATACGCGACAGAAAATCCGTACATACCTGTGGGATGCGGAACGCAGCATCTATGCAAACCGGCACAGGCAGGGCGGTTTTGTCCGCAGTGTCGGCCCGACCAGCTTCTATCCCCTGATCTGCGGGGCCGCCACACCGGAGCAGGCCGGGGCACTGGTCAGGGAGCTTTTCAACCCCGAACGCTTTGGCGGGACATACATGGTGCCCAATGTCAGCCGTGACGACCCGGCATTCGCCGATAATGTGTACTGGCGCGGGCGCATCTGGCCAAACGTGAACTATTTCCTGTGGCACGGGCTGCGCCGCTATGGCTTCATACGGGAAGCATCCCGTCTGGCCACGGCCAGCATGCTGCTGTTCAACCAGTCCTGGACCAGGCACCGTATTGCGGGAGAAAACTATTCCGCAGTAACGGGGGAAGCCGATGACCAGCCCGATACGGACCTGTTCCTCTCATGGGGGGCGATGCTTCCCATGCTTGGTGTTGCGGATGTCATGGACATCAACCCATGGGACGGGTGGGAAATCCACAATACGGGCAAACCGGTCAGTATCGGGCCGCTCCAGTCCCCTGTCGGCCCGGTCAGCCTGACAGTGGAAGATGGCATGGCCACCCTCAGCCATCAGGACATGCCCCTTCTGTCATGGAATGGTGTGGGCCGGATGACGGACCTTGAACTGACAGATGGGCAGATCAGCTTCCGGCTGCATGCGGACAATCCGGCACAGCGTGGCAGGCTGCATATCGGCGCGCATTTTCTGCCGCGTGTGTGCGGGGTGTACCTGAACGGCATGGACGGACCCGCCCTGCAGGACGCGACCGTTGACCTGTCAGGCGTTGAAAATGGCCAGCGTGTGGACATCCGCCTTGCACCCGGGACATGATATGACCAATCCCCACGCCCCTTCCTGGTTCACCGCCCCGGACAGCCGGTTCAGGACAGCGGCCTTCTGGTTCTGGCATTTTCTCCCGACCGAAGAACAGTGCCTCCAGACCATTCGTGACATGAAGGCGGCCGGACTGGGCTGCGTGCTGGTACAGGCCCGGCTTCCCCTTCCGCTTGAAACCTATCTTTCGGACGCCTATCTCGCCCGGTGCCGGTTTGTTGCGCGGCAGGTGCACAAGGCAGGCATGCGGCTTGAAATCTATGATGAATATGGCTGGATGTCGGGCCATGGCGGGGGCCGGACCATTGCCGGTGCCGACCACCTGCGCGAACGGCATCTGTTCTGGGTGTCTGGTACGATCCGCAAGGGGCAGGCAACGCTGGAACTGGCGGGCATCCATTCCACCTTCCTTTCCTTCCTGGGGGCAGCGGGCAGGAACTGGTGCTACGAAGGCGGGCAGCCCCTATGGGGTGACTGGTCCGTAATCGGCGGGGGAACATGGCATGCAGGGCGGCCTGCCTGCACCGTGCCCGCCACACAGGTCACGATTGGCGAAACCCGGCCCGATGGGTGCGTGCTACATGTCCATGCCCCCACCCTTGCCGATGGAACGGACATTACCATTCTGGTCGCCGGCCGCTGCAAGACGTCACGGCTGATCAACTACCTGCTGCCCCAGGCCGGCCAGCATTTCATAAAACAGGCATACGAACCGCTTCTTGACGCATTTCCCACGGCAGAGGCCTTCTTCTTTGACCATCCCTATGCCGGCTTTTACCAATGGGACGGACAGTCCGGCACCATTGGCAACAGTATCCTGTGGGATGAAAGCCTGCTGGACGCCAATTTCACGCTGACCGGTTTCCTGACCTGCCTTTATGGAGAAGACGCGGAAGCCGGGCGCCTGCGGGGCGCTTTCTTCAATCGGTACATCCGGAAAATGCACGAGGCATTTTTCGGGGTGCTGCGCAAATGGTGTGACACACACGCGATTGGCCTGACCGGCCATGAACTGCTGCCCCATGTCGGGGGCTGGGCCCTGCGTGGCGGCCTGAACGGGTTTGACCCCCGTGTCATGCCCGGTAATGACCCCTTCGGGATTGATGCCTACAAAACCCGGACCGTCATGGATGCGGCCGATTACAGGCCCCAGCTTTCCGCCATACTGGGTGATTCCGTGGCCCGGAGCCATGGCCGCAGCCGCTGTACAGTGGAACAGTATTCGACAGGAAGGGAAGTCGGCCGCCCCTCCCTGCAGGGGCAATGGGACCTTACCCTTGACCGGTTGCGCGCGCAGATGCTGCGCCACACGCTGCAGGGGGCACGGCGCGTACTCCTGCACGCCGTGTTCCAGCCCGAAATCCTTGCCTTGGCCAGTGACGCCTGCCCTGATCCCCGCTTTGATTTTCCGCCGGGTTTCAACCTGCAGCCCTGGTGGCGCATGGCGCCGGGCGTCATGGATGAAGTGGCACGGCTTTCCGCCTTCCTTGAAGAGGGGACGCCCGTCCGGTCCGTCGCGCTACTCTATCCGCTGGAATCCCTTCTGGAAGGAACGGACGGGACAACACCCGCCTGCGCGCTGCATTTTGGCGCCTGGGCCGAGGCACTGTTCGATAACGGAACAGGCTATACCATTATTGATGAAAACCAGATCCATACGGACAATATTGAAAACGGCCTTCTTAACGCAAGATCCGGAACGTTCAGCTGCATCATCATTCCGGCCATAACCACATTCCGCAATACGGAAACACTGCGGGCACTGGATGTGTTTGCCAGATCCGGTGGCCGGCTGTTCTTTTCACATGACAGGAAGCCCGACGCCATTCCGTCAGGCGGCATGGAAAAAACCCTGTGCGGCACAGGCCATGTATCGGGCATTGACGAGATCGGCCATCATGTCAAAAAACATTTCCAGAAAGATATTTTCCATATCGAAAACATGCCGCAACGTCTGGCATTGCAGGAAATGGATGAGGCAACACGCCGGATTGCCGCATTCAATGATTCAGGCCAGATGCAGCATGCGGTCCTGCACCCCGCCCCTTACCACCGGAAGATCACGCAATGGTTTTGTGAAAGCGGAAAGACCCGGACACTCGCCCATCTTCCCGCAGGCTGCGCACTGCGCATGATATTGCGGCCTCTGGCACTCATTACCCTGGAAACACGCCGTGTGCCGCCCGCGGCGGCATGGCTGGCGCCAGACAGCCACCCTGTCCCCGCGCCTGGCGCACGCCCGGTCATCCTTGGCAGTGGCTGGTCTTTCCAGGCTGGTGAGAAGGCCCAACCCCACCCTATCCATGTTGACCGGGGCTGGGAGGCACAGGGCTACCCCGCGTTCTCGGGTGAAGGCCTTTACACCCTGTGCACCACGCTGCCCGCACACAGGGACGACCAGACATGGTACCTTGTCCTTCCCGAAGTGGGGGGCGCGGCGGAATGCTTTGTGAATGGCCAGCCCTGCGGCGGAAGCATCGGACAGGAAGCCGCATTCCCGCTGACGGACCATGCCGGTGCAATATCCATCCATCTCAGCCTGTACAATACCCTGTTCAACAGCCTCTACGCCAACCGGCCGGATCGTGACCCGCGCGGGTCGACCCGATCGGGGATACTGGCACCGCCCCGGCTTGAACTGCGGGAAAAGACCACCTGCCTGCGGATCGTACCGCCTGCCGCCCTGTAATGTCCCGACCGTACCGGCCCCCTAACGAACCCACACGCGTGAAAACGCCATGTGGTACAGGCTGGTGGAGAAATAATGACCCAGCCGGGGCGAGACCAGATCCACATAGCTTATGCTGATCATGGGGGCGGCGGGGGCAAGACGGGTGATGCGACCGTCCACCTGCTGCCACAGTACCTGCGCCGCCTGCGCGTCGGGCGCCTGCCGGATGCGTGCCACCAGCGCCTGGACCACCGGGTCGCACAGGCCCGATATGTTGATCGAACTGTCGGAACCGGGATGGAAGTTCTCGCAACCGAACACGGTATCTAGGAAATTGGAGGGGGAGGCATAATCCGCATACCACCCCATCAGGCTGATCTGGACGTGGTTGGCCGTGTTCTGCGCATAGGACAGTTCCATGGCGGGTGAGAGCGGATGCAGTCGCGCATGGTAGCCAATGGCCTGCAGCATGTCGCGCAGATAGGTGCCCATGCTGGTGTCCATGGCCGTGGCCTCGACAATCAGGGTTACGTCCTGCCCCTCCGTCCCGCTTTCATGCACAAGCTGGCGCGCGCGGGCCAGATCGGGGTGGGCCCAGACAGGGGCCGGATGATCGGGATCGGCCCCCTGTGTCCACGCACAGGCGCCATCACCGGGCAGCAGGCCCGGCGGCACCATGCGGCACAGCGGGGCGGCGATGCCCGACCCGCCATACAGGATGGTCATGGCGCGGCGGTCCAGCGCGTAATTGACCGCCTGCCTGGCCTTGATGCTGCTGAAGGGCGGGATGTTCACATTCATTGGCAGGAACAGAAGGCCGTAAAGCGGATAGACGTGTACCTGCGCGGTGTACTGTCCGCCGATCTCACCCAGCCGGTCCAGTGGCTTGAGACCGGCCATCCAGTCATACTGCCCGCGCTCCACCGCAGTCAGCGCGTCTTCCTCCGACAGGCCGAAATCATAGTCGATGCCGTCCACATAGCCATCGGGCTGTGCCGTCTCGCTCCATTCATGAAAATAGGGATTGCGCTCCAGCCGCATGCCCCGGTCGGGACTGGATGAGACGATGCGGTACGGCCCGGTGCCGGGTGCGATATCATTGCCCAGATCATGGGCGGGAGTACTGGCGGGCAGGATGACCGCGTGGCCGAAAGCGATCTTGTACGGGAATTCGGAATCCGGTGCGTTCAGGCGGATGGTAATGCGCCGGGTGGCTGCATCCGTTTCCACCCCGCCCTGCAGCGTACAGGCCGCTGGCGCGCGCAGGCAGGCATCCGCGCCGATGATGCCGCCGTAAAATGACCCGGCCGTAGGCGAACCCACCATGAAGATCCGCCGCAGCGAAGCCGCCACATCCGCTACCGTAACCGGCGCGCCATTGGAAAAGCGGATACCCTCCCGCAGCGTGAAAACCCATGTCCGCCCCCCGTCCAGCCGCTCGGGCATGGCCTGCGCCAGATCGGGCACGACCTGACTGCCTGCCGGTCCCTCCAGCTTGGGATAGGTCAGCAGCCCGTCATAGACGACGCTTTCCAGCTGCATGTACTGGCTGGTGTAGTTGATCTGCGGGTCCAGCGTTCCGGCGGAACTGGCTGCGGTCAGCCGTAGCGTGCCGCCCCGGTGGGAGCTGGCCTGCGTATCCGCCCGCGCGGGCAGGCCAAGCAGCGCAAGCCCGCCCGCAAGGACCAGGCCCGCATGCCGCCACGCGGGCTTCATGCGCGGCCCCTTTTTCAGTGCCCGCCCTGCGCGTTCATGAGTTCGGTCATCCGCGCGGTGATCTCGGCCGCCGTGGCGGTGGCGGGCAGGCTGCCTTCATACCGTCCGGTGGGGGACATGATCACGATCTGGGTGGCGGGTTCCATGGTGTAGTCGCCATTCTCCCCCTCATGGCGGACATAGGGGGCGTGGTATTCCTTTGCCACCGCCTCGATCATCTTGGGCGATGCGGTCATGACCGTGACATGCGAGCCATAGCGCAGCGCATAGGTACGCAGCACGTCAGACGTATCGCGCATGGGGTCAAGGGTAATGAAAATGGGCACCGCCAGCCGCGCGCGGTCGTGGCCCAGTGCTTCCACCCCTTCCGCCATGGCCTTGACCGTGGCGCCACAGACCGTATCAGGGCAGTGGGTGGAACCGAAATAGACCAGCATCCACCGGCCCCGGAAATCGGTATCCAGCACCGACCCATCCGCCCCGTTGACCAGACGGAACGACCCGCCCACCGGGTTGCCATAGCTGGTCAGCGGCACGGGCGCGCTGTCCGACCAGCGGTAACCCACATAGCCAAAGATTGAAGAAACCACCACAATGGCCAGCCCGACCAGCAGGAAAAACCGGTCCCGTTCATTTCGCATCATCAGTGTGCATCCGCCCAGTTCGTTCCGGTCCCGGTTTCCACGACCAGCGGCACCGAAAGGGTGGCTGCGGATTCCATGACCTGCCTGACGAGGGCTGCCAGACGATCGGCATCATCCTTGCGCACCTCGAACACAAGTTCGTCATGGACCTGAAGGAGCATGCGTCCGTCAAGCCCCGCATCCGAAAGGGCTGCAGGAATTCGCACCATGGCGCGTTTTATGATGTCCGCCGCCCCGCCCTGCAGCGGGGCGTTGATGGCCTGACGCTCGGCATAGTTGCGGCGCACGGCGCTTTTGTCGGCAATGCCGGGCACCCAGCAGCGGCGGCCGAAGGGCGTGGTCACGTATCCCTTCGCCCGGGCTTCGGCCTTTACCCGTTCCATGTAATCGCGGATACCGGGATAGCGGGCGAAATAGGCATCGATATAGCCCCGCGCCTCCCCTGGCGGGATGCCAAGCTGACGGCCCAGGCCAAAGGCGCTGATACCGTAGATGATGCCGAAATTGATGGCCTTGGCGCGCCTGCGCGTCAGCGGGTCCATGCCTTCGAGCGGTATGCCGAACACTTCGGACGCCGTGCGGGCATGGATGTCCTGCCCCAGCGCAAAGGCTTCACGCAATGCGGGGATGTTCGCCACATCGGCCAGCAGCCGCAGCTCGATCTGGGAATAGTCGGCCGAGACGAGGAGATGCCCCGGTGCCGCGACAAAGGCCCGGCGGATGCGCCCGCCTTCTTCCGTGCGGATGGGGATGTTCTGCAGGTTCGGATCATTCGATGACAGCCGCCCCGTTGTCGTCACCGCCATCTGGAAGGAGGTATGTACCCGCCCCGTTGCCGGATTGATCTGGTTGAGCAGCGCGTCGGCATAGGTGCTTTTCAGCTTGGCGAGCTGCCGCCAGGCCAGGATGCGCGCAGGCAGGTCATGCCCCTGATCCGCCAGATCCTGCAACACCGATGAGTCCGTGCCCCACGCCCCCGCCTTGGTGCGCTTGCCACCGGGCAGGCCCATTTCATCAAACAGGATCTCACCCAGCTGCTTGGGGGAACCGACATTGAACTCACGCCCCGCCAGCTTGTGGATCTCGGCCTCGATCACACCCATGCGCTGCGCGAACTCGATGGACATGGCGCGCAGGTCATCCGCATCCACCGCAATGCCCGCACGCTCCATATCCGCCAGGATCGGGATCAGCGGGCGTTCCATTTCCTCATACAGCGCCAGCGCGCGACTGGTGCGCAGCCGGGGCCTGAGCACCTGCCACAGGCGCAGGGTCACATCGGCGTCTTCCGCGGCATACGGCGTGGCACGCGCGATATCGACCTGCGAGAACACCACCCGGTTGCGGCCCGTACCCGTGACTTCATCATACGGAATGGGGCTGTGGTCCAGGGTCAGGCGCGAGAGTTCATCCATCCCCTGCCCGTGCTGTCCCGCCGACTGGGCATAGGAAATCAGCATCGTGTCATCAATCGGCGCGGGCTGGACGCTGCCTGCCTGTGTCAGCACCAGCAGGTCGAATTTGGCATTCTGGAACACCTTGAGCACCGACGGGTCGGCAAACAGGGGTTCGAGAATTTCCAGCGCCGTCCCGACCGGCATCTGGGGCGTGCCAAGGCTGTCCATCAGGTCAACCTGATGGCCCAGCGGGATATAGCACGCCCGCCCGCATTGCGGGGCGAGCGAGATGCCGACCAGCGGGGCGGTCAGCGGGTCCAGCCCGTCGGTTTCCGTATCCACCGCGCAGACGCCGCTGGTGCGGGCCTGCTCCACCCACTGGCGCAGCACTTCGGGGTCGGTCACCGTCTCATACGGGCCATAATCTTCGGTCGGGATCGGGGGCAGTGCGCCTTCCGGCTCCGCCACGGCGGCGGGGTGCGCATGGGCGGATATGCGCGGGCGCGGCTTCGCCTTCAGCCCCATGCGCTGCAGCAGCGACGAGAACCCCATCTCCGCCAGCCATGCGCCCAGCCGCTCCATGTCCACATCGCAGCAGACGAGGGCGGACAGGGGTTCAGGGCACGGTGCGTCCTCACGCAATGTCACCAGTTCCAGCGACAGGCGCGCCATGTCGGCATGGGCCAGCAGGTTGTCACGCCGCCTGGACGCCTTCATGCCCTCGGCCCCGGCCAGTATGCCGTCCAGCGACCCGTATTCCGCCATCAGCGCCGATGCGGTCTTGGGTCCGATGCCGGGCACGCCGGGCACGTTGTCCACCGGGTCGCCAATCAGGGCCTGCACCTGCGCCACCCTGTCCGGGCTCACGCCAAACTTGGCCTCGACTTCCTTTTCCCCGATCGGCCGGTTCTTGATCGGGTCCATCATCATCACGCCGGGGCGGATGAGCTGCATGAGATCCTTGTCCGACGAATAGATGGTGCACTGCCCGCCCGCGTCAGTCACCTTGCGGGCATAGGCCGCGATCAGGTCATCGGCTTCCCATCCTGCTTCCTCCAGCGCGGGCACGCCAAAGGCTGCGGTCGCGTCGCGCACAAGGCTGAACTGCGGGCGCAGTTCCTCTGGCGGTTCGGGGCGGTGGGCCTTGTATTCACTATACAGGTCATTGCGGAACGTATGCCGCCCGGCATCGAATATGACCGCCAGATGGGTGCCCGCATGCTCGCGCAGCAGGCGCGAGAGCATGTTGGAAAAGCCATAGACCGCGTTGACGGGCGTGCCGTCGGGGCTGGTCATGGGGGGCAGGGCGTGAAAGGCGCGGAAAATGAAGCCCGAACCATCCACCAGGATCAGGTGAACCTGCTTGTCGCTGGACATGTCTCAGTATGCGATCAGTGCTCGCTGCCCGCCGGTGCATCGGGGTTCAGCACGAACAGCCGCGAGCAGTAGGGACAGAATGTCTGGTGGTGGCCAATGCGCAGGAAAACGCGCGGATGCCCCAGGGCACCCAGACCGCCATCGCAGGACAGGGTGCGCGAATCGACAACGATGGTTTCAATCGTACCCAGGCGCGGGTGTGGAACGGGATCGGGGGACAGGGCTTGCATGGTATACGGGCCTCGGGCTGTTATCCGGCTTGGATTTGCATTGATCCCGCCGGTAAGGGATCATGCGCTGGGTCATGATGATACGCAGGATTGCCGTGCTTTCAAACATTCGCCTGTCACGCCTGCTTTATCCAGCGCTTTTTCTCATGCTGGCGGCATGCGCCACGCGGGAATCCCCCGCCCCCGTCCCCCCGGCGCGGCACCCTGAACTGGCCCGTCTGGTCCCGGCTGACCGGGTGGTGGACCTTACGGGCGTGGGCCGTGTGCCGCTGCGGATCTGGAATGCGCACGGGCGTGAGCAGGCTGTCATCTTGGCCCTGCATGGCTTCAATGACAGCCGGGATGCGTGGGAACGCCCGGCCCCGGCGCTGAATGCGGCGGGGCTGACCCTGGTTGCCCCCGACCTGCCCGGTTTTGGCCAGACCGCGCAGCGCGGTGGCTGGGCAGGCACCGACAGCCTGCTGCGTACGGCCACCAGCCTTCTTGCCACCATCGGGCGTGAACATCCCGGCGTGCCGCTTTATGTAATGGGCGAAAGCATGGGTGGCGCGCTGGCTGCCCTTATGGCGGCCCGTCCTGACGGACCGCCGGTGGCGGGGTATATCCTGCTGGCCCCGGCTTTATGGGATCTGGACGGGGGCACGCGCATCACCACGCACCTGATGGCCGCCATGGCACCGGACTGGCGGCTGAGCGGGCGTGAACTGCCCGTGCATGTCACCGCCGCCGATGACAGGCTGGCGCTGGCACGCCTGTATTACGACCCGCTGACCCTGCGGGATACCCGCACTACGGCGCTTGCGGGGCTGACCGACCTCATGCATCAGGCGGCCTCGGCCTGCGCGCGGGTACGTGGCCGGGTACTCGTTGTGTATGGCGGCCATGACCAGATCATTCCCCCCGCCGCCATGGCACGGGCCTGGCGGCGGCTGCCCGCCACAACGCGGCATGACTACAGCCCGGGTGGCTACCATCTGCTCCTGCGCAGCCGGGAGGGGGAACGGATCACAGCGGATATCGTGGCATGGATCGAGCGGCCGGACAGCTTTCTGCCTTCGGGCGGGGATGCGACGGCGGCGGCCTGGATGGCGGACCAGAAAGGGCGCGGCGCCCCGCTGCCCATTGCACCGGGATGGATGGACTGGATCGCGCCGCAATGATTTTTCCTGATTTGAGGGGTGGCGTTCAGCCCGGTCCCGATGTATGCAGGCGGAAGTGGACTCGTAGCTCAGCTGGATAGAGCGTCGCCCTCCGAAGGCGAAGGTCGAAGGTTCGAATCCTTTCGAGTCCGCCATCAATCTCCACACAGCATCCTCAAATACCCCTTGGGGGACAGCAGTCCATGATCAGGCATGACTGCCGGTTTTCGGACATCCATGGGCTTGGGTGGCGTTCAGCGGCCGTGCCCAGGCGGGGCCGGCGCCACGGTCAGAAACCCAGCAGGACGCGCAGCCTGTTGGGTATCCCCATCAGGGGCATGGAATCCTTGGGATAGACCCGCCCGTGATAGGCGATGCACGTGTCCATCGGGTATCCGAAGACATGGACATTCTCCCCCCCTTCCGACACGGCCATGACGGGTTGCAGATGCAGGGTCTCCAGCACGCCGGGGCCGGATAACGGCATGAAATAGCCATTGGCGCCATGATAGAAGGAGACCGACTGTACGGTTTCCTCTTCCCCTTGATGGGGTTTCAGGAAGCGCAGGATGTTATGGACCGTCAGCTGCGTGCGAAACGTAGGCGGGTACTGGCCGCCACCCGCGGCCGCCTGCACAACCGCGATGACCTGGTTACGGTCATTGAGGAGTGCCGCCCCCGATACCCCCGGCATCAGGGCTGAGGGGTCGGAAAACCACCCCGTCAGGATGCCCCGGTACACCGGCACGATCTCCAACCCCCTGATCGAATCATACCAGTTCCTGACATCCACCATATCAAGCAGGACCGCACCATCCCCGTTCATGCCGGCGACGGCGGAATCCACCTCCTGCGCAAGGCGGCTTCCGGACAGGATGGTGGCCGGGGCCTGTCTGGCCTCCCCCAGGTATTTGCCATACCGGTCGATGACACGGATCCTGCCGTGTGTCTCCAGCGCATGCTGTACTACATGCCGCACCGTCAGGATGCGGTTATGTCCCCCGGCCGTGCGGCTGTTGCGGATGATGGTCCCCGTACCACTCCTGTCGCCCCTGCCATCGGGGCCTTCAACATAAAGGAACACGACGGCATCCAGCGCCGCGCGCTCGGCCCCCGGTACGCGCTGCCCGTCGAAACACGATTCATCCGCCACGATATCCGGGCCGCTTTGATGGGCCATGTCCCTGTGGGCAATGACAAAAGGCCCCAGACAGCGCCCCGTGGTCACGACCGCCACATACGTCCCCACCGCCATCAGGCACACCAGGAACGGTCGTTGCGACAGGTAGCGAAGGATCACGCCGGGGGTCAACGCATCCCCTGCATGACGGAATGGTACAAGGAGGAAGCAGGCTGGCTGGCTGGCAACATGTCGCCCACATATCACGTGAACGTGATATATTCCACAGTATAGTGGGCCTATCCCCTGGGACAGAATTACCAAACAGGACATTCTGGCGCCTTCTGGACGCCATTTACCAGAAAAACCCGGTCATCATGAAAAATTTTCTGGAAAATAAAACCTGTTCCCGGCCGCCTTACCATGCCATCTCTCTTTATAAAACAAGGTTCCTTCCGGAAATTTCCATGATTTTCTACCATTACGCCGCTTTCCCGCGCCGAATATCCGGCAGATACCACCTGCCGGCCCATGCCCGGCCTATCCCGTAAACAGGGCGCTCCCAGCCGCAATGCGCGCTGCACTGCCATTGCCCGCATCGTGGCCCCACCCGCCATGGGCCCGCCCCACAGCGACGCGCATCCCCTCAGCACGGTACCGCCCCCGGATCGCAGGCCGCGCCACGCAGCCGGTCGATCGAGGCATTACACGGGTAGAAACTGACCTGGGTCAGTCCGGTACTGGCGGAGACAGGAATCGGCCCCGAGAAGGTCCGTACTTCATGCCCGCTCGCGGTCATCCTCATCACCCTGTGGCGGAGATGCACCCCGGGCCTGAACACGCGGCGGACCGGTACCTTCCATATTGACTGAGCTGGCCCATCCCGCACTATCGTCACGAAAGCCATCAGCACTACGCCATGGCTGTGACTGACCAGACAGGACAGATGGAATCACCTGCCATGCCGCCTACCCGCCTGCATGCCCTGATCGGGGCAATGGCCTGCGTTCTCGCCCTTGGTGCCCTGCATCCTGCCACCGCCCAGCAGGCTGACCAGCAGGCCCCCCGGCACGGTCCCACGGCGGAACAGAAAGCCGAACTTGAACGCGCGGTGCATGAAGCGGTCCAGCAGGACATACGTGCCGTGGCGCAGTACAGACTCCCCAGGGATTTCTTTGCCCGCATGCTGCCCCTGACCCGGCAGATCAGGATGGCCAATATCATTCCCCCCACCCAGACCAGAAACATGACGCTGGCCACCACGATACGACGCACGGAAGCCATGCCGCAGCTCCAGCCACTGCTGCAGCAGTATGGCCTGTCGGCACGGGACTTTGTGATGGGCATCACCGCGTTCCAGATGACGGCCGAAAGACTGGACGACACCGGGGCACGGGGGAAGGACATTCCCGCCCTCAATCCCGACAATGTCAGGCTGATCCGCAAGCATCAGGGGCTGACGCAGGCCCTGCTGAACAATATGGATGGCGAGAGCGCACACCTTCAGTAACACCCGACTGAACGGGTACGCGGCGACCGGGCATGGCCGGCATCCTGTGCGCACCCTTGCCATGGCCCGCGCGTTTGCGGATATGTCCGGCGTTGCGGGCCAGATGCCCGATGGCCCGACGGCAGGAAACAGAAAGGGTGGCGGCAGGCGCGATGCAGACAAAAGCGGACGGCACGGGATCGGGCACACGGGTCGGACAGACCCTGCCGGGGGGAATGCGCGCACGGCTGCGTGATGTCGTGGCGGGCCTCTCGCTGGCTTCCATGAACATTCCGCAGGTGCTGGGTTATACCCGCATCGCCGCCATGCCCACCGTAACGGGACTGTATACCGTGCTGCTGCCGCTGCTGGCGTTTGCAGGGTTCGGGGCATCGCGGCATCTGGTGGTGGCGGCGGATTCCGCCACCGCCGCCATCTTTTCCAGCGCGCTGGAAAAGATGGCCACACCGGGCAGCGCCTACTACATGGCGCTGGTCAGCATGGTTGCCCTGCTCAGCGCCGCCTTCCTGCTGGTGGCACGCCTGTTCCGCCTCGGGTTCCTGGCGGATTTCCTCTCCCGCACGGTACTGGTCGGCTTTCTGGCGGGTGTGGGGGTACAGGTGGCGCTGGCCATGCTGCGTGACATGCTGGGGGTATCGGCCAGCGCGCATAATACCCTGGTGCAGCTGGCGCAGATCCTGGCCCATCTGCCACAGGCCAGCCTGCCCACCCTATTCCTTTCCGTAATCGTGGTGGGGGCGGTCATGGCGGGTGAACGGCTGGCACCGCGTGCACCGCTGCCGCTTGCGATGGTGGTGGGCGCCATCGTGGCCAGCGCCGCGCTGGGCCTGTCACGCCACGGGATTGCAACCATCGGCCCGATCGAAAGCGGCCTGCCGCACCTGCGCGTGCCCTATGTGGCGTGGAACGACATGCTGGCGCTGCTGCCGGTCGCCACATCGTGCGTGTTCGTCATCATCGCGCAGAGCGCGGCCACCTCCCGCGCCTTTGCCCTGCGCTTCCATGACCCCATCAATGACAATGCCGACATACTGGGCCTGTGTGCCGCCAATGCTGTGGCGGGGCTGAGTGGCACCTTTACCGTCAATGGCAGCCCGACCCAGACCGCCATGGCGGTGCGCGCGGGCGCGCGCAGCCAGCTGGCGCAGGTAACCTTTGCCGGGGTGACGATGCTGGTACTGCTGTTCCTGACCGGGCCCCTACAGTACCTGCCACGCTGCGTGCTGGCCTCCATCGTCTTTACCGTGGCGCTGGGCATGATCGACCTGCGGGCACTGCGCGCCATATGGCGTGAAAGCCCCGGTGAATACGGCCTGGCGCTGATAACCGCCGCCGCCGTGGTGGGCATCGGGGTGGAACAGGGCATTTTCCTGGCCATTGCGCTCTCCCTGTTCCGGCATGTGCGCCACAGTTACGAACCCCATACGATGATCCTGCGCCATGACCCGCTTTCGGGCCTGCTGGAACCCTTTGATGTGCAGGCCGGACAGGAAACGGCACCGGGGCTGCTGGTTTACCGTTTCTGCGCGGACCTGTTCTATGCCAACTCCGCACGTTTCGGGCGCGATGTACGGCTGCTGGTGGATCACGCCCCCACGCCGGTGGCCTGCCTGGTGATTGACGCCAGCGCCATTACCGATATCGATTTTTCCGCCGCCAGTGACCTGCGCGACCTGTTCACCACGCTGCGGCAGGACGGCACGCATGTCATTTTCGGGCGCGTCAGCCCCTATCTGCGCGCCGACATGGACCGCCACCGCATTACCCCCGTGGTGGGGACGCATAACATCCATGCCCAGCTTCACACCGCCATCGCGGCGGCGCATGCGGTCATGACGTCGGCCCCCGCCCATGTGGCCCCCGGCAGGCCCGCACCGTAAGCGGGCAGTTCTGGGGCGGCAGCGGTTGTCGCCCCCGTCCCAAGGCGATACGCTGCCCGCTTTCCAGGCAATCGGGATGCGGGAGCGGGCTATGCAATGGGGTTGGGTGGATGCAACCGCCATCATCGGTCTTCAGGTCATGTTCATCATACGGGTCCTGCTGCGGCCGCACCGGCAGCCTGCTTCCCGCGTGGCGTGGGTGGCCATTATCGGCTCGCTGCCCATCGTGGGCATGCTGGCCTACCTGCTGCTGGGCGAAACCCATCTCGACCGCCATATCATGGTGCGCATACGCCGTGCGATCCGGCAGCTGCCCATTCCCGGCAAGACCGGCGATGCCCTGATCGATGCCGAACGGGACTTTGGCCTGCACCCGCGCCTTGCCCCGCTGTTCCGGGTGGGGCAGTCCATCAGTGGCTATCCGCCCATGGGCAGCAACCGCGCCAGCCTGATGGCGGATTCCGATGCCGCCATTGACGCAATGGTGGCCGACATCGATACGGCACGGGCGCATGTGCATATCAGTTTCTATATCTGGCTGGCCGACAATAATGGCATGAAGGTCATCGCGGCGCTGAAACGCGCGGCGGCACGCGGTGTCACCTGCCGCGTCATGGCCGATGACCTGGGTTCACGCCGGCTGGTCCACAGCCATCACTGGGCCGACATGGCGGCCGCGGGCGTCCGGCTGGTACGCGCGCTGCCCATTGGCAACCCGCTGCAACGTCCCTTTCGCGGGCGGTTCGACATGCGCAATCACCGCAAGATCGTGGTGATTGACAGCCGCGTCACCTATTGTGGCAGCCAGAACTGTGCCGATGCCGCCTTCCGCGTCAAGGCCCGCTTCGCGCCGTGGGTTGACCTGGTCGCCCGCTTCGAAGGCCCGGTCGTACTGCAGAACCAGCATCTTTTCGCCACCGACTGGACCGCCCATACCGATGAGGACCTGACCACCCTGCTGACCAACGCCCCCATGCCAAAGGGCGCCGGATTCGTGGCCCAGGTCATCGGCACAAGTGCCGCCGTGCGCTATGCGGCCATGCCGGAGGTATTCGTATCCCTCATGAACGCGGCAGCGCGGGAACTGACCATCACCACCCCCTATTACGTGCCGGACGAACCCATACAGGCCGCCCTGTGCGCCGCCGCGCGGCGGGGCGTGAAAACGACACTGACCGTGCCCCTGCGCAATGATTCATGGATCGTGGCGGGAGCCAGCCGCAGCTACTACCGTGAACTGCTGGAGGCCGGGGTTACCCTGTACGAATACCCGCACGGCCTGCTGCATACCAAGGCGCTGACGGTGGACGGGCACATGACCATGATCGGCTCGGCCAATCTGGACAGGCGCAGTTTCGACCTGAATTTCGAAAACAACATCCTGCTTGTGGACGAAGCCTTCACCGCCACCATCCATACCCGCCAGCAGGACTATATCAAGGCCGCCCGCCCGGTCACGCTGGAGGATGTCCTGCGCTGGCCCGCCTACCGGGTATTGTGGAACAACGTGCTGGCGATGGTGGGGCCGGTATTATAGGGGCATCCCATCCCTTGAAAACGGTCCGGCCTGTACCGACCTTAAAGAAACAAAGCCCGGCCGGCAGAGCGGGCGGGCACCACAACCGTACAGGATGAAACCGGATCATGAGCGCAGCCGAGAACCTTCGCAAACTCAGTCCTGAAGACATTCAGGAAATTGCCAGGAGCGTGGAAAAATCCCTGCATAGCCACAAGGCGGACCTGCACAAGCAGATTGCTGAACATCTGGCTGGGCTGAAGGGTGAAGTCCGCCTGCATGAAAAGAAGATTCCGACCTACTGCAAGGTATTCGGGTTTGCCATCCTGGCTGCCTTCTCGATCGGAAGCTATATATTCGGGCGCAAGTCAGCCGAATAAGGCATCCCTGCCCCTCCGGTCCCGTTGCCCCGTCAGGCGACGGGAGCGAAGGGGCCGCCAGTCCACCACACAAACGCAGGCGGGAGACGGACCTGTGCCCTCCGGCCTGTGATGCACTGCCTACTTCGCCGCAGGCGTGGCAGGGGTTGTGGTGACGGCAGGGACGACAGGCGCCGTCGGGGTCAGGACGGGTTCCGTTGCCGGGCGCGGGGTGGCTTTAGGCGAATAGAAGCCGGAGACAGGGCCGAAGGGGCCTTTCCTGACATGTTTCATGGACGCCAGTGGCTGACGCACGCAGCCGCGCGTGACGATGGAACACACGCCATCCGTCCCGATGATTTCATCATCATCGCCGCTGTAATGAACATCCGTCACCCTGTCATTTTCAAAGCGGATATCGGTAATGCAGGTCTTGCCCGCGCCCCCCAGGGCGGTTTCCGTCAGGTTCACCAGCGACTGGAGCGGAAAGAGGGCGGAATCGTTGGTGGACGGGATATTGAGCGTGCGCGAATACTCGAATATCTGAACATTATCGCTTATTTTCTTGATCTTGTCAGGAATGCCGACACATGTCTGCACGTCCTGGCTGTCAATGCCGATCATGGTCATCTGGGCACGGTGGGCTGCACGCGAATCCGTATAACCACAGCCCGACAGCCCCATAAGCGGCGCCAGTACCGCCATCATCCATCCAGTCCCCCGACAGGGTTTCCATACCCTTGATGCAGAAATATGTTCGGAACTGAATCGATCAATGGCCATGTCTGTCCTGTTACTCCACGCTGGGGTCTGCCCCATTCCCACCGGAAGGATGGAGCGTGACCCATGCTACACGATCCGGCATGCCATCTGTCCGCTTTTTACAAACGGTAACCATGCGGCACCAATCCCATGACTGGCGTTTCCATGCCTTGCCGGAAACGCCTTGGTGGGAAAAACGTTGCATAAACATGGATATGCCGGTTACGCACCGGGCGTGGGAACAGCCGTGACGCCCTAGCGAAAGATCAGGAAGGCCACAAGCGCCCAGAATGGCGCACTGAGCGCAAGCCCGAACACGATGCCCCTGACCGGACTGCGCAGCGGGGGCGTGCCGGACCTTACGGGGCGGTCATCGTGCTGATGGACCGTATCTGACAGAACGATGCTCTCAAACGCCATGACCTGCGCTTTCAATGGATGGCATGAAAAATTCCTGGACCCGGAACACGGACCGGGGAGGCTGCCTTAAAAAAAACACGATATGCTGTCAACAGCCTTGCATGATGGGGGTACTGCTTCCTGCGCCTGGCAATCTAGCACAGGCCGCACCTGAAGACACATGGTATTGATATGGACCGTGTGAAATAAAATTCATGCCCCGTGGCCTTCCCCCCCGCGCGCGCCATCCCGTCATGGCGTTCCCGGACCATGTGGGATAGCGCCGTCCCGCCTGCCCCGGCCCGCGCGCCGCCACATGGGCTGGATCATGGCCCCGACGGTCCCGTTTCCTTTGCCGCCTGCATGGGGGGCCGGTATCCTGCCCCTGTTAACGCCTGAATGCAGTCAAACCGGCCCGGCAGGCCGGTCCTGCGTGCAGGCAAAACCGTTCATGAACCCATGGCTGCGGGAGCCTGCGCACGACCTGGCCTCATCCACGGATGCCGCACCCGCACCGTCCGGCCCGGCTGCATGAGTCCCGCCGTCCTACGGCTCCCGGCTTCGCCCCATCGCGGATATCAGGAACCATGACCCTGCGTAAACTTGGCTGCCGCCCGGCCCGTACCCGGACCGGCCAGCCACGTCTTTCATCAACCATGCGGGCCTTCATGGACCGCCGTGCCCCCACCCGACTGGTACGCAGCCAGATCGATCCCGCCCCGCGCATGCTGGGCAATGACATGGCAGGCGACTGTACGGCCGCCGGTATTGGCAACCATATCCGCGCCACAGCGGCGCTGGGTGGCTACCAGGTCGCGGTTACGGCTACCGATGCACTGGGGTTCTATGCCCGTTCGACAGGCTACGTGCCCGGCAACCCCGCCACCGATCATGGCGGGATCGAGGTAGATGTACTGACCACCGCCCTGCGCAGCGGCTACGCCCTGGCGGACCAGACCCTGTTTCCATTATGGGGCAGTGCGGAGGCGGACGACCTGAACGGCATCCGCAACATCACTGCCGGCCTGTCCGCCGCCTATCTTGGCGTACGGCTTGCCATGGCGGATATGTGGACGGACACCACCAATGCCCTTGCCCCCGTATGGGATACCCATACCCCCGCATGGCGGGGTGACCCCACACCCGGCAGCGCGGGGGGGCACTGCCTGCTGCTGTGGGACTATACCGGCACGGATGATACCGATCTGGTAACCCTGCTGACATGGGGCACCAGGCAGAAAGCAACATGGCGCTGGCTGCGCAGCCGCCTGATGGAAGCCCATGGGCTTGCATGGCGGCAGTTGCTACCCCCGGGGGCCCTGACCCCCGCAGGGCAGGACTGGGAAGCCCTGACCGCCGCCAACACCGCTTATCTGGCCGGACCGGACTGAACCGCCGCACGGCCCGCCCCCTTAAGTAACCATATGGTGCATTATTGCGCCCGGCGGCTTCATGCCGGCCGGACCGTGAATGCATCCTGACAGGCAGAGCATGAAATACGCAAGCTTCCCCCTGCTGGCATGCATCGCATGCCTGAGCGCCTGCACGCATGCCGGACGCGTACAGACCACAATCCCGGCCGCCATGGCGGCCATCCAGTCCACGCTGGCGCAAGCCGGCGCGGTATCCGTCTCCCATGCCGAGAACTGGACAGCGGGACAGGCCATGTCTTTTGCCCGCGCCGTACGCGCCGTCCAGTGCAGCCAGCAGCTGGCCGATCCTGTGGTCGGGACGATCAGCGGAACGGTTACGCTGCAACTGTCTGGCAATATGACCACGGGGGGACAGTTTACGCTTGATGCCCCTGCCGCCGTACCCACCTTCAGCCTGGGCGCAACCGCCAGCCATACCAGCAGCCAGCAGGTCAGCCTGCCGGTTTCCTATGCGTCCCTGTCCTCGCTGCCCGATGTCGAGATGGCGCGGCAGATGGGGTACGGAACCGCGCTGCTGGGCCAGAACGATGCCATCCGTCAGGACGAGGCCAGACGGCTGACCCGGACCCGCGAGGCCCTGCGACGGATCATCACCCGGCTGATCCGGTCGTGGCAGGCCGGTGACTGTGCGCACGCCGTGCCGGTCAGGCCATTCGTGGGGGGACGCGCCCGATAAGGGGCTGGCAGGAAAAATGCGGGCGGATTTCAATTGGATGGATCGGCCTATCATGCCACAGTAACGTCAGCATACGAACGATATGCAATGCGCGCATCCCCCTGCCACCCGATTAGCGGGGACTAATTCCTTTACATACATGTTTTTATTCGTAACGATAACGGAATAAATCAATAGCATTCCCTTCTCAGGGCCGGAATCCGGCAGTGGTACGCATGACCCCAGAACATGACAGCAGCACGGCACATTCCCTGAACCGTATGGCGCGCCTGTTCCTGGCACCCGTCCCCCTGCTGATGACCCTGGCGGGCAGTCTGGTGGCCAACCGTTATCAGCCGGTTGTACTGGGCCTGCCCTTCTTCATGTTCTGGATCGTATTTTCCGTCTGCCTGTGTTCGGTCGTGACCGGACTTGTCTTCCTGCTTGATCCCGCCAGTCACAGCCCCGCTGGGGACGATGCGCCGTGAACGCCGCGCTGTTCATCATCATCGCCACCATTGCCGGGGCACTGGTGCTGGGGCTGCTGGCACGCCGTGGCATCCGCATGGATATTGAACAGTGGAGCGTGGGAGGCCGCAGTTTTGGTCCCGTTTTCATGTTTGTACTGATGGCGGGAGAAGTCTTTACAACCTTTACTTTCCTGGGGGGTGGCGGTTACGCCTATGCGCATGGCGTCGCCGCCCTGTACATGGTGGCCTATACCGCCCTGGGCTTCATGCTGTCGTACTGGCTGCTGCCGCCCATATGGCGGATCGGGCGTGCGCACGGTCTGCTGACGCAGGCCGATTTCTTCCGCGTCCGCTACGACAGTACGCCGCTGGCACTGCTGGTGGCAGCCGTGGGGCTGGTCTCGATGGTTCCCTATCTTGTGCTGCAGTTCAAGGGACTGGGCATCATTGTGCAGGCCACGTCATACGGTTTGCTGTCCCCCGCGCTTTCGGTCTGGATCGGGGCCGGTGTGATGTGCGTCTATGTTGTTGTATCGGGCATGCATGGGTCCGCCTGGACGGCAACCGTCAAGGATATGATGGTGCTGGCGGTCGTGGCATTTCTGGGCCTGTACATGCCATGGCATTATTATGGTGGCATCGGCCCCATGTTCGCGCGGCTTGCACGCGAACGGCCGGAAATGCTGGTCCTGTCCCCTACGGGCTACAGCCCTGCATGGTTCTGTTCGACCATCCTTGTATCCGGGCTGGGTCTTTACATGTGGCCCCATACATTCGGCTCCGCCCTGTCCGCGCATGCGGCGCGCAGTTTCCGTGTCAATGCGGCGCTGATGCCGCTTTATACACTGGTGATGATCCTGGCCATGATGGTGGGATTTGCCGCCATCGATCAGGTACCGGGCCTGACGGGCGGCCAGATCGACATGGCGTTGCTGCGGCTGTCGATCCAGACCTTTCCATCATGGTTCGTGGGCCTGATTGGCGCTGCGGGGCTGCTTGCCGCCATCGTGCCCGGCTCCATGATGCTGATCGCCACGGCAACACTGGTGGCCAACAACATATTTGGCGTACTCTGCGCCCGCAATGACCCGGCACGCGTGGGATGGATCGCCCGTGCCATGGTGCCGGTCATAACGCTTGTTGCCGTCTGGTTCACGCTGGACGGGTCCATCAGCATCGTGAACCTGCTGATCATGGGATACAGTTTTGTCACCCAGCTTTTTCCAGCCCTGCTCGCCTCCCTGTCCCCCAGACGGATTGCCACGACGGCGGGGGCCGCAGGGGGCATATGCGCGGGGGTGGGGGTGGTCATGGCGACGGTCATCACCCATTCCAGCATGGCCACGCTGTTTCCTGCCCTGCCCGCATGGGCGCGCGACATCAATACCGGCTGCCTGGCGCTTGGGCTGAATGTGCTGATCATGCTGGCTGTCAGCCAGCTTTCCCTCCTGCGGCGGCCTGCCCTCCGGTCCTCCGGACAATAGGCGGACCGTCAGCCTATGCGCATGGGTGCGCGGCCATAGCCGTTCCCCGCAACCACCAGACGGGTCAGGCCATCCAGAAAGGCCTCGCGGTCCGCCCCGGTCAGGGCGGCAATAGTGCGGGCATGGGCCCTGCGGGCGGGTTCCGCCATTTCCGCAAGCAGGGTGACGCCATCCGGCGTCAAGTGAACCTGCTTGAGCCGCCGGTCATGCACCGTACGTTCACGACGCACCAGTCCCCGTTTTTCCAGCCGCGCCAGCACATTGGCCAGTGTTGCCCGGTCCACGCCCACTTCCTGCGTCAGTTCACTCTGATCCAGCCCCGGACGCATCTGCGCCACACTCATGATACTGTACTGGACGGGCGTTATATTGAATCCGCCACATTCCTCGGCAAAAAGGGCAACGTGAATCTGGTGAAGGCGCCGGATCAGGAATCCCGGACGTGCCTCAAGCCGTGCCACACCTGTCTGTTCGTGCCTGTCAGGCCGCACGGGCGTGGGCGGCTGGGGGGCCGCGGTCGGTTCCTGTGTCATGGGCGTGACGATACCAGTCCGCGCGGGGCAGGCCAAACACTCATTCCGCCGCCCGGTTTGCGTATATGCGGAGCGGACCAGACAGGAAGAATCCCTGTGCCCGGACGCGGGTCAGGCTTGCATGCGTCCACATCGTCAGTATGCTGATTGTTTATGGGATGGAGGCCTGCATGGATTCGACATTTGATACGCTTTTACGCGGTGGAACCCTTATTGACCCGATGACAGGCCGCCATGGCGTTGCGGATATCGGCGTGCGGGACGGACGGATCATGGCGATCGAACCCGTGATCGACAGAGCGGCCACGGCGCGCGAAACCCATGACATATCGGGCAAGATCGTGACGGCCGGCATGATCGACACGCATGGGCATGTCTATGAACATGTCACGGGGCGTTTCGGGCTCAATGCCGATATGGTGGGCGTACGCTCGGGTGTCACGACCCTGGTGGACCAGGGCGGCCCGAGTTGCATGACCATTGGCGGGTTCCGCCATTTCATTGCCGAACCGGCCGCCAGCCGTGTCCTGTGCTTCCTGTCCGCCTATCTGGTGGGTGGGCTGGAGGGGCATCTCTATCCGGAGCTTTACGGCCCCGGCCAGACGGATGTCGCCCATTCCGTGCGCGCCGCGCAGGAAAACCGGGATATTGTGCGCGGGATCAAGGCCCATTGTGAACTGGGTGGCGTTTCGCGCTGGGGGCTGGATGTCATCCGTATCGGCAAACGCATCGCGCGCGACGCGGGCATTCCGCTTTACATCCATCTGGGCCAGCTCTGGCCGACCATGGAGGACGCGCCCGACATCAATCCCGACGAGATCGTACGGGAACTGATGCCCCTGATGGAACCGGGGGATATCCTTGCGCATCCCTTCACCCGTCATCCCGGTGGCTTCATTTCCATGGAAACGGGTGAAGTCCATCCTGTTGTCTGGGCGGCACTGGAGCGGGGCGTTACGGTGGATGTCGGCCATGGATCACATTTTTCCTTCGAGATGGCCCGGACGGTCATGGCGGCAGGCATCCGTCCCTATACGCTGGGGGCCGACATGCACGGCTATAACGTAAAGGTTCCCGCGGCAACGGATCTGGAGGACAGGGGCAAAAACCCGTTTGCTGGGGTTTCCCCCTTCAACCTGACCCATGCCATGTCCAAACTGCTGTATCTTGGCATGCCGATGGATGAGGTCATCGCAACCGTCACCAGCAATCCGGCACGCATGCTGGGCATGGCGGATACACTGGGATCGCTTCAGGTCGGGCGGGAAGCGGACATTTCGGTGCTTGACCATGTCCAGGGCCGTTTTACCCTGTCTGACAACAGTGGCGCGCGTGTCATGGTAGATGAAATGCTGGCCCCTGCCTTCTGCCTGCGCGCAGGCCGGATGTACAGGGCGGACAGCCCGCTGGTCCCCCCCCTGGCATGACCGCTCCCCTTGCCAGATGGGGCGAACTGGACCGCGCGGCGCGCCATGCCGCCTATGACAATGCAGCCGCGGTTGCGGATAGCAGCGCCTATATGACCCGGCTGCGCGTGCGATCGGCCGAACTGCGCAGGCGGGGCCTGCCGGGGCAGTCTGACGTGGCCTATGCGCCCGGTGCGCGTACGCTGTGGCATCTTTATCCCGCAGGGCATGCCGATGCGCCATGCCTGATTTTTATCCATGGTGGCTACTGGCAGATGAACGCCCCCGAGGGCTTTGCCTGTCTGGTCGAAGGGGTGCGTGCCCATGGCTGGTCGGTGGTCATGGTAGGCCATACCCTGGCGCCCGAGGCATCGCTGACACGTATTGTGGCGGAAATAGACATGGCGCTGACATGGCTTGACGCACATGGGCCTGCCCATGGTTTCAGCGGCGCGCGCCTGCTGGCGGGCTGGTCGGCTGGTGGCACGCTGACCGGGCTTTGTCTCGCGCATCGGGCGGTCACGGCCGGGCTGGCCATATCGGGCGTGTACGAACTGGGGCCCCTGCGTGATACCAGGTTCAATACGGCATTGCAGTTGACGGATCAGGAAGTTGCCACACTCTCCCCCCTTCGCCTGCCGCCATGTGGAAAGCCCATGGCCATTGCCTATGGCAGCCGGGAATTACCCACGTTCTGCCATGACAGCATAACCCTGCATCACCTCCGCGCCCGCCAGCACTGCCCCGGCCCGCTGGTGCCCCTGGCCGGGGCCGACCATTTTACCGTGCTGGACAGTCTGGCACATGCGGATGGCGAACTGGTCCGGGTTGCGCGCATGATGCTGGATCAGGCATCGGCCTGAGAACATTGCCCTGACAGAAGATGAAAGTTTCGGGTGACGTTTCCCCCGGCCCACGTCAGGGAACGCCGTCTTCCTGAAAAAGAGGATATCAGGAAACTTTTATATTATTTATCATAAGGTTGACATTATCCCCGGCTCAGTATTGAGTAAACAGGAATTTTTTGACAAAATCTTCTTTTTTCTGTTTATATTATAAAAATTACTTACAAATAGAGAAATGGATGACTGAAAAATGTCTGATCTATTCTCACACATGCATCATCCAGAACCAGCACGGCTTACGGCATTCCAGGCCGAACTGACAGAGTACAGGCAATGCAACTGGCAGGACATATTTGCGGGCTTCTCCAGATTACGCGCGATTACTTTCTCCAGTTCCCTGGAATTCCTGCTTGGCCTGACAGGGCGGCTGGAGGACATGGAAATAGTTTTTGGGTCGGAACACATCCTGACCAAAACCCATCTTGCCCTGGTTCAGGCCAGCCAGGTTTTTGAAGAATATGGCTTCAGGGACTGTCTGGCCGACCAGAAATCCCTTGTCGAGGGATTGCGGCGGATACTGGGGCAACGTCATCATCTTTTCCTGCCACGCCTGCAGGATGGCACCTTACGTTTCCGGCTGCTGACCGGCCGGCCAAGCCATGAAAAGCTCTATCTGCTGTCCGGCCCCGATGGCCACCGGGTGGTTACAGGGTCCGCCAATCTCAGCCAGGCTGCTTTCCATGGCCGCCAGCACGAAATCATCATCACCTTTGACGATCCGGCGGCATGGCGCGTGTTCGAAGACTATTACCAGCGCGATTACAGGCAGAGCGTGCCGGTTGAAGACGAAATCCTGATCGGGGTCTCCCCGACTTCGAAAACGGGGCAGATGGATATCCGGGCGGACCCGCTCCCCTATGAGGACGTGCCCATTGTCCGCGCCATCCGCGCCGGGCTTGCGCATGTCGAACAGGGTGGCATCCCCGTACCGGACGGCTTTTCCGCCACCGCCCTGCGTACGGCCCGGCGCCTGCGGCAGGAACTTGAAGCCGTTCCCCTGCCCATGAACCGCAAGGGCATAGCCCTTGTCACACCCGGAACGGTCTCGACCTTCCTCCATGCCCGCAACAGCCTGCCCGCGCCGGATCGGGTGGCGGATGGCATTCCGCGCGCGACCCTGTCGGTCCGGACGGGCGAAATCCATCTGAATGACCGCTTGTGGCTGTCGGAAAAGGAGATGGTCCCCTCGGCACAGGTCGCACGGGATGCCCGCCTGCTGGTAAACTATATTGGCAGTTTCGCGGCGTTTTATGGCAACAGCCGCAGTGCCATGACATCCTACTGGGCCTTTCTGGTCTGGCTTTACATGGCGCCCTTTTCCGCCTTCCTGCGGCAGGGGGCGGTCATCAACCATATCGACCCGTGGCTCTATCCCCCCTATGCCGTGCTGTACGGCCGCTCCAGCGGGGGCAAGACCCTGTTCACGCGGATCATCGCCCAGTCCATGTTCGGGATTGTCAAAAGCATCCGTTCATCGGACTTCACCGCGCAGCGCGCACTGGCCCTGCGCCATGAACTGGGGGCCATTCCCCTGCTGATCGACGATGTTACACCCGACCGGATGGGCAAATACGTGCCGGACATGGTCCGTACCGACCATGACATGGCCGATATCTATGCCCCGATCGTCCTGACCACCAACAAGGATGTCACCAGCATTCCCGCCGACCTGACCAAGCGGATGGTGACCTGCCATATCGATGCCTCCCTGCCCGACAGCCGCGCGCTCCAGACGGAAAGCCCCCGGCGCCTGCAAAAGGAAATCGGCACCGCCCTGTATCGCCAGTACCTGATGTGAGTGCTGGTTGTAATCTCCCCAAATGTGCTGGTTGAAAATTCCCCAGTTTGAGGACTGTGCGTGATCGTCATG
>ERZ746981.263-NODE-263-length-30183-cov-15.317777_pt1 | contig 30183 bp, 14 predicted proteins | sample MGYA00374948_ERZ746981 | MGnify/ENA primary metagenome ERZ746981 (study PRJEB28757, sample SAMN06711160) | food metagenome | host: microorganism | place: China:Harbin | collected 2017-01-30 | study: EMG produced TPA metagenomics assembly of the Analysis of...
TACTCACTTTACTCACTTTACTCACTTTACTCACTTTACTCACTTTACTCACTTTACTCACTTTACTCACTTTACTCACTTTACTCGTTACTAGACTGCTTACCACATTTCTTGATCTCTCTAATATGTACTATATGAATATACTGCGATCTCTGTAATTCCTCATCTATTCTTTTCTTCTTATTCAATCCTCCTGTCCAAATTCATCTTCCTCTCTTAAATTCTTCCCTTAAATTCTTATCCCTCTAATTCCCAATCATTCTATTTTTTCTTCCCTCAATTTCTCTCCAAAACTTTTCTTGCCATAATATTTCGCAACCGCATACAAATGTCTACACCATACTTCCTATCTCCCTCCTCATATTATTTCCCTAGCTTACTTTTTTCCGCTCTCTATAAAAATAGTACACTCACAAAACTTGCCATCAGTTACAAGTTTCGGGTTTCATGAAAAATTATCAGTGTCTAATTTCGCAACATTCACATCCAGCATGGCCTCTTCTATTGTTAGCAACCCAGTCATATTCTTATTGTCACTCTCTCCAAGGCCCAGGCCCTTAGTAATTCTTGTTTTGCCATCTGTGTCCGCTTGCTAAGGCCATGTTCTCTAGCTTTAATTGGCTATCTCTTTCAGGGCACGGGTGTGCCTCGCTCGCATTTATTTATTTCCACCAAAATTTTCGACCTTTTTTTTTCTGCGTTTTGGGAAACGGCGCGAAACGGGGCGAGCGGGTCCTTGCATATGCACTATTTGGCATGGTCAACCTCGCCTACTCGAATACCTAGCAAATGCCCAGCAAACGCCTAGGTGATCGGTAAACGCCAGCTATCTGAAAAAGCTCACTTTACACTCACTGTTTTTTCCCGCTTTAGTAAATCTGCCCCCTTTATCTGTCCCAAATGTTTTTTTTTTATTATTGCCTCACATTTTCTTAATTACCATCACTTTCGCGCATCCTTGCCATTTAAAGCCATCCACCTCGATCAATTTCTCTTCTTCGCAATCAATTAATTTATTTCTTTTTCTATTACCATGCCATGTCTCTGTTATTATTCTTTTTGCTTTGCTTTTTGCTTCACTTTTTCATATCTTTGTTCATTTCCTTGTTCATTTCCTTGTCTATTTCCTTGTCTATTTCCTTGTCTATTACTTTTTCATCCCTCCCACTTATTTTTATTTGTTGCCACCTTCCATCTTTTATTTTTTCTGCCTGACCATATTTCCCACTAATTCGCTTTCTCTCGCATTTTTTTTTTGCACTGTTTCATTTCATATCACTTGTTTTTTTTTGTTTACTGCCTACTCCCCCCCTCCTCTTTAACAAAAAATTAAACACAAGTAATTTTTTTCTCTATGTTTTTTTCCTCCCCTCTCCACTATATTTAATCCCTGCTTAATTACTCTCTCTCACTTTCCCCTGCTCACTATATTTTTCCCTATTCCTCACTCTTCCTTTTTTCTTCTCTCCTACAACTTTTTTAATCTTTTTCCCTCTTTTCTTTCCTCTTTCTCTACTATCACCTATAAATTATACATCAAAATGGGAAGAAAAGGAACCAGAAAGAAGAAAGACCCAAACGCTCCAAAGAGATCGTTGTCTGCTTACATGTTCTTTGCCAATGAGCAGAGAGATATTGTCAGAGCAGAAAATCCAGGTATTGCTTTCGGTCAAATTGGAAAGATCTTGGGTGAGAAGTGGAAGGCTCTTGACAAGAAGGGCAGAGAGCCTTACGATGCCAAGGCTGCTGCTGACAAGAAGAGATACGAGCTTGAGAAGGCTGAGTACTTGAAGACTAAGAGTGCTGCTGCAGAGTAAATTTGAAAAAGCACTCTTTCCTGTTTTCTTGCTTTTTTATTCTACATTGGCAGCATGACTGGATCCCTCTCTAGTTAGTTCGAGTCGCCCGTTGTTGTGCAAGCTGATTTTTGCACCTGCTTGTTCCCAGCAACAGGCACACGGCCCATTTCTTTATTATTGTTGTTATTGTTATCTTTTCCCGGCCAGCTGGACACCCTAGCTCGCTTTGGGTTGTATATTAGTGGTTATATAAGTTTCTGCAATTGAATTATTATCACTCTTTTCCTATCAGTACAGCTTTCTTTTATTTTTTGCTTCTTTCCGACTAAGCTAGTTTCGGTATACATTTCAAGGAGTTGAGACACGAAAATTTGCGTTTAAGGTAAATGAAATAAAACAGACGGATGGTGGGGTTTCTTGGCAAATGACAGCCAATTGGCCTCGTATTCAGCCAATCATGTTATCTTGTTTCTTTCGGCGTAAAATGGTTGCCGTCTTCTTCGTTTTGTGCACGATATGTTTTGTCTTGGCTTTCTTGCTGTTTTCTCCACTTTTTTTTGTTTACCTCGAATTTTTCATCGATTTACGCGTTTTTCTGTTTTTCCTTTTTTTCTTTGCATTTTCTCGTTTTGCTTATTACTCTTTTCGTCCACCACGCTAAGCGCCGGTATTATAGTTATAAATAAGTGCATTTGTGTTTAGATATCGCATTTGCAGAAAGCGCCTCCCTGGCACAATGATGTCACTAGGCCATAAAAGAGACGTCCTGAGCGTAGAAGCAGTAGAAAGTGGGCTTTTCAGAGTGGAAAATGCAACATCCTAAAAAAAAGGATTATGTAAGAGTAAAGGTTGGGTTTTGTGTGCAATAGCAAAATACTAGCAAAATATTCTATATAGGCTAAAAGGATACCGCAACTCGGCCGAAATACACAATCCAGTATGCTCACTGCTCAGCCCGGGTCAAAACGGCAACACTTTCAACATGGTAAGTCTGTGGAAAGAAGTCAAAACCCCGAATGGACTCTATGTGGTATTTTGAGCCGTTTTTCGTGTCTGTGAGAAACATTTGGACATCCCTGGCCTGGGAATGGACGTTACACGACACGTAGACAATCCTTCTAGGCTCGAAGCTGCTCAACTGGTCCAAGAAAACCTTATCGCAGCCCTTTCTCGGTGGGTCTAGAATAACCGAAGTGTGATCTTTGGGAAAATCAATGCTCTCAAAAAGCTTTTCGGCCTTACCAACGATGAATTTGCAGTTGTCGATATGGTTGAGCTCGGCGTTCTTGCGGGCAAAGTCGATCGACTGCGGCTGAATCTCCACACCAAGACTTTGCTTCACACTTTTGGCACTTGCGATGGAAAAAAGACCAGATCCACAATATGCATCCACAAGATAACTGCTATCCTTGCCGCCTAGATCAAGTTTCCCCTGCACGTACTCCAACACCTTCGGGAGGATTGAGTTGTTGTTCTGGAAGAACTCGTTTGCCAGAAAAGTGAAGTGCAACCCATCCACATATTCGTTAACGGTGGCTTTATGTCTTGTCACACACGTTTTGACGAATTTCTCACCGCCAACCTCGCAGTCCATGGTGCTTGTTTTGCCCGTTTGAATGTCCACGGAACCCTCAGCGGTCTCTTTGGCCGACTCCGGGATTGTGTTCTCCCTCAAAAGAAGAGTAGCGCCTTTTTTCGTAATCTGGCCCTCAGTCTCGAACTTCTTCCGCAAACGGCTCCGTTCATCCTTCATACCTTGCCGGACAATCGGCGTGCCAATGATGCAGTCTTCAATGTCGATGACCCGGCTGTTTTCCGCCGGCTTGCCGTTCCATTCCGGCCTTCCTTTTGCCTCATATCCAATTCTTGGCATTCTGGGAGGAACAGCAATTACATCCTTCAGATCGTAGTGCGGAGTGAGCTTTGTTCTGTATCCCATAAGCAGCGGACTGCCCACCGTCTCACAGATCTTACCGGCTATATCCTCTTTTTCCTGAACCTCTTTACTCGTGAGAAACATGTAGGCGTTCTCGATTGTTCTTTTTTTCAGCTTGAGCTGGTCCACGTACCCTAAATGCTGCAATTGGCATCCTGAACAGAGCCCAAAGTACTTGCAGGGGATCTTTTCGTTTGCAAGCCGCAGCTCTGACGCCTCCTGAACCTCCAAAAGGTCTGCTGTGATAAATCCTGCTCCGTTGATGATCTTTCGATGCTCTCTTAGCTTTAACTTCACTGTGTCTCCCGGTAACCCGAATGGAATCACGCAAACAAGGTTTTTCCGCTCGCCCTCAGCCTCCTCACTCCTCTCGATCACAGCTAGCCCGTCCCCACGCAGATCAACCGCCTTTATCTTCACTCCCTCAACAATCTGATCTTCGAACCGCCAGTTTTTCGTCCCGTCGTTTAATATGAGACTATCGGCCGAAACTCCCTCCTCTTTCAACAGTCTCGGAATCGTGAACTTCGTTAGTATGCCCTCTGCAGTCGTTGGGTCTGGATCCTGCTTTGCCTGCTGCTTTTTCATCTTTCTTTTATTCCATCTGCCGCCTCTTCTTCCTCCATGTCTTTTCTTTCTTGGCTCCGCACTTTCTCCCCCTATATTACCGCTGCCTGTATCCGGCTTTCTCTTGAGCGATGCCGTAGGCATACCGCCAGATGCTTCTGCTATACTGCTGCTCATTCTGTTTGTAAAAAATGTTGCAATACTGCTTCTAGTTGTCAATTTTGTACTGGTGAACCTAACAATCGCTTTAGACACTGATAAAAATGCACTACTGAGCATCTAACCTCCAGAATTTCGGAATTGCAAGTGTTAAGCTCTTGTGAACGCCTTCTAGACCGTCTATATGATCTGATATCAAACAAACTCAGCTTAATACGGACCGATAGAGTACGTGCAGTGTGTCCGAAAGAATAAAAAGATGGAAATTTTAAATCACATCTGATGAAAAATAAAATGGAATAAAAATTTTTCAATCAGCCGTTTCTCGCATTGTTGCCTGATTGAGCGAATCCTTAGCTGATATGACCAATCTGCTGATTATCACTGGCTGGGATGCGGGGCAATCCTTTTTTTTTGTTTTTTGAAAGAATTTTCTAAAGAAAAGGGCATTTCAAAGTGCAAAATGTGCTATGTTAGCCATAAATGTATGTGTATGTAAAATAAGTACGTAGCTGTATCCTATGTGAAGGTGTGTTAGTCTGTTAGTTAAGTTGAGGAAGTGGGGTCAAATTTTGCTGAGGAAGAAGTTATTACTTGCTACTATAATAATTCATATATACCACGTTCTCTTAGGTTTTTTTAAATATGCATGTTTAACAATTTGTAGTGTTTGTTCTTTCTTCCAGGTTTATTTATTCTTCAAAAAGACGGCAGCTAATATTATATTTGCGTAACCCCGTTTTTTTGAACTAATCTTGGCCCAATCGCATCATTTCCATATCTATACACTAGATGGTATTGTTCAAACAAATCGCACACAAAAAATGAAGATACATCTTCAAAATTGCCCGGATGTTGTCAAAACAATAAAAGCATAGAACAACAGAGTTTTAAAAGGATCAGGTCCTATTATTTATGGTATTGTATAAAAAGCGCAATGACAACTATGTAAAGCCAAGATATATTCTTGTCTATACTAAAACTTACACACAAGTTAGATACTACAACAAATATTAGGACCATGGTTGATTTGGGAATATCAAGGTTAACAGGTGTGTGTTAACATTCCAATTCGGATTTCTCCCCATTTCAGCGTTATCTTCCTTTCTATCAGCATTATAAATACTTTCAAGGTTATCTGCACAGAAAGACCTCTTACGTAATGGAAAATACTCCCGCTTCTTTTTTCCACTAAAAATAAAAAATATCGGCGGTTTCGCGAAAAATCGAAGAAATTTTGTTTATTCTCGATAAGTAAATAAATTTAAATATTTACAATTTTCTGTTTTCCTCACCTCTACTTTCTTCCTTTTTCTCATATCTCTTTTTCTCCTCAGCCTGGTTTTACTGATACAACCGCATTTAAACTAGTTGTCTTTGGCGATTTTAAAATACCCACTAGCATTTTCGAGCTTCCAGCTGCAATCGAACCGATTCAGCATACTCCTTACTCCCGAATTCTCCCAGTCATCAATCATCATTTTTTTTTTATTTCGGACCTTTTTTTGCGCTCAACTAGCCACCTACACTCATTTAGGTGTTAGCTGAACATATTTCCCGTCATTTAGCAAACAGCATCACTCAAAGAGCTTTCAAAGGAAAGGGGAGGCTTTTGCTCGAGATTTTTCCAGCCGTTAAGAAAGAACATTCCATCATCATTTCTTAAATTCATTAAAGAACACTATACGCCATTAAGCCATGTCAGATTGCTACTATGTCCGACCTATAGGGGCTGGCAGTACGTACAGGCTGTTGGACAGCAATGCAGATATCCGGCCAAACCCAAATCTACAGTTTAAAGTTGTCATTGTGGGTGATTCCGGTTGTGGTAAAACGTCCTTATTCACTTCTTTCATTCGAGGATATTTCCCGACAGATTACGAACCAACGATTTTTGAAAATCACAGAGCTTTTGTGCAGAACCAGGGCAACGAAATTCTTACAGTTGATCTATGGGATACCGCTGGACAGGAAGATTATGAGAGATTGAGAAGATTGAGCTACCAGGATGCAAATTTGGTTATTTTGGCGTATTCCCTAGCATCAACGGAATCGCTGTTGAATATTCCTGAAGTCTGGGCCCCGGAGATCATCAACTTTTGTCCAAACGTGCCAATCCTGTTGGTTGGGCTCAAATCGGACCTTCCGGACCACAAAATTGATCCATTTGATGCTCTAAAAGTGGCTGAAAACATCGGAGCTGTGGCACATATGCAGTGCTCAGCCAAGGAGATGTACAATGTGGGTCCACTTTTCGACACCTGCTTCAACATCATCTACAATATGAAGATGCGGAAAACCAGGCGGAGATCTAATGGAAGTCTTTCACCCACAAAAAGAGCATCTAAGCGGTTTAGTGGGCATTTCAGAACTCACAGTAAGCAGAGCAGTATTACTTTAAGTTTGAGTTCCATCACTGAAAATCGCCGCAAGAAGAAATTGGAGCGTGAGGAGGAAAGAGAGAAGATGGATACTGTATTGCAAGAAAATCAGCCTAATCTTCCACCTCCTGTTGATGAGAACATTCCACCTGTTCGCAATTCGTATGACAATGCTTATTCCGATGCTGGTAATCGCCTTAGTTACAGCCAGGCAAGCAATAATGACTATAATGATCAAAGTGATTATAATGGTCAGAGTGCTTATAATGGTAATTATAACAGTCAGAATGCTTACAATAGTCAGAATGCTTATAATGGTCAGAACAATGTTCAGAATAGCTACAACGCCCAAAATAATGTTCGGAATAGCTACAATGCCCAGAATAACCAAGTTAAGGCCCAAGTTTCTTACAATAATAAGACGTCTGCTGTTAATAACCACACTACCTCGACCACGAGCAGAAAGCAAGCAGCCAACAGCTACAATCGTAATGATAACTATCAGATAGCACAGCCGAACTTTGGGTATGATAACAACTACACCGAGCAAGAGGAGAAAAGCAAGTGTTGTGTGATTATGTAAACGAGTATTTTTTGGTAATTTCACAAAGGACGATACTAGAGCAATATATTTGATTGTAATGATGTATGGATGTATTACGTATCTATAGAGAGGATGTGGGATATAAAGTGGGAAGAAGGCAGAGAGCAGTATAGAATGAAAATGTGGTTATGCTTGTGCTCGTGTCTATCATTATGATTATTATGCTTATAGTTTGAGCTGAAATTAGTTGTTTTGGGTGATAAGTTGTAGGTGGGGCCAAGCATGAAGCACGTGACTCTAATTAGTTGGTGAAAGTGGGTAGGAAACAGTGTATCGAGCTTTAATTGACACCTAGCCCGAAAAGCGGAAAGATGAACTTTCCACAAACAACCATTGTAGGTATGCCGGCATAGACAATAAGCCTGATGAAGATATCGCGGTCCGTCCTACTAACGCAGGCATAGCATTGATTAGGAACGGTTTTCCTTGGTTTGAACAAGTTGCACACTTTCTGAAGAGCAGGTTTGGACACAACCTTCCAGGAAACAACAAGCAAGACACCAAGAATGACTCGCAGAACAGACTTTGCGAGTCCAAGCTGAGCAAAATCAAATGGAACTGTGGAATTGTGGTATCCAGGCACAGTGTACTGGGTGAAGTAGTTTGCAAAAAGCCAGTGGACAAAATCTAGACCTATCAAGACCCCGATGAAGGAGACACCATCCTCAAAGCAGGGGCATGGATCCAAAGGCCGGGGGTGGATCCAGATGAGAAAATAGTAGAAAAGCGATAATCCGACTGGAACAAGCAAAGAGGAATTGTTCAAAATGAGATTGTCCCATGCGGAACGAAGCCAGAGAACCCTCACGGCAAACGCAAGCCAGCCAATGAGCACGCCGATGGCTAAATCAACGCATCCGTGCATCCCGCAGTACACGCGTCCAAAGACCAACGAAATAAAATAGAATGCAGTAAAAGCAAGAATGCAAAAAGCGCCGCTCCAGTTGGCAAAACTCGACCAGTTTGATATCACCATACTTGCCACGAGCAGGCAGACGCTTGTGGCGTTGGCAGTGTGGCTGGAGGGACATCCGTACTCCTTTGCAGTGTAATGGCTCAAAGTTAAACGGTGTAAAGGAGGGGATTTTGGCCTTGGGAGGCACAAATAGTCCTTAATTGCACCCGTGAGGTAAATTCCGAGCCCGAGGATCATCACAGAATCCCGAAGAAGGTACATGCGACCAAACCAGCCGGGTAACGGGCACATCAGCACGTAAAACATGTGTGCCCCCAAGTTTGCCGAATATAGAAAGTACAAGTCCAAAAATGGGCCCCTAACTTTCTTCTGGAGCCTTCCAAGAGCCGGCGACTCCTTGTTTATCAGCGTAAGTAAAGCTCTTCTGATCTTGAACCGCGTTGGAGACATACGTGACCTGTAAAAGGAGTCTGATTTCAAGCCTGAGTCACGGCTTGATGTGTTTGTTAACTCCTGAGTGCTGCTTTTGGATTGCTTCGTCATTCTTTTTCAGTCCTCCAAAATGCTGCTGGCATCAACACTGCCGTGTATATCCTTGTTGTATGCACCTGCCTTTACAGATATAGGCAATACTAGGGTGATGTGTTGAGAAAGCTTGCCATTCTGAAAGGTGAGAATTGCAACGGAGAAGAAAGAATAGCAGATGAAGAAAGAAAAATAATTCGCTAAAAGATGGATTAGGTAAATAAGCAATCGGAAAAAAAGCCGCGATCTTATTTATGTTTTGATTTTTATTGATTTTTATTGATTTTCTGATTTTCTCCTCTCTCAATACTGGCAACTCGATCCGCACTGTTCCGCTATGCTTGACAATTTCACATGAATCTCCGTTTATGGGAATCTGCCTGCAATTTTTGGCCAGATCTGTAAATTGTCCTGCAAATTCTGTCTGTTCAGCTTCAACTTTCGGTGTTTGTCAGATCTAAATTTCAAGCCCGGTTGGCATATCTCGTTGTTTTCTGTCTAGTGCTAACAAGGACCATCCAATATTAACTGAGAGTTTTAGATGGTTTTATTATCAAATTATGTACTTTTTATACTGTGACATTCCCCTATCTCCTTGGTCCCTGATTTGCATTTTATCACCTGAAATTCTGCACTTTTCACTAATTTATGGCGCTTAAATGCCTCGGATATGTAGCCCCCCGCTTTCGTTCCGAGGATTTAAAAGCAGAAGATGCAATTTTTTTTTCCGTCTCTCGATCTTTTCTCTCATTGGCCTTCCCGAAAAGGAAATGTGCGGAAGTCTGCGAAAATCGGCTCTTTATCATCATTACCAGGCCCTTGATATCATCATTACCTACAAGCTTTGAAAGTACAAAACCAAAAGCTACGAAATATGAAAAAGAAACAGACATGAATTCTCAAGTACATAGATGCTAAAGTGGTTTGGTCTGCAAACGCATTGAAATCTTCCATTGCCACCAATAGAAAGCGATTCATGCGAATAGGTTTGAAATGCAGTATTTATCTTGGTTTTAGCTTTATGATAATATTTTTGGTCAATTTATCATCCCCCTGTTCATGTTCTTAGCTTGCTCCTGCCCTTGTCTTTATTTTTATTCATGTCTTTATTCTTCTTTGTCGAGCACCTACCTATCTTATTGTTGTCCTTGTTCTTTATCCTTACTCTTGTCTAATCTTTGTCCTTGTTCTCCGTTCTCACTCTTGTCTGTTCCTGACTTCATTTCCCCTCGTTCCTCATTTAAATACATTCTTCACACAGTGGTGATCCGGAAACCTTCTCCAGACTTCTGTCTCATCAGATTTAGCAACTGGTAATTCGACATTGTGTCAATGGCCGGTTGTGCAGACGCGTCTTTCGACGTGAGCATCGCACCAACAGCCGCATCTCCCAGAAGCATCCGTTTGAGACATTCATTTTCCATACTTAGTGTTTTTTCTTTCACTTTCAGTTCGGCAATGTGTGCTCTTATCTTTGTCAGCCGCTCACTCATCTCCTGTTCACGCATCCGTCTTTTAATCCGGAATCTTGCGGAAGCTTCTGTGTTTCTTTTCCTACGTTCCTCGTCGCTTAAACTGCTTCCTCCTCTCTTTCTCTTCTTTGTGGCTGAATGTTCATGATCTGTGGCAGTGCTCTTGTCCGACTTTGGGCTTTCTGACTCCGATCCTGCCTCGGCTGACTTCTCATCTCCTTCTTCCTTTTTGTTCTTTTCATCTTCATCATCGACATTTCTTCCCCTCTCAACTTCCTGATTGGCATCTGTGTCCAGCACTACAAAATGGTTGTTTGAGAACTCCTCCAAGCCATTATCGTCTTTCGAACTGCTTGAGGATGTGCTTTCTGTTTTTTTAACAAGTCTATCCTGGTCTTCTCTTTTTCCCACACCGTGTTTGTCATCGCTGAAGTCAAAATCTTCCAGCGTAATCCCATCTGACTCTTCTTTTGACTCTTGGTAGCGTGCTTTCATGCTTTTCCATACAATTTGAACCTGCAATTGACTTTATTAGCGCCTGTATTGTCCCTTACCACTATTCTGGATTTTCTTTAATCCACTGCTTTTGCGCATTTTTTTTACTATGCCACATTTTGCAACTGTTGATTGACAGATTCTGCTACTTAAATGTGAGCCACCACCATCTCCTTGTTGCTCTTTTTTTTTTTTTTTTTTTTGCTACCTCTATACAGCAAATCCCGAATTTCCCCTCTTCCCTAATCTCTCTCCCCGATATTTTTTGCGTGCTGACACGTGACTCGGTTGCTCCCCTTTATTGGATCAGCTTTTGCTTTTCGCTATTCAACTGTCAAATTGTACACTAAAGTCCATTGTTTAGAACCTTCTGCTTACATTTCATGTAAAAATTAATCGCCACGCATTTGTTGGAATCTGCTTCAGCCTTGCCTTTCATTTGAGATGTATGAATCATTGGCTGCTTAAGCTCTTTCCTCCCGCCCTGTTAGGGAATCCGGTAGGTATATCGACGCGTCGATAAGTTTTTGTTAGATCTGGGGTTTAATTTACGTATTTCGTGAAATATTCTACTCATTCTCTCTGCCATTTACATTTTCTTACATTTTCTGTTTTCCCCTGTTAATCCCTCCTTTCCCTAATTCCCAAAATTCACATTTTCCCCTATAATTGAAATGTTTTTACTTTTGTACTAACTCTCCTCACTTTGGTAGCTATCCTAATTCTGATTCCCGAATTATATCCCTATTTCCTATTTTTATTGCCATTCTCATTTCCCCATTTCTATATCCCTATTTCTATTTTCCTATTTTCATTTCCATTTCCATTTCCCTAGTTCCTTTGTCCTAATTCCTTTTCCTCTTCTTACATCTCTACTTGCCCTTCCATACTTTCTCACTTTCCTAACTCTCGATTTTTTCTATTTTTTCTCTGCTGCAATTTTTTTTCGCACCAGCCTTGTTTATGTTGAGCTAAAGCCATAGTTTCGCAACCCATTGTTAGCCGTACCAACTGTGGCAGCCACATATTCTTAAAGCACACACTTCCCCAGTAATTATAGGCTAGGAGTATAAAAGTATAAGGACCTGACTCTGCCTGCCCGATGTCCAAACCCCGAGGTATATTGTGGCCATGTTAACAGTGCAGAAGTTGCAGGTAGCAATAAAAAAAGCTGATTTGAATCAGTGCTAATATCAGTAACCACAGAGATGTTTTTGGCCATTTCAGTCCTGTATGGCTTAGTATGTCTCGTTGCGGGATTTGGTTTTATTTCCAAAGGTCAGAATAGCCGATCTTTTGGTGTGGAGTAGATGAAAGTCTGATAAGCCCATGCCTAAATGTACTAAGCAGAAGTATTGATGGTGGCTTTAACTGGTTTAATTCGTTTGAAGCCCAGATATGGTTTCTCCGCCTTCATTACGGTGATAATCGAGTTGGCTATTCATCTTTGAATCCAGCATCAGTTATTTTTACAGACAAGCTACACATTGAAAAGCCTCGTTTCGGAATGCGAACAAATACAGATCGGAAAGGGAGTTGATATTGTAAAATGCTACAGACGTCCTTTCGGCACATTCTGGTATTAGCAGAAAATGAAGGACAGGATACTCCTTTATTTCAAGGGACTGGTACAAATAATATATTATATGTTGCAATATTATGCACTGATCAGCTTGAATATTACAGGTCCATGTTATTCTCATCGTCCTAAATTTCATACTAGTAGTGAATACATGCAATTTCGGACATTCCGAAAATACCGGAAGCTTTTTCTTATCCTCATACCGGGCGAAGCAGGTGTATTTCCACTGCTCGGTTCGGCTTAATACGTTTGGCTCTAGCCTGCTTCCGGTCTCTTACTTGTTGCTTAACTCTGGGGCTGTGCAGTTGAACCATCGAAGAATATGAGGTGGCAGATTTAGCGCCAGAAGGTGGTTATTTTGTATGTACCTGGTATTTTTGTGTTTACCTCGGTAGTTGCTCTGCTGTTTGCCACATTGACTTTTTGTGGTGGCTAATCGGCATAACGCCCATTACTATATGTCTAGATTACATCTATGCATGGATTATATCTACATGTGGCGTATTAACGGTCGTAATTGATTAACTAGAAGGCAATAGAGAACCCCATGAAGTCAGGTGTACAGAAAAAGTCATGGGCATATAAATTCAGGTATCTTTCCTCCGATCTTTTCATAAAGCTGGAAGAATTCAGATGAGCAAAGCGGCAAGACCAATGAAGCCAACACCGGCACCAAGTTGAAGTCTGTTGGCACCACCAGTAAATGTTTCAACCTGGGCAGAAGCTGAAGACTCAGCACTAGAAGCAGAAGTTTCTGCTGCAACTGAGGTCTCTGCAGAAGTTGTTGCTGCTGCTGAAGTGACTGCAACATTTGCTTCTGTGGCAGCTGCTGAAGTTGCAGCTGCTGTTTCTGCTGCTTCTGTAGTGGCTTCTGTAGTTTCAGATGCTGCTGCTGCTTCTGCAGTTTCAGTTGTTTCTGCTGCCTCTGTAGTTTCTGCTGCTTCTGTAGTTGCTGCAGTTGTTGCATCAGCTGTTTCTGCTGCCAATGTTGAAGAGCTGGCACAGGCTGTTCCTGTTGGCTCAGTGCTAGTGCTGCATTGTGCCAAAGCCGAAGTCAAATATGAGCCATAGTCATCCCAAAGACACCAACCACAGTCCAAGCAGTCTGGAACCAACGATAGGAAGCTTGAATCACTGCTGCAAAGACAGTCACTATCGTAGTTTCCATCTGAGCCGTCAGAAGAGCACTTTCTTGCCTGGATAATCGCATTACCACAGTATGAGTGGCACTCGTATGTTGCTTCTGCTGGTTTGGCAAAGCCCAAAGCCTCTGCAATAGGATCTGCGGCAGGCAAGGCCTTAGATGTGGCCAAAGAAAGAGCCAATGAGAGGAGAACTTGCTTGGAGAACATTGTATTTGCTTTATCGATGCACAAACTGGATTTCAAGTTTCAAAGACTTGTTACTCTTCGGCTTGATGTTTAGTCCACTTTGGTCAGGTATTATCACCACATATTACCGCTACATATTGTGCGTTTGGGGGCTTATTTATATCTGATAGCGGTAACTGCTTCTCCTGTTTTACATGCTAATCTCCGATAGAGGACAATCCATGCAATCTGTTTCGGTCAGCTGCCTGAACAATACTGAATTGAGCATAAAACAGCATGCCTGCAAATACCTGCACAGAAATCACCATGCGAGCGGCTTTTTGCCGTTGTTCACCTCCCTTTCCACTAGTTTGCAAACCGAAATAAGCATTAAGCGGGGCAGATTTGTCACTTTGCTGTTTAAAGGCCTATATCACGCACCACATACCACATCCAGCCAAATATAAACAATGGCATGCATAACTTCAGACAGAAAGTACAGTTTTTGATCCTCTTCCGGATCCTTCTGTGCATAAGGAGAGTAGTTGGTTTCCTCTTTGGGATTTCATTTGGCTCGCTGCCTTTGTCTTCGCACTTTTCGGCCTATTCCTAAGGCAGATTTTATGTGCACGGCATAAATACAGAATATTGACGGTGACCGAAATTTTTTCAGCATTTGTCAAGATTCATCATGTCCGCAACAGTTTAACAAAGAGAATAAATGGTCATTTCACTGCGATTTCAAGTCATTCACATGAGATGTTAATCTGCTAAATCAGAAGCACATGTACGGAATTTCCGCCACGTCGATTCTAGTCGATCGACTAAATATGTTGCATGTATTTCTGTCGTTGTGTGACAACATTTTCTTTCGTAAGAAATGATCGAAATGCGTTGGTATTTATGTAAGTTTCACTCTCTCCGTTCATCTGCGTGCCATCTTTGTACTTATGTAATGATCTTGGAGTGGTGCTTTTATTGTTAGAGAAAAAAAAGTTGCTTTACCGTGAGTAGTTGTACTTTCCTCGTATTTCGGAAAATACTTTGGCTGTCAGTGCTACTTTAAAAGCTAATGGGCTGCTAAAAACACGCTGTGCTCATTTGCTACAGTACTGAATTGTGCCTGGATGCATTTTGTACACAAAGAAGCCATTTTCGGGGTTTTACGGGTATTTTAGCATCATACAAAGTTATTCTAAAGTAATGACAAACATCTTTGGAATATGTATATAAGATTTGAAAGTATTCGAGCACTCATACTTTAATTACAGAATGCTGCCTTTATATAGCGCTTTTGGAATATAAATTTAATTTATTAGCCAGGCTCCTACTGTTTGGACTTGCCAACATATTTTCCAGGATTGCAATTTTTTTTTTTTCATTTTTTTCTCGGCTAATTAAACTTCTGCGAATTACCTCGTTGGTAAAAATGCGTCCAATCCTTCACTCCTTTTTTTTAAGAGTGAATTCTAACTATTTGTCCAATTTTCATACACCCTTTTTTCCAAGACAACATCCATCTATCAGAAACCGACCAAACGAAAGCCGAAATTCAATTGCCAGACATGCCAGACTTTAAAAAGGAGGCACACGATTTAGATGAAAAGTATGGAAACCATTCAGAGTTGTTCGTTTTTCCTACGTTTTCTTCTATGGGTTTGAAAGAAGAGGATTTACCCAAGAGTAAAAGACAAGAGAGTGCAGTCAATTACTTGTGTGGGAACTCACTTGGACTAATGCCAAAATCTACGATGGAGGCAGTGAAGAACGAGCTGAAAGCATGGGGTTTAAGGGGTGTCGAATCGCATTTCAGACACCCTATGAAGGAAAAAGGACTTACCAACTGGGTAGATATTGATCTACCGGTAGTTCCGTATTTGGCAAAAGTTGTTGGTGCCAACGAGTGCGAAGTTGCCTGTATGGGTACATTGACGATGAACTTGAACTCTCTTCTGTTCAGTTTTTATCGGCCAACCCAGAATCGATACAAGATTTTATTCGAGAAACACGCATTTCCTTCAGACTACTACGCGATATTGAACCAGGTCAAACTTCATGGATACAAGGAGGATGCCCTCATTCAGCTGAGCCCTCGGAAGGGCGAATATAGCCTTCGGACGCTGGATATCTTGGCGGAAATTGATAAAGAAGGCGATTCAATTGCAGTGGTGTGCTTTTCAGGCATTCAGTACTACACAGGGCAGTATTTCGACATCAAAGGAATTACAGAGGCCGCCCACAGGAAGGGATGCGTCGTGGGATGGGATTTGGCACACGCTTTTGGCAATGTTGACTTACAATTACACGATTGGAATGTAGACTTTGCTGCCTGGTGCTCATACAAGTACATGAACTCGGGCCCTGGAGCAATCGGCGGCATTTTCGTAAACGAAAGACATGTCAAGGGCAAAAATTGGCGTCCTCGGCCTGCTGGATGGTGGGGAAACAATGCTGGAAACAGGTTTGACATGATTGAAAAATTCGAGCCTACCGAAAGTGCCTTAAGCTTCCGGCAGAGTAATCCTAGTGTGATCGATGTTGTCAGCCTACTTTCAGCTTTGAAAACTTTCGATAAGTGCGGCGGAATCGATGCTTTAAGGCGAAAATCCAGGGCTCTGACCTCATACTTGGAAAAACTTCTCAAGGCCTCTAAGTACTACAGGGGGCCCGAAAATCTTCCAAGTGAAAGCCCATTTTTCACCATCATAACACCTTCCGATCCCGATCAAAGGGGTGCGCAACTCTCACTGCTTCTTGGACCGGAAAACTTCGATAAAAGAGGAAATATCATGCCGTTAGTGTTTGGATATTTGAACAAGCATGGTGTGATCTGCGATGATCGGAAGCCTGATGTTATCAGAATTGCTCCGGTTCCATCCTACAACTCGTTTTCCGACTGCTATGAGTGTGTGAAGGTGTTAACTGATGCGTTTGAGAAGATCGAGAGAATCTAAAGTGAACAAGTGTGTGTGCACATTACGCAATTTTGTGTGTACGCGTATTTCAATGCAGTATTGCAGAGTAATCCACAACAAAAGGGGTGTACGTGTAGGCTAGATATGTAAGCAAGATTAAGCTAGCAATGTGGAGCTAATATGGAGTGAATACTGAGCTAGCACTAGCAATATTAAATCATGACATATTACCGAAATCCTATTGGCCATGAAAGAGTAAGAAATGAAATATCGGAGCTAGCTAGCACTCTAAAATAGATAAGACAGACCAAAAGAACGGGGTTTGTACTACTACAATTCAGCACATCGGGAATTGACTTCCAATTATACCAAGCAAATATATATAGACCCACATTTCAAATCTGTTCTGCAGGTGAAAAAGTGGGAAATTGGTGGGGCAGACATTCAGTTTGGGCACATATAGCAAATTGCTGCATGTCACTTGACTGGCAGTATTGAGAAAACGCCGCACTTCCCCCAATGTGAGCATTATGACGCGATGTCAAATGATATTCTTCAACTGAAGCAATTGCTGCAGCGCTTGGGCGTTATCACGTGACTTTTCGCGTGCACCAGGAACTTAGTGCTGCTCAAGCAGGAAAAATTTCTCGCTGATCAGATTGTAGTTCGCATTGTTGGATCTGATGTCATTGCGAGAACAAAGAGTAGATAAGATCAGTGAAACGTGGCATTGACAGCAAACTCGTATGGTGGAGGCGAGAGGATTGAAAAGTTCAGGATAGGATTTTAGTCGGGTGCCGGGTAGTGGGCACGACGTGTAGGTTTGGCTTTGTTGGGCATTGTGGGTGCTATTTTTCCAGCGTCTAAATTTTTTTATTATATTTTTTTTTTCTTCTTCTTTGCCGTGTGGCTGGAATAGGCAGCAGATAGTGGTGGCTTTCCTGAAGACGGAAAAAAAAAACATGCGCAGTAAAGCATAACAGAACAGGGGTGGCAGAAGTAGGAAAGTGTGCAAAGGTAATAAAAGGTGGAGAAGCATGAACTTTCATGTATACTGACCACTTCTTACTTCTATGTATAAAAGCATCGTAGATTCTTGTAGTTTAGTTAAGATCAACGTAGGTTATACAAGGGTGAAAACTACATTAGCATAGGCAGCTACTTTTCGCCAGCTATTGATCCGGTATTTAGACACATCAGGAATAAGCAGAAATTTCAACAATTTCCACAACTTCAACAACTACACCATAAAATGCCAACCGGAGGTGCCAGTATCAGGAAAACAGGCACTACGGAAGTTATTACCGAGAGGTTGCAGGGAAGTGACTATGATGGTGCAAGTAGTCGTTCTTCCGCCGGTTCGATCGGCAAAGAGCAGAAAACTTACATTAACGGGCTCCCAAAGTACGATTTGACCGTTTCTTCCGAGGAACAGCATGTGAAGGTGGGGGACTACCACCAAAAAGTGATCACTGTGAAAGATTACTTTAAGAACGTGTCTTCGCATCCCGGAAAGAAGGCCAAGAGGTATGTGAAGTCGCTTTTTCCGATTGCCGGATGGATCGCACACTATCCGTTCATGCCCTCGTGGATATACAGCGACTTTGTGGCCGGACTAACCGTGGGAATTGTGCTTGTTCCCCAGGGAATGTCGTACGCACAGCTTGCCGGTTTGAGCCCGGAGTACGGCTTGTACTCATCATTCATCGGCCTCCTCATGTATTCGATTTTTGCAACCAGTAAGGATGTTTCCATCGGCCCGGTTGCAGTCATGAGTATGGAGGTGGGAAAGATCATTACACGGATGCAGAGCAAGTACGGTGATAAGTACACAGGCCCGGAAATTGCAACCACTTTGGCACTTCTCTGTGGTGCAATCACGTTTGCAATCGGCGTTCTCCGGCTTGGATTCATCGTTGAACTCATCCCCTTGCCAGCAGTGTTGGCCTTCATGGGAGGATCGGCCTTCAGCATCATTGTTGGCCAGGTTCCAGGGCTCATGGGCTTCAACAAGCACGTCAACACTAGGGAGGCCGCCTACAAGGTGGTGATCAACACTTTGAAGAACTTGCACCGGACCAAGGTGGACGCAGCGTTCGGCTTGGTGTGTCTCTTCATTCTTTACGCATGGAGGTACCTCGCAGCTAGGCTCTACCGGAGATACCCGAAGAACAAGTTCTACTTCTACTTGCAGCATGTCAGAGCAGCCATTGTGATCATCTTTGCCACGCTCATCTCGTACTTGGTGATCCGCCACAGGCCAACCACGGAAAAAACACCATTCAGTGTCATCGGCAAGATCCACTCGGGTCTCCAGGATGTTGAAATGTTCCACCCACCGGCCGGATTGGCGGCAGATCTTGCTTCCAACCTCCCGGTTGCAACCATTGTGCTCGTCTTGGAGCACATCTCGATCGCAAAGTCCTTCGGCCGCATCAACGACTACAAGATCAACCCAAATCAGGAGTTCATCGCCATCGGAGTGACCAACTTGGTGGGAACGTTCTTCCACTCGTACCCAGCAACAGGATCCTTCTCTAGAACTGCCCTCAAGTCCAAGTGCGGTGTCAAGACGCCCTTTTCCGGTATGTTCGGAGGCGCATGTGTGCTTTTGGCCATCTACTGCTTCACCTCTGCCTTCTACTACATCCCCAAGGCCGCCTTGTGTGCCATCATCATCCATGCTGTCAGCGACTTGATTCCCTCCTACAAAGTGACGCTCAACCTCTTCCGGGTCGCACCAATCGACGGTGCAATCTTCGTCATCGGTATCTTTCTCGCTGTTTTCACCGCCATAGAGAACGGCATCTACTTCTGCATGGCTGCAGCCGCTGCTCACATTCTATGGAGGCTCTGCATCACAAACGGCTCCGTTTTGGGAAGAATCAAGGTTGTTTCAACGGTCAATCCGGTGATAAAGTCTGGAGATGCCACCTCTTCTCCTCAGGCTGGCTCCAAGCAGCTTGTCTCGCACTTCGAGTGGGTCCCACTACCACATACTGCCGGAAATCCAAGCAAGGTCCACACCAGATACGTCAACAATGCAGTGGACGTCGTTCCGCCTCCCCCAGGTGTCGTTGTCTACCGTTTGTCCGAGAGTTTCATCTATCCAAACAGCTCTAGGCAGGCGGATGCCATTCTGGACGAAGTGAAGCGGGTCACGAGAAACGGAAAGGCCAATAAAGAGCCCACATGGAACCATCCGGGTCCCTTGGTGGTCCGGAATCCCTTCAAAGGTTCGCTAAAGGCCATTGGAAAGTTCGCTGCCCGGGCTTCGAGGCGGACTTCTTCCTCACAGGATGGAAACGAGGCCGAGATTGAGGAGAATAAGCGCCAGGATGGACTCGAAAACGACGATCCAAGACCAAGACTCCGTGTTTTGCACTTGGACTTCTCGCAGGTCGTCGGAATAGACGCCACGTCGATCCAGGCCTTGATCGACTTGAAGAAGGCCGTGCAGACGTACTGCAACTGCGAGTACGAGATCCACTTCTCTGGAATTATCAACCCCTGGGTCATCCGGGCTTTGGTGAATGCCGGATTCGGTGGCAGCAAGGTGAGCTCGTTCCGGAGGGCAAGTGGTGACATAGAATCGGCTGCAGGCAGTGCTGGACACGCGGGAGCCAATGATGATGAACCTGACACCGATGATCCTCTGTCTATCGTGACGGTTGACAACAGACCACAGACTGATTCCAACCATATTGACTATTTGGACACTGGTGTCAAGTACGACCGCCTAGTGGCTTTGTACGACACCGATCATCCTCATTTCCACTTCAACATTCCATCCTACTCGGAGTTTGAGTAGGTCTGGGATCCCTTATTTATGTGCATCGGCATAATCGCTTATGCGTATGAACTAGCTTTTTACTGCTTTTTGTGATGTAATAATTGGAGATAATTTGGTTTACGTGATTGTAATTGACTTATACTTGTAACTTGAATTAAATCCTCTAAAGTGATTAATTATACGTCTGATTTACATCAGCTAACACAAGTTACATCCTTTATTTTAAACCGGCTTGAGTTATACCATCTAGCTGAAGTACCGATTATATTCTCTAATTTAAGTAGCTTTAGTTATCTCAAAAGAGCTTTGGTTATATCGTCTGACTTAAAAGAGCTTTAGTTATATTGTCCAACCTAGAAGAATTTTTATTATACGATCCAACTTAAAAGAGCTTTAATTATATCTAACTTAAGTGACGAATTCTATTCTCTAATTTAATTAGCTTTTATATCGTCTAACTTAGATTATATCCCATATCTTAAATTAGCCATAATTATATCATATGACTAAGTGATCAATTATATTCTCTAATTTAATTAGCTTTGGTTATATCGTCTAACTTAAAAGAGCTTTAATTATCTAATTTAATTAACTTTAGTTATATCTTCTAACTCAAAACAACTGTAATTATACCATCCACCTTCAATTACACCCCATATTCAACTTCAATTATACCCCGTATTTTACATTAACTTTAACTATACCATCTAATTTACATTCTTAATACACCTAATGAAACCCAGACATCTCCCATCCCTTCACCAAATCAAGCCAGGAAGTCTCTGTTTCCTCAGAAGCCTCGATTTGTGAGCTGTTTGGAACCGAGTTTCCCGAAATCTGCCGATCAACACTCATCCCGTAGTTCCGGCCCCTCCATATCTCAAGCATCATCTGTCTTCCTATCCACTTGCTGCCAGAATTGAACCACCAGCTACCCAAACTGTCGTATCTCCTTTGAATGTCTATGTCAACGGCATCCGAGCCACACAGGAAATACGTCCAAAAAGATGGCAACACTACATACTCACTGCTGAAGGACTGGTCCATGGAAATGCTCCGGAGCTTTTCCATGTGTGTTAAAGCTGAGGTGACGTAATTCTGCAAGAGACTGGGGTCCATGTCCTTGATAATGCGGTAGAAAAACATGAGAATTGCGTTGTAAAAGCACATGATCATGTGGTACAAAGCCTCGTGGAACTTGCTGTGGAACTGCTGCTCGTTCTCCAAGGTGTCCTCATACAAGTCCCACGGTATTCTCCATGAAACAAGGTCATCCTCGAGATCGCAACAGAACTTCGGAAAGTTTCTAGGAAACACTTTCTTGCGTAGAAACCAGTTCCGGTGGTTCGATATCGTGATTGTGCGTATCATCAAATCAAGTAGTGACATCGGCAGTGCATAGTTGAGCTCTATCATGGATACTCCAACCAGTGTTTCCGGAGTTGGATGGTTTGGGATGTGTATCTTTTTATCGGTGGAAGTCATCTGCTGCCTTTCAAAGCGAGGCATGCACTGCTGGTCGACAGTTAGGCCCGTCAAAACATCCACCTTGATGCCTTTATCATTGATTCTTGTTTTCTTCTTGAGGCTTTTCCAAGTATTCTGCTGACGTTTGTTAGCGTGATTATAAGAATTGTCATTACTTCCACTAATCTCATCATAATTTTCATCACTTTCATCATCACTCATTCCCTCATCACTTTCATCACTTTCACCATCGCTCATTTCCTCATCACTTTCATCACTTTCACCATCGCTCATTTCCTCATCACTTTCATCACTCTCACCATCACTCCCCTCTCCATCCTCATTTCCAAACCCAAAATGAACTGTGAACGATCTCGGAGGCCGGTCTTTCACCTTTGGACGGTTGGCCAACCTTGCTGGAAGCTTTACCTCCAAATCTTCCTTACTGTACTCACTTTCTTCTGACTCATTCTCATCATATTCACTCCCCTCAGACTCACTACCATCCGAGTCCTCCTTCCCGAGTCTCTCGTCACTCTCACCATCAGTAATCTTCCTAGGCTGTATTTCAATACGGGCATATTCGTCAGGCCGGAACGAATCCTCAAAGTTGAACTGCTTGATCACATTGTAGTTCTCGTCCAAGTCCTCAAAGCCAGGCTCCTTTATCTGGTAATGCTCAACGTCAATGGTGGCAGTCGCATAGTAGAAAAAGTGGAAGTACTTCACCCACGTGAGTAACTCAGCCACACTGCTACCAGCCACCTTGGCATCCAGCAATTTCTCCCTCACTGCCTGCATCACAGTGTACAAAAGTTTGAAGTTGACAACCACATCCACCTGCTCATCCACCTTAACACAGAGAACCAACGTGATCAACAACTCCTCGACCATCCCGCCTGCAATCAACTTGCCTATCAGTTCATCATCGATCTCACAGACCGGGTCGTCCTCGCTGCTTTTCACCGTAAGTTGAGAAAGCAACCTCGACGTGTTCAACTGCACAACATCACGCAAGAGGATAAAGCAGGAGAGATAGTGCCTTGAGTCCTTGTACAGCCCAAAGCTGCTATATAGTACTCGGTACTGCTGATAAGCGCCCAATGCTAGCGCCGACTCAGCCAACGTCTCGCGTAACAACTGGCAGTACTCTGGAAAGCTGCTCAATCCACTTTCCGGCCCTGTTTCTGGCTTTGCAGATGCATCTGGGCGCTTATTTTTGTCACTGTGGCAATCCATTCCGGATACAACAAGCTCTCCAATCACCTTGTACACAACCTGAACGACTACACCACTCATTACTCCTTTTTCAAACGACACGGGCACACACTTGCCGCTATACTGCACAAACAACGTCATCAACTGCTGGATCTTGCTGTTTTGAAGCAGTAGGCACACCCGTGACTCGCTTGGATACACCCGAATCTCATTTATCTGCAGCTGCTGCCCAAGCTGGAGGATTTTCCGCCGGCATCTCCGCAGCACCTGGTCGTCCGTCAGGCCGAACTTATCCACTATTCGGCATTGCAGGGACTCCGTGATTCCAGAATAATCGGAAAACACCACCCGCTTGACAGTTTCCCAGTCTGGCTCTCCAGTTGGAACATCCCCGAGAAGAGTGCAATACGTTGTGAAGGCGTCTTTTTGGAACTTTGGGTGAATCCAGATCTTTCTGGGGATGATCTGGTCTGTGGAGTTGTTTGAAAAGTTTGAATGTGTGTCTAAATTTCTTGGCGATGCAACTTCGTTACCCGTCTCTTTTTGCGTCATATCAACTTGTTGAGGACTACCAATCAGAGAGGAGTCTATGCTGCTTCTGCCGCTGACACTACTGGCGCTTATGCTGGAAATAATGCTGTTTGTAGCACTTCTGTTGGCAACAATACCACTGGGAACACTTCTATTGCTGATAATACTGCTTGGACTTCTATTGCCGATAATACCCCCACTTCTAGTGCTGATGATACTACCCCCACTTCTAGTGCTGATAATACTACTCCCACTTTTAGTGCTGATAATACTACCCCCACTTTTAGTGCTGATAATACTATCCCCACTTTTAGTGCTGATAATACTATCCCCACTTCTATTGCTGATGATACTCCCCCCACTTCTAGTGCTGATAATACTGTTGTTTCCGCCCCTGTAGATCACAACACCCTTACCTCCGGTTTCATTCCCGTTGAGTATATTTTCAATAGACGGCTTCAAGGCTGCCGGACTCATCAAATCCGATCTTTGCGATACGCTGGACAACGATCCGTCCTCAGAGCTGGCCTTAGCAATGTTCTGACTCCTGATTGAAACAACTTGCTCTAATCTAAAGCAGGTGAAGGGACCAACAAAGCTGGAACTCTGACCCTCACTCACAAAACATCGATCCAACGCATTTTCCACATCCCTCTCGTATAAATAGCGCTGGGTTCTGGGATAACGGCAGAACGGAATTCGTTGCCGCTTCGGGCCATCACTGATATCGGAGTTCGTGCCACTATCATCCCGTTTCATCTTCAACTTTTCCAAATGTGGCTCATTTCTTCCTGCCAACACCAGGACTTCTGCATACTTCAACTTTATGCCGTAACCTGCACAAACGCGGTTCGACTTCTTGCATCTCATGCACACAGGCCGTGCACCATCGCACTTCACTTTTCTCCGCCGACATGTATCACATCCGGTAAAAGTTCGATGCTTGATTCTTCTGGCGCTAAAGTGTTTCGAAGAATCTTTTTTTCTTTGTCTTACGGCACTTTTGCCGCCTTTGGCTGCCATTTCACCGTGTGGAAAATGGCCACCCAATCGCCTGCTACAATGTAGCACTGCCGGGAATCCTGGATCTCGCTAGCGATTTCACTACTTTGCCAGATACGGTGAAAGCTCTAGACAATGTGCCGTATATTTTTATTATTATTATTTTTCACCTGCTGAAAATTCTGGTATTGTATCACCTCTTTCTGCCCAGAATTACCACATAAAGATGACAAATTTCGCACACTCGGACACTTCTGGATGCCAGCTTGATCTTCTGCCGGAAAATGTGTGACGAAAGGGCAAATTGTAGGCCTGTGTGCTCCATAGTACGGTATGAGCCATATCTACATTCTCGCTTAAAGTTGCCATAGTACGAGGCAGCGCTCGGCGCAAAATGAAAAATGAACATGAAAAAAAACAGAAAAAAGAGAAAGAAGAGAAAAAAATGAACATGAAAAAAAGAGAAAAAAGAGAAAGAAGAGAAAAAAATGATCACATGAAAAAAGTTAAAATTATCCACACTCTTTCCAGAAAAGGATTCTTCACCAACAACTGCCCCTAAGTTTTATTCTTAAACATACGCTTAACAATCCTTCAGAAACCATCCCAAAGAGTTGCTCATTCTCACAACTCCAGCTAAAAATACACGTCTACCAACCAAGTACTTACAATTTTCATATTAATCACAAAACAATACAAAACACTCAGAGTGTGATATCTCCCGAGTCATCAAGATCAACCTGTCTGAGTTTCACCTTGTCTCTTTTGCTGGGGGACACCGCCTTTCTTTTCAGGGCACCCTCCTGGGATTTTTGGCTCATAGTATTTAAATCTGAAACTGTAGCTGCCTCCAACGGTATTCTGTCCGTTTTGCCTTCTTCACTACCTATATTTGGACTCGGAGTGTCCAGATTCTCAAGATGAGGAATGGCTGTAAGACTTAAAGGCTGTGTCTTTGGACTGCCATCACCAACTTGATATTCTTTATCGTTCTTTTTCAACGGCGAACTTTTGACAGACTGGCTTGGTGTTCCAGATCTTGAAACGAAGGGGGAGTGCTTCTCACCATCTTCATCATCAAAAAGGCTCTCTGATCTTTTTGGAGACATCGACATGCTCCTCTCAGTCTCCGGACTTCTAGCACTGCCAGACTTGCATATACCGTTCATCTTCTTCTTTAGCTCGCGCTTCTTTTTCGCGTAGATCTCGTCCTGCTTCTTTTTCTCATTCTCGATGTTCCTCCTGTACGTAACATACTGAGTTTCAAGCACTTTGAACTTGTTTCTCAACGTCTTGTACTTCTTGGCCTGCTCCTGCTCCTTCTTCTTGTTTGTATTCTTGAACTGCGTGTACTTATCTTTGATCGCCGCGAATTTCTCCTCTAGAGCATTAATCTGCGTTCTGTAGTTCTCTTCCGAAATCTTCGTGTTCTTCAAAGCCTCCGTTATTACAGTATTCGATTGTGTCAACTCCAACACTCTGCTCTCATAGTTCTTCTTTGCCTCTTCCGCCTCTTTTTCCATACCACTTATCTTCTCCAACAGCTCGGAATTCTGCTTTTCAGCGGCATTTTTTTCTCCAGTTAACTGTTCGATAGCCCTCTGGCCTTCCTTTTGATCATTTTCAAACTGCTCGCTTGCCTTTGCTGCATTCTCTTGCATCTGGCTCATCTTCGATGCCGATTTCTCCAGCTGCCGCTCCAAATCGTCGATTTTCTGGGTCCTATCACCAATTTCCTGCTTCAACTGCTCAACCTCTTTGCTCTTTTCCTCAACCAGTCCCTGGTTTGCATCCGAATCTGCACTCTTGGCCTCCAACTCCTTCTTCAACTCATCAACCTCCTTCTTGCACTTCTCCAGCTCCTCGTTTAAACGCTCAATTCCGCCCGCTTTATCCTCAATCTGTCTCCTCATCTCGTCCAAATCCTTGTCTTTCGACACCAACTCCTCGTTTATCTTCGCTATACTCTCATCCTTGGCCTTTATCTCATGCTCCAACTCCTTGATCCTGCTCTCAAATCCAGAAATCGCCTCTTCCTTCGCCGTGATGCTCTCCTTAAGACTGCTTGCCTCTTTTTCCTTCTCCTCGACCTTCTTGCCCAACTCAGCCAACTCCTTCGACTCATCTACACTTCCAGCATTGGCTAACTGCTCTTTCAACTCAGACACCTCTTTTTCGTGCTGCAAGGAAAGCTGCTTCATCTCCTCTTTGGTCTTCTCCTCAAGTTCGCTTTTACCACTCTTTAAAGAGCTAATATCGCGCTCAAGCCTTGCAACTTCGGCCTCAAGTCTCGCTTTTCCCTCTTTGAGACTTGCAACCATCTTCATCTTCTCCTCTCTGACCCCACTGCTCCAGGAAACGACCCTACTCACAGGCTTGTGCTTAGAACCGCCAAAAGAGCTTCTTTTCGAGGCGGAGACCGATCTTGAGCCAACACTGTTTGGTTTTCTTCTCTTCGAGGCAAAAGAAGCGACTGTTCGGCCATGTTCCATAGCTTCTGCAGAACGGTAGTATGCAGCATCGTGATGCTTTCTCTGCAAGTGGTGATACTCGACTGGATTCGTGTACTTCAAGGTTTTGAGGATGGCAGACTCGTCTCCAAACTGATCCAAGCACACCACAACACTCAACGGGACCCTGGATCTGACGTAATCGTTGAATATGAGCCGCGTGAGCTTGTTTGTGCGAAGAAGCGAGTTGTTGAACTGCTTCGTGGCCACCAACTCCAGGCATCTACCAACCTCAACTGTACTTTGGTCTCTTGCAAAGTTATTGAGGTCTGCAAACGTCAGTCTGGCCACAGAAACGGCTCTTCTGCCGTCGGACTTCGGCTCGGAACGCCGCAAAAGGTTCACGAACACAAATTTGTGCGAGTCTCTTGCTGATGAGAGCGAAGACGAGGCCAAAGCCTTCGAAACAAGGCCGCTTGCATCTTCACACGAGCCAATCAAGTACTGCGAGATGTTGTACGGCTTGATTTTACCGTCCTTTGGATCTGTTACCACGGAAAGAGTCGATCTGCCTCGGGAACTTGGCCTGGATCCGGCATTAACAGACGGAAGTAAGTCTCGAATTGAGTTTTCGACCACTTCAAAGAGCGAAATCGTCAAAGCTGCATTTTCGTTCCGCTCCACGTCACCCTGCTTGCCCGATTGGCCACCAACAACTGCCATATGTGACACATAAGTACTCCAGGCGCGGGGATCAAGCGATGTGGGTCCCGTCTGCTGAAAAATGTAATTTAACGTTTCGGAAAGAAGACCACAGGCGGATTGGGTCGATGATGCGTGGTCAAAGATGCAGGAGGGGCCCTTGGAGGCAAATGGTTCGAGTCCCAACACTAGCGAATCCTTCGCTTTAAATAGATACCTGTCAACTAGTGGCTTGGACACATTTTCAAAAAGTGATTGCACAGACACGGAATCGAACGAAAACCTGAGTGAAGGGTCACTTTGCAATGTGATGGAAGGTCTGGAATCCTCCTTGTTAACATGGAAGGTGGGATCTTCAGCTGGCACTGGAGAAACACCCTCAGGTGGCTGAAAGTTGCTTTTTCCCGGCAGTATACTTAAATGAAGCTTCATGAGGTGGAGATCTATATATGATGAAATCTGATCTAAACACGATGCTTCGTGATGAGTGAATGCCACGACCCGAGAACTTAAAGATGTAAACGGGGATGAATCCAATACGGAGAGAGAGAGAGAGAAAAAAAATACAAGATTGGAAAAATAATCGATGGGATGATAGATCGGAATGAGGGGAAACACGCTAGGATATATATACGGAAGAAGGAAATAGGGAAGGAAATAGAGAAGAATACCGCCAGAAAGGAAAAAAAAAGTATTCAATAATTTCATCTTTATGGAATGCGCGCGTCCCTAGAAAAAAATATCTGGGGGGGGTAAATAAAGGTGAAAACGTAAACACAAAGCACTTTTGTCTGCTGTGTATATGAAAGGCTGAAAAAGGCGCTTATGTGGAAGCAGAAAGCAGTCTGCTTGTATAAAAACGTGTATCATTTACTTTCGAGGCTTGAATTTAGCAAATATTAAACCTACCACCATCACTGAAGTGTTCGTGATTAATGTAAATACTATTATGTAATTAATACCTGTCACACGTGACTCTGACCCTGACTTAGATGCTGAATTCACAAAATTGAATTGGAGACTCATACCTTCACTATAGATTCCAAAATATTCGCTGGCTTCAATTTCTCCTTTTCTTGTAAAAGCACTGTTCCATTCATAAGTATATTAAACGCGTTAAAGGCTGGATTTGCCTAATCCAGTAATCGAGATGGAACGGGAAAAGAAGGCCAAATTTGTTACTGCGAGCAAACAAAGAGGGATTTAGGCCTAAAAAAACAATACGCCAAACTTAAATAATCTAGTTGAAATGCCTAATAGTACCAATTTCTGCATTAAATACTATAATCAAAATAATAACTGAAGAATTTTATTTTTTGACATAAAACAAGGACTGGCGCTAAAAACCTGAGAGAATTAAAACATCAACTGATATAAATATGCAACATGCAGGTACAAAATTACAACCAACAAAGACTTCTAGTTTGCTTTTGTTAATAATCCTCTCACTTTAAAACCATAACCGCACAAGATGCCATCGTTTAAGAGAATACTATACTTGGTGAGTAAGTACATACTGGAATAATAGCACGTAATGCTTTCAAAAAAAACTAACTATAATATACCGGCAAGATCACAGTATTTTTATTGGATTACAGATATTGCTTCTAATAGTTTCAATTATGATGTCTACGGCACCATTATTATTCATACTGATATTTATAATTGATCCCACCGTCACTTCTGTCCAGATTTCTAAGCTTTTAGGAATGTTCAAGGAACATACTGCCACAAACACAAATTAGGAAAAGATATAACTGAGTTAAAACTATAATGAAATCTACAAAATTACCACATAGTCCATTTTCTTGTCAGCCATGACAAACATGCTACATTTGTTATCAAACACCAAGAAATGCATTACCAGAATTTACGTCGATCGGCGCATAAAAAGACTATCATAGTTTGCTCTTCGCCAGCGTTATACTCCAAGACAACAAGATATTCATGTGTTAACAGATCGAAATCTTGGAAAAGTGATATTATAATGGTATTATGACAAATAATCGGCCCGCGTTAGAGATTGAAGTGTGCTGTTAGATGCATACTGACTAATGCAAGTATGCCGAAAATTAACACCCTGGGGGTATTGCATATATATAGTACCAAAATGAGGGAAAAAAGGGCACCAAAATTAGAAAAGTCCTATATCTGAATAGAGAATGAACGAATTCTAAAGAAGAATAAGGAAAATAGCTAAATGGTTAAGCAGGAATACTGAACAATAAAAAACATGCTTTATCAGATGGGTCCTGAGATACTTTTGAAAAAGATTTGAGGTCTGAAAAAAAAAAAAAGGTGCGGATGGTAGATATATTTCTGCTTCACAAATTTGATGTGTTTACATCTCTAAAGTACA
>ERZ746981.264-NODE-264-length-30167-cov-265.440013_pt1 | contig 30167 bp, 26 predicted proteins | sample MGYA00374948_ERZ746981 | MGnify/ENA primary metagenome ERZ746981 (study PRJEB28757, sample SAMN06711160) | food metagenome | host: microorganism | place: China:Harbin | collected 2017-01-30 | study: EMG produced TPA metagenomics assembly of the Analysis of...
TATTCCACCGATGTGGAGCTGGTGTTTCCGGCCAGAAAGCGCGGCCCATCCCGGATGCATCCGGTACCGGACCAGCAATCTGTCCCTGCCCATAAGATACTGGAAACGGCAACATGGCGCAGGGTCAGTTGGCGTCGCGGGACCAAAGGTGGCCTGGCGGCCCGCTTTGCAGCCATGCGGATACGCGTTGCAGATGGTCCAGCCCAGCGTATCGGTGGCCGGACGGCCCAGCATATGCCCGGGGAGGAAGCCTGGCTGATTGGCGAGCACCGTTCCACTGGAGAACGGAAATACTATCTGTCCAACCTGTCTGCCGACTCCTCCCTCAGGCTACTGGCCGCTGCGATCAAAGCCCGATGGGTCTGCGAGCAGGCGCATCAGCAACTCAAGGAGGAACTGGGCCTCGATCACTTTGAGGGGCGATCATGGACAGGCCTGCACCGACACGCCCTAATGTCCATGATGGCCTACGCCTTTCTCCAGTCCCGGCGCCTCACGGCGGTCGGGCGGAAAAAAAAGAGTCACCGGCCCACCACCACAGCCCAGTCTGCCAGCAATACGACAGGCCATTCTTGATCGCATCCTGCGACCACCCATCGGGCAATGCCCCCACTGTGGAAACCTTCTACTCCAGACCTCGCAACACATTCTGCCAAAGTAGTGCTAAGTCGACGACCCAGCGTGGCCCATCATTCAACCCGATTATCTCCTCGACCTAAGGTGTTTAGTCCTCGGATTTTATGGTGTGTTAATTTCAGATAAGTCGACGCGCGACCGAACTGGAGTGAGGGTCATGCCAACTTACGCGGCGAACCGATGGCGATCCTCGATCTGGCGAACAGCAGCGCCGTCCGTCGCCTACGAGGTAGGAACGACGCAAAGTGGGAATATTCCGTCTTTATGACAAAGACCAAGGCCAGTAACACAACCAAATCTTTGTATTTCATAAGTTTTGTTATGCCAGCAAAATGCATCGTTTCTATTTGTCGCAGGGATAAAGAATCTCGTTTCCAGCCGCTTTTCTTCCATTAATCTACCAGAATTTTCGTTAGAATAGAGAATGCATCTTGAATAATAATTATCTTCCTGCCAATTTCCTACTCTAAGTTACTGATGAGATGCATTATGCTACACGTCGCAACCGTCGGGTCGAAACTCGAACTTATTTCCAGAATAAGAATGATACACTCTCTTCTATCCGAAGATCCAGATATCGATTTCCTAAAGCGACACGATATTTACCAATCGATCGTTCAAACCCAGCTATGGATTGCCGTTCGGTCGTGGGACGGTACTGGGGTTTGTGTCGCACAGGCCAAGCTGTCTACGCACCGCTTTCCATTGGGCGGCTATCAAGATTTACGCAATAACTGTGATGCTATTCCAGCGGATATCGGACGTGTGGCTCGCGAACTGGCCAGTCCGGTATATTTAGCCAAAAATCATCTTGTATGGCAGGAAATTGATAGGGTAACAGCATTATTAGGAACACACGCACGAGCAGATGCAGAAGCGATCCAGATCATTGAGTGAATATTTTATTTTCACTTGTGCAACTCACGCTGAAATTTTTAGTAGCCTTCGATAAACCGGAGTATGGTCTGGACTTACAGCAACAAGCATGACGGAAAGGAAGGATGCTGCTTTCTTCCGGTATCGGGTTACGCCAGACCGCTACTCCTTGACCCTTACATAGGGCTCGACCAGATGCCGGAGCCTATAAGTGACTGTTTGAACAGTACCAAAATAGGGCAAAACCCGGAGTCAAGGTCAGGCAACTTCTCAGGGTTTCGATAGCCATCGCGCCGCCTTCATCTGATTGCGGGTCAGGTCAGTGATTTCAGGGGAGCAGATGTACTTCTGGCAGATTTTCCTGGCCAGACAGAAGAAGTCATCGGTGATCGGGATACGACAGCAACTGCATCAGACATTCCCTCGCAGAACGAAATATTACCGCCTGTATCCCACCGAAGAAGAACCGGAAATCAAAGCCGCCTTACGACTGGAATCTGTATACAAGGCGCCACCTGATGCGAAAGCATGTTCGCAAAGCTTAAAGACTGGCGGCGTGTTGTCACCAGATATAACCGCTGCGCTCATAATTCATGTCCGCAATCCACATCGCAGAAAGATTCATCTTTTACCTCAAGCGATGAGTCCTGATCCTGAAATTTTACTTAAAATTATGTCTACGTTTCCTGTGTCGTATCCATTTTGCCGTATCAATGATGAAATAAGGAAGTATATTCCGCATGAGTATTTCTGCCATCTGCATAGTCGATTGTCTGCTGTTGGTCAGATAGATCGTGTCCTGTGCTGTCCTATCGGCTTTTATTTTTGGTGCCGTATAAAAATATGTAATGAGTGTGCGCCGCAGGTACCCCGCTCGTACGGCCTGAGGGTGTCCGTGCCATGAATCAGGCGACTGAAGCATGAGAACACTGCTGCCAAACTGGGGAACAATTTTTCTGACAGGCCGGGGTGGATTGTTCTGCCACAGTTCCAGCTGTCCGCCATATTCAGGTTTCCAGTCATGATTGAGGTAAGTCAGCAAAACCAGTCGATTTTCCAGACCGGTATGGGGGTGATGACGAAAATCGGTATGAACCTGAAAATGTCCCTGCCCCGCCACTTCGTGCATGCCTCCTCCATAAAGATAGGGATCGGGGAGCAGATTTGTGATTCCTGTCAATCGGGTCAGTAGCCGGAGGAATGGGGCGCCATTAACAATATCAAAATATCTCTGTATTGCCTCAGGCATGACGGATTTTGTGCTGGTCGAACGCTTTGACTGAAGCTGATTCTGGAATAAATTTATATTATTTACATGATCGAGATTAAATTCCTGCAACGCTTCGTTCAGCAGGGCATGACTGAACATTCCGTCCATGACCAGATGCGGAAATGGCCTGGCCGTCGAGAACTTCTGTGCAAGAGTGTTCAGCCGGGAAGTGTCGGACAGGTCCGTTTCTTTCAACAGGGGTACAAACGACATCTGCTATCCTAATAATAGTCTTTTTGAGTCATGCAGGGTGGTGGGATGTCTATAGGAAGTTCGATCTGGTCAAAGACAAGGAAAATTCAGAAGGGACTTCGATTCTGTATCTGTGAAGATGCGATTGCGTATTTATGGTGCACCGTTCCAAGATGGCACCAGGCCTTGCCATATTCGGCAGGAATGGGCCCCCTGCTAGCGTGGGTATTCAACATGCTTTCCAGTTCCGGGACAAAAAGGGCATGATCCTGCAGGGGGGCCATCAGTGGTACCTTGTAGGGAAGCAGGAAATGGCCCGTTACGGGAACGAAGGTCTCATCCTCTGGCGGTAATGGGTCATTTATGGTGGTGCTGACGGCTTCTGCCTGTTTCAGAAAGCTTTGCAGGAAGTCATTATTATAGGCAAAATTTCCCGTCCCGCCCTGCGGCCGGATTTCTTTTTCGGAAGCTGGCGCATTGATCCATGCGATATAATGCTTCGTATGTAAAGTATGCAGTCCATCCGCACTGGCAAATATGTGATCGATCTCCACACGTTCATCTGTTCCTAGTGGCAGGATGATACCATGCAGTACGGGTAGACCGCTTGCCACAAGCATCTGTGTAATGGGATCATCCGCGGCAGGCTGTCCGCATAATTGCTGCCACAGGGCGGAATCTTCGCCTGCAGGGAAATCTTGATTGCGGTGCACACGTGTCATGTCCGGTCCTGCAACAGATAAAGCTCCAAATCCGATAAGAAGGCTTTTATTGTAAAGAATTGGTAACCGGGTGGCCTCTTCCCGTCATCACGCCGTTGGTCATGTCCGTCTCATGCGGCATCATGCTGGCTACCCGGCCGTGAGCACCCGGTATCAGGGCGCGCATGCAGCCATGCTTCAAGATCCTGCACATCCAGGGGCCTGGAAAAGAAATATCCCTGTATCACGTCGCAGTTGATCTGCCGGAGAAGGTCAAGCTGCGCCTGCGTTTCCACGCCTTCCGCCACCACGGTCATGCCCAGGCTCCGCCCGATACGGATAATGGCCGTGACCACCGAGTGAACCTTGCCAGTCGGTTCAAAACCCTCCATGAAGCTCCGGTCAATCTTGAGTTCGTTAAGCGGAAGGTTGGCTAGGTTCGACAGGCTGGAAAAACCGGTTCCGAAATCATCCATGGAAAGTCCGATGCCCATCGTCCGGATCGCCTGGGTTGCGATGAGGGTCTGCTCGTAATTCTCTATCATCGCACTTTCCGTAAGTTCGATGGTCAGGCGCTGGGGTGGAATACCGCTTTCGTGCAGGATCTCGCCAATGAGGCGTGGCAGATCGGGATTTTTGAAATGCCGTGCGGATATATTGACCGAGACGACGGGAATTTCGGTCCCCGTCTGCATCCATATGGCCATCTGCCGACAGGCCGCGCGCAGGGACCACAGCCCGATTGCTTCGATCTGTCCGGTTTCTTCCGCCAGGGGAATAAAACGGCCCGGTGATATCATGCCCAGGGTGGGGTCTGTCCACCGGGCCAGGGCTTCCACCCCTACCAACCTGCCGGTCACTGCGTGGATCTGCGGCTGGTATACCTGATAGAGCTGGTCTGTCCTGATCGCCTCCTTCAGCGCGTTGGCCAGCAGGATCTGGTCCGCCGCCTGCCGGTTCATTTCCTCGCAGAAAAAACGGTAGCAGTTTCGGTCGGCATTTTTTGCCTGTGACAGGGCCGTTTCGGCCTGCTGCATAAGTATTTCTGCCTCCCGCATGCTGCTGTTATTATCCGCAATTCCGATACTGGCTGTGATGGTAACCGGAATCTCGTCAATCACGACCGGCTCCGCCACGGTTTTCATGACGGCATTGGCCAATGTCGTGGCCCGTTCCACACCACCGGTCGTGATCAGGGTGAATTCGTCAGCCCCGCTGCGGGCCAGCAGGTCATCACTGGAAACAAGACTGGATAGCCGCCTGGCCAACGTCGCCAACAACATATCACCAGCCGGGCGTCCTAATCCGTTATTGATGGCCCGGAACCGGTCAAGGTTGATGATCAGGGCCAGCAGGTTTTCATGTCGCGCGCGTGCTGTCCGCTGTCTGATACCGTGCCATAGTCCGGTCCGGTTGGGCAGGCCCGTCAGTGTGTCATACTGCGTAAGCCGCGCGATATCCTCACGCGAGCGTTGCTGCTCGATGGCAAGCGCGCACAGATGCAGGCAGGCATCGGCAATCCGCCGGTGCCATCTGCCTGGTGCGCGCTTGGCACGGAAATAGAAAGCCAGGCTGCCCCCTACCCGGCCATCACGCAGCAGGATCGGCACCGACCAGCAGGCCATGAGGCCATGCGGGACGACAAACTGCCAGAAACCCTTCCATTTCGGATCGGCTTCGATGTCCGGCGTGACCACTTCCCTGCCAGTGAACAACGCCGTGCCGCATGACCCGACATCGGGGCCTATCTGCAGGTCCGCGCAGACTTCGGCAATCTGTGCAGGCAGCCTTGCCCTGCCTGCAGGGCGCATGCGCTGTGCATCATCCACAACCACGATCTGTGTTACGACATCGGGGGCGATGCGTTCGATCTGCCGGCACATGAGAGCAAGGATTTCGTTGAAGGACAGGTTGCTGGTCAGTGCCCCCATCATGTCCTTCTGGAGCGCCTTTATCTGCTCGCTGCCGGTAATGTCATTCAGCACCACGATCACTTCATGCAGTTCCTCATAGGGGCTGCATAAGGGCGTTACGGTTGCCAGAAGCCAGATGTCCTGTCCCGTGTCGGTGCGGGAATGGATTTCCAGTTCAAAGGGCCGACAGCGCTGCAGGCGACGGCGGAATGCGTGCAATGTTGCAAGATCGTCCTGCCGCCCGGAAAGAAAGGCCGAGAAATCGGCCCCTTCCATGCCCTCGGCACCGATGCCCGAAAACCGGGCTGCCGCTGCATTGGCGTAGGTAATGCGGCACTGGCTGTCCAGTATCAGTATGCCACAGGCATTGCGTTGCACGATGGTGGCATACTGAAGGTCCTGTTCATGCCGGGACATATTCTGTGTCACGTCGCGCAGGGAAATGACAAACACCTGCTGTCCGGCTCTCTCGATCCGTGCCACGGACAGTTCGGCGGAAAACGCCGTGCCATCATGCCGCAACAGGACCAGATGGCGGCGGTTTTCCGTAGTGGAACGACAGACCTTGCCCCCGGATACGCCGGATGAACATAGCGCGACATGTGTCAGGTTCTCACCAAAGGTACAGGGCAGGATGTCTGTCCCGGTGGGAAAGAGGATATCGAGTTTCCGGCCGGTCAACCCGGCCGTGGGGCCACCCCAGATACGGGTCGCGTTATCATTGGCGAAGATGATTGTATGATCATTGCTGACAAGCAGGATACCCGTATCAATGCTTTCCAGCAGTCTGTCCGGAATGGGATAGGTCTGTCGTTCGCCCATTAGTCTGGCCTGCCTGTCTGTTGTGTTCTGGTGGGTAAATGGATGGTGATGCCGTTCTGGGGGGTCTGTGTCCGGTAGCGTTTGAGGAAAAGCGGGGACATATCCGCCCCTTCCTCCTCCTGCTGTCCGTTTTCAGGATGGGACAGTCCATAGGGGTCCCCATCACAACGCACGACCGCCCATGCCGCGCAGTCCTGTTCCAGCCCGCATCCCGCAAGCAGCCCGACCAGTGTGATGCAGGTATCGGAATCATAGGATGCCGTCAGGGTCTCGTTGCCGCGGAATACCAGGCTGAATGGCGCGGCCCGGTCCAGACTGCCAAATGTAATGTCGATAAGGATAAGTCCGGCTTCGGAATGCTTGGGCCCGAAAATGATTTCTCCCCCCGCCTGATCAATAATCAGGTGCAGCCACAGCACCTGAAAGGGGCCAAAACTGTCGATTTCCAGCGTTCCCCCCTGCAGGACGTATTCCCAACTGCTCCACCGGGCCAGATCAATCAGGTTCGTGCGGACCCAGGCCCTCGGCCCTATGATGAAGCGATAGGAAGACAGATCCGTCCTGCGTGACAGGGGAAGTGATCTTTTTACAATTTCGATCACATTTCCCCAGATGAAAAAGCCGTCTCTGACTGCGGTCTCGTCTGTACTGACCACAAGGGAGTGGCCGTTATCCGTTGCCATTTTCATATGTATCGCCTGTCTCAAAAATACTCGCACCAGCAAGGAAGTTCCGGTTTTTCTGACCGCTGGCTATTGGGCCAAAATATGAAATATTTGTGGCGTAGCCTTTCTGTCCGATGTGAAACCGCATGGGGGTGGAGGTGATGAGGAGGTAACGGAATTTATTGTTGCATAAGACCCGTCATTTGAAAACCAAAAAAATTCTGGCTATGCGTTTACACAATCGTCTATAAAATAAGGCTGATGTGCCAATATAAACGAATAATATGATGCTGATCGGGTACGCGCGCGAAAATGCAGAAGAACAGACGCTTCTCCATCAGGTAGAAGCGCTCCGAAAGGCGGGTTGTAAAAAAATATATGAGGAAAAAGTTCCTACAATGAGCCGGGACTGGCCCGTTCTGGGCGATGTCCTGATGGAACTTTCTTCTGACGATACTTTGGTTGTCTATTCTCTCGACCGTCTTGCCTGGTCAACGCCCCACCTGCTGGAGGTGGCTGATCGACTGCGAGAAAAAGGGGCAGGGCTGCGTTCCCTTTGTGAACCCTGGGCCGATACCACTGTTCCCTATGGGCAGATGATTCTTGGTGTTTTTGCCGGCATTGCCGAGTTTGAGCGTGCATTAAGCCGGAATCTTACGGAAACGGGCCGGAAACGGGCCAAGGAGCGCGGTGTCCACCTTGGTCGGCCTGCCAAGCTCAGCGCTGAGCAGATTGCGACGATCCAGAAGCTTGTCCGGGACGAGAACATCTCCATTTCAGAAGTCGCGGCTCGTTTTGGCGTGCATAAGGCCACCATCTATCGGGCAGTCACCAATAACAAGTAAGAATTTCTTGCGATGTGATACTGATATAATTTGTAACGGACCGCAGCGGAAAGTGGACTTGTAACGGTTTTGTGCCGGTCAGGAAGTGATTATGCCACTCTTGCTTCGAAAACGAGGGGGACTGATACCATCCAGATACGAATGGCCAGATCCTTTTTTATCCGGTCGCTGACGGCCCACCCGATCACGCGACGACTGAACAGAGCGATGACGACCGCCAGGTAGAGCCAATCCCCGGCTGTCCAGATAGAACTGATATTTCCCACCCATTTCCGGTTGGGCCTATCCGCAGGGAAATCACCGTCCAGAAGGTTGGCCGCAATGCGCGTGCGTGACAACCCGCTGCTCAATGCAATCCGCGGCATTACGTTTGAAATCTTCCGTAGGCTTCATGGTCTTGTCGGTCTCCTGATACGAGGATAGCTGTCATTTCGTCAGTGTCATGAAGGAACCACAATGCTGCGGCAACCATGACTGCTACACCACACGGAGCTTATCCATGTCACGACCACCATTCCCGCCTTTTGATCTTGAAAGCGCGACACGCAAGGTCCGGCTTGCAGAAGATGCCTGGAATTCCCGGAACCCGGAACAGGTGGCGCAAGCCTATACAATGGATAGCCAGTGGCGCAATCGGGTAGAATTCATCCATGGTCGCGATGAGATCGTAGCCTTCCTGACACGCAAATGGAGCGGGGAGCATGAATACCGTTTGATCAAGGAACTCTGGGGTTTCTACAATAACCGCATGGCTGTCCGTTTTGCCTATGAATGGCACGATGATGCGGGCCGGTGGTTCCGGTCTTATGGCAATGAACTGTGGGAATTCGATACTGCCGGGCTTATGTGCCGCCGGGTCGCATCAATCAATGACCTGCCGATAGATGCTGGAGATCGGCTGTTTCATTGGCCTCCGGGAAGACGCCCGGATGATCATCCGGGACTCTCTGATCTTAAACTTTAGGTGTTTAATCCCATGGCTTGATGGGTTGGATTGATGATGAATCTTTCTGGCTCTGAAGTCCAGATCCTGCAGATGTATTCATAGGGTGTGAGGCCGTTGAGGGTTTTGAGCCTTCGCCGCAATTACAGGCGGCCATGAAATCATTGAGGTGCGTCCTCAACTGCTCATGGCTGTCATAATGGAACCGTTTGACAGTTACTTCCTTGATCGTGCGACACGTCCGCTCGACCTGTCCATTGGTACAGTGGTGATTGGGTTTCGTCAGGCGATGCTCGATCCCGTTGGCCTCGCAGATCATGTCGAAACGCATGGAACGTGACCATGTCGTGCCCCGGTTGCGGGGCTGCTCGGCGAACTGGATACCGTTGTCGATCAGGATAGTATGAATCCGATAGGGCACGATACCCAGAAGATATTAGAGAAACTCCAAGCCGTTCGTCTGTTGGCTTTGTCCACAAGTTGCGTCACCATATTTGAAAGCTGTTGCCAAACGTATGAAGGAACGAGGAAAACCCCATAAATTGATCATCATCGCGATTGCACGGCGACCCGTCACAATCACCAATGCTATCCTTAAAATAAGCCTGCCATGGCGCATGAACTCCACCACTTAAACACAGTCGCTAGTTTGTCCGTATGTCCGTTCAGCCGTGGCATGATCCAGGAGTTCCCGAATATGTCTGTACACGATAGACGCTGGCCTGACTAACGGAGCGACGTGATGCCCTATGCCTCGCTTGACGATCTGCCAGATCGGATCCGTCTGCATCTGCCCACCCATGCTCAGAAAATCTTCCGGGCTGCATTCAATAACGCATGGACTGAATATGGCGCGAAAGGCGAAGCGCCAGAAAAAGCCGCCAATCGCGTTGTATGGGCAGCGGTGAAGCGCAAATATATCAAGGTCGGCGATGTCTGGGTCGAACGTGACGATCCCTGACAGGCATCACCCGTTTTGATTTCCACAACCTGATTTCAACAGGGCCGTAAAGCCATTATCGGGGCATATCCCTTTGGTACAGAACAGACGTCAGCTTTTGCCAACTGGACGGACCTGAGTGAAACAACGCTTCTGCGCCTGTAGCGAGACGTTCACGATTGTCACCTTCAGTTGCGATATGAACGAACAGGGTGCTGCGACACTGATGACTTTCAACTGCCTGCCGGTACGGACAGTCTGTTGCGGCAGGCCCTGGCAGGGATTGCGACCACCCTGCGGGTCTGTGCGCAACACGGGGTAACAGATATTGCAGCGGTTGTACTGAACAATATGAAAATCATGCTGGGCATGACCCTGCAGGATACCCCGATGACGCCGGGTGTGCCTGATGAACTGTGATGCATGAACCGGCTTTATCTTGCCGCGTGGCTTGCGCCCTGTCGGGGGCGTTCGGGCAGGCGGCTGCAACGGTAATGGACGCATCCTGCACGGTCAGTCCGTACTCGGCAGCCAACTGCCGCAGCAGGCTGGCGATTTCAGGAGCGTTACAGGGGATTTTCCGCCCGGTACCCGCCTCGACAAAAGTAATTGCAATCCTGCGCCTACGCGTGGAAGCGATGCGGTAACGCCAGATCCGGCTGGATGAGACCTCGCGGCGCATGATACCGCGCGTGACAAGCAGGTTCAGGTTGCGCTGGATGGAACCCAGGCTGGGCGTGTGTCCGCTCATCATGCGTCCCAGCGTGTGCCATATTTCGGTTACCGTCGTACCCGCTCCGGCCTCGACAATACCATGCAGCAGTACGTGGCGCAGGCTGGTCATCTTGACGCGGGCTTCCCGACAGCGCGCTTCCAGCCGCGCTACCGCACTGCGACTTGCGCCCATGCCGGGACGGATTCCGCCAATGTCGGGCGGGGAGCGACGATGATCGGAAAATGCAGGCATCAGCTATCGCCTTTTACAATACTTTAACGGTCAGTTCTGATGAAGATAGAATTCGACGGGAACCGTGAGTGTAATGGGATCCCCCGCCACGCTATCGGGTGGCATGGGCAGCGGCTGGGCGCGCCCGGGCAGGGCTATGGCTTCCTGATCCAGCATGGGATGGCCTGAACTGCTGGACAACCGGACCGACAGCACGTGGCCCTTGCGGTCCATGGAAAATGTTACGGTGGGCACGCCTTCCTGCTGGTCGCTCATGGCGGCGGCAGGGTAGCGCTTGAATTTTTCAAGCTGCGCCAGCAATGCACCCTGCCAGGTGGCCGGATCACGGGCAGCACGGGCCGATGATGAGCCAGGCGCGGGGGCAGCCTGTGTGGGTGCGGGCGGCGCCTCAGTTGACGGGGGGGCGGTTGTTGCCTCGGCCGGTGGTGTTTTGTCCGGCACCGGTTTTTTCTGTAGCAGGGTCGGCTTTTTCTTTGTTTTTGGTATTTTCCGCTTTTCTTCCCTGGGCACTGGAACGGGCGGATTGGGTGCGGGCGCCGGTGGCGCCGTGACCTTGGGCGGTGGGTCGGGCTGCGGGTCCGGTATGGAAAGTGTCTGTCGGGGACCGATAGGCGCATCCGTTGGCGGCATGGGTGTCGAGACCGGTTCGGGAGCCATGTCGATGGCAATGGCGGCGGGAGGTGGTTCAGGTTCGGCCATCACCGGTGGCGGCAGGCGCATGATCCACCAGATGCTGCCGCCACAGACCATCAGCACGGCAAGGAAGGACAGGCCCCAGCAGAGCGTATCCTCACGTCGGGCCAGACGGCGCTGCCCGCGCTGCCAGTCGGCAAAGGACGACGGGACAGATGCGACAGCAGATTCGACCGTATCCGCCATGTCGGTCGCACCGCTCACGGTGTTGCTCCGGATGCGGGCGCTATCGTTGGGTTGCCACTTCCGGCCACTGGCGCGGTTCCTGCCTCGCTGCCTTCCTCCTGCCCCTGCAGGTTGACCAGCGCCACCTTGAGGTAGCCAGCGGAGCGCAGCTTATCCATCACGCCCATCAGTGTGCCGTAGTCGACAGTCTTGTCGGCGCGCAGGAAGACGCGTTCGTCCCTGTTGCCTTTCGTCGCGGTTTCCAGCGCGCCTGCCAGGCCGTCCATCGTGATGTCGTCTTCCCCCAGCGCCAGACCATGATCGGCCTTGACGGTGAGAAACACGGGATCATCCGGACGTGGCGTCGGCTTTTCGGTCGAGGACGGCAGGTCCACCGGCACGTTCACCGTGGTCAGCGGGGCGGTAACCATGAAAATCACCAGCAGCACCAGCATCACGTCGATGAACGGCGTGACGTTGATCTCGCTGGCTTCATGCGGGTTTTCATCGGCGTGACGGATACGAATGGTCATGACCGCCCCTATTCCGCCGCTGTGCGGACATCATGTGATTGCGTGCCAAGGCGTACGATATTACCTTGCGCCATCAGCATCTGCGTGCGGCCCAGATCGCGCGAGACCAGGCGCATGACCAGTGCGGTGAGATCCGCCACCTGCGCGCGGCACGAGGCGGTCTGGCGGGCGAGATGGTTGTAGATCACCACGGCCGGGATGGCGGCCACCAGACCAAGGGCTGTCGCCAGCAGGGCCTCGGCAATGCCGGGGGCTACGACGGCAAGGCTGGTGGCCTTGCTCGCCGCGATGCCGGTAAAGGACGTCATGATGCCCCACACCGTGCCGAACAGGCCGATGAAGGGCGAGGTCGCGCCAATGGTCGCCAGCACGCCGGTGCCACGCAGCAGCCTGCGACCCTCGGCGGCTTCCAGCCGTTCGAGATGCAGGACGATCCGTTCCTTCAGGCCCTCGCCATCATCGGGAATGTCGGCAGAGCGTTTGCGTTCGGTTTCAGCCGCCATGACCAGCGTATGGGCGATCGACGAGTTCCCGCGCGTCCATTCCTCGCCAAGGTCCAGCGTATTTGCGTCTTCCAGCGACTTTTCGGCCTTCTGGAGCTTGAGGCGCACGCGCAGCAATTCGACAGACTTGGCGATGAAGATGGTCCATGTCAGCAGACTGGCCACGGCCAGCAGGATCATCACGCAGCGGACCACGGGACCGGCATTGAGGAACATCTCCCATGGGGAGAACGAGATCGGGGTCATGACTGACCTCCTTTGACAGACGGCGTACGGCGCCCGGCCCGGATCAGGCAGGCGAGCGTCACGATGAGGGGAATGGAAAGGGCCGCCCATGACAGGGCCAGCCAGACGCCATGCTGCCCCAGCAGGGCGGACAGCAGGCCGAAGATGGTGAGCAGGCCCAGCGCAATCGGCCACGGCCAGATGGCAACGGAAGGACGCAGGGTTACATCTGGTGAGGATGAGATGGGCATATCGTGAGAAACGGCGTTCATCGGCCGCCCTCCACTGGGGCAGGCGCGAAACCAGAAGGTGCGATACTGTCGGTTCCATCCAGATCGTAACCCAGCGCCCGCAATCGGGCATCGGTGGCGATCCTGCGCTTGCCCGCCCACAGCACCAGACCGCTGACCAGCACGCCGATTACCACCACATCCAGCAGCGCCCACAGAATACGCAGCGGCATGCCGCCGTAATCGCCGAAATGCAGCGGGCGGGAGATTTCAAGGAAGCGCAGATACCACGGCATCGGATACGCCCCGGTCAGATCGCCCGTGCGGGCATCGACCAGCACCGGGGTGAACAGCCGGGCGCGCAGCGGGGTCGCGCCTCGTGTCCAGAGCACGTAATGCACCGGGCTGCCGAAGGAGGCACCGGGGAAGGACAGGCCCGTGACTTCATTGCCAAGGGTTGCCTTGGCCGCCGTATCGAACGCCGCCTGCACGGACGAAAGGTGATCCTGCGAGACAACTGGAAGGCTGGCGTAGGGGCGCAGAATCTGCCGCACATCGGTCACGCGCCACAGGCCGAACAGCGGCGTCTGGAGTTCGTTGACCAGCCCGGTAAAGCCCACCACTATCGCCCAGACCAGTGTGGCCGCCGCCAGCAGGTTGTGCAGGTCAAGCCACGTCAGGCGCGTTGCGCGATCCCGGCGGACCGAGCCGAACGGCAGGCGTTTCATGAACCGCCCGTACAGCACCGTGCCGGATACCAGCGATACGACAAACACCGCTCCCATTGCCCCCATGAACAGCGCGCCGGGAAGACCCGCGAACAGGTTCATGTGCAGGCGCGTACAGGTGCCAAGGATGATTCCGGTCCAGGTGCGCGGCTCTTTCGGGGCATTAGCCGGTCGTGACTGCTTCAGCACCTTTGCCGTGCGGGCATCGAACCTGATCCAGTGGCCGGAATGCCGGTCGGGATAATTCTCGTCGTCCTTCAGCGCCTGCCAGCTTGGTGCCATGGAGACCAGCACGGCGGGTTCATCATCGTCTGGTGAGACATTGGTGATGATCTGCCCCGGATAGAGCGCCCTCGCCTTCTCCACGATTACATCGAGACTGGCATTCGGTGTACCCGGCGGCAGGGCTTCGTAAGCCGGGTCATCATCACCGACGAAGGTGTCGAATATCTGCTCGGAAAACAGCATTGGCAATCCGGTTACGCACACGATCAGAAGGAAGATGGTGCAGACAAGGCTGGTCCATTTATGAACACTGAACCATCGGCGTAGGGCACGGGGCGTCATGGCAACAGATGAATTAATAATGATTGTGAGAATGAGTTGCAAATGAATTTTGCACTGGATCCAGCCCGTTCCATTGCGTCATGCCCCTGACTGCCTCGAAAAAATCAGCAGGCATCCCCGGCCAACGGACCGGCAGGAACGCCTCCTCTGTTATAAGGACGATCCAGCAGCGTCTTTTTTCATAACAGCCCGGTTTTTATCAAACTGGGGGTGCAGCGCTCCTTTCCACCGATGGGGGATGTGTTTCCGCCTGCATAGGGAATACATCCCGCGGCACGGCGCGCTTCCCCTGCCCCATTTCGGTCGGGTGGGTGTCGGCCGCGACGCGCCCTTCATGCAGATGGATGATATGGTCAGCCGTAGCGAAATAATGGTCATCATGTGAGATGACGATTATCGTGCGCCCTGCGGCTTTCAGTTCTGGCAGAATTTCGGTGTAGAAAACACGGCGGAAAACCGGGTCCTGATCGGCCGCCCACTCATCCAGCATCATGACCGGCCTGTTGTCGGTCAGGGCCAGTATCAGCGCCAGACGCCTGCGCTGGCCGGTGGAAAGGTCGGTGGTACTGAAACGGCCCTGCTCCAGCTGGACCTTGTGGGAAAGACCCAGCCGTTCCAGCCAGTGTGCTGCAAGGGCCAGGGTCCGTGCATCCGGGTGCAACAGGTCGTCAAACAGGAAATAATCCGTAAAAACCGTTGCAAAAAGCTGACGGTAGGCAGCAACGTTTTCCATTGTGACCGGCGCCCCGTCACACATTACGATGCCCGCCATGGGCGCATACAGGCCCAGCAGCAGCTTGACCAGCGTGGTCTTGCCCGCGCCATTGCCCCCCGTGATGAACATGATCTCGCCATGGCGGATGGTCAGGTCCACCGGCCCCAGTGTGAAACCGGATGCGGCCACGCCGTCCGGCCGGCAGATCACGCCGCGCAGGGTAATGGCATGGTGAAACGGAACCGCATCTTCCGCGCTCAGGGCAGGCAGCCTGCCATCGGGCAGATCAGCGGTCAGTTCGGCAATGCGCTGCAGGGCGATTTCGGTCTCGGTCATGGCTGGCAGCGCCTGCAGGACCCGTTCCAGTGGCCCGCGCGCATACAGCAGTACCAGCACTGCGGCACTGGCAGCGGAAGTGGACAGTCCCGTAAGAAACCGTGTGCCCAGCAGCAGGGCCACGGTCAGGAAGAACAGTGCTTCATGAACGGAATCAAATAGCCAGAACCGCCGCATGGCAACGGTTTTCAACGCTGCAATGCGTGATGCCGCCCCACCCAGCAGGGTATGGTGCACATGGTCGCGCCGCATGTGGTTGAGCTGCAGTTCCCGTGCCCCTTCGGTAATGGCGCGGTACTGGTTTTGCAGCCTGTCCTCCATGCTGCGGATTTCACGGTAGTCAGACCGCCATCTGCGCCGACGCCAGATCGTCAGCGCCACGCCGCAGGCAAAGGACGCCATTACGATCAGGCAGGCCGGTGGCGACAGGACGGCCAGATAGAGTACGCAGGCCAGCACCACCGCGAAGGAAACGACATAGCCCGAGAAATTGAAGGTAAACGCACTGACGGTGCTGATATCGCCATTCAGGATGGTGAGCATCCGGTGCGGTTTATGCCGCTCCAGCGTGGCAAGCGGGGTCGCCAGCACGCGGGCTGCAACCTCATGGCGCAGGCGGGTGATGATCTTCTGCCCCGCAGCACTGTTGCCGATCCCGGCAAGGGCTGATCCCGCAATGGACAGCACGCACAGTCCCGCAAGGTTCAGCGCCAGAGATGCATTCAGCCTGTCCGGCGCATGCAGGGCGTCATTGATACCTGACAGTAGCCATGCGCTTGCAAGCCCGCCCGTCGTGCCGACCAGCGTCGCCCCCAGCGTTACAGGCCATAACGGACGTTGCAGGCGCAACAGGGCGTGCAGGACACCGGTATGTGAAGACTGCGGACGGTTCATGACGGGCACCTCCTGCAGGAAAGGACGATGGGATAAACCGTTTTTTCAGTCTGGTTTTACCAGCTATAGCTCAGGTTACCGTAAACACGCCGCCCCTGCCCGATATAGCACGAGTATGTGCCCCCGCATGAGGTGATGTAATATTTGTTGGTCAGGTTGGAGATGGAAAGCTGCCCCCGCAATCCCTTCAGGATGGGCGTGGCCTGCCCGAAATCGTAATGCGCGCCAATATCGAACAGTATGTAGGCGGGCACCTTGAAGCTGTTCACGTCATCGGAATAGGTAAAGCCGTTATAGCGCACGCCGCCGTTGATGCCGAAGCCCTTCAGGTAACGCGATGGCAGTGTGTAATCCAGAAAGGCGGAGGCCATGTTGCGTGGAATGCCCTCGCCTATGTATTTCCCCTTCTGTGACACCGTATCCCCGGTTGTACCATTAGGGTATTTCTGGACGCTGGTCAGATTGGTGCTCAGGTAGGTTGCGGCATCGTAAGTGTAGGATGCCATGAAGCGCAGGTCGCGGGTAAAGTTGGCGTTGGCCGAAAGCTCGAACCCCTGTGAGCGCACGCGTCCCGCATCAGCGGAAAAGTTCGGATGGTCGGGATCGGTAATCAGGTAATGGTCTTCCTCGATCCGGAAAGCGGCGGCCTGCAGGAAGATCTTATGGTCAGGCGACTGGTATTTTACGCCCGCTTCAAGCTGCTTGCCGGTCAGCGGCGGGAACAGGTTGCCCTGCCAGTTGCGCGAACTCTGCGGCACGAAGGAAGTGGAATAGCTGAAATAGGGCGCAAGGCCGAATTTGAACTGGTAGACCAGCCCCGCACGCCATGTGAAGGCCGCCTGTGGCCGTGGCAGGGCGCTGGTGCGGGTATAGGTGTAGGTATGGGTGGCGTTCTCGTTACTGGTCTGGGCAGTATAGCCATGGTAATCTACCCAGTCCTGACGGCCACCCAGGATAACGGACAGCCCCCTGTATTTAAGCTGGTCCTGAAAATAGATGCCTTCCTGAAAGTAGCTCTGATGGCTCTGGTAGCCGCTGACAAGACATTTGGAGGAATGGATGTCCATGCAGGGCACGTAATTGCTCTGCGGATTATAGACATTGACCAGTGTATACCCATCAAGGCCGGGATAGCCGTTATTGCCCGGCGTATCATCGGTAAGAGAGCTGTCCCTGCTGTTATACTGGCGAAAATCGGTGCCAACCACCCATGTATTCTGTACATGGCCAATCGGCAGTTTACCGCCCACGCGCGTATCCAGTCCGATGGTGGTGCTGGGCCAGTTGGTCTCGACCGGCGCGCGGGAGTACAGCTGGTCGGTCACCATGCCTTCGCCGCGCATGAGCACCTTGTTACGAAACTCCGAACTTTCAAAACGCATGGTCTGGTTGAAATCAATCCAGCGGTTGAAGGTATGCTTGAACTGGTATTCAAACATGGCATCCGTCTGGCCGGATTCATTCCAGTTCCTGTCACCCAGAAAGCGACTGCGGGGAATACGGCCATAACCATTGACATTCAGTAGTACGCTGGGTGGAAGCTGTGTCATGTTTATGCCATCGCCGGGCGTGTACATATAGCTACCCAGCAGGGTCAGTGATGTCCTGCGGTCAATATCCCATGTAATGGATGGCAGGACGCCCACGCGATGATAATCGATATAATTGGTCTGCGTGCCCTGGGTTACGCCAATCCCGGCAATGCGGTAGCGCACATTGCCCGATTTCGTGACCCGGTCGCTGACATCGAACGTGGCCTCGTACCGCCCCCAGTTGCCAAAGCCCAGGGTGACATTGCGCAGCGGCGTATCGGTCGGCTTCTTCAGGCTCATGCCAATCAGGCCACCCGGCGTGGTCTGGCCATACAGCACCGAGGCCGGACCGTTCATGACCTCGATGCGTTCAAGGAACGCGGTCTCCCCCGCGCTGTTGGAATATGACCGGATGCCATCGACAAACTGTGCCGTGGCAAAACCGCGCTGCACGATGCTGCCGTTGTTATAGCCACTGCCCACGCCATTGGCGAAGCCGCCCAGCCCTTCCACATGTACGCCGGGGGTGTAACGCAGCGCCTCCATCACGTTCTGGGGTTGCTGGTCGATCATCTGCTGCTTGGTGATGACGTGGATCGAGTTCGGTATCTCGATAATGGGCGTATCGGTCTTTGATCCGGTCAGGGTATTGGTGGCCACGTAGCCTACGCCGGGTCCGGTGGCACTTTCATGCGCCACCGTGCCGCCTACCCGCACGGGTCCCAGTGTGATGCTGGCAGTCGTGGCTTTCTGGATATAGAACGCTCCGTCCTGACTGGAAAACGTCAGTCCTGTCCCACCCAGCAGCCGCCCGATCGCGTCCGACACTGAAAATGTGCCGTTCAGGGGGCCGACCGTGGTATTCGGTATGCTGTCGGCAGCAAAGATCAGGCGCACGCGGGCCTGCGTGCCCAGTTCCACCAGCGCATCACGCAGGGGTTTCTGCGGGATATGGAAGGACATAACCGTGCCACCATCAACCCCGGCGGGCGGTGCGGCCAGCGCGCCCGCACATGTCAGGCCCCCATATGTGGAAAGAGCCACTGCTGTCAGCAGGATATGACGGAACCGGTTACCTGTGGCCGTGGGGGTATCAACGCTTGCTACCATGAAAATGTTGCCCGCTGCATTGCAAATGCGAATTAAGATCAATTCGTCTCACAAACAATGACGGATGGCGTCAGCGGAATTTAATAGTGCCTGCACGTTTGAGTATTTTTTTGCCGGGTAATTCCCGTCGCCTGCCCGCGCCAGGTCAGCCGGGAAAACTGACAATCAGGACACGCCCCGCCACTTCGCGCATGGACCCGCCGGATGATGTGACAAGCATGCGCAGGCTGTCGGCCGGGTGTTGCAGGTCATACACGCCGCCTACCAGCCTGCTGGCAGGTATGGCGCCGCGCACGATGACGTAACCGGGATAATGGCGGCGCAATATGCCCAGCATATCCGCGACACTGACCGCACTGGCACCAAACAGGCCGGTATTCCACGACCCGACACTATCAGGTGAAATGGCGGATCGGCGCACGGCCCCGGTCTTTTCCGTAATATCGATCTGTTCCCCGGCGTTGACGGTCTGCTCGGCCGCTATGCCCACCTGTGGTGCGCGCAGCCCGACCGTGCCTTCACCCACACCCAGCACGACGTGACCGGCCCCGCTGCGCATGTCAAACACCGTACCGATGTCACGTGACACCACGCCATCGGCTTCGACCACGAAGGCCCGTCGGGGATCATGCCTTACCTGGAACAGCGCCTCCCCTTTCAGCAGCACGACCCGACGTGTATCGCCATGCATGTGCACGGCAATGGCGGATGCGCTGCCCAGTGTCAGATTGCTGCCATCATCCAGGGCGATCTGGCGCGTCTGGCCTGTCGTCGTGGCGTAATCCGCCTGAAACCACAGGCGCAGCGACGGCGCGCAGGCAAGGACAATGGCCGCGGCGGCCGCAGTTGCCATTACCCCTGCGCGCCATCTGCGGACCGGAAAGTGGCGCAGGTTGTCGGGCGGGAACACGGGTGTTGACGGCAGCGGTGCCTGCACTGCGCCCCGCAACGCCATCCGGCCAAGCTGGCGGACCCGTAATGCCTGCTGCCATGCCCGTTCATGTGCGTGATCAGCCTGCCGCCATTGCTGGAGTTCAGCCTTCAGGTGGACATCTTCGGGATCATCCTGCACGCGGAGAAGGAACGAAAGGGCCATATCGGCAATGTCAGGTGGGGGGATGTCTGTCATGGACCCATTTGCTTTGCAGGCAGGACATGCGATTTCACATCTCCTTTTCTGTCTGACGATTGAACGGCAAGGAAATTAATACCGGTCAGTGGGGCAACGCATCGCCCAGTTGTTCGGCAATCCGCTGAAAGGCCTGCCGGAGCATGGCATGCACGCGCGGGGAACTGACGCCCAGGATCTCGGCCACTTCGCGCTGTTTATGGCCATAGAGCTGGCTCAGTTCAAATGCGCGGCGGGTGCGCCGGGGCAGGCCGTCAAGGCAGGCCAGCACGCGGCGGAGTTCATCCTGACTGGCCAGATGGCGTTCGGGTGTCAGGATTTCGATGGCATCGGGGCGCAGGATATCCATATTTCCTGCCCCATCAGTGGATGTAGTCCGCCGGTCGGGAGAACTGATGGCCTGCGCATAGGTCCGTTCAACGGCTTTTGCCCGGCGGGCATCAATGGCGAGACGGAAAATCACCCGTTTCAGGTAACCCAGCGGGTGCTGGATGTCCTGTGGCGCGGCCCCGGCGCGGATGATGCGGACATAGGCGTCCTGCACGATTTCCTCACCCCGCCAGGCGCAGCCCACAACCCGTGCCGCCAGCGCGACAAGATGGCGTCTGTTGCTTTCAAGGACTTCCAGAAAAATCTTGTCCGCATAGGACACGGGCACCGCCTCCAAGGAGGTCGACGCAAGGGGCTTTCCTTATCGTGCGTCGTATCTCCTGCTGTTTTCATGTCCTGTAATAATAATCATTCGCATGTTCAAGTTGCGTATCATGTCTCTGATGTTCCGCATGTCGCTGTGGGGCCACAGGCGACATGCTCCCTGTCTCCATATAAAAATATATGTAAATCAGCATGTTGCATGAAGACGTCCAAAAATATCGAAAGATGGTTGCCGTGCGCTGTTATTTCCTGCCGGGATGGATCGTCTGTATGGGATACCTTTGTCTATGTATGCGATAAGCGCATAACTGGAAATCAATATTTGCATCCATTACCAGCTATAGGTCACCTTGCCGATCACATTGCGGTTAGCGCCGATATAGCAGCCGGTGTCGGCACCCGCGCAGCTGGGGTAGTACCGCTGATTGAGCAGGTTCTGCGCGGTGACCTGAAACAGCATGCCCTTCAGACGGGGGGCGACAGCATCAAGGGAATACTGTGCCTGCGCATCCACCAGCACATAGCTGGGGGTAACATATTCCAGCGTGTTGTCCACGAGCGTATTGCCATTATAGCGCACGCCCGCGCCAAACCCCAGGCCGCGCAGCGGGCCATTGCGCAGGTCGTAATGCCCCCAGACCGAGAATGTCTGCTTGGGCACCGCGATCGGGCGTTCACCAGTCAGGTCGCCACTGCCGCGCGTATAGGCCACATCCTGATAGGTATAGGCCGCGATGATGTTCAGGTTGCGCGTCAGGTCTACATGGGCTTCCAGTTCGATCCCCCGCGAACGGATGCCGCCGGTCTGGGTATAGAAATCGATATGGACCGGATCGGTGACCAGCACGTTGCTCTGTTTGAGGTCATAAAGCGCCAGCGTGAAAAAGCCGTTGAAATTGTGCGGCTGGTATTTCAGCCCCACTTCAAACTGCCGCCCCCGGGTGGGCTTGAACGGCGTGCCGTTGAACGACAGGTTGTTCGCAGGCTGGAAGGATTCCGCATAATGGAAATAGGGTGAAAGCCCGATGGGGAATGCATACAGGATGCCGCCGCGCCACGTCGTGGCCTGATCCGACTGGTTGAAGCTGCCGCCACTATCCGTCTGGTCACGGGTGTCGATGGTGGACCAGTCATGGCGCACGCCGCCCTGCACATGCAGTCTGCCCCATGTCATCTGGTCCTCGCCATATATTCCTTCCTGGTTGGTGGTGATGCTCTGGGCTTCGTACAGGTCCAGCTTGCCAATGCTCTGCCCATAGGTCGGGGCGAACACGTCCAGTGAGGGGGCCTCGCCGTAATACAGGTTGGCGGAATCACGGATATTCTGCCAGTTGCCGCCAACGATCACGTTGTGTCTGACCGGCCCGGTGCGGAAATGGCCAAGGATCTGTTCTTCCACCGTGATCGTGTCGAAATGCTCCTCTGATCCGTAGGCCGCGCGCTCCAGCGTGCGGTTGTCATCATCCAGCATCCCGCCGGAAGACACCTGCTGGAAAAACGCCCCCACATTGGCGTAACGGGCAAATGACTTGAAGGTCCAGTTGGGCGCGATACGGTAGCTCAGGTGGTAGTTGACCGCCGTCTGGGTGCGTTTGTAGGTCTCGAAATTCGGGTCGCCGGGATAGAAATGGTCCGAAATCTGGCCATTGGGGTTGGGCAGGATGGTGCCCTGCAGGGGGGCGGTATCAAAATTGCCGCCACGCGGGTCGCGCTGCCAGAAGGCGGACAGCGTCATGGTCAGGCGATCATTGGGGGTCCATGTCAGCGATGGCAGGACGCCAAAACGTTCGTTGCGGGTGTGTTCGTCCTGCGTGCCGGACGTGGTGGCGGTTGCGGCTATGCGGTACAGCCATTTGCCATCACGGTCGATCCGCCCGCCAAAATCGGCGGTGCCGCGCACGTAGCCGTATGTTCCCCCTTCGACCGAGACGGAATGAACGGGGGTGGCCGTTGGCTGTTTTGTGGTCAGCACGATGGCCCCGCCGGGATTGGATTGCCCGTACAGGACCGATGGCGGCCCCTTGAGGATATCGATCCGGTCCAGCAGGTAGGGGTCGATCTGCTGGGTGGCGTAATAGGCGCCGTTGAACAGGCGCAGGTTGTCAACAAACTCATCCGCGCCCGCAGCCCCCTGAAAACCACGGATTTCTACCATGTCGAACCGCGTGGTGTAGCCTGATGCCACGTCCCCCGACACGCCGGCATTATAACGCAGGGCCTCGGCTATGGTGCGGGCGTTCTGCTGGTCCAGCTGCGCGCGGGTTACGACGGATACGGATTCCGGGGTTTCGATCAGTGGTGTGTCGGTTTTTGTGGCTGCGCTGGAATTCTTGGGCACGAGTCCCGCCCGCCCCGATGTGGCGTAAACGGCGATCTGCTCTTCTTTCCACCCTTTTCTGCCACCCTCGCTCCCCTGCCCTTCCACCCGCACCGGATCAAGGGTGATGGTGGACGGCGCACGGACAAGCGAGACGGAATGCGCCCCGGTTTTGCGGTAGGTGATGCCCGTGCCCGCCAGAAGTCCGGACAGCGCCTGTTCCGTTGTCATCTGCCCGGTCACCGCCCCTGACCGTGCGCCCGATATCGTGGCGCTATCGAATGCGATCTGCATGCCTGTCTGCGCGCCCAGGGATGCAAGGGCGCGGGCCAGCGGCTGCGCGGGAATACTGAATGGCTGTGTCGGTGCTGACGGGACCGCAACACTGCCCGCCACCGGGGACGCTGCGGCATGATGGCCCGTGGCGCTCCACATGACGAACAGCAATGCCGAAGTGCCCGTAAGCAGGCTGGATCGGGAAGGCCGGATGCGATTGCGGCGGCATGGCAGAAGAACACACGGCATGGTCAGGTCTCACGGCGGACGGTTGGCAGAAAATGCAAACGAATTGCATTCGCGTATATTCATGTCCGTTGAGACGATTTTTTTTTAACGGGGTGGCGGAACTTTTTTTGCATTCCGGGATAAAATACCGGGTTGCCGTGTCCCGACCGTCAGGGAGTCTTGTGGTCCGCCAGCACCAGGGTGAAGCCCGCAGGCAGCGGGACAAGCCTGCTTCCATGCAGCGCGCACAGGGCTTCGAGCGCTTCCCTGGGATGATGCAGGTCGTACACGCCCCCGACCGGGATGGTGTCGTGTTCAAGACCATGGGTTACGATAGTACCGGGATAGTAGCGCCCCAGAACCTCGATCGCTTCGGAAAACCGGACGTCGTTTAGCACCATCTGCCCTGACCGCCATGAACCGACATCCTCCGGGTCGATCGTGCCACGACGTGCCTGCCCCGTGCGCTGATCGACCGTCCATTGCTGGCCGGCGGTCAGGCGCAGGGCGGGGGCAGACCGGTGTGCAACACTCACGGCCCCTTCGCGCACGGCAACATGCACATGGGGACCCGCCATCTGCACATCGAAGGCGGTGCCGATATCGCGGGTCGTCACGTTTCCTGCCCGGACGGCAAAGCCGCGTTTTCCGTCGTGCACGACATTGAAAAATGCCTCCCCGGCCAGCAGCGTAACCCCCCGTTCCTGACCCTTGTAATGTACGGCGATGGCGGAATGCCCCGCCAGGGTCATCGCGGTTCCGTCCGACAGGCTGACCGTGCGGGTTTCGCCCGTTTTCGTATAATAATCAGCCTGCAGCCGGACCATAAGGTCCGGCGTGGCAAAGGCCAGCAGGCTGGCAGCCAGCGGTACCATGCAGCCCGCGGCAACCCATAGCGGGCGCCGCCAGGGGGCATATGTCCGGCTGGGCGCAGGCTGCTGGGATGTTGCGGGCCGGTCATGTGGTAGCATACCAGGGGCCAGTTGGCCCGTGGCGGTCCATGCACGCTCCATCCGGCGCCACGCCCGTTCATGATCAGGGTCCAGGGCACGCCATGCGGCGCATTCCGCCTGTACCGTTTCATCATGCGGTGCTTCATTGAGGCGGATTTTCCAGGTGGCAGCTTCCTGCATGGCACGCTCAGTGCCCTGTGTTGGCTGTTTGCTCATCTGTTGCTCCCCTTCGTTCCGCGCCCGTGGCGTTGAACGTGTCCCCAGGAACAGGGACGTAACAGAAGCCTGTTTTTCAACGGTAAGGAAAAAATCTTTACGGCTCCATGTCCGGCAGGGCCGTGGCGCAGGCAACCAGCGCGATCTGGATCATCCTGTGCACACGTGTGGTGGAAACGCCCAGAACGGTTGCGATTTCGTGCAATGTATAGCCGCCGATGCGATACATCTCGAACGCGCGGCGGGTCCGTGGTGGCAGGCTGGTCAAGGCTTTTGCCACGGTATGCAGTTCCTGCCGGTGCCCGCAATGAGCTTCGGGCGAAATCGATCCCGCGCCTGTATCCGCCAGCAGGGCATGATCGATTTCGGTTGGAATCTGCCTGCGCGCGGCACGGAGATGATCGAGCGCCAGATTCCGTATGATTGTGGTCAGGTATGCGACAGGGTTGAAAACGATCCCCTGCCGTCTGACTGATGCGACCTGAACAAAAGCATCCTGGACAATATCTTCCGCCTGTGCCGTGCAGCCGACCATGGAGGTTGCGAAGGATATGAAACGGGGCCGGTTTGCAAGATAGGTTTCCAGAAGGTGATCGGTCGAGGCCACGGCCTGAGGGTTCCTTGACAGCTTGCATCAGCGCCCGGATGGGGCACGTACCTTCCTTACATGAATATAAGAATCATTATCAATATAAGAACCACGCTGTGATGTTTCGATACAATCCGGGAATTGCATACATACCGTCCCCTGGCAGGTCATTTTTGGAAACCGGACGGCTAAATATGCAAATGCGTCTTATTTTCTTCTATTGCCCTGTCCCGGCTGGCATGCCAAGCCATGCAGGATGGCTGCCCTGACCCTGAAAACCGTTCGTCCGGCCCTTGTGCGCCTGCACCGATATACGGGGCTGCTGCTGTCGGGTATCCTGTTTGTTGCAGGCCTGACGGGAAGTATCAGCGTCTTCCGCACGGAAATTGATACGGCCCTTAATCCAGACCTGTTTCATGCCCCTGCCCCGGCACATCCCTTGCCACTTTCAACATTGCTTGCGCGCCTGAAGGCACAGCGCCCAGAAGCACAGGTGACCGCCCTGCTCTATCGTCCCCCTGCGGGACATGCGATTGAGGTGTATTCGTCCGAAACGGTCGCGGGCAGAAAAGAACTGGTTGAAAATGAAATCTTTCTCGATCCTGCCACGGGGCGCATTCAGGGCATGCGGCCGACCGAAGGATGCTGTTTCAACCATCGTGCAGTGATGTCTTTTTTATACCGGATTCATTATTCCCTCGATCTGGGCCAGACAGGCATGTGGATCATGGGCGTTTCAGCCATGCTGTGGTCCATTGACTGTGTTGTCGGCCTTATCCTGACCTTTCCATTGCATCAGCCCGCACGGCGGCAGACATTCTGGCAGAAATGGGGAAAAACATGGACGATTGGCCTGCGGCGTTCTTCCATACGGATCACGTTTGACCTGCATCGGGCCGTCTCGCTCTGGCTATGGCTTGTCCTGCTGGGCATTGCCATAAGCGGGGTGGCGCTTGCACTTGAGGATGAGGTCTTCAATCCCGTTGTGCGGACCATCCTGCCAACAGATCCGCCGATGACGGTCACGCAGGTTACGCCGCATCCCGTTACGATTGACCAGGCCGAAAGCCTTGCCGCAGGCTTTGCGCGCACGCATGGTCATGCCGAAAGACCGGCCGCCGTGCTGCTGGATCCTGATGGTGCAACTGCCCTGTTCTATCTTTTCAGCAATGATGGCATTGATCCATCCGGGTTGGGTAGCCCCATGGTGACCATTGATCTCCGAACCGGTCTGGTGACGGATGGTGTCATGCCCGGCCAGGGGGCCGTGGGGAATTTGGTGATGCAGATACAACCGCCATGGCATAGCGGCAGGATCGGCGGGCTTGCTGGTCGTCTTGTCATCTGCCTGTCGGGGCTTGTTGTATGCATGCTCACGGTGACGGGGATCATGATCTGGCAACGTAAACGGCAGGCAATGCAGATGCGACTACCTTCGCTATAAGGTGTGCATGCAAACGAACAGTTAAGAGACTGTTTGGAAAATCAGTTCGGGAAACTTCCTGCAATCATAAGGGGGTTTGGGGCTGGCATAGGTAAGCATTGTTTGCGACGGTTCATGCGGGCAGTTTAGCCCATTGAGTGAGGATTTTCAGGAGTTTTGCAGGTGAGCGGATGTTGAAGCGCCACTTGCACTCGGCCAGAAAGAGATGGAAGTCCTTGCGTGGTATTCCATTGTATCACCGCAGATGCCGTTTCGCCTGACTCCAGAAATTCTCGATGCCGTTGATATGGTTTCTGCCCAAGGCAAGATGCCTGCTGTGATTAATGCGTTCGTGATGAAATTCCGAGACATCCAGTTTGTCGTAAGCATGTCAGGAATCTCTGTAATCGATTGAATCCGGCTGTACTTTCTTTCGAATGATTGACATCAGCGTCTGATGTCCGGCGTTGGGGATCATGACGGCATGGACACGGCCATGCCGTTTCAGCAGGCCGAAGACGGCCACTTTCCCGGCAACACCCCGGCCTCGTTTTCCTTTGCGATATCCGCCGAAATAGCTTTCATCGACTTCGATTTCACCCGAGACCGGTGCCTCATGAACAATCTGTTCTGCGATGATCTCTCGTAATTTCAGGTAATACAGGGTCGCTGTATTACGATTGACGCCTACAAGCTCGGCGGCGCTCCGGGCGGGCATGCCTGCAACCAGGTGCTCCAGAAGGTGCTTTTGGATGCTGACAGGCAGCCCACTGTGCTGCCTTTTTATTCCGCCAGCAACACCAGATGATCCTTCCCCCTTTTTCCCGCCGGAAAATGACGACAATGGTAGAAAGCGGATGATCTGCTTCTGGAGTGCCAAGATATGAAAACAGACATCCCTGTATTCGTGTTGGCGAACGATCCGCCTCTACATACTCCGGTCAATCTCTTTTCCCGCCTGCACCTCGGGGTCATTTTCAAAAACGTGCAGGACAGCAGACCAGAATGCCCGCAGGCTTGGGAAACTGCCCCAGTTGGGTGGTTCTTCAGGATCAACTGTGGGGTCTATACTGAGCACAGCCCAACTGACGCGATCGAGGTCCATATCGTCATAGGCCAGTAACGTCCTTAATTCGTTGACTGTCTGCTGTTTGAACGGCAGGCGATGACCTCGCGGCGCGTCATCAATGACCTCGCACAGCGTATCGCCAAAAGTATCTGCATCTTCGCCAAATGAACTGGCGCCCAGATTAGTGAGACGCGGAAACATGTCGAGAATATCACGATCGGTACAGTTTAACAGTTTGGACATAGTAGATCATCCCATTGTGTTCTTTTTTGATAATTGTAATTTCGATGCGCCGCGCGGCTTTGTGTTCTCGATTGGCACTTTCGATAATGACGGCCCCTCTTCCGGAGAAAGATCCATCAAGAGTAATTCTGTCTCCATTTCCAGCATCCCTGAGCCACGTATCAACCTTGGAAGAATTATCCCGAAGCACTGCGTAAATAGCACGTTCAGCCTCTTCCTACGAGGTAAAGAACGAAACAATAGGACGGTTTTCCTTCCTAAACCGGCGCTCGATATACGCCTCGGTCGGGTCAACATGCTTTAGCAGCACATGCCTGCCCGCCTTGCGGTTATGCGGTGGCGCTTCATGATGGTTGAGAGGTCAAGCCGGTTCTGTCGATGCGGTGAGAGGAGATTCTGGTTGGCAGGTGTCCGTGCCGACTGACCGGTGCGTTGCACGACAGGCCGGTGGAAGTGCTCGACAGCGAGAAATCAGGGTTGGGGAAGGATTTAGGAGCAAGATAGAGCCGGTATCGGTATTTGGGCTGCACGGCTCTCACCTACGACCCTCACTGGCGGCGCTCTTCAGCTTTTTTTCAGATTGGCGGATACAGACACTTACGTCCGCTTTTCGGAATTTGGCATGGTGCTTCCTGTGTCCAGCATGCAGGCGACTTCCGCCGGTCTGCTTCAAGTTCATTTGGCAGACCGGCAGTTAAGGGGGAAGTGGATGGCCTGATTCTGCAACGCCAGTACATGAAAACAGACCTCTCAGTTTTTCATGGTGTGAACGCTGCGTCCCTACGGGTTTCGGTCAATCTCTTTTCCGGCCTGCACCTCGGGGTCATTTTCAAAAACGTGCAGGACGGCAGACCAGAATGCCCGCAGGCTTGGAAAACTGCCCCAGTTGGGTGGTTCCTCCGGTTCAACTGTTGGATCTATGCGGATCAGGGCCCAGGTAACATGGTCAATTTCTGCATCGTTGCAGGCCAGTAAAGTTCTTAATTCAGCGATTGTTTGCAGTTTGAACGGAAGATCATGCGTTCGCGGTCCACACTGGATTGCTTCCTCCAGCGTATCTCCAAACATATCGGCATCTTCGCCTAAAGAACTGGCGCCCAGGTCATCCAGACATTTAAATATTTTACAAATATAAAAGTTATTTAAGTCTAATAGTTTGCACATAGTAAAACATTCCATTATGTTCTTTTTTGGTAATTGTCACTGTTATATATCGCGCAGATTTTCTTACACGATCAGCTTTTTCGACGACAATCGCCCCGCTGCCTGAAAGATGCCCTTCAACGTGAATTGAACTTCCATCTCTGGCATCCTTGAGCCACGTGTCAACCTTGGAAGAATTATCCCGAAGCACTGCGTGAATAGCACGTTCAGCATCTTCCTTCGAGGTGAAGAATGAAATGACCGGATGCCTCTCTTTCGTAAACCGGCGCTCGATATACGCCTCGGTCGGGTCAACATGCTTTAGCAGCACATGCCCACCCGCCTTGCGGTTATGCGGTGGCGCTTCATGATGGTTGAGGTCAAGCCGGTTCTGTCGATGCGGTAAGAGGAGATTCTGGTTGGCAGGTGTCCGTGCCGGCTGACCGATGCGTTGCACGACAGGCCGGTGAAAGTGCTCCGTAGTGATGTCATCCTGCCTGAAGGCAAGCCGGTTTGCATCCGCCATGGCAACGCGAATGGCCCGTGTTGCCGCGAAATGCGCTGCCGCATGCAGTATGCCAGCGGGAATCACGGCATCCGCAGCCTGACCGGCCAGATCGGCAACAGCAGGGGGCGCATGGGCCTTCAGGGCCGCAGCGTGGACCGCGCGTTCGGTCAGGGTGTGCGGTTCGGTGCCATTTTTCCACGCCTGCTGTCCGGCGGCCATCATGTCGGCGCCATGGGCCGCAAGCGCAATGCCGCCAACCTTGCTCAGCAGCGGCTCAGGGGCAGCCAGCAGGCCCGCGGCACCGGCCATTTCTGCTGCGCCAATGCCCATTGTGGCCAGACCTGTGAGTGCTGGTTGTAATCTCCCCAAATGTGCTGGTTGAAAATTCCCCAGTTTGAGGACTGTGCGTGATCGTCAT